>Ga0209160_1000964_pt1 | contig 24119 bp, 20 predicted proteins | sample GraSoiAngelo_153_FD_186167 | JGI IMG/M metagenome (GOLD analysis project Ga0209160, IMG submission 186167) | Grasslands soil microbial communities from the Angelo Coastal Reserve, California, USA - 14_1009_12_40cm (SPAdes) (version 2) | ecosystem: Environmental > Terrestrial > Soil > Grasslands ...
TTCACGTCAAGGGACGCAAGCTTAGGAAGGTCCTTGTCGCTATTGATGTGGGGGTCGGCGAACTATTGCTCGCCCGAAATCTCGACTGTGATGGAGTAATCGCGCACCATCCAGCTGGGGGAAAGGCCCAGCTTGAAGGCTACAAGGTCTTCCTCCGTCATATTGACCAGTTGAGGGCGGCCGGGGTCCCGTCAGAAGAAGCTCAGCAGGCTGTGAAGAACAAGTACCGAGTCCTCGACATTCAGCACCATCCCGAGAATTATGATCAGGTCCCGAACGCCGCAAAGAAGCTGGGCCTTCCCCTTGTTACGATTCACAGTCCCTGCGATGAGATTGGTCGAAGAATGATCGTCCAAGCGATCAAAGGGCTGGATGAAGACAGCACTGTTGGTCAACTTGTTTCTAGGATTGGCGCGTTTCCCGAGTTCCGCGAGGCGGAGACTCGGATCGAAGTGCGACTCGGTTCTCCAAATCGCAAGGCTAGGAAAGTTGTAGTCTCTCATGCCTGCTACACGAATGGTGGCTATGATGTGGCTAAAGCATACTTCGAGAATGGTGTTGGAACTCTGTCCTACATCCACATTTCAGAAGCTGATCTGACAAAGCTAGCCGCGGAGAACTTTTCTAATCTAATCGTCCTTGGACACATCGCTAGCGACTGGCTAGGAATCAACCGGCTGCTCAGAGAACTGGAGAAGAACGACATTGAACCAGTAGCCACGACAGACCTCTACAAGACGGCGTGAAGAAGCATGACTCGGCAAATGCGTACAGTCGCATTTCCTAAGGTCCTGAAGAGGCCCATCTTCTCATCGAGAATCCTGGTCAGATCGCCCAGTGGCTCTTCTCCAAGATTTCCCTCAGCTCATTCATGGAAGAAACCGTTAGGTCTGGATTCTCTCTCGAGAAGTCATTGTGTGAAGCGAAACCTGTCTTGACTAGAACCGTTCTTATCCCTAGCTGTTTTCCTGCTCGAACATCCCACCAAGAGTCACCGACGAGAAACACCTCATCTGGTGTGAGGCTGATTTCTCTGAGAGCTCTAGCTACAAGTCGGGCTCGCTGATTTACCGTCTCTTCCAAGGACCCTAACGTGCCCTTTACGCCAAGGTCCTGCCGGGTCAACAGGAGGTCGACTTGGGAAGTGACTGCCAGATGTTTCAGTTCAGACTCGACGACTGATTTTGTGTACCTCATTGTTGCAATGCTGATCTTGAATCCTGCTCGTTTGAGGGCTTTGAGGATCTCGGTAGCCCCGGTCTGGAGTGTTGCCCTTTCCGCCGTGGCTTGGAAGATTTTCCTGTAAGATTCGTAAACCGCGTCGATCATCGGCCGGTTCTTTCCTGTTAGTGCTGTCTCCAGCACCATTCGGGGCCCGGTGCCTTCCTCGTAGGCGCGGAGATAGTAGTTTTTCACGTAAAACTCGTTGTTGATCGGCTCTGAGCCGTGTTCTGTCAGGGCATGATTGATGCAGTAGAATTCTCGCTCGTCGATACTGGCGAGCGTTCCATCCCAGTCGAAGACAGCCCCCTTCAATCGGTCTCACCACAGCCCTCGGCCAGGCAATGTAACCATATGGATTGCGTTGGGGTTACGCACAGGATATCATTGCAACAGAGGAGATTGCGGCCACGGGCCGAAAGAATCCATGGCCAACAAGTTTCCCAATTCATCTCAAGATAAGACCGCAGACCTTCTTCTGGCGATCGGTGCAGGATTTCTCATCAACCTCATTCTCGGCGCTGCTATCCCAGAGGTAGGACCGTTCATAGCGGGGTTGGTGGCTGGAGTCATTGTAAAGACGGGGCCCTTCAGGGGAGGAGTAGCTGGGTTTCTCGCAGGCACTCTCGGAGAGCTTGCAAGCATTGCGCTCTGGGTCCTCACGAACCTCATCGTGTATCCGAACGCGCTCGTACCGTACGCTTTCCAGACCGCGTTCGCAATTGTCACCGCCGTCTCTGCCGTCCTTGCATTGTCTGGTGGCATAATTGGTGGTGTGGTTTCGCTTCAGCACTGGCCCAGAATCCACGCGTTTCTGATGGGAGGAAGAATTGGTTTTCCTCTCCGTCTACATCACTCCGCCCGGATGAGGGTAGAGAAGAACCAGGAGGACTAGGCCCTGGCGGGCATGCCAGTGCGTCTCCTCGACACGACCCCTCGATGGCTAAGACTCACCCTTGGCTGTTCCTCAGCCGTTTTGGTCGTGACGGGAATTGGGTTCTTCTTCGGCCAGCTGACCCAGTTTGATATTACCCCTTTCACGCTCCTACTCCATCTCGCCCTTGCGCTTGCTGTCTCTTCTTGGATTCTCAACCTTCGAATCAGAATCAGTCCAGACCGGAAGCCTCTCGTCGCTATTGGTGTAGCCGTGGTTGTAGGTTCTATCTGGAGCTCAGTCCAGCAGTGGATTGGTTACTTTCAGACGGGCGTGGTCAGCGACATCATGCTGGTAGCTGGGGCTACGCTGATGGATATTGCTGGAGGTTGCGTGATCTATACTCTATTCCATCTCAACATTCTCAAGAAATAATGTCCGCCGGGTTAGGCACGTAGCGCCAGACACTTCTAAGGCAGAAAATCGAAATTTTGGATGACTCGTCGGGTCGGGGTGGCCTAGTGAGATCTGGCTCGGGCCTGAACAGCAACAGCTTCACGGATCACAGTCCCCTCCTTCGGGTCCTGCGTTATCCTCTGGAAGGCTCTAATGATCTCCTTCGTTACAGGTCCAGGCTTTCCATCAGCGATCGGGACTCCTTGGATTCGAACTACCGGGACTATCTCTGCCATTGTTCCGGTCAGGAACACTTCGTCAGCGTTGAGCAGTTCATATGGTGTGACGTCTCTCTCATGGACCTCGTAGCCTAGTTCCTCTGAGAGCTTGAGGACCCGGGCGCGGGTTATCCCGTGAAGAATGCCTGCAGCAGAGGTTGGGGTGTTAAGGATTCCATGTTTTACAAGGAACAGGTTGGACCCGTGAAACTCTGAGACCATTCCTCTATGGTCAAGCATTACGACCTCGTCTGCGCCTGCATCAATGGCCTGGAATTTTCCGAGGACGCTCTGGATGTAGTTGAGGGATTTCAATTCGTGGGTTGTGCCGTCGACCATGTCGCGTCTGTAGCTGGAGATTATCGCGGTCACTCCCTTCTCCCGGGCCTCCTTGCCGTGGGCTGGTGCGACGGGCTCGCACATTATGATGGTGGACGGTTTCGGAGAGCTTCGAGGGTCGAGTCCAAGATTTCCCCGTCCCCGGGTAACGATGAGCCGGATGTAAGCGTCCATCATGTTATTTTTTCGTAGAGCATCAACGACGACATTCGCCATCTCTTCTTTTGATAGCGAGACGTTGATCCTTGTGACTCTAAGGCCCTCGAATAATCGTTCGATGTGATCGCGTAGGTGGAAGACTATGCCGTTGTAGGCGCGTATTCCTTCGAAGACTCCGTCGCCGTAGAGCAGTCCGTGGTCGTAGACTGAGATCTTTGCGCTTCCCTTGGGGTGGTATTCACCGTCGATGTATACGAGCGGCTCCTTCCCCGCCATGCAAAATGCCCAGAATGAAAACTAGCGACTCGCTCTATAAAAGGACAATCTCCCAAAGATTGTGAGGTTGAGTAATCTCGACCTAAATCGTAATCTACCTGAATACACCCGACGGCTCTTTCTCAGTGGGCCGGTAGTTCAGCCCGGTTAGGAATGCCCCGGATAGAACGTCCGCCTTACACGCGGAAACCCTTTCGAGGCCGCATGGTCGGGAGTTCGAATCTCCCCCGGCCCACCACACTCCCATGTCATCCACCAGTTTTCACGCGTGCAGGTGAATTGGCAGAGTCGGCAGTATCCACAGCGGATCTAAAGGTTGCAAAATTTAGGAATCGAAGCCGAGATTCGGTTCCCCAAGAGGCGGGGGCTGCCAACAAAGTAAAGAAACGCAATACTCCGGCAGCGACAGAAAAGGACGAAGCTTCCAGCAATAACCGAACGAAACGATGGAGCATAGAGCTGCATGAGTTACACTCAGTGCTTCGAACGAGAACCAGAAGTCGACGTGTTTGTTCAACGAAGTGGATAGCACGTGTTATCGAGACCTTCGCCAAAACCCTAGAGTATTGTCGAGGCCAAGGAAAGCCCACGATTCCTTGAGAAGGAACCCGTCTCGCAGGCATCTCCATTAGTGTTCATATGTGTACCTGCCGTTAATATTTCTCAGTTTTCACGTATCATTCAATGATTCCGAGGATATGGAAGTTCCATCGCTCGATTTTGATCATGCTGACGGTTATCCTATCCGTGTTGGTTATAGCCATACCGCAAGCTGTTCGTGCTACACCTTCCTTAGGATTAGACGGAGTAGGAAAGCCGAGCGGATGCTGCGGGTCACAATTACTTACAACAGGCAACGCTGGTGATGTTGTAGTTCTAGTAGCCGAGTGCGGCTTCAGATCGTGCAACGGGAACGTTTCTTCCGTCACCGATAGTAGCGGCCTGAGTTATGCTCTCCGGGTATCATATGGTCCGAACGATAGATTGTGGGAGTACTACGCTATCGCTCCCACGCCTCTGTCATCCGACAATATCACGGTAGCAGTCTCAGGTTTTCTCATCGGCTGGATGGTTTTTGCCGTCAAAGGAGCCAACATTGCAACTCCATTCGATATTGCCCCATCGCTGCCCGCGACCATTTCTTGCCCGGGGGCTCCTGGCCGAAACGACTGCACCGTTTCAGCGGAAACATCAGCCGTGGACTTTGTCATAGCGAGTACAGCGATAAACGATGCAGATGCGTGCAGCGCATCAACGGGTTTCAATGAGGTTACTCCAGCCGGGGGCTCTTTGGACATCGACTATCAGGTAGTCGACGCATTGGGCAGCAAAACCTATTTCACTTGTAGTGGGACTGATCCGACAGCAATCGTGATGGACGCCCTAGTTTCATCGGACTCCCGGCCTCACACGCCAATTTTCATCAACGGGAACGACGGGTTCACCGCCAGCAATGGCGTCACAGGTGGAACTGGAACTAGTGACGATCCGTATCTGATAAGCGGCTGGACGATTCAGGCCCAAAGTTACGGAATTGAGATAGCCAACACAACTGCATACTTCACCATCACCAACGTTGCCGTATCATGGGGTGGCGACGGTATCGTACTCTCATCAATACAAAACGGTGTCGTCCAGAACTCGCACATTTCAGTATATGGCGATGCTGTTCGGGTCGATAATTCTGGGAACTTCCAAATCACAACAGACAATATCTATTCGGGTAATGGGCACGGGATCCTTCTCTACATGTCATCTAGCTTCGACGTTAGCTACAACACCCTGGGAGGTGGCCCCTTCGCAGTCACCGGCTCCTACGTAAGCGATGCTAGTATAATCGGAAACACGGGGGGAGCGGAGGACGGGATCAACCTGGACCATCTTTCTGGTCTCTTGATCAGCCAGAACAATATTCAGGCACACACCCCGATCTTCGTCTACAGTTGCGGCGACTTGACAATTAACAATAACACTGTGAACTCTCCAGACACCGGAATCGGGGTCTCGAACTGCAACAATGTTCTCATATCGAACAATAATGCAAATGTCGGCAGGACTGCCTCAAACGGCGGTGTCGTTGGTATTTGGGTGGATGGATCTGACAGCATAAACATCACGTCGAACACAGTATCCTACAACATCGGCGGCGGAATCCGTTTAACGAACTTTGCTACAGGAAACGCGATCACCAATAACGTAATCAGCAATAATCAGTGTGGAATCCAAACCGATTCATCATCGAGCGTTGACCAGAACTATGTTGCTAACAACACCTTTGCAGGAAATACTCAAGACTATTGTAGCCTATGACGCGAATCTGATACTCAACCACAACGAAGCGTCCTGAGGAGTCAACTTGGGACGGGTGAGAAAGGCTCATTCGTCCTTGAGATGCCTAATAACCAGAGATATCAACCCAAAGTCATAGTTCCGCCCTCGGCAACGCATCGAGGCCTATCTATTCTTACCAGAGCCACTTGGTTTGTTAAGGCGTTCCTGAGACGATCTCTGATATCATCGGTCTTCGAACAGAAGCGATTTCAACTGCTTTTTCTGGCTGCGGGCGGGTCTTCGAATCCTTGCTATGTCTCGAACCGCGAGGAGCGATGGTTCATTGTAACGCGTTAGCCGTTTCATTCGACGCTTCTCATGGTCCAGATTTGATCGAGCTCGGACGGTGACAAGGGCAATGGAGGCGATCAATCCGAGGAGTCCTCCAATGACGAGAAGTCCCCATGTGGAGGATAAGAAGGGTATTACGGTGCACGACATGCAGTTCCCGTTCGAGCCCGTGCCTGTCCCGCCGCCCGAGCCCCCGTTTGGACCTGAAGGCGAGGCGGGGTCCACTTGCATCGTCATAGATTTCGTGTCTTGTTGGGAGGGGTTGTTATTGTCTATCGCTGAAAATGCTATCGTGTATGTACCCGTCTGGTTATTGCTGGGCGTCCAAGAGAAGACTCCTGTGACCGAATTGAACGTTGCGCCCGCAGGAAGCCACGTCGCGGTGAGAAGTATGACGGCCCCCGGATTTGCATCGCTGGCTTTTACGACGAATCTGAGGGTGTTTCCAACGGTCAGCGTCTGGTTACCAGGCAGACTGAGGACTGGTAGGTTCGTAGCAATGACCAACACGACTGTCGACGCTGGGACTGTCAGGCCGCTAGAATCGGAGACCTGAAGGCTAACAACAAAGGTTCCGGAACCCGAGTAGATGTGGAGGGCACTAGAGCCGGTCCCTCTAGTCCCGTCCCCGAAATCCCAAGAGTAAGCATAAGGCGCGGTCCCCCCGCTCGCTATGCTTTTGAAAGATACGCTCTGGCCTTGAGTCGGAGAAGCGGGTGTGAAGCTAATGGTCGTCGTCAAGCCCGACGGAGGAGGAGGAGGAGCCCCGGTCGTCAGACTCACAGTATCCCAGTTCGCGTCCAGTTGTTGGAACTGGTATCCTTCCGTTCCTATCTCTATCCCTGCTAGCTGGCACTGAGTGGAGGAGGGCAGTCCCCACGCTGCCAGATCGCTCTGGCACTGCTGCCCGACATCGGCTGTGAGAGTATAGCTCTGCCCGACGACGAGACCCGACAGGGTAACTTGGTCCCAGCCAAAGGAGTCCCCTGGGTCATACGTGGCAGTTGATCCGACCGGGCTGAAAGCACCGCCTACATTCTCGACGCGAACCTGAGTGTCAAGACACTGATAGGTGGGGCCGCCGGCGGAGACAGCGCCGTTAGGAAGCCAGTAGTACAATGCGATGTAGATATGGTATCTGTCCGAGCTTGGTGTTGAACTGGGGGCGTAGGATAGAAATGTGAAGTGAGAGCTGACACTGGTCACACCGGACGGGATTGCTCCTGAAGCAGGTGCCTGGCATGGGCTCCATGGAAAGGTGCCCATCTGGGTGGTCGCGTAGTTGTAGCTGTTGCTACCGCCCTGCCCTGGATTCGACTCGCTGGTTTCCAGAACGCCGTTGACTATCGTCGCCGAGCTTGTCGATGGAAGAGCGTTGCCACAGCTCCAGCCTTGAGGAAGGCTCGTGCAGGATCCGAAATTACCTGTTAGTGATGTGGATGATGACACTGTGAACGTCTGGGAACTCGTCACAGTCTGTTGGGGTGAAGACGAGTCCTTCGCTGTTTCTGTTACAGTGAACGTTTGAGCACCGGAGTAGGAATGCGTCGCGATAGTTCCAGTTCCTGTTGCTCCGTCGCCGAAGTTCCAGCTGATCGTGTAGGGTGCTGTTCCGCCACTGGTTGTGGCCGTGAACGCTACGGGGACGTTTACGAGAGTAGTGGAGGGTGATGCTGTGAAGCTAGTTGACAGGGAAGATGGAGGACAGTTGGTCGTGCAGGCTGCCCCAAAGGCGCTGAGCATGTCAGGTGCTCCTGCGTCGTTAGAGTTGATCGATGAGAGTCCCCACGCGGCCTCGATTGTCGACAAGTACGAGTAGTGAGTTGCGCCTGCCGGGCTGATCTGAACGCCCTTCTTCGCGGCTGGTCCGCTGAAGGATGCGTAGACGCACTCTCCAGTCCCACCGGTATTGGTGCATTGATTATAGCCTTCATCGTATAGTACGAGTAATGTTGCCTTTGTTGTGGTGAACTCGGTGCTGGCAAGAATCCCTGGCACTAGTCCCGCCAAATAGTTGTCGCCTCCGGATACCCCTGAGTCATGCCCGTTATCATTGTCATTCGGAGTTAACCAAATGAAGTTCGCAGGGTTAGGTGTGTTCAGCGCGGCAAGAAACTCTGGGTCACTTGAGGAGGCTGTTGTGAGGAAGTGGGAGCACCGGCTAGCTGTGTTCATGTCTGAAAAGTCGATGAATCCAAAATGGTCTCCCCCTCTTGGAGGGCTGAAGCTGCATGTTCCCGAGCTGCCGGCGTCCTCAGCGAACGCCTGCCAGGTCAATCCTGCATTTTCTATCTTATCGACCAAGTTAGGCGTAGTTTCGAAGTAGCAACAAACTCCATCCCCGCTAGTACTTCCATCGTTGATTGCTCCGAACAGAGCAATATAGTTCGGCTCGCTGTTATGATTGATAGTTCCCCACGTCATAGCCAGAACATTCTGGTCTGCCAACGTACTTTCATACGTGCCTGAGCCACCGCAGCCGGTGTAGACGCTGCACATCGCCTGATTCTCCATCATGATGGTGACAATATGATCGAACGGAGCGCCAGCCGGCATAGCCATACTGATGCCCTGAGGATGAGACTGATCACTGGCGGCCAGTGGACCTGCCAGTAGAATCCCCAGCAGGATGAAGCTAGTGAACAGTAAGACGTTACTTGTTCTACTGAACCATGATCTGTCTGACAAAGTATCCTAGCAGCCTCCTTCCAGCCTGAACCCGATAGCCAGATGCTTCCGGTTCAGCTCTTCCGATACTAGTCTTGTTTTTGCACTCAATTTTCCTTCACGACCCCGGGCGAGATCATCATGGCCCGAGCCGAACAGCCTGCTCGCACTGCCGATAGAGAACTAGACTCTTTGACTTGAGCGAGTTCTTCGGCAAGAACTAGTATAGTGCTTGTCTGTGGTTTATGCGAGTCCGAACTTTTCGGGAGAACTTTCGGTACAAGTGCCCAATGCCCATGCGACCCTCCACAGAACAAGCTAAGCACCCGCTCCTGAGAAGCCTAGGCGAGACTTGAATTGGAAAGTTCATTACTTTCAACTGTTTCAGAAAGAGAAGTGAAGTTTTCAGGCTATGATTGCATCAACTTGTTTAACGCGCCAGGGCGAGCCAGAGAAGAAGGGGAAACGTTGGAGTTACCCCCCGGGGCCAAATTCCATTGGTTTTGAAACATTTATTGGAAAAGAGTTAGGCAGACTAGTTTTCTTGGTCACCTCTCTCATCGTAGTCCGAATTTCTCCCGGCCCACCACCATTCCCTTCTCCTCGAACCTAACGACGTCTCGTAGAAATCGCTTAAACGTTCCAGAAGAAAGACTACGCTCTTGTGTAGTCGAAATGAGTTTGGACCAGTCGAGCATTCCAGGTCTCGGCAAGGGAAGACTGGAGGCCCTGACAGACGGCATATTCGCGACCGTGATGACGGTTCTGGTTCTGAGCCTTAGCGTTCCTGTTATCGCGAGTGATGTGACAGGCTCCAAACTATCGTCCGAGGTCTTCACGGACATTGAAGCTTTGTGGCCCAATATTCTAGGCTACGTTCTCAGTTTCTTGCTGTTGGCCGTTCTCTGGATAAGCCACCATAGCGTCTTTCATTATGTTACGAGGGTCGACCGGCCACTTCTCTGGCTGAACACTCTCTTCCTGCTTACGATAGGCTTTCTCCCGTTCTCGACTGCTCTAATCGGGAGGTATCCTCAGGTGCAGGTGCCTGTGATAATTTACGGAGCTAACATAATTGCCACGAGCTTCTGCATGCTAGGTATCTTGTCCTATTCTGCCCGAAACAGCCTCTTAGTCGTCCCCGAACATGATAGGAGAGTTGTGGAAAGAATCAGAGCGCGTTGGAGGACCGGGCCCTGGATCTATTTGGCTGCCATCCTGTTATCCTTTCTAAACCCCTTGGTCAGTTTTGCAGTCTATGTCGGAGCTTTGATCTTTCTGGTTATTCAGAGTAGTTTTGGGTTTAGACACCGTCACAGAACAGGAGACAATTTCTAGATGCATCTCTCAGGCTGGGTTCGAGCTCTGGATTTCTCTCTGTAGAACGTCATAGGCGAGGGGTCCGTCTTTGTAGTCAACTACCATTATGATGTCGCCGTATCCTAGAAATGCGTCAAGGATGTTGACCCCGTTTCTGAATAGTAGTTCAGTGACGTAGGATGCTATTCCTGGGGTCATCTCGGCACGAGGCGACAAATTGAGTATCAGCTTGGATACGTTCGCCTGTGTCGCTGCCTCTCTAAGATGCGCCAGTTTCCCCTGGACGAGGACGTAATCCTCCTCGGGCAGAATCAGTTTGATCGAGTTTGAGAGGGGGAAGATGTGGGGGAACTCTGAGAGTTCACCTGCTGCTTCTGACAACTCTTTGACTATGGCTGAGAACTGGTTTCTCGGGGCTCTGATCGTCACGTCTAGTATGCCGCTTGAGAGGGAGATCCTTGCGTCTTTGAGGACTCTTGACGCGTCCAGGCTTTTGCTATTGGATAGTGTGTCGGAGAATCTCTTGATGGCTACTACCAGGGTGTTGATGCTGGCTTCTTTTCCGCTCAGTTGTTGGACTTGGGGCTGGATGAATTCTGCGAGGGAGTGGAAGTTCATGAGTTTCATCTTCAAGCACTGGTAGACGGGGTAGTTTCTGGTCAGGATCTCTCGTACTGCTTCTGGGACGCTGGTGCTGTTTCGGTGAATCGTGAAGGCCTTTCTCCTCTTACCGTTATGTAATAGATCCTGGGTTCTGAAATAAAAGTCTTATATGCAAGTAACAAATGTTACTATACTGCAATAAAATGCAGTAGAAAAAAACAACAATGCAGACCAATATGAATTTCCCGACCTACGTATTCGCGACCGTTAATTCGGGCCGCGCTACGAAAGTGGTCGAGGAGCTAAAGCGCAACAGCCAGATCGACATCATCGCCCCGGTCACAGGCAGATACGACCTAGTCCTACGCCTGAAACCGAACACTCCACAAAACATCTACCAGACAGTCAAAGAAATCCGCGAGATCAGCGACGTACAGACAACCGACACTCACACCGGCTTCGACGGCATGCAGCCGAACAAGAAGCTCGAGAGCCAGATGGCCCTCGGCGTCTCCGTATTGACATGTGAGCACAACACAAGCGAGAACGTCATAAAGCAGCTCAGCAACATCCCAGGCTTCATCGAAGCAACCACAGTACCCGGACAGTTCGACATAGTAGCACTCTGGCAAGCAAAGACCTCTGAAGAAATCGTGAAGAATACTGTTGAGAGAGTTACAACTCTCCCAGGCATCTTCAAGAGCGAGACACTTCTCGCTTACGCACCATTCTTCAAAGCGTAATCATCCAATATAGCTCCGTCGACCTTCCCCCCTTTTTGCGGGATCCGAAAATATCCTGACATAGACCCGGATTATCAGCTTGCACTTGATTATCCAGAATATAGGCGACTGCACACAGTCAGCTGCCCGTCATATGAACCGCGGACCAACAGCAGCAGGTTTCGAGCTGGCAGATAGGACAATCGGCAGGTGTCTCCGAGATCTGACACTCGCTGGGACTGCAGGTGCAGTCTGCGCATCGCGTATTGCGACACATGCGTACGAATGAGAATTCTGGTCAAGTTCTATGTCTCCCGCAGACGACTGGCTTGCATGGATTGTCAATACTGCTAGTTACACTATTGTTGTCTTAGGTAAGTCCAGCGAACGACAAATGATGGGTGAAGGCGAGATGAATGAGAATCGTTCGTCTGGTTCTCTCCGCTGCTCTTGGGACATCTGCACTGGTCGGAATTCAGATTTTGGCCACGGACTACTGGCTATGGTCTGCCGCACCAACACACGCCTACGGACTAATGGCTTTCGTAGCTCTAGATCTTGCGCTGATACTCGGGGTCTGGAGAGTAACGCGACTGGCCATGATTGGACCACTGTTGACGGCAACATTCCAATTCGTGGCTATGCTCGGGGACCTTATCGGAGGAGAACCAGCTGGTCTTCCGGCTGCAGTCTTCAGGAACTACCTCTTGGCTGACACAGCCTACATTGGCCTGCTCGTCACTCAAGGACTCATCGTGGCCATTGCAACCGGAACATGGGCACTGCCCCGCCTGCACCATCATTGGCCCGGGTCACTGAGAATGGTCAGAAGTTGAGTCTAAGAGATTTACTTGCCGGTCTTTCGTCTGCATTCTTCCAGCGTGTCAACAGCGTAGCGCAGGTGTGGAATCGTGATGGACCCGCCTACAATTAGGCCGACGTTGAAGGCTTCAAAGAACTCTTCATCCGTCACATTCGTCTCCACACACTGGATGATATGGTAGGTTACGCAGTCATCGCAACGAAGAACCAGTGACGCTACCAGTCCCAACAACTCTTTTGTCTTTCTCGGCAACGCACCGTCGTTGTAGACTTGCGTGTCAAGATTGAAGAACCGCTTTATTCCCAAGTTTCCTCGAGACAGAATCTTCTCATTCATCTTCTCACGGTAGCGTCTAAATTCCTCGAGAGAATGTTCGTGGGTCACCCCTCTTCACTGGGAGGTAGGCCTGGAAATGCCGGTATTAGAATATCAGATTGGTTGGTTAGCTGGAGGTCTAAAGTTCCGCTGGTCCCCGATTAACCGGGAGCTGTTCCGCTACGTTATGGTTCCGTTGAGGTACCACGTAACCAAGTAGTATGCGAGAGCAATGATTCCGACGAATATGATGAGGTATCCGACAGCCTCCAGTGGTCTCCGGTACTTGAGGAGCCCCACTTCGGTCAGTGCTGATTGGAACCGGAATATTCCATGGTAGAGTGAGCCGGCTATTGTTACGAAGATGAAGAGGGCGCCGAGGAGGTGTCCGGTAACTAGGAAGCTTGGGTCTCGTGCTCCGTTGAATGGCCAGAGACTGTATGGGTAGGCGATTGCCGTCATGTAGATCAGGACTGGGAGGAGGAAGGCTGCGATCATTCCTCCAAGCGAGAATATGCCCCAGAGCATAGCGTGGAGCCTTGCGACCTTGTGGGTCTCTGCTTTCATCTCAGGACCAGCAACCAGATTGCTAGATACGAGATTATCACGAGGAGTATGAGGTTGAGGACGAGTGCCTGCCAGGGTTTGGTTCTGCTTCTTCCGATCTTCACCGGGGCGATCGCACCCAAGAGGTAGAACCAAGTTGCCGCGTGGTACATTGTAAAGACGAAAGCGATTAGGCTGAATCCGACGATTGCTGGATTCTTCAGAAAGCTAAGGAAGTCGGCGCGAGAACCCATCGCCCAGAGTGAGAGTCCGTAGATGAAGATGAGGCTGTACAGAGCGACAAATAGGCTGGTCCACTCGCGGACCATGTACATCGTATAATGTCGATTGGCTGTCCACCATCCGGGAGATAGTCGTCTCCTCAGCTCTGGATACCGATTGTTGTCTTCCATCCTCTAGTGTCCGCCTCGGGGCATCAGGAGCGATTTTATCGCGTTCGTTGCTCCGAGAATCTTAGTCTTCTGGATTGCAAGCATCGGGTCAACGCCTTTAGGGCAGACGACGCTGCATTCGCCGACGAGTGTACACTCCCAGACGCCTTCCATTTCGTGGACGACCGGGAACCGCACATTTTTTCCCTGGTCTCTTGAATCCTCAATGTACCGGTAGGCGAGGGCTGTTGCGGCTGGTCCGAGGAATTTCTCGTTGAGCCCATAGATGGGGCATGCTGCATAGCAGAGCATGCAGTTGATGCAGGATGAGAACTGGCTGTACCGTTCTAGTTCCTGGGCTGACTGCTTGTACTCGCCCTGTTCAGGAGGAGTCTCTTTGTCGCGGATTATCCACGGCTTGATCTTGACAAGTTTCTCCATGAAATCCTCCATGTCCACAACCAGGTCTTTGATTACGGGGAAGTTGGTCATGGGCTCGACGGTTATTGTTCGACCCTTGAAATCGTGGAGAAAGCTGGCGCAGGTGAGCTTGGGCTCGCCGTCGATGTTTGCGCCGCAGCTGCCGCATACTCCCATTCTGCACGACCATCGGTAGGTCAGGCTTCCATCGATCTCGGCCTTGATGTAGTTGAGGGCGTCGAGCACAACCATGTCGTGCCGGTATGGGACCTTGTATTCTTGGAAGAAGGGCTTCGCGTCTTTTTCCGGTCGATACCGTGTAACTCTTATTGTCGCTATGTCTTGGCTCAATTTGTCAATAGACACGCTCTTCTGGTTTCCATCTGGTTATCGTGACGGGACTGTAATCGATCCTTGGAGGCCCTGGGGTCTTGTGTGCCATAGAGTGCGTGAGAAAGTTAGCATCGTCCCGTTTCGTATAGTCGGTCCTGTAGTGGGCCCCCCTCGATTCGCGTCTTTTCAATGCAGAGTAGGGTATAGTCTCTGCAACGTCTAGCATAAAGTCGAGTTCCAGTGCAGCGACGAGTTCCGTGTTGTAGACGTGATCCTTGTCTTCGACTATAGCGTTACTGAGTCGCGTCTTGAGGTCGCCGATTATTCTGCAGCCCTCTTTGAGGCTGTTCTCGTCTCGATAGATTCCTACGTGCTTCTCCATCCCGTTTTGCATCTCTGTCCTAATGCTGGATATTCTCTCGCCTTGTTCATGTTTGAGTAGCTGGTCGAAGATCCTCTTCTCCTCCATCATCACCTCGCCTTGTACGGGGTTTCCGAAACTGGGACTCTCCATTTTTGCCGCGTACCCGGCTGCGGCTCTGCCTGCGGCTGCGCCGAAGACTAGGCATTCAGTCAGGGAGTTGCTTCCCAGCCTATTAGCACCGTTCATGCTGACGCATGCTACTTCGCCGGCTGCGTATAGTCCCGGCATTCCGGTGAACCCGTGCACGTCTGTGTGCACGCCGCCCATCATGTAGTGCTGTCCCGGTCGTACGGGGATTGGCTCATGCTCAGGGTCTATTCCGAGATATTTCTCGGCGAGCTCCTTTACGAAGGGCAGTTTGTCCTCGATGGTTATCTTGCCTAGGTGTGTGAGGTCGAGGTTTACGTAGCTGCCGTAGGGTCCCTCGAATCCTCTGCCCGCGTTGATCTCGCTCATCTCGGCTCTTGAGAGAATATCACGGGGACCGAGTTCCATCTTGTTCGGGACGTACCGTTTGAGGAAACGTTCTCCATCCTTGTTCACAAGATGACCTCCTTCTCCACGGGCGGCTTCGGTGATCAGAATGCCTGTATTCGGTAGCAGGGTAGGGTGGTACTGGACCATTTCCATGTCCTTCAGTGGGACCCCCGCCCGGTAGGCTAATGCCATACCATCACCAGTCTTTATCCATCCGTTAGTCGTGAACTGGAAGATACGCCCACAACCTCCAGTCGCGATGATTACGGCCTTCCCGAGGATTGTTACTAGTTCGCCCGTCCGCACTTCTATGGCGGTTACGCCCTCGACCCGGCCGTCGTCGACCAACAGGGAGGTTACGAACCATTCATCGTAGCGCCGGATGTTCTCATACTTCAGCGAAGTCTGGAATAGTGTGTGGAGCAGGTGGAAGCCGATCTTGTCGGTTGCGAAGAGCGTCCTCTTAACGCTCATTCCACCGAAGGCTCGAGAGCTGATTCGTCCGTCCGGGTCTCGGCTGAACGGGCATCCCCAGTGTTCAAGCTGATAAGACTCGCGCGGGGCTTCTTTTACGAAAAACTCGACCGAGTCTTGGTCGGCGAAAAAATCGCTGCCCTTTATCGTGTCATAGGCATGAGAATCAAAACTATCGTATTCGCGTGTTACCGCGGCCATTCCTCCCTCAGCGGATACGGTGTGGCTGCGCATGGGGTAGACTTTCGAGACAATCGCAACATCTAGCTTGGGCTCGAGTTCGACGGCCGCAATTGCCGCGCGCAGGCCTGCGGCTCCTCCGCCTACGATGACGATATCGTGATTGTGATGCTCCAAGCCCGCAAATTCCTGCTGGATCGTCTTGGGTTAACGAGTTGGACCGTACTTTAAATGATCTAATTAGAAGGCGATTGTTCGACTCATTGAGACATTTAACATGGGGGATAGTAGGCGGCTAATTAGCGGGGACTTTGACAGCCTTGAGGCCTTCATTATCCAGTCTCAGCTGAAGGGCGAACGCTCCATGCAGCGCGCCCAAGAATCTTGGCTCCATTGTGTTGATGTTTGCTAGGAAGAGTGCCGTAGCGTTCGGGACGGTTAGCAAATCAATTAGTTGTTTGATTCCGGAATAGACTTGTTCCCAACGCTCCCCCCGGATCAGCTCGGTGATGCTGTCGAAGACGAAGCTAGCTCCGGAGTTCTTGCTGTTGTCTAAGAAGTCCGATAGTACTGCTGCGACGAGCCCTAGTTCCTTGTCCGGGATCTGCATTTCACCATCGGGTAGTTCGTCTGGAACGGAGATCAGTGAGGACGCTGCTATGATCTTGATCGTTCTTTTTCCCTTGATCGCTCTGTAGAGCTTGCTGGATTTGGTTGTGAACAGTACGCAGAGTTCGGCGTTACTGACTCCTTCGGCGAGGAATCTGTCGACTATTCCCTCATAGTCGGAGCTTGTTTCATATTCTAGAAGGATGATTGATCCTCTAATTTTCTGGTGATCGAGCTCGACCATGGATGAGAATGGGTCTGTAGATTCAGACAGATTCAGAAGTTCAATACTTGTGTTGCGGCGGAGGAACTCGGTGAGTTGTGGTCTAGGCGCTTTACTGCTTTCCAGTAGAAAGAGCTCGGCTGGCTCCTGACGCGTCCCGCCTGGCCCGCTGTCGGGAGGTGAGACTATGCCTTCAAGGTTTTCTTGGCTCAACTCATTAACGAAGACGGTTGACGTGGGGCCGAAGCTTAGCCTGTCGGTCAATCCTTCGCGGGGAATGTTGTGTCCTATCCAGCCCTCGGAGACGATGACTCTTCCATTCTGCTTCCATTCGCTGAAATGAGACTCGTGCTCGGACAGGTTCCCGACAAGCCACCCATTGCTCGACGCGCTTATGATTACTCTTGCACCAGAATCGATCAGTCCCCCGAGGGTCGACGAGAGAAACGAGACTGCTCTCTTTCCTGAATCGTGAAGAATCAGATACCGGTGCCCCGTCTTGACTATTGTATCTGGAACAAGTTGTCCAGATGAGAGTCCCCCGAAACCTAGGGGATAGAGTCGAGTAAGGGACATCAAAAAGAACAATACTGAACCCGTGATAAGCGCCATCTGCCATCCGTATGGAAGAAATATTGGAAGCAAGGGGGGCTGCGTTCCGAGTACGAACAGTATTGTGCCGACCGTGACGAAGACGGCCCAAGTTGTTGCAAGGGTGGCCATCGCGTTCCTGATATGTGGTGGCTTCGCTCGCCTTCGAGCAGATAAGAATAAAGTGGTAGGGTAGACGGTTCCGGCCAAGAGTAAGACTATGGTAAAGGGGAGGAACGAATTGGGAAGGAACAAGTTGAGCCCTATCCCAGCGAAGACCACTCCTTCATAGAACAGAAATGATGAACGCGATTTGAGTCTCGACCAAGCTTCTCGAACCGTATTGGAATCCGGACAGAAATACAGGCTTGCGGCAGTTAGCCCGACAACAGCGAAAACCAAGCCTGCGCTTACATTCTCTCCATATGATGCCCAGCTGTAGCCTAGGTTGCGAAACATGTCGAAGACAATTGCAGATAGAAAGTAGATGTTGAGTCGAACTAGGTTTCCGGCTCTAACTCCGGTTATGGACGCTTTATGATGGAGTAGGTGCCAGACTCCGATCGACGGAAGTATTAGTGCCGTAGCGTCAAGGTAGACTTCCGTGTACGTCTGGCACTACACTCCATTCGGCGAGATTTAGATGTCATGGACCCGTGCTATCGGTTTCAATCTGGCGTAACTGGCAGCGCTTGTTGAACGGTACTGTTCGACGAAGCGAACGATTTACTTGCTCCGTCTGAGCTGAGATTGAACTTGCTTCACAAGACCGTCGTACTCTTCCCTCGCCAGTCTCTTCCTCCGTCTGGACCCAGTCCATATTGGGCGTCCCCACATCGGGTCTGTCTTGTAGCGCGGGACTAGGTGCCAGTGGAGATGAGGCATGCCATTACCGAGCAGTTCGTAGTTCATCTTGTCGGGATTGAAAGTCTTGGCAAGGGCTGTTGCTATTCGGGACATGTCTTCGAGGAAGCTTTTCCTATTCCTGTCTGTTAGCTGGTAGAGCTCTTCGTCGTGCCATTTGAGGGTAACGAACGAATAACCTCTGAAGAACTGGTCAGGGTTGAGCTTTCCAACAGAAGTGCGTGATTCAAAAAAGACCAAGTGAGCAGGTTCACGTAGACTCTTACAGATCCAACAGTCAGGGTTCAGTTCTACCAAAGAAGACAATACCATTTCAAATGAGTCGAATTCGAATGTTTCTTGGAGTTCGAGGCCGAGATCTCTTGCCAAGCATCGTAATGACGAGCTTCATTGCTGTCGTGATATGCCCATGTGGAAATCGTTCCCCTCTATCTTCCAGTCTTCCTCTTGTGCGGCAGCAGGCCTCGGTTGGTCTGGGCGTAGTAGAACGAAGGTCTTAGCTCGGACTTCTTCCATCAAATACTCCTTCTCGTCCTCCAACCAGCCGAGTTTTTCTGGGTCGGAGACTGTGACGAACGCGTCGACGGACGCGTCGACGGGAAGGTCTAGTCGTTTTCTCATTTCCTGTAATCGACGGATTACTTCTCGGACAAAGCCCTCTCTAACCAGCTCGGTTGGGATTGTCAGGTCCACGTAGACGCGTCCTTCCTCGAACGTTCCGATAGCATGGTTCTCAGGTATCTCTTCCTTGAAGGAGACCATCTCGCTCGTAATCTTGTGCTCTTTCTCGTCTAGCTTGACCAGGAGTTGTCCTTCTTCCTTGAAGGATCGCATGAGCTGGCGGCCGTCTAGTGAGTGGAGTTTTTCTCCGATCTTGTTTGCGTCAGCGCGAAAGGTTGGGCCGAGAGCCTTGAAATTCGGTTCAACTGTCAGCTTCTTCAACCGTTCTTCTTCAGTTAGACCGACCAGTCTCACGTCCTTGGCGTTGGCTTGTTGAAGGAGGAGCTCTCGAAGGGTCCTCACTGTGCGTTTCACTATCGGCTTGTCGGCAACGATGAGAATGGTGGAAACCGGTTGACGAAGCTTGATCTTCTTTGATTGGCGTGCTGAGGCTGTCGCGTCAGAGATGTGCTGGACGATGCGCATTTCCTCTTCCAGTCTCTTGCTTATCCACCTCGTGTCTGCACTGGGCCAGTTCGTCATGTGAATGCTTTCGGGATTCAGCCGTTCAACGCTTCTGAACGCTTCTCGGTAAATCGTCTCCGTGAGAAATGGCATTGCGGGCGCGGCGAGTCCCAGCCAGCTCCTGAGGGCGTGGTAGAGAACCGTGTAGGCGGCGAGTTTGTCTAGGCTCGTCTTTTCAAGCCAGAATCTTCGACGGACGAGTCTGATGTACCAGTGGCTGAGATCTTCTATGACGAACTCTCCGAGTGCCCGAACTGCCAAGTGAATTTCGAGTTTGTCCATGTGCTGCGTTACGTCTCTCACTAGGGTCTCAGTTCTTGAGAGTAGCCACTTGTCTTCGGGGTGAAACGATTTCGCTAGTTTTCGTGTCGTCCATTTCTTAATGTTGAACTTGTCGAGGTTCATGTAGAGGGTCGCGAAGGAGAAGACGTTCCAGACAATCTGTAGGTCCCGCGCGGCCGTCTCTACAGCGTTCCACGAGAAGCGGAAGTCGTCCCAGACTGTAGTTTGAAGAGTGTAGAACCGAAGTGCGTCTCTGCCGTGTTTTTCAATTACATCTTCTGGGCTGACGAAATTGCCTTTGGACTTGCTCATCTTCTCTCCGTCTGGGTCCAGAGTGTGTCCGTGCATCAGCACGGCGTTGTATGGTGCTTTGTTGAAGAGTAGAATGCTGGAGCCTAGCTGGTTGTAGAACCAGCCTCTGGTCTGGTCGTGGGCTTCAACGATCGCGTCAGCCGGCCACCAGGCTCTCAGCTCCTCTGTGTTAGGCGGGTAGTCAAGTCCTGCCCACGAGGCTACCCCTGAGTCAAGCCAGCCATCGAGGACATCCGGTTCTCTTCTGGCCTTGCCACCGCACTTGCATCTTGTTTCTATTTGATCAACCCCGTTTCTGTGAAGCTCGAACTTTCGTGGGTGTCCAATGGCTATTTTTTCCAGTTCGGCCCTGGAGCCCACGACCGTATGCTCTCCGCATTCTTTGCAAGTCCAGACGGGGAGTGGGGTCCCCCAGTAGCGTTGACGGCTGATGACCCAGTCTCTAGCACCAACCAGCCATGTGTGGAATCGTTTGGACCCTGCCCATTCTGGGGTCCATCGGACTCTCTTGTTCTCCTGGATCATTTTCTGCTTGAACTTGGTAACTTTGATGAACCACTGGTCTGTGGCTCGCAGGATGAGGGGGGTCTTGCATCGCCAGCAATGCGGATACGAGTGTTCGATCGTCTCTTCTCTGAAGAGCAATCGCTTGGCTTCAAGATCCTTGACAATGACCGGGTTGGCTTCTCTAACTTGGAGTCCGGAATACTTTCCCGCCTCAGACGTAAAGTGTCCCGACGCATCTACCGGCGAAAGTACCGCTAGGCCGTTTCGCTCGCCTACCTCAAAGTCTTCCTCACCGTGGCCGGGAGCCATGTGGACTAGGCCGGTTCCGTCAGTCATTGTAACGTACTCCGGGCTCAAGAATACCCTGTGAAGTTTCCCACCAGTCTTTTGATGAGTCTCCTCTAGTAATGGCGGGACGTATGAGACCCCTTCTAGATCCCTTCCTTTGAGTTCCTGTAAGATCTTGTACTGTTTTTCACCGAGAACGGGTGATAATCTCTCTTTGGCGATTATCAGCTTCTCGCCGTCGATTTCCACGACCGCATAGTTCATGTCAGGGTGAACCATGACTCCTTCGTTTGCAGGTAGGGTCCAGGGTGTAGTGGTCCAGATTAGGAAGAATTCCCCTGGCTTGTCGAGGATGGGTAGTTTCACGTAGATGGAGTAGTCTTTGATGATCCGATACTCGTCGGTCACCTCGTATCCTGCTAGGGCTGTCTCGTCGTGGGGGCACCAGTGGACAACTCTCAATCCCTTGTAGAGCAGTTTCTTCTGGTGCGCTTGTTTGACTGTCCACCAGACTGACTCGATGTATCTGTCGTGATAGGTGATGTATGGTCGTTCCCAGTCCATCCATATGCCTAGATCTTTGAAGACCCGCGTTTGAGCTTCTATGTTCACGTCAGAATACTTCTTGCATTCGGCGATGAACCGGTCGATGCCGATTACGTTCTCAATGTCTTTCTTTGATTTTAGATTGAGGCTCTTCTCAACCATCAGTTCGACAGGTAATCCATGACAGTCGTAGCCCGGCTGGTCATGGACATTGTGGCCTTTCATTCGCTGGAACCTTATGACCACATCCTTCAGCGTCTTGTTCCAGCCCGTCCCCACATGGGGCGGATTGGTTACAAACGGTGGACCGTCTAGAAAGTAGAACTTGGGCTTTCTCAGAAGTCTTCTTTTTGTCTTCTCGTAGGCTTGGCTAGTCTTCCACCAGTGGAGAACCTCTTCCTCGGATTTTGACGGTTTGTACTCGCGGCTTATCTTGCCTACGGTTTTCGTCGTCAATGGTTGTCAAGCTCCGGTAAGGAGTCTGTGGAATCGAAGATCTCCGGCCTCGCTCCCGGCCGACGATTTACGTTCCCTAAAAAAGTTGGTGGAAGTGGCTCGATCGAATTGGATCAGAATTATGAAACTTATTACAGTCTCAAGAACGCTTTGAGGTTCACAGACTTTGATTTCCCTAACGCTTCTCAAATCTACTGGATACGGTGCACCCGCTCAGACTGTGAGCGTCTTTCCTGACAAGGTTCACGAGGGCGAAATGCTCTGGGTCGACGCTGAGAGTCCAACAGCCCAGGAGCTTGCTGATCTAAAGAGCAGATTTGACCTAGACGAATACGCCATCGAGGATGTTGTTCACCGGAATCAGAGGCCGAAGCTGGAGGAGTATGGGAAAAACGTGTTTGCAGTAATCCACGTGCCTGATGTAAGGAGTCACAAGAGCGGGATTATCGAGTTGTTTGTCTTCTTCCAGAAGAACTGGATCATTACTATACATTCAGATGATTCGGAATTGATCCATTCAATGGATTCTAGGATTAGAGCTAGGGGTCTTGCTCCACTTACAACTGCTCCCTCCCCTGACCTGTTCTTCTACGTCTTTCTTGACTTTGCAGTTGACGCCTATTATCCCATACTGGATGAGGTGGAGGAGCGACTTGAGGATCTTGACAAACAGGCAATTACGACTTTCAAGACGCGAGTCAGGAGAATGGAGAACGTGGTGTCTATCGTAACCACGATTGGTGGCGTAAGAAGAAAACTGATGAATCTTCGACGGTCTCTTACCCCGACAAGAGACATGCTCGGAATGGTTATGCGTGGCGCAGTGCCATTTGTAGCTGATTCAAATCTTAGAAGCTTCAGAGATGTCTACGACCATTCTTTCCAGCTTTTGGAGACGATCGATAACGACCGAGATAGGACAAGTGATGTTCGAGACCTCTACATCAGCTTACATTCTGCGTCAACGGACAACACGATCAAGGTGCTCACACTGGTCGCTACGATATTCCTTCCGCTTACTCTTCTTGCTGGAATTTACGGGATGAACTTCAGTCCAGGTTTCTTCCAGCCGGGGAGCGGTGATCCGCGTGGATTCTACGTGATGATTCTATCAATGGTCGTCATATCGTTGGGGCTCGTCTACTGGTCCAAGCGAAGCGGCTGGATCTGAAAATTCCCTTGATCCGAGAAGACCATTGAATGCAGTCCCACATTGTGTTTCTTATCTGTCTCTCATTCGTCCCATCAACGATTCTCGGAAAATGCATAGTTTTCATTGGCTTCAATTTTGAGCGGGTGAAGCTACACCGTCTGGTTTAATCACGATGATCTCTACTAGTCTACCTTCAACCTCCATCTTGAGAATCCTTCCACACTGGAGGCCATGCGTGGCGTCACGGGGATGCCTCGGCTTTGCTCGTGTTTGACTTTGATCTTTGACTCGTTCTGTATTCCCTTTTTGATCCGTCATGAACACTGATTTCGCCTCGTCGTCCCTTGTCGAGCTCCTTCGGCTCCTCTCAGGAAGCTAACAAGTGGTGAGTAATGCCGGAAGATTCATCTGACTGGATCACACGTATGGGAGGCTGAGCGGGGGAGTCTCATTGTACATGATATGCTTTAGTCAAACCGTGCTGGATTTCGCCTGAACAGCTGGAGACACCCGAGCCTGGTTTGAGTTTGCAACCTGAAAAGCCAAGGGGCTCCCATAGGAAGAATCTAGCCCTAACCGTAACGACACTTGCAGTAATCCTTCTCGTACTCGTGAGCCTCCAGCTAATCCCCCATAGCATCACTGTCGACAAGACCCCAACTCTAGGGGTCAAAGTTGGCTCCACCATAGACTGGCAGGGACTTGCCTGGGGCGAGACTCGGAAGCTCGCTCTTGACAGTAAGGGAACGATCTACCTCGCGTATAGAACACAAGTGCCAGGCATGGCAGGAGACAAAGTCTTCGTAGATTTCTCTACAGATAACGGCTTGACTTGGTCGCATCTGGGAGGTGGACCGATCGACACTATGACGCCAGGAACACAGATGCAACGGGTACCGGCCATATCCGTTGGCGGTAATGATGTCGTGCAAGTCGTCTGGAACGAGGTGCCTAACGACCAGTCAGGAGACCGCCAAATATGGTACTCGCGCTGGATCGCAGGCAATTCGCAATCGCTGGCAGGTTATTGGTCAACCCCAAGGAACATACCAGTCTACATAAACGGATATCAACAAGCCCCGGACCCCAAACACTGGCAGGAACACCCCGACATTCTGGTTGACGTGCTCAATTCGAGTCGAGTATACGTAGTCTGGGAAGGCACCGACCCCACCAACTTTCCAGGTGGAAACTGCAGCTCGTCTAATTGCAACACTCCAATGTTCACGGAATCTGAAGACG
>Ga0209160_1000965_pt1 | contig 24116 bp, 22 predicted proteins | sample GraSoiAngelo_153_FD_186167 | JGI IMG/M metagenome (GOLD analysis project Ga0209160, IMG submission 186167) | Grasslands soil microbial communities from the Angelo Coastal Reserve, California, USA - 14_1009_12_40cm (SPAdes) (version 2) | ecosystem: Environmental > Terrestrial > Soil > Grasslands ...
CTCAGGGCGATCGCCGCCACCAGGAACAGCGCCGCAGGAAGCAGTTCCGAGGCGCGCGCCAGCCGGGCCCCGGGATGAGTGGCCGTATTGATAACGCCGCTGAGATAAGCGGCGCTGGTCAGGTAAGTCACAATGCCGACCCGCACCAGCGCGACAGTAGTTTCGCCGCGTGGGTGGAGAGAGTGCGGCACGCGATGCTCCAGCGCCAGCGCGGACACCAGCAGCGCCGCCAGCGCCGTTTGGCCGATCATCCAGGTGAGAAAGACCAGCGCCTCTTGCGCGCCCGTGATGGAGCCGCCGTAGAGCCCCCAAATGGCAAAGGTTTCGATCAATCCAGCGAGGAGAAATCCGAGCGCCAGGATCAGCGTAAAACGATCACGCGTGCCGCGGAAATGCACCAGGGCGTTGGCGACAAAAGTGAAGCACAGCAGGCTCCCTACGATTTCGAGATAGCAAAAGAGTACGAATCCAGAAGAAAAATCACGCTGTCGCAACCAGCAGGAAAGTCCGAATACCCCGCCAAGAGCCAAAATGCCAAGCACCCATTGGTAACGGGAAAGGTACCGGCGGATTTTTTGCGCGCCAAGCACGAGCCCCCCAAATCATTCCCCACGGTGCTACGGAAACAAGCGCGGGTGTTGATGGATACAGCAAGTACTGTACCTTTCCGGTTTCCCCTACAAACCTGGAAGCAAGCTCTTGAAAGCAAGGGCGTTGGGGAACGTACGGAGGGACAGGCTGGTCTAGCCGGAATCCCGAAAGTGCCGCGGCGGGGTTTCGAAAAGTTACGAGATGATTCAGACGATACCGTATGACCGGGCGGGCCCGGCCACCGTTAGAGGTGTAGCTTCAGGGTTTTGGTTTCTGCTGGTCTGCTTGTTGGCCTTTGTTTTGCTCCTCGGCGCGAACAGCGGCTTCGGCGGCCTGGAAACCGATGCGGCTATGCGTGCCGTCGCAGAACGGCTTATTGACCGAACCGCCGCAACGGCAAAGCGCAAAGTTGGCTTTTCCGGTTAAGTCATACTTATGGCCATCCGCATCGACGAGTTCGATGGAGCCTTCGGGAGCCTCCACGCGGAAGGGACCGTTTTTTCTCGCCATGATTCTGACTTGCGCCATGTTTTCCTCCGGTGGAGTGATGAGTCCTTGCAGTTCTGCTTCGTTCACTTCGTTTTGCAAAAGCGGATCACTCGTCCGCCTTTCTTACCGCCAAAGCTTCCCTTGCCGGGGACTTTGGCTCAAAAGCGGGCGGACTCGGGATGACAACTTCAAAGTGATCGCCGCTTCGTGGCGAATAGCCATGCCGATCAATACTTGGGCACGGAAGGATCGACCTCATCCGACCACGCCAGAATCCCGCCTTTGAGATTCCAGATTTTGCGAAAACCGGCCTGCTGCAAAAACTGCACGGCATCGGCGGAGCGCTTTCCGCTGCGGCAGTGGGCTACGATTTCGCGTGAACTATCGAGCTCACTGGCGCGCTTGGGCAGATCGCCGAGCGGAATCAGATGTCCTTGCAAATTGCAAATCTGGTACTCGTGCGGCTCGCGGACGTCGAGGATGAAAATGTCGTCGCCGCGATCGAGCCGGGACTTGAGCTCCCGGGGCGTAATTTCGGGAATGCCTGTGGTCACAGGAACAACCTCCTCTCCGCGAATTCCGCAAAACTCTTCATAGTCGATGAGCTCACGGATTGTAGGGTGATCGCCGCAGACCGGGCAAGACGGATTCCTGCGCAGACGCAGTTCGCGGAAGCGCATGCCCAGAGCGTCGAAAAGCAAGAGCCGGCCGGCCAGCGGTTCGCCGATGCCGAGGATGAGCTTGATCGTCTCCATGGCCTGGAGCGCGCCCACGATGCCGGGGAGAACTCCAAGGACTCCACCTTCCGCGCAGGAGGGCACGAGACCAGGCGGCGGCGGTTCAGGATAGAGGCAGCGGTAGCAAGGGCCGCCGGGATAATGGAAGACGGTGGTCTGCCCTTCAAAGCGAAAAATCGAGCCATACACATTGGGCTTGTCCAGCAGCACACAGGCGTCATTGACCAGATAGCGCGTGGGGAAATTATCCGTGCCGTCGACAATGATGTCGTATTCGCGGAACAGATCGAGAGCATTCGAGCTGGTCAGGCGCGTCTCGTAGGTGTCGATGCGAATCGACGGATTCACGCCAGCCAGGCGTTCTCTGGCGGCTTGAATTTTGGGCCGCCCGACGTCGCTCGTGGAAAATGTGATTTGCCGCTGGAGATTGGTGTAATCGACGACGTCGAAATCAACGATCCCGAGCCGCCCTACGCCTGCCGCGGCCAGATAAAGCCCCAGAGGCGCGCCCAGCCCGCCCGCGCCGATCATGAGCACCTTGGCTTTGGCCAGCTTGAGCTGCCCGTCCATGCCCACTTCGGGCATGATCAGATGGCGGCTGTAGCGCTGAATTTCCTGCTTGGAAAGTGTGCGCCCAGTGTCAGGAACAGTGGGCGTGCCGGTAATGATCGGCATGATGGCTCTCCTTCCGACCCCTTATATTTTCGCGCCGCCGGCGATCGAGGGCACGATGCTGATCGTATCGCCGTCTTTGGTGGGCGTGTTTTCCTTCTGCAGGTAGCGAATATCCTCGTCGTTGAGGTAGATATTCACGAAACTGCGAATGCGGCCGTCGTCAGTGTAAAGGTGCTTGCGCAGATCGGCGTAGGTTCCCGTAAGCTGTTTCAGGGCCTCGCCGACGGTGGCCGCATTGAACTCCACGCTTGCTTGCTTGCCCGCAAACTGCCGCAGGGCGGTCGGAATTTCCATCTTCACTGCCATGTTTGTCCTGCCTCCAGTGTAACTCCGCAGTTGAACTTGAGCACGCAGAGCCTGTTTCTCCAAAAGCAGAATCCCCGCAAAATCGTTGGGGGACGGCTCCTCATCGTTTGATCATCCCCGGTGGAACGGCCCAGGTGATCTCTTCCGGCTGAAAAGCGGAGCGATCGTCGGAGAGCTGCCAGGAAGTCATGTCACGGGGCTCGCCGCTCGCGACACTCACGATGACGTAGCTATACCACGGCCAGGCATGCTCGCGATCGTATTCGCTGGGCCTGGCAGGATGATCCGGATGGGAGTGATACCAACCCACCAGCGCCAATCCCTGCTCCTTGGCCGCGCGCTCAGCGGCGCGGAAATCCTCGGCAGTAATGGAAAAGCGATTGCGCGGGGAATCGTCGCGCCGGTTGGTGAGCGGAAAGAGCGCGCGCACCTCGCGGCCTTCCGCACCGTCGACGCCCAGCATGGCGCCGCAGGTCTCGTTCGGATAATCGCGGGCGCCGTAGCCGCGGATACTCTGGGCGATCTCTGAGTTGATGATGAGCATACCATTCGCGAGCCGTTTCCCAAGGCGCTATGCGCCTTCGCTTTCGTCCCAGAAGCGCTCGCTCAGATACTTTTCGGCCGCATCGGGGAAGATGGTCACGATGACGGCCCGCTCGCCTTGACCGAGCGAGGCCGCTAACTGCAAGCAGCCGACGAAGGCCGCGGCGGCACTGGGACTCACCAACATGGCCTCTTCGCGCGCCAGACGCTTGGCCATGAGGTAGGCGTCCTCGGTGCGAATTACCAAATCGCGATCCGCAACGCGGGGGTCGTAGATCGCCGGTACGAGCGCTGAACCCATGTGCTTCCAGCCCTCCAGTCCGTGGAAGGCCGCGTCGGGTTGCAGGCTGACGCATTGAATGCGCGGATTCAGCTCTTTCAGCCGCCGCGCGGTGCCCACAAAAGTGCCGCTCGTACCGAGACCGGCTACAAAATGGGTGATGCTGTGTTCGGTTTGCTCCCAGATTTCGAGCGCGGTCGTTTGATAATGCGCGCGCCAATTGGCTGGATTGCTGTATTGGTCGGGATAAAAATATTTTTGCGGATCGCCAGCGTGAATTTCACGCGCTCGGCGAATAGCTCCGTCGGACCCGGCGTCGGCGGGAGTCAAGATAATCTTTGCTCCGTAGGCCGATAAAATCCTCTTCCTTTCCGGGCTGGCGTTCGAGGGAAGGCAGAGCACGACCGGATATCCAAGTGCCGCACCGATCATGGCATAGGCGATGCCGGTATTGCCGCTGGTGGCGTCCATGATGGTCTTGCCAGGCCGAAGCGCGCCGGTGCGCTCGCCTTCGCGGATCATGCTCAGGGCCGCGCGGTCCTTTACCGACCCGCCGGGATTGAACCACTCCGCCTTAGCGTAGAACTCCGCCCTGGGGTATTCCCGGCCTACTCTTTCCAGGCGCAGCAAGGGCGTATTGCCGACGCGCTCGAGCACGCCGACACCTATTTTCCTCGCGTTTTCAGGCGTCGTGGTCAAAACCGAACTCTTCGCGAAAGCCATGAGTTTACAATAGATTCCCTGAATTTTGGCCGTCAAAGAGCCAGGCTGCGCCCGCCGGATGGGCTGTCCGCCTTCCCACCCGTGAATAGATGCGGCGGGGCGCCCAATGTATTCAAGATAAGGCCCAGAGCTTAACGGACAAAGGCGCACGGCAGCCGGGGCCAGACCTAAAGGCAGGCCCTTAGGCGTGCGGGGCGTTTGACAACTCGGACGCAGAAGTGAATCCTAATGCTATGTGGAACGTTAACGAACGATTCCCTGCGGCCATTCTGGAGACTTTGCCATCCAAAGGTTTTCAGGTGGGCAGCACGCGCGGAGTTGTGCGCGTGGAGAAATACGGCGGCGGGGCGGAATTCCGGCAGATGGCGGATGGACGTTTTCAAATGACCATCATGCCGAGCGTGCTCATCGAGGGACAGTTCACGCGGCTTTGGGACGCCGGCTATCAGAAGTTTTTGATCACCGACGAGGGGCGCAAGCTTCCCGCGCTGGCGCAGCAACTCGAACACTTGCGCAAATTCAACGAGGAGCTGCGTTCGGCGCTGGGCGTGCCCACCTACTACAACGAGGCGCTGGGCTCGACGTGCCAGGTAACCGAATACGATCGCGTGCAAGGGCGGCCGGGAGACGTTCCCGACGCCGGCGTGGGCGTCAAACCGAGCGGCGAGCCTCGCTAGACGGGGGCGGCCGCGCGGGGATCAGCCGCGATGGGCGGAACGGCGGCGCGCCTCTAGAAGCTGACGCCTAAATTGCTTTGGATCGACCCGATGTTTGGCGATCTTGCGGTCCGCCAGAAAAATCACCGGCACATCCGCGTTGTAACGTTCGCGCAATTCGGGATTCGCATCGATATTGACTTCGCGCAATCGAACACCAAATTCGGCGAGCAGCGGCGCGATCTGCAATTTTGCCTCGTCACATAAGTGGCATCCCGGACGGGTATAGAGCGTCACTTCCAGCGGTTCCGTCGGCGGTTTGCCTGCCTTGGATTCCATGCAGCCTCTTTGACGGCGGCGGGCGGCTTGCTACGATGATTCCCTATGGTAAACGAAAACGCGAGCAGCGCCACGGACGTGCTGGCGCTCGTTGATGATTTGTTCTTTCAAGCCAAGCTGGCGGAAACGGCCCGCAAGCTCGGAATTATGCTGAAAACGGTTTCGACGGGCGCGGCGCTGGTCAAGGAGCTTGAGCGTACGCCGGCCGGGGTTCGCGGCGATCTGCCGCGGCTGGTTGTGGTGGACCTGAATGCGCGGCAAGGGGCGCTGGAAGCGATCGAGCAGTTACAGCGTTCAGGCAACCCCATACCGATCATCGGCTTTCTTTCTCATGTGCAGACGGAGCTTGCGCAGCGGGCTCGGGCCGCGGGCTGCAAACAGGTGATGCCCAGATCGAGCTTCACCATGAATCTTTCGGATATTCTGCGCCAAGCAAAATCGTGAAAGTCGCTGTACTTCATCGCTCGGGCCGGCTCGGCTCTCTTTTTGCCAATCTGGACGCGGGTGCGAGCGTGTACCTGGCTGCGTTTGGCATTTTGCTGCCGCTCCTATTCGGGATAATCGCTCCCGATCTGTCTGCACAACGAGGGGCATCGCCGGCTGCGGCGCCGATTCCCGATCCCGCCCAAGCCCTCGAAGAGATGCTGACGGCGGCTTGCCGGCATGACGAAGCGGCGTTCGCCAGCCACCTTACGTACGACAATGCGCAAGCTTTTCGTTCTCTGGCGCAGGAGCAGCGCGTGGCGTTGTTGAGGCGCCTGGTGCTTCTCGACGATGCCGGGAGGCCCTTGCTCTCCACCTTGGATGGGCACACTGTGGTTCGCTGCGAGGCCGGCGGCCTGACTTCGGAGATGCGCTTTGGCGCAACCGAAGTGCGGGAGAATCTGGCGTTCATTCCCGTCAGCGTCCCGGAAGGCTCGAAAGCGCAATCGGTGCGCTTTGGACTCATCAGGGAATCCGGTCAATGGAAGCTGCTCTCGGTGGGGCTGCTCTTGCTGGATGTTCCGGCATTGGGGCGCCAGTGGGAAGAGTTCGATCTGCAAGCTCGGGAGCGGAACTCAATCGCCGCAATGCGCAGGGTTGCTGGCGCGCTAAAATCGTACCAGAGCGCTTACGGCAACCTGCCGGAGACGCTCGAGCAACTGGGGCCGCCGGCGCAAGATGGCGCTTCGCCGCAAACAGCGGGACTGCTCGATTCCGATCTGGCGAAGGGTTTGGCGGGCGGCTATCGCCTCCGCTATACGATCGTGCCGGCAAGTGGAGAGGAGAACGAATCAGAACGAAACAAGGCAGCCGGATTTACGCTCGCCGCTGCGCCTGTAGTCTACGGAAAAGACGGACGAAGGTCGTTTTTCCTCGATTCCAGCGGCGCGCTGCGAGGCGCGGACAAGAACGGAGCCGTCGCTACAGCGGACGATCCGCCGGTCGAACGCGACGAGGCCCAGCCCTAGCCGTTCCTCAGCCGCACACGGGCGAAGTCTGCACTTGCCCTGCTGTTTGAAACCCGGGAGATTGAAATCCCCTTCCTGATCCGCTTCGGTTTTGAATGCCCGGCGCGGACGTGTCCCTTACATTTGCGGAGTATTGCTTTGAAACAGGGTCTCCTCGTTGGCTCGCCAGCAGTACCTGCGCCTCAAGGGAACGAGCCATCGGACAGCGCCGAACGACGGAAAAGCAAGCGCTTTGCGGTGTCCGCATCGGCGGAAGTAGTGGCGTTGCGCACGAGCACGCGACTTAACGGCCCTATCTCGACGGCCAAATCGATCTGGATATCGCCGTGGCGTACCTGGTCAACGCCATCTAGGACCGACCGCCGCGTTTGGATCGGCGGATCAACTATGTTAGTCTCTTCGGCGGCTCGGACACGATCTTCCGAACGATCCCGGATTCAGGCCTCCTTCCTTCGCCAGCGAGCCAACCGCGAGAATTGAGCAACCTCCGGCGGAGGCATTCTTGGCCATTGACGCGCCGAGTGTCCGCAAGGGCGCAGGCGTCCCGGCACCGGTTTGAAGCGCGATCGTTTGGCAGAGCGGAACGGGTGTTTCGAGAGGGGAGTCCCGCGCATGCCCGCCCGGCAAGCGACAACAAGAGCGCAAGAGATCAAGCTGGCGCATTCGCCAGATTCCGATGACGCTTTTATGTTTTATGCCTTGGCGACGAACCGCGTCAAAGCGCCCGGCCTGACGTTTACGCACGTTCTTTCCGATATCGAAACGCTGAATCAAGCCGCAGATGGCGAAATTTACGACGTGACGGCGATCAGCTTCTCGGCCTACGCCTACCTGCGGCAGAAATACGTTTTGCTCGATTGCGGTGCCAGCTTTGGCGAAGGTTATGGTCCTATCCTAGTGGCCAGCCGCCCGATGAAGCCCGAGCAGCTCGCGGGCAGCCGCATCGCCGTTCCGGGATTGCGCACATCGGCGTATCTTACGCTGCGGCTGTATCAGCCGGCATTCGAGCCTGTTCCGATTCCTTTCGATCAAATCATTAATGCGGTTCGAGCAGGGACGGTCGATGCCGGCCTGCTCATCCATGAAGGGCAGCTGCAATTCCCGGAATTGGGCCTTCATCGGGTGGTGGACCTCGGCCAGTGGTGGCTGGAAACGACGAAGCTGCCACTGCCGCTCGGCGGCAATGCCGTGCGGCGTGCGCTCGGACAAGAAACCGGAGAGCGGATTGCGAGAGTCATCCGGGAGAGCGTGGCCTACGCGCTCGAGCACCGCGAAGAAGCGCTGAATTACGCCATGAAATTCGCGCGTGACATGGATACCGAGCTGGCGGACAAATTCGTAGGCATGTATGTGAACAGCCGGACGCTCAGCTATGGCGAGCGTGGCCGCGCTGCGGTGCAGGAGTTGCTCGACCGGGGTTTTGAGGCCGGTCTAATTCCCGGGCCGGTGAAAGCAGAATTCTTGAGGGAATCTACTGAGTAGCAAATGACCCTTCACCGGGGCCGCCCTTCTGCCCTATAATTAGAGGAGATCGAGCAATAACGAAAAGGTTGGCCTTCACCTTCGCTCTAAATCAGCTTCAGACATCCAAGAAAAGTAAGCCGTTAGACGTGGCTGCGCGCAACCGGTGTGGAAGGCGTGGCGCTGCACGCCGGATTGAGGTATTGCTGAATCGATGAGCCGCGGCGACCAAATCCGTGACGAACTGAATGCGCTCCTGCGCAAACGCATCCTGCTGCTCGATGGCGCCATGGGCACGATGATCCAGGCGCGCAAACTGGATGAGGCGGGCTATCGCGGCAGGGAATTCGCGCGGCATGGCAAGGATTTGCGCCTGAATAATGACGCCCTGAATCTGTCGCAGCCGCAGATTATCGGAGAGATCCATCAACAATATCTGGAAGCGGGCGCCGACATCATCGAAACGAATACGTTCAACTCGACCGCGGTCTCCATGGCGGAATATGCGCTCGAAGCTCGCGTCGCCGATCTCAATTTTGCCGGGGCGCAAATCGCGCGGAAGGCTGCCGCGCGCTACATGGCGTCGCATCCGCAGCGAAGGTGCTTTGTAGCCGGCTCCATGGGGCCGACGTCGAAAGCGGCCTCGGTCTCGAACGATGTCTCGAATCCCGCAGCGCGGCCCGTCACTTTTGATCAACTGCGCGAGACCTACCGAACTCAGGCCAAAGCTTTGGTCGAGGGCGGCGTTGACCTTCTGCTCGTGGAGACGGTTTTCGATACGCTCAACGCCAAAGCGGCGCTTTTTGGAATCGAGGAATATTTCGGCAGCTGGGGGCAGGGCGTTCCGGTAATCGTCTCGGTGACGATCGTCGATCGCAGCGGCCGAACGCTTTCGGGGCAGACGGTCGAGGCCTTCTGGATTTCCATCTCGCACATGCCGCTCTTCAGCGTGGGGATGAACTGCGCTCTCGGCGCAAAAGAGATGCGCCCATTTCTTGAGGAACTTTCGCGCCTCGCGCCCATTCCGATCACCTGCTATCCGAATGCCGGCCTGCCGAATGCTTTTGGCGGGTTCGATGAGACCCCGGAGCGTATGGCCGCAGATCTGGGGGAATTTGCGCGCAACGGCTGGCTGAATATCGCGGGAGGCTGTTGCGGTTCGACGCCGGAGCACGTCCGCGCCATCGGCGAGGCGATTCGCGAGGTCGCGCCACGCGTGCCGCCAAAAGTCGAGCCCTACTCGCGGTTCAGCGGGCTCGAAGCGCTGGTGATTCGCCCGGACACCAATTTCGTCAACATCGGCGAGAGAACCAACGTGACCGGATCGCCGCGGTTCGCGGAACTGATCCGCCAGGGCGACTACGAAAAAGCGCTCGCGGTGGCGCGCCAGCAGGTGGAAGGCGGCGCGCAGATGATCGACGTCAACATGGACGAAGCCATGCTGGATTCGGAAAAGTGCATGACCACTTTCCTGAACGCGCTCGGTTCCGAACCCGATATCGCGCGAGTGCCGGTTCTGGTGGATAGCTCGAAATGGAGCGTGATCGAAGCCGGCCTGAAATGCCTGCAAGGCAAGGGAATCGTCAATTCCATCAGCCTGAAAGAAGGCGAGGACGTCTTTCGCGAACAGGCGCGAAAGGTCCGGCGCTATGGAGCTGGCGTCGTGGTGATGGCCTTTGATGAAAAAGGCCAGGCCGACACGGCGGAACGCAAAGTGGCCATCGCCACTCGCGCCTATCGCATTCTGACCGAGCAAGTGGGCATGCCGCCTGCCGACATCATCATGGATCCGGCGATTCTCACCGTTGGCACGGGGATCGAAGAGCACAACCAATATGCGCTCGCTTTCCTCGAGGCCACCCGGCAGATCAAGGCGGCGCTGCCGGGAGTGAAGGTCAGCGGCGGCGTCAGCAACATTTCCTTTTCTTTCCGCGGCAACAACGTCGTTCGCGAGGCCATGCACTCGGCGTTTTTGTATCACGCCATCCGGGCCGGACTGGACATGGGAATCGTGAACGCGGGGCAATTGGCGATTTACGAAGAAATTGCGCCCGAACTGAGGGAGCGCGTGGAAGACGTGCTCCTGAATCGCCGGCCCGACGCCACCGAGCGGCTGTTGGAATTAGCGCAGACCGTGGAAAAACGTGGGCCCGCGGCCGCGCGTGAAGATGCCTGGCGCCAGACCAGCATCGAGGAACGCCTCTCGCACGCGCTGGTGCACGGCATAACGGAATTTCTGCCGGCGGATGTCGAGGAAGCGCGGCAGAAATACACCGCGCCGCTCAGCATCATCGAGGGTCCGCTGATGGCCGGCATGAACATCGTGGGCGACCTCTTCGGTTCCGGGAAGATGTTTCTGCCGCAGGTGGTGAAGAGCGCGCGAGTGATGAAGCAGGCCGTGGCCATCCTGCTGCCCTATCTGGAGGCCGAAAAGCTGGCCAGCGGCGGGCGCCAGGCGCAAGCGCGAATCTTGCTGGCCACGGTCAAAGGCGACGTCCACGATATTGGAAAGAACATCGTGGGAGTCGTGTTGGGCTGCAACAATTATGAAGTGATCGATCTCGGCGTCATGACTCCGGCGGAAAAGATTCTCCAGACCGCGCGTGAAAAAAAAGTTGACCTGATCGGCCTGAGCGGATTGATCACTCCCTCGCTCGACGAAATGGCGCACGTGGCCAAGGAGATGGAGCGAGAAGGATTTTCCGTTCCGCTGCTGATCGGCGGCGCAACCACGAGCCGCGCGCACACGGCCGTGAGGATTGCGCCCGCCTATCGCCATCCGGTGGTTCACGTCCTGGACGCCTCGCGCGCGGTGGGCGTGGTCTCGAGTTTGAGCAATAAGCAACAGCGGCCCGTCTTCGTGCGCGAAAATTGCGAAGAGCAGGAAAAAATCCGGCAGCAATTCAGCGGGCCGCGACTCGCGCCGCTCGTCTCCCTGCAGCAGGCCCGCGCGCGGAGAGCGCCGATTGATTGGACGAGCTATCGGCCTCCGGCGCCGTCATTCACGGGAAGCCGCGTTTGGAACCCCGTGCCGCTCGAAAAACTCGTGCCGCTGATCGACTGGACGCCCTTTTTCCACGCCTGGGAGCTGAAGGGAATCTATCCGCGAATTCTGCAAGAGCCCGTGGTGGGGCCGCGCGCGCAGGAACTTTTCGATGACGCACAAAAACTGCTGGCGGAGATCGTGCAGCAAAAGCTGCTTACGGCGCGCGCCGTAGCCGGATTTTTCCCCGCCAATAGCCTGGGCGACGATATCGAGCTTTACGCGGACGAGGCGCGCACGCGCCCTGTGGCAACTTTCTTCACTTTGCGGCAGCAGATGCAGAAGCCCGACGCAGAACCGGAATACGCGCTGGCCGATTTCATTGCTCCTAGAGAAACCGGCCTGGCGGATTACCTCGGAGCTTTTGCGGTCACGGCGGGCATGGGTGCCGCCGAACTCGCCGCGCGTTTTGAAAAAGCGCACGACGATTACAACGCGATCATGGCCAAGGCCTTGGCGGACCGGCTCGCGGAAGCGCTCGCCGAATGGATGCACAAACAAGCGCGCGATGCATGGGGCTATGGCCGCGAGGAGAAACTGACGCCCGAGGATTTGCTGCGCGAGCGCTATCGCGGGATTCGGCCGGCGCCCGGCTATCCGGCCTCGCCCGATCACACCGAAAAGGCCACTCTTTTCGCATTGTTGGATGCGGAGCGCGCCACGGGCATCACGCTCACCGAAAATTTCGCCATGCTGCCGGCGGCATCGGTCTGCGGCTTATATTTTTCGCATCCCCAGGCGCGCTACTTTGCCGTAGGAAGGATCGGGCGCGATCAAGTGCTCGATTATCAGCGCCGCAAGGGCCTGGAATTGCGCGCCATCGAGCGCTGGCTGGGCCCGTACCTGAATTACGAGCGCGCCGCGGATTAGTTCAGACGAAACACTTGTGCGCGCCTTGACGCTCTGTGGGCTTTCGCTTAGAGTCACTGATTCCCGAGCAGGAACGATCTTCGACGATCCCGAGCTTGGGCGCTGCGCGCGCATGCGGCCGGGCCTGCCGAGCGGTGCCACAGCAAACTGAGATTCGGCCATGGTGCGGACCCTATCCACTTATCTATTCGTAAAGCGAAGACTGACTCCGGCCTTGCTGACGGAGATCGCGCGCCATGGCATCACGGGGGTGGAGATATTCTGCGCGCGGGCGCATTTCAATTATCAGTCGCCCGACGTCGTGCGCGAAATCGCCGGCACGCTGCGGGACAATAACCTGAGACTGCACGCCCTCCATGCTCCGGCAGAACGGGACTTCAATCCCATGCACGAGAGCAGCGCGCCGCTATCGATTTGCGATCCGGAACGCGTGCGCCGCCTGGAGGCCGTGGACGAAATCAAGCGAGCCCTGGACGTCGCGGAATACTTGCCCTTCCGTTACCTGGTGCAGCACATGGGCTCTTCGCGGGACGCCGCGGACGGACACCGATTCGAAGCGGCTTTCAGTTCGCTCGAGCACCTGCATATTTTTGCCAAGGCGCGCGGCGTCACGCTGGCGCTGGAAAATACGCCGGGAGAACTGGCCACGCCGGCGCACCTGCGCCAATTCATCATTGATACCCGGCTCACGGACTTGCGACTGTGCTTCGATATTGGACATGCGCACATCGGCGATGGCGTGCTCGCCAGCCTGGAACCGATGCGCGAATTCCTGGTGACTTCGCACATTCACGATAATCATGGGCTGAAAGACGAACACCTGTTGCCCTACGAAGGCACCATCGAATGGAAATCAGCCCTGCCTGCCTTGCCGCCGGGGCTCCCGCTGGTTTTTGAATTAAAGGAACAACCGGCATACGCCGACCCCGCTCCCACCTCTGTGGCCCTCAGCGCCGCGCGCGCCGCGTTCGACCGCATCGAGCGGGCGCTCTCCTCGCCGGAAGCGGAAAGCCAGAATTAGAGCGCGATGAGCGTAGTCGCCATCGAAAAAGCCGGGGAGCACGACGGCCAGGAGGTCACCCTGCGCGGCTGGCTCTACAACCTGCGCGAATCCGGCAAGCTTTTGTTTCCCATTTTTCGAGATGGGACGGGGCTGATGCAGGGCGTGGTCTCGCAGAAGGAGCAACCGGAGGCGTTTGCCGCGCTGCGCGGGCTCACGCAGGAATCGAGCGTCGAAGTCAGCGGCAAAATACGCCGCGAGCCGCGCGCGCCGGGCGGATATGAAATCGGCGTCAGCCGCGTCCAGGTCCTGCAGCGGGTGCCGGAATCGGAGCCTTACCCCATACAACTGAAAGAGCATGGCGTGGACTTTCTTCTCGACCGCCGCCACTTGTGGGTGCGCACTCCGCGTCAAGCCGCCATCTTGCGCATTCGCGCCGAAGCCGTCCGCGCCGCGCGGGAGTTCATGGATAGCCAGGGCTATACGCTGACGGATGCGCCTATTTTCACTCCGGCGGCCTGCGAAGGCACCACCACGCTCTTCGAGGTGCAGTACGTCGATGATGAAAAGGCTTACCTGACGCAATCGGGGCAGCTCTACGTGGAAGCTCTGGCCGCGGCTTTAGGTAAAGTCTATTGCTTCGGGCCCACCTTCCGCGCCGAAAAATCGAAGACGCGGCGCCACCTGACCGAATTTTGGATGCTCGAACCCGAAGCCGCTTACGCCCACCTGGAAGACATGATGACGCTCGGCGAAGGGCTGGTGAGCCACATCGTGCAATCGGCCTTGCGCAATCGCGGGCGCGAGATCGAAACGCTGAAGCGCGATGCCTCCAAACTCGAGCCGGTCAAGCCTCCCTTTCCGCGCATTACCTACGAACAGGCGCTCGAAATCCTCCGGCAGCACGGCCACGATGTGAAATGGGGCGACGATTTCGGCGGCGACGAGGAAACCACGCTCTCGCAGCAATTCGACCGGCCCGTGATGATCCATCGCTATCCCGCTTCGATCAAGGCGTTCTACATGGAGCCCGATAGCGCGCGGCCCGATTTGGCGCTTGGATTCGACGTGCTGGCCTCGGAAGGCTACGGCGAGATCATCGGCGGCGGGGAACGCATTTCGAGCTACGATCTGCTGCTCAAGCGCCTGCGCGAGAATAAGCTGCCGGAGCAGGCCTTTCAGTGGTATCTGGACCTGCGCCGTTACGGCAGCGTGCCGCACGCGGGCTTCGGCATGGGCCTCGAGCGCGTGGTAGCCTGGATTTGCGGAACAGAGCACGTCCGTGAGGTAATCCCCTTCCCGCGGATGATTTATCGCGTGTATCCTTAGCGCCGCTGTTCGCCGGCCTTTCCGCCCGCCGGTTTAAGCGAACAGAACATCCATCATGGCGCAGAAAATTCGCATCATCGGCGTGCCGATGGACCTCGGCCAGAGCCGCCGCGGCGTGGATATGGGTCCTTCCGCGCTGCGCGTCGCCGGCTTGCAATCGCGCCTCAAACAGCTTGGACACACGGTCGAAGATATCGGCAACGTGCTGGTAAAGGGGCCCGAAGAACAGCCCTACGGCGAAAAGCGCGCCAAATATTTGCATGAGATTGCGGAAACCTGCCGCGGCTTGGCGGAGATGACGGAAAAGACGCTGGCCGAAGGATTTTTTCCCCTTGTACTCGGCGGCGACCACTCCATCGCCATCGGAACGTGCTCGGGCGTGTCGGATTTTTTCCGCAAGCAATCGAAGAAGATCGGTTGCATGTGGCTCGATGCGCATGGAGACATGAACACGCCGGAATCTTCGCCTTCCGGAAATGTTCACGGCATGCCGCTGGCCTCATTAATTGGTTATGGCGCGCCGGAACTGGTGGAGTTGCTCGGCTTCAAGCCCAAAGTCGAGCCGCGCAACGTGTCCATCGTGGGGGTGCGTGATCTGGACGCGAAAGAGCGGCGCCTGGTGAAAGATTCCGGGGTGCATGCGTTCACTATGAGGGATATCGATGAGCGCGGCATGCGCGACGTCATGAGCGAGGCGCTGCGCTTTGCCAGGGACGATACCGAGGGCATCGCCGTGAGCGTGGATATGGACCTCATCGATCCGGCGGACGCGCCGGGAGTGGGCACGCCGGTGCGCGGCGGGATTACCTATCGCGAGGCGCACCTGGCCATGGAAATGATTGCCGATAGCCAAGCCATGGCTTCGCTCGAGATTGTGGAGATCAATCCGGTCATCGATCTGCACAATAAAACGGCATTGCTGGGAGTCGAGATGGTGCTCTCCGCTTTGGGCAAGAAAATTCTCTAGCCCTTTACAGCCGCCAGCGCGGCTGTTCAGGGTAAAGGAGACGGCCGAATTTCATGTCAGAGAACAAACGGTTGCGGGTGGGCGTGATTTTTGGCGGGCGTTCGGGGGAACACGAAGTATCGCTGGCTTCGGCGGCCTCGGTGATTCGCGCGCTGGATCCGGAAAAATACGAAGCGGTGCCGATCGGCATTGGGAAAGATGGGCGATGGTTCATCGGTACGCCCGCGCAGAAGGTGCTGCCGGACGTGCTGCGCCAGGGCCAGCGGGTCATGCTGAGCGCCGATCCCAACGTCGGCGCGCTGATGCCGCTCGAGCAGAGCGGCGCAGGCTCGCAGCGCGTGGACGTGATATTTCCCGTCCTGCACGGCACGTACGGCGAAGACGGCACGGTCCAAGGCCTCCTCGATCTGGCCGGGCTGCCTTACGTGGGCTCGGGCGTTATTGGCTCCGCTGTGGGCATGGATAAGGACATGGCAAAGCGGTTGTTTTTGCAGGCACGGCTGCCGGTCGGGGAATTTCTGGCTATCCTGCGTTCGGAATGGGAGAGCGGCCGCGAGCGCATCTTGAAGGCGGTGGCAAAGAAATTCCGCTTTCCCCTATTCGTTAAACCGGCCACTCTGGGCTCTTCCGTGGGCATGACGAAAGTGCATAAGCGGGAGGAATTGCCGGTGGCGCTCGATTTGGCCGCCGAATTCGCGCAGAAAATTTTGGTGGAGCGCAATATCCGCGGCCGGGAGATCGAGGTCTCCGTGCTCGGAAATGACGAGCCGCAGGCGTCCGTGCCGGGCGAAATCATTCCTCACCGCGAATTTTACGACTACACCGCCAAGTATCTGGAGGAGGGCACGCGCCTGGAAATCCCAGCCAAACTCACCAAAGCGCAGGTGCAGCGATTTCAGGAATACGCCGTGCGCGCTTTCCGCTGCCTGGAGTGCCGGGGAATGGCTCGCGTGGATTTCTTTCTCGAACGGCCGAGCGGCCGGATTTACGTGAACGAGATCAACACCATCCCCGGCTTCACTTCCATCAGCATGTACCCGAAATTATGGGAAGCCTCGGGAATTCCCTATCGGGAATTGATCGATCGCTTGATCCAGCTCGCGCTGGCCGAGCATCGCGAGAAGCAGCGCACGAAATACTCCATCGAATTGCCGGCGGGATCAGGCGGCGCCCTCGGCGCCTGAACGCCCAACGAAACTGACCCGCCATCCGCACGCTCCATTGAAGTCAGTTTCCGAGTACGCCGTCACTCGGGATCAATCGGAGGTCGGTAGTGACGTAACCGATTCACGGCTCACTTCCCAGAACGGGACTTATGACTCGGAATAACTTCCGCTTAGCCCGTCATTCGACCGCAATCAATGGCATTCAATCTTCTGTATTAATCTTCTTCATGACTCCGTAGATTGTGTTGGCGTCTGCCAAGCTCATGAAGAAGATTTCTTTGCCTCCATCAACGACCACAGCGTGACCAAAAACACTGCCGTCCGGATTAAGAAATCTTGCTGCACAGTCGGGATCTACTTCATATACACCCGGACCGGCCGGAGTGGTGAAGAGATCGGCTGTGGTTACTCCATTCCGGCGTATGGTCTGGCGCCCGGTGCTCAATCCGTACCCGTCAAATGTAGAGATGCCGACGCCGACGAGTGGACCAAAGGGCGTAGTTCCTGTTCGGTAGAACCCATAAGCTCCATGTAGGGTAGCCACTGAGCAGCCCCTCTGGGCATGCACCTTGGCGACGATCCCTGAACGGCCTCCGCGAGGGACCGGCAAGCCGATCAACAGGCCGGCGACAATTCCCCCGAGAACCGTTGAAATAATCATTCGTTTCATGGTCTCCCCCTCTTCTCCTCTTGTTGATCACAGACCGACTTCTCTCAGTCCGCGGTCTGACTGCTGACTTCCGGCAAAAATGCTCCGCTTAAGGTTGGGGATTATCATGTGGCAGGCCCGCGCCAATCAATAGACGCGGACTGAACTGTTCCTGAATTATTTCTGACTGCCGGGACTGGCATATCGGCGTAGACTATTGGACCGAAGCTTCAAAGTTAGCCATGGAAACTTTCCACGGTCGCGATAAGGGTAAACGAGTCCAATTTGGGGCGTTCGAAGTTGATCTCCAAGATCGCGAACTCACGTACAAGGGCGAGAAGGTCAAGCTTCAAGACAAGCCATTTCAAATCCTCATGCTGTTGCTGGCCGAGCCGAGAAAGCTTGTGACCCGCGAAGAGCTGCGCCGGAGCCTGTGGCCGGCCGATACATTCGTGGATTTCGAAGCGGGACTCAACACAGCCATTCGCAAGCTGCGCGATGCTTTACAAGAGGAAGCGAGGGCACCGCGGTTCGTCGAAACTGTGCAAAGGCATGGGTATCGCTTCATTGCGCCTATTGAGAAGATCCAGCCGGGGGGTTCAAAGCCCGAAGGACTCTCCACAATCTCGGCAGAGATAGCGCCGAGCCAAAGCCCAAAAGATGGCAAGCCGAACAAGGGAGTCCGAGTGTCCTATGTGGTGTTGATGGCCGGCGTGGCAATCGCAGCAGTGGTTGTGCTGTTGATGAGTCTGAATGTAGGTGATGTGCGCACTCACCTATTCGGAAGGCCCGCTGCGGGACGTATTCGCTCTCTAGCCGTGCTACCGCTCGACAACCTTTCTGGAGATCCCTCGCAGGAGTATTTTGTAGATGGCATGACCAATGCGCTGATTACGAATCTGTCTAAGATCAGTGCATTGCGGGTTATTTCCCACACGTCTGTAAGTCATTTTAAGGGGACGAAAAAGCCGATCCACGAGATCGCGGCAGAATTGCAGGTCGACGCCGTGATCGAAGGAAGCGTAGAGCGTGAAGCAGACCGAGTACGGATCACCGCGAACCTGGTTCAGGCCTTTCCCGAAAAACATCTGTGGGCGGAAAGCTATGACCGCGATCTGCGGAGCATTCTCGACTTAGAGAGTGAAGTTGCGCGAACCATCGCGGACCAAATCAAGATCGCCGTCACTCCCGAAGAAAGGCAACGCATGGCGGTATCGCAAACCGTGGACCCTGAAGCCCACGAACTCTATTTGAAAGGGGCCTTCTACAATAATAAGTGGACCAAAGAAGGCTTCGAGAGGGGGATCGAGTATTTAAATCGAGCGCTGGAAAAGGATCCTCGCAATGCCCGGGCATATGCTGAGCTTGCAGTCGCATATGGAGGGCTGGGGATTTACGGCGACGTCAAAGGCTACCCGAAGCAGAAGGCCGCGTCGCTAAAGGCGCTAGAAATCGACGATACGTTGGGGGACGCACACACGACGCTTGCGTGGGCGAAGTTTACTTTCGACTGGGACATTACGGGGGCGGAGAAAGAATTTCGCCGCGCTCTCGAACTCAACCCTAGCGATGCGAGAGCGCACGCATGGTATGGAACCTTCTTGGCGTTGCAAGGCCGCGTTGAGGATTCTTTGCGACAGGTGAAGAGCGCGAGAGAGCTCGATCCTCTTTCGCTCGCAAATACCTCGACCGCGGCCTTCTTTGCTTATTACGATGCGCGGGCCTACGACAAGGCCCTCCAAGTTTGTCGCGACGCACTTGATCTGGACCCGAGCTTCCTTCCCGCGTATGAGTGGCTTGAACAGGTCTATGAACAGACAGGCGAGCTCGACAAGGCGATCGAAGAGCGGCAGCGCTCCGCCGGTCTCGCTGGGGGAGAATCGCGAGCGGCGCGGGATGTCGACTTGCTGCGCAAAGCCTACGCGGAAAAGGGTGTCCGGGGTTATTGGGTCCAGAAGGTGGAATTATTCAGAGCGGATGGGTACCCAAAGAACTTGATCCAGATCGCCACATTTTATACACGGCTGGGAAACAAGGATGAAGCTTTTCGTTGGCTGGATACGGCGTTTAAGGATCACGTCCCTTATTTGATCTGGAACCTGCCCGCGAACCCGGCCCTGGATGGCCTTCGCTCGGAGCCGCACTACACGGACCTGCTGCGGCGTCTAGGACCCGGTTCGGATAGCCCACGCGTTCATGCTAAATAGGAACTCCCAATTCCGTCGACGAACTGAGGGTCAATTGAGTATCAGTACCTAATCCTGTTGCATGACCACATGAAATGACCACAAACGGCGTTGCGTAGAAAAATTGGGTTGTGGACGGATTGTCGGCAAACCGGAAGTTATCCAGAAACGGGGTTGTGGGAAGCCACAGCGAGGTTTGGGGCGAATCGTCGGCTACTCGGAAACTGACCCGCTGAGAGGCTGGGGTTTGCTTCTGCTTGGTGACTCTGCTAGCTTTCTCTGCTCGCGAAGCAGCTTAGTCCCAACTCGAAGGGGTGGTACACAGCATAACCGGGGATAAATTTGGCCCTCTTTGATACGAGAAGCGAAGAACCGGACTCGAAAAGACTCCGCTACGCGGTAAGCGGCGTAGCCCTGGCCATTCTGGTTGCCTTCGGCATTTGGTTCTTTTTCCTGCGCTTCATCAGCGAAAAACACACCATCGAACATTTCATGGATGCGGTGGTGGCGCAGGATTTTCAGCGCGCTTTCCAGATCTGGAAATCCCATGGCTCGTATACCTACCAGGATTTTTTAGCCGATTGGGGACTCGATGGTTATTACGGGCCGATCAAAAGCTACCGCATCGAATCGGCTTCCCTGCCTCCGAATGGCGGCAGCGGAGTGGTCGTCGTCGTTGAAGTGAGCCCCTTTGCCCCGTTTCCCGAAGATAATGATCCGCACAGCGGCCGGAATAAGGAAATCCGCCTGTGGGTGGAACGCAGCGACCAGTCGCTTAGCTTTCCATTATGAAGATTGCGGCGCTGCGGATTCGGGTTTCGCTTCGTCGCGGATCATGACCGGAAAGCCGTCGCGAATCGGGTAGACGATCCGGCAGGTGGCGCAGCGCAGGCCTTTTTCGTCTGCGGTCAGTTTGACTGGCGTCTTGCACACCGGGCACACCAGCAAATCGAGCAATTCCTGGCTGATTGCCATTTTTCCATTCCCTCGGCTTCTGAATTTAACAAAGGGCGCTGCCGCCGGCAACGGCATCAGAGATTCCGCGCGCGGCGAAATTCCCGAGCCACGTCGGCGGGATCGCGCTGTTCGGCATCGACGGCGTAGTTCATCTGACGCATTTCGGCATCGGAGATCTTCCCGCCCAGAACGTCAAGAGCGCCGCGCAGCTCCGGATGATCACGAAGAGCGCCACCCCGAAGAACGGTGACGGCCTGATAAGGAGGAAAGAAGTGGCGGTCGTCCTCCAAGACAACCATTCCGAGGGCGATGATGAGGCCGTCGGTGGAATTGCCGGCGACCACATCGACCTGATGTTCCTTGAGTGCTCGGTAGAGCAAGCCCAGATCCATGATGCTCGGCGCGGCGGCGAACTTCAATCCATAGGCGCGCGCCAGGCCCGGGTAACCGTCGGAGCGTTCCATGAATTCGTAGCCAAAACCGGCGCGCCATTGCGGAGCGTGAGCGACGAGGTCAGAGATGGTGCGCAGTTTGAGTTTCTGCGCGTCTTCATTGCGAACCACAATGGCAAACGTATTATTGAATCCGAGCGGCGGGCCAACGTCAAAACCGAAGCGATCCCGGTAGGCATCTCGAACTGTGCGGTAGACCGCCTCGGTGTCATTGGAGGAAGGTTCGGCCAAGATGGCGGTGAGAGCCGTGCCCGTATATTCGGCGTAGAGGTCCATCTGTCCGGCGAGCATGGCGCGGTGGCAGATAAGCGTGCCGCCCAGATTCAGCCGGCGATCGACCCGCAAGGTTGTATGGGCTTCGATCTGCTGGGCCAGCAACTCGGCGAGGATGATCTGTTCGGTGAAATTTTTGGAGCCGGCAACTACGGTGTTTTGGCGCGCGCGCCGGCAACCCCCGAGAGCCGCCAAGGCTCCGCCGAGCAGCGTCAGGGCATCCCGTCTCGTGAAGCGCGCGGCCATTTTGCGGTTGAGATGGGCTCGCGTCCCTAGGGCGTGAGTTTTTGCTCGACCAAGCCGAGGATGAGGTCCACGCCGATCGCCAGCAGAGCCGCAGGAATCGCCCCCGCTAGAATCACGGAGTTGCTGACCATGGCCACGCCCCGAAAAATAAATACGCCCAGCCCACCCGCACCGATCGCCGCCGCAATAGTAGCGACGCCTATGCAGATGATCATGGCCACCCGTACTCCGGCAAGAATTACGGCAATCGAGAGCGGGAGTTGCACATCCCAAAGGATCTGCGCCGGGGTCATGCCCATTCCGCGCGCGGACTCGAGAACGGCTGGGTCGACGCCCGCGATTCCCGTATAGGTGTTGCGCAGGATCGGAAGCAAGGCGTACAGGGCCAAAGCGATGATCGCAGTCCTTGCGCCAATGCCGCCCATAAAAGGAACCGGAATCAAAAATCCGAATAGGGCCAGGCTCGGAATCGTCTGGATCACGTTCGCCGCGCCCAGCACCCAGCGCCGCAAGTTCTGCCGCCGAACCAGGGCAATTCCCACGGGAATTCCGATCAGCACGGCCGCCAGCATCGCTGCGGCGACCAGCAGGAGATGTTCCAAAGTGCGCGAAAAGATTTCCGCGCGATAGTGAACCAGAAAAGTCCAGAAACTCACGCCTTCCTCCCTCTAATCGCACTTCGGCGAACTTCGGTCCCTGCCGTGCTCGGTCCCGAGCGAATCGACAAAAGCCCGCGCTTCGGCATCGCTGGAGTGCAAGAACTCGTCGGGCTCGTAAATTCCGGCCAGCCGCCCTTCGGCGAAGAGGCCAATGTGCGTGCCGATCAGCAGAGCCTCGCGCAGATCATGAGTGACAAAAATGATGGCCTTGGCCAGCCGTCCCGCCAGCTCGCAAAATTCGCGCTGCAGCTCGGCGCGAGTCACCGGGTCTAGCGCGCCAAACGGTTCATCCATCAACAGTATGGGAGGATCGGCCGCAAGAGCGCGGGCGACTCCCACGCGCTGGCGTTGTCCGCCGGAAAGCTCGCTGGGCTTTCGCGCGGCGAACTTGGCCACCTCGAGCCCAACCAATTCCAGCATTTCCCGGACACGCTGGCGCACGCGCGACTCAGGCCAGGATTCCAGGCGCGGCACCATGGCCACATTTTGCTCGACGGTCCAGTGCGGGAAAAGGCCGACGTCCTGGATTACGTAGCCGATGCGCCTTCGCAGTCGAATCGGATCCCATTCGAGCTGAGGGCGGCCCTCAATGAAAATTTCGCCGGAAGAAGTTTCCAGCAGCCGGTTGATCAGCTTGAGAGTCGTGGTCTTGCCGGCTCCGCTGCGCCCTAGCAGCATCAAGGTTTCGCCCGGAGCCACTTTGAAACTCACGCCGCTGACGATCTGCCGCTTCTCGAGAGAGTATCCGACATTTCGCAGTTCGACGGCGAGGCCATCGGCGTGAGGCGCACGGTTCACGCGCGGCCCTCGGCTACGACCATGTGGTGCGGAACCATCGCTGCATATGTTAGGCTGCTAGGGTATCCTGGGCAAATCATCCTTCGGGCCACCGAAAGAACACCTGAGTGCAACCCGTTTGCACCCGAGGCATCGAATTGTCGGGGAATTTAGATGGCATCTTCAACGCATGTTTCGGGATGCAACTCTTTGCTGTTGGAATTGTCGCAAGCGAGGGCACGGAGCGACGCGCTATTCGAGATCGTGCGTCCCGAGGCCCTTTACGAACGCCCCATCGCTGAAAGACATCGGATTATCTTTTACTTGGGCCATCTGGAGGCCTTCGACTGGAATCTCTTCGGGCGCGAACTCGGCGAGCTGCAATCGTTTGCGCCGAGCCTTGACAAGCTCTTTTCCTTTGGCATCGATCCGGTAAACGGCGAGCTCCCCGACGATCAACCCGGCGACTGGCCCGAGCGCAAAGAGGTCCTTCGCTATAACCAAGGTGTGCGCGCGACGCTCGATGACAAATTGCCGGCTGCGCTGGAAGGACGCGAGGACCGCCAGCGAACGCTTTCGCAATTCCTCCATGTAGCCATCGAGCATCGTCTCATGCACCTGGAGACGCTCTCGTACATGCTCCATCGTCTGCCCCTCAACCTCAAATGCGTTCGGCAAGGTTCCCCGGCTCCTCGTGCGCCGCAGGTCCGGCCGCAAATGACCGAAATTCCCGCCGGGATCGCAACGCTTGGATTGAGGCGCGAGGATGGAGTTTTTGGGTGGGACAACGAGTTCGAGGAACACAGCGTCTTCGTCCCGGCGTTTCGAATCGATACCTACAAAGTGACCAATCTTCAATATCTCCGCTTTGTTGCCGAAGGCGGCTACCGCGAGAGGTCCTTCTGGAGCGACGCCGATTGGGAATGGCTGCAATCGAGCGGCACGCTAGACCCCGCATTTTGGATTCAGCGAGGCAACAAATTTTTCTTTCGGACCATGTTCGACGAGGTGCCCCTGCCGCCAGATTGGCCGGTGTACGTGAGTCATGCGGAAGCTACCGCCTACGCCCGCTGGGCGCGTAAGGAACTCCCCAGCGAAGCCGAGTGGCATCGCGCTGGCTATGGCACGCACAACGGCGCCGAGCGCGCTTATCCTTGGGGCGATGACCCTCCGCGCGCTGGCCTCGGCAATTTTGATTTTCAGTATTGGGACCCGGCTCCGGCGGCGGCGTTCCCGGCGGGGAGCAGCGCGTTTGGAGTTGCCGATCTCCTGGGCAACGGCTGGGAATGGA
>Ga0209160_1000969_pt1 | contig 24080 bp, 27 predicted proteins | sample GraSoiAngelo_153_FD_186167 | JGI IMG/M metagenome (GOLD analysis project Ga0209160, IMG submission 186167) | Grasslands soil microbial communities from the Angelo Coastal Reserve, California, USA - 14_1009_12_40cm (SPAdes) (version 2) | ecosystem: Environmental > Terrestrial > Soil > Grasslands ...
GTCAGGCGGCCGGTTTGGGGACGTCACGGGTCCACGCGTCGCGGGCGCCGCGCGGCGCCGCGCGTGGGGCCTCGCTGCGTCTCTCTCCACGCCTCTCTCCTACCTCGAGAGGGGGCAGACCATGAGAAGCGCATTGATCATCTGGGTCACCACACGCAGCAAGCTCAAGGGGCCGGACTAAAGGCGCGAGAGACCGTCGATCGAGTAGGCGGTCTCGTCCGTTCCCCCTGCACCGAGGGGAGGACCACATGCAGCGAACCAGCGCGACGACGTTCCTTGCCTTGTGCGCATGTGCTATCGCCGTCGGATGCGCCCACGATACGCCTGCGACGCCGACCGGTCTATCGCTTTCCACCGGGAACCCGCTCAACACCGGGTCCAAGGAGCCCTACACCCTGGCCGTGATCGGCGACACGCCGTACGGCGCCGCAAAGGTGGCGGAGTTCCCGAGCCTCAGCGCCTTGATCAACAGCGACCCAAAGGTGGACTTGGTCGTGCACCTCGGCGACATCAAGACTGGTATGAACAGCCCCTGCACCGACGCGTCCTTCGAGACCGTGAGGTCGTTATTCGACGACTTCAAAGATCCGCTCGTCTACACCCCCGGTGACAACGAGTGGACCGACTGTCATGTGTTCAGGATGAACAACGGCCTGTACACACCGACCGAGCGACTGCAGGCCGTCCGCGCCTTGTTCTTCCCAGTCGCCGGCCAAACACTGGGCGGGCGCAAGAAGCAGGTTCTCACCCAGGCCGATGACCCGGCGAACTCGGCGTATGTCGAGAATACCATCTGGATGGAGTCGCAGGTCGTCTTTGCGGCCCTCAATATTACTGGCACCAACAACGACGGTGCGCCCTGGGGATCGCCGCTACCCGCGAACGCCGGGGACTATCCCTCTCAGGCAGAGGAGCAGGCCAGCCGTGCACAGGCAAACAGCGCTTGGCTGGAAAAGGCGTTTGCCATTGCCACCGACAATGACGCGGTCGCAGTAGTGCTGCTGTTCCAGGCGGACATGTGGGCTGGGCCGTCGTTGTCGGGTTACGACGCGCTGGTCCAGCAGATGGGCACCCTCGCAGCGGCGTTCGGGAAGCCGGTGCTGCTCCTGGAAGGTGACACGCATGCATTTCGTGTCGATCACCCGTACTCAGCGAGCTCACCGCTCATTGCGCTGCATCCTTCGACGCCCGTCGCTGAAAACGTGACCCGTCTCGTGGTCGAAGGAGGCCTCACCGGACGCACCGAGTACGTGCGGCTCAGCATCGATCCGCAAGGCAAGAACGCAGACCTGTTTACTTTCGAGCGCGTTCCGCTGCCATAAGGGCGGAGCGGTCTCGGCGGCACGAACATCTGGATCTCGACCCGCACGTCGAGCGGGCACTAGGAGGAGGTCAATGAGAGGCGCATCCATCGCTGAGTTGGCAACACCCGTCACCCTCGCGCTGCTCGTCGCGTGCGCGACGGATCCCAATCCCGCCGCGCCCAAGCTCCAGGCGATGTCCTTCGCCAAGTCTGAGTGGTCCGAGCCCGTGAACCTCGGCCCCGTCGTCAATTCGTCCGCGGGCGACCAGAACGCGGCGCTCTCGAAGGACGGCCTCAGTCTCTACTTCTCGTCGACCCGCGCCGGCGGCGCGGGTGGGCTCGATATCTGGCTCTCGCAGCGCGACTGCACCGACGCGGACGATCCGGCCTGTGCCTGGCACACGCCCGTGAACGTAGGCTCCGTCATCAACGGACCGGGCGCCGACTTCGCGCCCAACCTCTCCATTGACGGCCACCTGCTCTTCTTCTCGAGCGTCCGCCCCGATGGCTTCGGAGGCCCGGACATCTATGTGTCGCGTCGAGCCGACCCGAACGACGATTTCGGCTGGGAGCCCGCGGTGAACTTGGGTCCCGACGTGAACACGGCGACGGCCGAGAATGCGCCGATGTACCTCCAGAGTGCCGAGGATGGCACGGCCAACCTGTATTTCAACAGAGGCATCAACGCGCTGCAGCAAGCCGATATCTACGTCGCGGCGGTGACGCGTGACGGGGAGACCCGTGGCCCCGCTGAGCCGGTGAGCGAGCTCAACGTCTCGGGAGCGAACGACGCCGCCGTCACGGTGCGCGTGGACGGCAGGGAGCTGATGTTCTGGTCGACTCGCGTCGGCGGGCTCGGCGGCGCCGACCTGTGGGTGTCCACCCGGCAGACCGTTCACGACCCATGGTCGCCGCCGGTGAACCTGGGCGCCCCGCTCAACACGACGGCCGACGACGTCACGCCGACCCTCTCGTACGATGGGCGAACGCTGATCTTCGGCTCCAACAGGCCGGGGGGATCCGGCGGCAACGATCTCTGGATGTCCACCCGCACGCCGAGCGGGCACTGAGCTAAGGACGGTTGTCACGAGGGGACAGGGGGCAGTAGCTTGCCAGCGCACTCATGCCCCTTCGTCTGCGCTGGCTCGGCCTGCTGCTGCTCCTAGGCTGCCTCGACACCTTCGCCCCTGCGGGCGCCATCGAGTTCGCGCCGCCCGCTGCTTACCTCGCGTGGTGGACCGAGATCGAGAGCTGCGCCGGCATCTCGGGCGACTTCGCCGCCGTCGACTGGTACGAGGTGCCGGGCTCGACCTACTCCTGCCCCGCCTACGACGGCCGCTGTGCCGGGTGGTGGCAACCGCCCCATACCATTTACCTCGCCGCGACCGGGGTGAACGACCGCCTCTTGGTCGAGCACGAGATGCTGCACGACCTGCTGCAGCGCGGTGACCACCCGCCGGTGTTCCAGACGTGCGGGGTGGCGACTCAGTCGGCCCGGTAGACCCTGCCGCGCCACTCGACCTTCCTGCCGCCACGCCACGCCGACTTGATCATGATGTACGCCACCAGCGCCGCCCCCACCGGATAGAGCACCGCGTACCTGAGTGGCGCGCCCTCGGCCCAGTACACCGCCAGCCACACCGCGAGCGAGATGACCGTCGTCGCCGCCGCCCAACCCCACCCGTACCCTGCCCACAGCACTGGTGGGATGATCCAGCACAGCGCCGGCAGCCACATCAAATAGGGCGCGGCGCGCCGCACTAGGGCGATCGGCGGAAACATCAGCGGCACCCCCAGCGCCAGGTTCTTCGACCACCCGGCGACGATCTCCGCGAGGCTCCGGTACATGCGGACGCTCAGGAACTCCGCCGCGTGTGTCAGGAAGATGTCGAGATGGTGTCGCACGTATTCTTGCGCCAGTGCCAGGTCTTCGGCCACGCGCTGCTTCACCGCCTCGTGCGTGCCGACCTGCTCATACGCCACTCGCGTCGTCAGGATGTACGCCCCGCTGGCGATCGCGTCCCAGGTGGTGCGGGTCCGGTTCACGCGCCGAAAGTCACCCACGCGCGCGGCGAGCGCCACGAGCACGTGCGGCTGTACCAGCCGCTCCCAGAACGTCACCATCTCCTGCCCCGCCAGCACGCTGACGAGATCGACCCGCTCGGCGTCGAGCGCCGCGACCGTGCGCGGGATCAGCTCGGGGTGGTGCCACGTGTCGGCGTCCGTGAACAGCAGTAATTCGCCGCGTGCCAGGCGGTAGCCCTGGACGATCGCCCACGGCTTCCCGAACCATCCCTCCTCGAGCTCCGCCCCGCGCACGAGGCGTAGCCGGTCTGCTGCCTCGGGCGCGCGCGCCAAGCGCTCCACGATCTCGGGCGTCGCGTCGCGCGAGCGGTCGTCCACCACGATCACCTCGATGGGCCGGTACGCGGTCGCGAGGATCGAGCTGACACAGCGCTCGATGTTCACGGCCTCGTCGCGCGCCGGGACGATGACCGAGACGAGCGGGCCGGCGCGTTGGGGGGGATAGGCACTGAGTCGGGGGCGGCGGGTCGCGTAGCGGTAGGCGACGAGGGCGAGGAACAGGGCGTAGGCGGCGGGGACGAGCCACGTCACTCGAGCTTCTCCCCTTCCACGCCGGCGACCACTGCCGCACCCGCCAGGGTCCCCATGACGTTGGTCATGGTGCGGAACATGTCGGGGATGCGATCGAGGCCGAGCAGCAGGGTGAGTCCCGCGAGCGGGAGGCCAGTGGCGGTGAACGCCGGGGCAAGGCTCACGATGCTCGCCGACGGCACGCTCGCCACGGTGAGAGAGGCGAGAAACACGGCCGCGCCCGCCTGGAACATGTCCCCCAGTCCGAGCGCCGCGCCATACAGCCGGGCGACGAACACCACAGCCACCGCCTGGAACAGGGCGCTCCCGGGGCGATTGATGCTTGCGCCCAGCGGCAAGGCGAAGCTCGCGACGGTGCGAGACATCTTCAGGTCGTTGTCCGCGGCCTCGAGCATCACCGGGAGCGTGGCGAGGGACGAAGTGGTCGAGAAGGCCATCAGCAGCGCCGCGCGGATCGCGCGCAGGAACCGTCCCGCCCTGACCCGCGCCACCAGCACGACGGCGGGCAGGAACACCGCGGCGATGAACAGCGCCAGTCCCGCGATCACCGCCAGCACGAACACGGCCATCGTCTTGACGAGCGCCCAGCCGTGCTGGGCCACCGCGCCCGCGACGAGCGCGAGGATGCCGAGCGGCGCCACGAGGAGCACCCAGTGCACGATGCGGATCAACGCCTGGGTCACCACGTCGGCCAGGTCGGTGAGGGTGCGCCGCTTGTCGTCGGGGAGCGCGGCCGCCGCCACCGCGAAGATTGTCGTGAACACGATGAGGGGCAGCAAATTGCCGTCCACCGCGGCCCGCACCGGATTCGCGGGGATGAGCTCCACGATGAAGCGCACGCCCGTGGGAATCTGTTCGGCGGCATGGCGCGCAAACCCCGAGTCGGCCGCGGCCGCCAGGCGCAGCGCCGCTTGCTGCTGCGGCGTGATAGCCGCGAGCGGCAGGAACAGCGCGGCCACCCCGAACCCGATCACGATCGCGGCGAGGGTCGTGCCCCAGAAGAATCCCAGGGTCCGGACGCCGAGCCGGCCGACCCGCCGCAGGTCGCCCAGCCCCGCGACTCCCGCGAACACCGCGGCGCCGACGAGCGGGATCACGACCATCGACAAGAGGTTCAGGAACAATGTGCCGAGCGGTCGCAGCCACTGCGTGAGCGCGAGCAGCAGCGGCGACTGCGTCAGCGCCGCGACGAGGCCCAGTGCCAGCCCGGCGACGAGGCCCACTGCCATCCACACGTGGCTTCTCATCGATCGCCCGATATTATTTCCGGCACAATGATCATTGGTGCCATGACCGCCCGCAACGGTGAGATGTCGGTGAGAGTGACGTTGAATGCGAGCTGCGGGCTACCGTGATCACGCTCGCCGCGGTGCGCCGCGCCCTGCGGGACCATCGTCCCCAGCTCGCCGACGCGCCCGGGGCGCGCCCGGCAGCGGTCGCGCTCATCCTCGTCGAGGACACGAACGGCCTCGAGGCGCTGTTCATTCGTCGGGCAGAGCGGGCGGGCGATCCGTGGTCGGGGCAGGTCGCGTTGCCGGGTGGCCGCCACGAGCCGGAAGATCCCGATTTGCTGGCGACGGCGATCCGCGAAACGCGGGAAGAGACGGGGGTCGATCTCGCGGCGGCCGAGCGCCTCGGCGCGCTCGACGACCTGTATCCCCGCACGCCCACGTTGCCCCCGGTCGTCGTGCGGCCGTTCGTGTTCGCGCTGGCGCGCCGCGCGGCGCTCGCCCCGAGCGACGAGGTGCAGCGCGCCTTCTGGCTCCCCCTGCGGCGCCTCGCCGAGCCGGGCGTGCGCCGCGAGCTGACGCTCACCGTGCGCGGTGTCGAGCGCACGTTTCCGGCTTACTTAGTGACGGACGACGAGTTGATCTGGGGCATGACGGAGAGGATTCTGACCCCGTTCCTGGACCTGGTGGCCCAGTTGTAGCCGATGGAAATCTCTATATTTGCTTGACAACATTTCCAGATTAGCTTAGACTAACTGACGCCGGTCCGGAGGCCCAAAGTTGTTGCGCCAGCGCCTCATACCAAGCGCATAATAGCCGCTGTTCGCGCGCCTTTCCGGCAGGGAGAATCGGCATGCACGCTCTGCTCCGCGACGCCACCCCCCCGCTTACCCGGTCGGTCGAAGACTATCTCAAGACCATCTACCATCTCTCGAGCCAGGGCGGTTTCGCGTCCACCAGCGACATCGCGGCGTTGCTCCAGGTCGCGCCGCCGTCGGTGAGCGGGATGGTGAAGCGGCTCTCGGAGACGGGGCTGATCGAGCACGTGCCGTATCGCGGCGTGCAGCTGACGCCGCAGGGCCGGCGCGCCGCGCTCCGGATGATCCGCCGCCATCGCATCCTCGAGTTGTACCTCACGCAACACCTGGGCTACGACTGGGGCGGGGTGCACGCCGAGGCGGAGCAGCTCGAGCATGCGGTGTCGGACGACCTGATCGAGCGGATGGCGAGCGCGCTGGGCCAGCCGCAGTACGACCCGCACGGCGATCCCATTCCCACCGCCGGCGGTGAGATCGAGGAGGCGGAGCTCGTCTCGCTCGCGGACGCGGCACCGGGCACCAAGCTCGAGCTGCGGCAGGTCGCCACGCAGGACACGGCGCGGCTCCGCTACTTCGCGGAGCAGGGGCTGACGCCCGGCGTGCTGCTCACGGTGACCGAGCGGCAGCCGTTCAACGGTCCCACGACGATCTCGCTCGTGCCATCGGGCGACCCCCGCGTGGTGGGACGCGAGCTCGCGCAGCATCTGCTGTGTCGCGCGGTGCCGGTCGAGCAGCATGGCCACCCGGGCCGCTGAGCCCGCTTTCCCCTCGGGCGAGCGGCCACCTGAGCCCGGGTGGCGGCGCCCGCGGCTGGCACCCAGTCTCGCCGAGGTCTACCGCACCATCCCCGTCGGCGAGGGCGCCTGGTGGCGCAAGGCGCTGGCGTTCGCGGGCCCCGGCTATCTCGTCGCCGTGGGATACATGGACCCGGGCAACTGGGCCACCGACTTGGCGGGCGGGTCCAAGTTCGGCTACACCCTGCTCAGCGTCGTCTTGCTGTCCAACCTGATCGCGATCCTGCTGCAGGGCCTCGCGTCCAAGCTCGGGATCGTCACGGGGCGCGACCTGGCGCAGGCGTGCCGCGACCACTATTCGCGGCCGGCGTCGCTCGGTCTCTGGGTGATCTGCGAGATCGCGATCGCCGCGTGCGACCTGGCGGAGGTGATCGGCTCGGCGATCGCGCTCAACCTGCTGTTCGGGATCCCCTTGCCGTGGGGCATCGCGATCACGGCCTTCGACGTGCTGCTGGTGCTGTTGTTGCAGCACCGGGGCTTCCGGCTGCTCGAGGCGCTCGTCGTGGCCCTGATCGCGACGATCGCGGGGTGCTTCCTGTTCGAGATCATCATCGCGCGGCCCAGCCTGGACGCCGTGGCGACCGGCTTCTTCCCGGCGTCGTCGATCCTGCGGGACAAGGACCAGCTGTACCTCGCGATCGGCATCCTCGGGGCCACCGTGATGCCCCACAACCTGTACCTCCACTCGTCCGTGGTGCAGACCCGGCGCTACGAGGAGACCCCCGCAGGGAAGCGCGTCGCCGTGCGCTACGCGTTCATCGACTCGACGATCGCCCTCTCGTTCGCGCTGTTCATCAACGCCGCGATCCTTGTCGTGGCGGCGGCGACCTTCCACACGTCGGGCCACAACGAAGTGGCCGAGATCCAGGACGCCTACCACCTGCTCACGCCGCTCCTGGGCGTGGCCGGGGCGAGCGCCGTGTTCGCCCTCGCGCTGCTCGCGTCGGGTCAGAACTCGACGCTCACGGGCACGCTCGCCGGGCAGATCGTCATGGAGGGGTTCCTCAACATCCGCATCCGGCCGTGGCTGCGCCGTCTCATCACCCGCCTCATCGCGATTGTGCCCGCCGCCCTCACCGCTATCTTCTTCGGGGAGAGCGGTACCGCCCGGCTACTGATTCTGAGTCAGGTGATCTTGAGTCTACAGCTGTCCTTCGCCGTCTTCCCGCTCGTGCGGTTCACGTCGGACCGGGCGAAGATGGGAGAGTTCGTGAACGCCGCCTGGCTGAAAGCGCTCGCCTACGTCGCGGCGTTCGCCATCGCGGGGCTCAACGCCTGGCTCCTGGTGCAGACCTTCCGCGGCTGGGTCGGGTGATGTACGCGAGAATCCTCGTCCCCCTGGAGCATGCTCCCGCCGATGAAACCATCCTCGCCCACGTGCGCGAGCTGGCGCGGCGGCTCGGCTCGAGCCTCGTGCTCATCCACGTGGCGGACGGCTGGGTGGCACGGAACATCAAGGAGCTCGACCTGCGCGAGTCCGAGGAGATGCGCGAAGACCGCGCCTACTTGGAGCAGATCAGCGCGCGGCTTCAGGCGGAGGGATTGGACGTCGACGCGGTGCTCGCGGCTGGCGACCCCGCCAAGGAGATCGCCGCCGCCGCACCGCGCGAGGGCTGCGACCTGATCGCCATGGCGACCCACGGCCACCGGCTGCTCGAGGATGTCGTCCGCGGCAGCACCGCCACGGGGCTCCGGCACATAACCAAAGTCCCGATACTCATGGTGAGGTCGGACAAGAAATAACGACGTCAAGAAGTAGAACGTCTAGGAGAATCGTCGAGGAAAGACGTATCCCCTTGACGTTTGTCCTCGATGGTTTTCCTCTTGACGTCGTTACGTAGTTCTGGATTGCTCCAGAGCCCTCAGGATCGCCGACAGCCTGCGGTCCCGCGCCTCCCTTAGCTCCGGGATCTTGCCCCGATAGGCCCGCTCGATGCTCTGCGTCAAGGCGCGCTGCTGCTCCGGCTCGAGCTTGCTCCACGTGGGGAGCTGAGCCCACCAGGCCTCGAAGCTCCCGAGCAGTTGCTGCAGGAACACCGTCACGCCGGCGTCCCCCGCCGCGAGGTGATAAGTGAGGTGGGGACCCGCCGCGGCCCAACCCAGCGCCGGGCCCAGCGAAACCGCGCGGTCCAGCTCGTCCACGTCGATCACCCCCTGCAAGACAAGATCGATACACTGTCGCCACACCGAGGCGGCAATGCGGCCTACGACGTAGCCCGCGATCGGCTTCTTGAGGAGTATCGGCATTCGGCCGAGCGAGCGCAGGTACTCCTGCGCGCGCGTGATGGCCGCCGTCGCCGTGCGCGCGGCGGGCACGAGCTCGACCAGGGGGACCAGCTCCGGCGGGTTCAAGGGATGGGCCACGAGGCAGCGGTCCTGGCGGCGGCAGCGCGCGAACACGTCGGCCGGCGCGATGCCGCTCGACGAGCTGGTGAGCAGCGTGTCCGTGCCGGCCACTTGCTCGATCGACTCGAACAGCTTCTGCTTCGCGATCACGTCCTCGGGGATGGCCTCGATCACCCAGTCGGCGTCCTGCACCGCCTGGAGCAGGCTGCGCGCCTGCGCGAACTCGAGCAGGCCGCGCTCCACGATTCCCTGAGTGGCGCGCTCGAGCGCCACGAGCGCGCGCGTGCGCCGCGGCACCTCTTGGGACGCGCGCTCCAGGCCGCGGGCACTGGCGTCGAACACGCTCACCGGCCAGCCCGCGGACGCGCACAGGGCGGCCCAACCGCAGCCGATGTCCCCGGCGCCGATCACCGCCACCTTGCGTGGCAGCGTCGTCACGCGCGCGCTTCCTGCGACCGGCTTGGCGCGGGGGCCGGGCGGGCCGCCCAGCGGAACACCCGCTCCGAGAGAAGGGAGTGGACCGGCCCCATGTCCACCGCCGTCGCGACCAGGACCCGCGATCCCTGCGGGTCGGGCCGGGTGTGCCCGCGATGCTCCCCCTCCTCGAGATCCACCACGAGACGCTGCTCCGCGAACGTCAGCGTGGCCGGCTTGACGAGCCCTGCGATCGGCAGCACGTCGTTCACGATACAGCCGTCCAGCCCTTCGGCCCGCTTGTGGAATTCCATGTAGAACCGCAGCGCGTCCTGGAGCCAGCGCGCCTGCGGCGCGCCCGCGGTGCCGAGGCGGGTGATCTCGTGCGGGGCGAGCACCGCTTGGCGCGTGACGTCGAGCCCGACCAGCTCCGTCGGCAGCTCGGCCTTGAGGACCAGGTCCAGCGCCTCGGGGTCGCACCAGGCGTTGAACTCGGCGTAGCGGGTTGTGTTGCCCTGCGCGGCGATGTTGCCGATCATCGCGATGTGACGCGCCACCTTAGCGCGGACCAGGTCGGGGTCGCTCCGCAGCGCCAGCGCGAGGCTCGTCACCGGCCCCAGCGTCACGAGCGTGACGGGCTGCGCTTGATCAGCGAGCAGGCGCTCGAGCGATTTCACGAAGTCCAGCGTCACCCCCGCGGCGGGAACCGCGGCGTACCCGAGGCCCGACTCGCCGTGGGTCTCGTGGGCCGTGGCGAGCGGTCGCTTGAGCGGTCGCCGCGCCCCTACGCCCAGGGTGATACGCCGTCCCGCGCGACGCATGATCTCGACGGCATTGCGGTACGCATTCTCGACGACGGTGTTGCCGTAGGAGACGGTGATGCCCCGCACCTCGAGCTCCGGCGACGCGAGCGCGAGGAACAGCGCCAGCATGTCGTCGATGCCGGGATCGGTATCGATAATGACGGGAAGCGGGACGCGGGAAGCGGGATGCGTCGGCTCTGGCACGGCTGAACGCTAGGGCGCGTGAACCTCGTTCGCAATAGTCGCACGCAACTTCCGGAACTCGTCGGCGCCGCCGAATCCGAAGATGCGCTCGATGACGCGGCCGCGCCGGTCGAGCAGCACCGAGTAGGGCAGCCCGCGGTAGTGGTAGGTCTGCTTCATCTCCCCCCCGCCCACCAGGATGGGGAAGGGCGGACGGAACTGCTGCACGAACGCGCGCAGCTTCGCGTGGTCCACGTCATCCGAGATGGCCGCGATCTCGAAATCGCGGCGGTCGAATTCGCGATACAGCTCGGCCATGCGGGGGAACTCCTCGCGGCAGGGATCGCACCACGACGCCCAGAAATTGACGAGCGTCACCTTCCCCGCGAACCGGCCGAGCGTGACGGTGTCACCCCTCAAGTCGGGGAGCGCGAACGCCGGGGTGAACGGCTGGCGCTCGAGCGCCGGGGGGGGAGAAGTGGCCCCCGCCCCGAGGAGCGAGTCGCCGTCCACCGTCGCGAGCGTACCGGCGGGGCTCACCGCTACCGCCGTCTCGCGCGGGCCCAGATGCCGCGTCGCGAGGATCGCACCCGTCGCCGTGTCCAGCACGTCCACGCGCAGCCGGGTCGCCGCCGAATCGTCCGCGCCGAGGGCGTACAGCCGGCCGTCGGGGCCGAGGGCGAGTGCGACGTTCACGAGCGCGTTCTTGAGGCCGAGCTCCTTGCCGTGCCCCGCGAGAAACACCGGTTCGGCTTCCCGCGGGTACAGGCCGCGCTTGGCGGTCCAGCGCGCGGTGCCGGTGGGCGCGTACTTGCGGATCTCGTCTCGCACCAGCGGCGCGTAATACACCGAGCCGTCCGGCCCTACGGCGACGGCGCCCGCATTGACAAGGTGCGTCAGGAAGGGCACGGCGGGCACGTGGATCGTGGCGAGTCCCTCCAACGGGCGTCCCAGCGTGTCGAGCACGCGGAGCAGGGGGGCGGTGTCGGGCTCGGGCGAGCCGAGCTGGGGGACGTAGTAGGGCGAGCGCGCCGCCACGATCCTGCCGCCTCCCGCCGCGTATAACGACGCCACGTCGGGGCTTTCCCACTCGCGCACCGGCCGACCCGCGGTATCGAGCACCACGCCCTCGCCCGTGCGCTCGCTGACGAGCACGCGACCGCCGGGGAGCGCGGCTACCGCCATCGGCGTGCCGAGCCGGGGACTCGTGAGTTGTCGTGCGAGATGGAGCTGCCCGTCGAAGGCGACGAGGCGACTGCGCTCGGGATCAGGCGCCCAGGAGAGGTCGCCTACGGAGGCCGCCGGCGAGCGGCCGAGGAAGAGAAGGGTGAAGCCGCTGGGCGCCCGGGATCCGCAAGCGAGGAGCGCCGCGGACAGCACCGCGGCGCCCCCCACCAGCGTGCGCCGCATCAGGTCGCGGCCGAGACCGTCTTGATCTCGATCGTGTGCAGCCCGCTTACCATGCGGTGCATCCCGGTCACCTTCACCTTGCCTTCGATGAACGGCTCGAGCTTCGAGTTCTGCGGATCGCCCGGGTGGGAACTGACCGGGACATAGATGGTGCCGTCACTCGAGAGGACGCCGAGCGGCACGTTCGCCTTGGCGCACGCCTGCGCGCACGCCTTGTGGCCGGCGCCGGACTGGCCGTTCGTGGTGAAGCAGTTCAGGTCGACCACCTGACCGGTGATCGTCATCTCGTTGCCTGCGGTGGCCATGTGGCCCCCGCCCTGCGCGGCGAGGGGCAGCGCGCAGAGCGCCAGCACGGCCGTACAGGCGAGCACCCGCTTCAACATCGTCGTAACCTCCTGGTTCGGAGACCGTGAATAATGAATGCACTCCCGTGTACCATACGCTCCGACCGGCGGTTCCAGATTGGGGTATATTGGGCGCCATGAACGAGGCCTATCGCGCGCTGCTCGAAGCATTTGGGCGGGGTTGGGAGCGCGGGGATGTGGACGCGATCGCCTCGGTGTTCACGCCCGACGCCGTGTTCCTCGCCACCCCCTTCAGCGATAAGAGCGTCGGCATCGACGCCATCCGCGACTACTGGAAGGACGTCCCCTTGAATCAGGCGGAGGTGACTTTCCGGTCGGGAGAGCTGTTTCAAGCCGGGCCGTGGTTCGCCACCGAGTTCCGCTGTACCTATCGGCGCCGCCGCACCGGGGACTGGGTGGACGCCCGCGGGGCGATGTTCTGCGAGACCAAGGACGGAAAGATCAGCGAAATGAGGATGTACTGGCATCGCTACCCGTAAGCGTATCCACCTCGGCACACAGGGCTGGGACTATCCCGCCTGGGTAGGCCCGTTCTATCCCCCCGGCACGAAGCAGCACGACTTTCTCGCGTTCTACGGCAGGGCATTCGACACCGTCGAGGTGGACTCGACCTACCATGCCACGCCCGCCGAGCACGTCGTCCTGGCTTGGGCGGAGAAGGTCCCGCCCGGCTTCCACTTCGCGCTGAAGCTGCCGCACGAGCTGACGCCGCAGGAGCAGCCGGCCGACGGAACGGGGGCGGCGCTCGACCTGTTCGCGCGGCGCGTCCTGCTGCTCGGCGACAAGCTCGGCCCCGTGCTCGTGCAGCTCGGCCCCGAGTTCGCGCCCGCGAGCTGGAGCGCGCTCGAGGCGTTTCTCGCGGCGCTGCCGCCGGGCCCCCGCTGGGCGATCGAGTTCCGGCACCGTGGCTGGGTGGGAGGCGGCCCGAAGCTGCTCGGACTGCTTGAGCAGCACGGCGTGGCGCTCGCGCTGGTGGAGGGGCGTGGGCTCGAGCGCGAGCGGGTCATCGACCTCGCGATCCGTCCCACCGCCGACTTCGCGTACGTGCGGTGGATGGGGACGGGTGCGAGGATCGAAGACTTCTCCCGCGTGCAGGTGAACCGCGATGGCGAGCTCTCGGCGTGGGCCCTGGCGCTCGCGGCGCTCGCCGCGCGTGTCACCGAGGTGTACGGCTACTTCGGCAATCACTTCCAGGGACACGCACCTGCCAGCGTGCGGGAGATGCAGCGGCTCATCGGCGTGCGCCCCGTGGAGCCAGGCGAGCTCGGCGCCCAACCCAGCCTGTTCTAGATCCCCTGGCGGGCGCGCGCGTACTCGAGCGCCTGTGCCATCAGGTCGGCGCTCCGCAGCCCCACCTGCATCGCGGCGGTGACGGCGTCCTCCTCCTCCATCCCCTGCTCCAGCATGAAGAAGGGAATCAGCGCGACGCCCACCCGGTTGCCGCTGCTGCAATAGACGAAGGTGGGTCGCTTCCCTGCGAGCTCGCGCACCGCCTCGAGCAGCCGCCCGAACGTCGCGTCCGTCACCGTGCCGTGTCCCACGGGGATGTTACGGTACTCGAGGCCCGCTTGGGTGACGGCGGCGGGCCGGTACGGCTGCTGCTCCATCGGCTCGCGCAAGTCGATCACCACCTCGCACCCCGCGCGCTTCAGGGCGGCGAGATGCTCGAGCGCGGGCTGCCCGCCGGTCACCAGGCCGTGAATCGGCTCGCACGCGTTGGGCACGCCGTCGATGGCGTCGAGCAGTTGGCTCATCCGAAAGACCGGGGCTAGCTTTCGGCGCATAATCTAGCGCATCCCGACGCGTATGCCCTCGGCCCGCCGCCCCTCGCTCCGCGCGCACTTGAAGCCCCGTCACAAGCTGTGGCTCAACTGGGACGGCGCGTTCCTGATGGGGCCGCGCTACCTGCGCTTCCTTGATGCCGTCGATCGCACCGGCACGATTCGGGCGGCCGGGCGGGAGGTCGGCTGGAGCTATCGCACCTGCCTGAACCGTATCCGCGAGATGGAGCGGGTGCTCGGGGCGAAGGTGCTGGCCACGTCGCGCGGCGGCGCGAGCGGCGGAGGCGGCGCCAAGCTCAGCGCCGAGGCCCGGCGCCTCGTCAAGCTGTTCGCGCGCTGGCGGCGCGAGGCGCTGCGCTTGAGCGACGTGGCCTTTCGAAAGATCATGCGCCGATAGGCACCATATTGCCTATCGGGCTGGGGCGCGATACCTTGGGCGCCCATGCGCTCCAGCTCTTTCGTCTCGCTCGCGCTGCTCGGCGCGGTCGCGCCCACGGTTGCGCGTGGCCAGATTCCCGCCGCCGTCTCGACAACTCCCCGGCTCACCGGCTACCTCCAGCCCCGCTTCCAGGCCGTGGGAGACTCGGCGTCGTTCTTCCTGCGGCGGGCGCGCTTCGCGCTGGAGGGGTCCATCACGCCGTGGGCGTCTTATCGCGCCCAGGTGGAGATGCGCACCATCGGCGCGGCCGCCACGCCGGCCGCCTCCCCCCTCACGCTCTCAGCCACCGACCTGTGGATCAAGCTGAGCCACCAACGGTGGGGCGGCACCGTGGGACAGTTCCGCGTCCCGTTTTCCCTCGAGTCGCTGCTCAGCTCCACGACTTTGGAGACGACGGAGCGCTCGCGCATCGTCAACGCCGCGAAGCGCGACATCGGCGCGCAGGCGGAGTGGAGCAGCGTCGGCCGGCTGACGCTGCAGGCGGCGATCGTGAACGGCGAGGGGCCGAACCGCGCCGCCAGCCCAGACAACCGCATGGCCTATTACGCGCGCGCCGTGCTCACGCCGCTCAAGGGGCTCGACGTGGGCGGGGCGTACGAGGGTTACAGCGACTCGACCGGCGTGGACGGCCAGGCGGTGTATCGGGGGAGCCGCTGGACGGCCCGCGCCGAGTACATCCGCGAGCACAACCGCCGCACGGGCGTCCACACGACCGGCTGGTACGCCCTCGCGGCGTACAGCGCGGTGCCGCAACGCCTCCAGCTCGTGGGACGCGTGCAGCAGTTCGATCCGAGCGATCTCGTCCCGACCGACCGCTTGACTGGCTACCTGCTCGGACTCCAGTACTTCTTCCGCAGCGACAACTTCAAGATGATGGCCGACTATGAAGTCTTTCGCGAGCAGGCAGCCCAGCTGAAAAACAACCGCGGCGTGGTGCAGATGCAGGTGCGGTGGTAATGAACAGGCGGGCGGTTAGTCTTGCGGCGGCAGTCCTGACCCTCTATCCGCCTATCCGCCTATCCGCCCAGTCTCACGAAGTCCTCCTCGCCACCACGACCTCCACCCGCGACGCCGGGCTGCTCGACTCGCTGCTCCCGGTGTTCGAGCGACAGACCGGCTACCGGGTGAAGGTGATCGCGGTGGGCAGCGGGCAGGCGCTCGCGATGGGGCGGCGCGGCGACGCCGACGTCGTGCTGTCGCATGCCCCGGAAGCGGAGCGCGTGCTCGTGGACTCGGGTTACTTCGTGCGCCGCCGGCTGGTGATGCACAACGACTTCCTCGTGGTGGGCCCACCGGGCGACCCCGCCGGGCTGCGCGGCATGAGCGACGCGCTCGCAGCGTTCCGGCGCATGGCGGAGCGCCACGTGATGTTCGTGTCGCGCGGTGATCAGTCGGGAACGCACCAGCGCGAGCGGGCCCTGTGGACGCGCGCCGGCCTGTCGGTACCGCCCTTCGCGGGCTCGTATGTCGAGTCGGGGCAGGGCATGGGGGCGACGCTGCAGCTCGCCGACGAGAAGCACGCCTACACGCTCACCGACCGCGCGACGTACCTCGCATGGCGGGACAAGCTCCAGCTCGTGCCTCTGGTCGAGGGCGACGCGCTGTTGTACAACGTGTACCACGTGCTCGAGCTCAATCCCAAGAACGCGCCGCGCATCAACATCGCCGGCGGCCGGGCGTTCGCCGAGTTTCTGGTCTCACCGGGAACCCAGGCGCTGATCGGCGCGTTCGACAGGGCGCGGTTCGGCCGCAGCCTGTTCGTGCCGGACGCGGATAAACCCGACAGCTGGTGAATGTCTCCGTGAGGGACAGCCCCTGTCCCCGGGGAGTGTCACCACGGTTAACACAGACGAAGGGAAGCGAGTCAGAGAGAGATGCCGGGCATCGGCACATTTCTTGAACGTTTCGCCTTGTCCGGGTATATAGAGGATAGGACCTATGATGCTCGCTCTGATGGTCTCGCTGCTCGGCGCCGCGCCGCTCAACCCGGCCACGCCCGCGCTGGCGAGTGACGACCCCCCCGACCCCCCGATCAAAGTCTGGCTCAATCAAGACAGCTATTTCCAACGCGGCGACAAGGCCAAGGTGCGCGTGAAGCTGGCCGACGACGGCTACGTCGTCGTGCTGCGGGCGGACGGGGAGGGTCGGGTGCGGGTGCTGTTCCCGCTCGATCCCACCGCGGACGACTTCGTGCGCGGCGGCAACACGCTCGAGGTGCGCGGCCGGGGCGACCGCGAGGCGTTCTTCATCGACGAGCGCGAGGGGACGGGGGTGGTGCTCGCCGCCCGCTCGATCGCGCCGTTCAAGTTCGACGAGTTCGTGCGGGGCGACCACTGGGACTACCGCGTGCTCGATACCCGCTCGGCCGGTGACGACAAGGAAGCCGCGCTGGTCGACCTGGTGGAGCGCATGGTGCCCGACGGCCACTTCGATTACGACGCCCAGAAGTACTTCATCTCGGCGCCCCGGGCCTACTACGACTCGTCCTACCCGTCGTTCGATGTGGGTTTCGGGTACGGCTGGCCTTATTACGGTTCCCGGTTCGGCTTCGGCTTCGGTTACAACTCCTGCTTCGATGCGTTTTACTACGATCCGTTCTTCTGCGGAGCCGGGTTCTACAACCCGTTCTTCTATAATTCGTTCTTCTATAACCCGTTCGTGTACGTGTACCGGCCGTTCATCTATCGCCCCTTTCGGTATCGGCCCTTCATTTACGGCGGCGGCATCGCTCGCTTCGGCGGGGGGCTGTACTTCAAGAATTCCTCGGGGACGAACCCGCCGGTCGGCGGTCTCAGGCCGCGGCAGCGGATTCCCCAGGGTGTGGTCCTGAGTCACGCCGCCGTGGCGGCGACGCCGGTGCGCGGGCGTGATGGCGCCCGCGGGCTCGACCGGCCGTCCGCCCCCGTGCCGCGCGATCGCGGCGGCGACGTGGCCCGGCCCATCCCCTCACGCGGTCGCGACCCGGGCTTCTCCGGCGGCGGTCGCAGCTCGAGCGGCAGTCGCGGCTCGGGCGGCGTGCGGTCGGCTCCCTCGGGCCGGAGCGGCGGCTGGAGTGGTGGGGGTGGCCGTAGTGGCGGGGGCGGGGGCGGGGGCGCGCGAGGCGGGGGGGGCGGAGGCGGAGGCCGCCGACATTAGGTAGCAAACCTGGCTGGAGAGTAGTGAGGGGCGCAGCACGCTGCGCCCCTTTCGTTTTCGGTGCACATTCCCCCCCCGCTCGCATGACCGATCTCAAGCGCTCGCTCCGCCTCGGCGACGGGCTGGCGATGGTGGTGGGGATCACGATCGGCTCCGGAATCTTCCGCACGCCGGGGATCGTGGCCGCGCGCCTGGGCCGGCCGGGGCTCACCTTCGTCGCCTGGGTGCTGGGCGGCGTGATCGCCTTGCTGGGCGCGCTGTGCTTCTCCGAGCTGACCACGCGATACCCGCGCGCCGGCGGGAAGTACGTGTACGCGCGGGAGGCGTTCGGCCGGCGGGCGGCGTTCGTTGTGGGGTGGATCGAAAGCGTGGGGGTGAACGGCGCCGCGATCGCCGCCATCGGCGTGGCGGCGGCCGAGTTCCTGGCGCGGCTCCTCTCCTGGCCGGCGTCGCGCACGCCGGCCCTGGGCGCCGGACTCGTGGCGCTGTTCACCGCCATCAACCTGGTCGGCGTCTCGTCCGGTCGTTGGGTCCAAAACGTCGTTACGGCTGCCAAAGTCTTGGCGCTGGGCGGCGTCGTGGCCATCGCGTTCGCGCTCGGGACGGGAGCCGGGTGGCGCGCCGCGCTTCCCGGGGCGCCGCACGGCTGGAGCCTGCTCGCCGCCGTGGCCGTCGCTTCGCAGCCCGTCATGTGGACCTACTACGGCTATCCCGACCTCGCGAAGATCGCGGAAGAGGTGGTCGACCCCAGCCGCACCTTGCCACGCATCTTCCTCGGCGGCATCGCGATCGCGGCCGCGCTCTACCTGCTGCTCAACGCGGCGTTTCTGCAGGTGCTGCCGCTCGAGCGCATCGCCGCCTCGAAGCTGGTCGCGGCCGACGTGGCCGACGCCATCCTCGGCGCCAAAGGCGGGGCGGTGGTGGCGGGGCTGGCACTGCTCGTGGTCCTTGCGTCGCTCAACGGCAACGTGTTCGTGACGCCGCGGGTGCTGTTCGGGCTGGCGCGCGATCGGCTCGCGCCTCCGGTGCTGGCGCGGGTGAACGCGGGCGGGTCGCCCTGGGTGGCGATGCTCGTGGTCAGCGTGGTCGCGATCGCACTTGCCGGGACGGGCACGTTCGAGCTGCTCATCGGGCTCGCGATCGTGCTGATCCTCGTGATCGATGGGCTCGCGCTCGTCGCGCTGCTCCGGCTGCGGGCGCGGGCGGGCGCGGCGCCGTTCAGCGTCCCGTGGTATCCCGTCGTGCCGCTGCTGCTCCTCGTGGTGTACGGTGGCCTGCTGCTCGGCACGGCGTGGGCGCAGCCGCAGCTCGTGGGGTGGGCACTGGTGGAGCTTGCGGTGGCGTACGCCGCGGCACGAGTCACGATCGCGCGGTCGCAGGGCGATAGAGGATCACCTGGGCTCGCTCGAGGGTGATCAACCCGCCGCCGATCATGTCGTCCAGGTCGGGGAGGATCCGTTGGATCGCCTCCTCGGTTTCGACGACCTCGATAATGAGGGGCAGGTCGAGCGAGAGACGCAGCACCTTCGCCGTGTGCATGACGCTCGAGGCGCCGAACCCGGCCACCCCACGGATCACCGTCGCGCCGGCGAGGCCCTTCTCGCGGAACTTCTCGAGCAGCACCTCATAGAGCGGCTTGCCGTGATACTTGTCGCTCTCGCCGATGAAGATGCGCATCAAGGTGCGCTCGCCTTTGAAGCCGTGAGGCATGGAGCCCCCCCTCTCAGAGCAACTTGTTCGCCAGTGCGAGCCCCGCGCCGGTCGCGAGGAGACAGCCCAGCACCGTCCCTCCGGCGTACAGCCCCGCGCGCCAGTATTGGCCGTCCTGGAGCAGCGCCACGGTTTCGTAGCTGAACGTGCTCATGGTCGTGAACGCGCCGCAGAATCCGATGGTGAGCCCGCCGCGCAGCTCGGGCGACACCACGGTCGATCCCGTGGCGAACCGCACGATGAAGCCGAGCAGCAGCGAGCCCGCGATATTGATGGCGAGCGTGCCGCTGGCAAACGCCCCCGAGCGGGTCTGGATCACGCCCTGCACGAGGTAGCGCGCCAGGGTGCCGATGATGCCGCCGAGGGCGATGTAGGCGATCAAGATAAAGAGACTCCTCCCGGTGCGGTTCGGTAGGAGTCATCAGCCACGAGGGCGTGGCGGTTCAAGGCGAACTCCATCGCCTGGGGGGAAAGATAATGAGTGGTACGGCGGCGCAATGGCTGCTGCTCGGCGGGGCCGCGCTCGTCGCGAGCACGCTCGCCGCGGTGGCGGGGTTCGGCGGCGCGGCGCTGCTGCTCCCGCCGCTCGTCGCGCTGTTCGGCGTGCGGGACGCGATCCCGATCCTCACCGTGGCGCAGCTCGTGGGCAACGGCAGCCGGGTGTGGCTCAACCGCCGCGAGGTGGCGGTCCCGGTGGTCGGGTGGTTCGCGCTCGGCGCGGTGCCGCTCGCCCTGCTGGGCGGCGTGGTGTTCGCCACCGCGCCGCTCGGTGCGCTCGAGCGGCTGGTGGGCGTGTTTCTCCTCGGCATGGTGCTGTGGCGGCACATCCCCCACGCGCCGGTATGGCGTCCCGGCGTGCGCGCCTTCGCCGCGCTCGGCGCGGTGTTCAGCTTCCTCTCCGCCCTGGTCGGCAGCGTGGGGCCGCTCATGGCGCCGTTCTTCCTCGCCTACGGGCTCGTCAAAGGCGCCTACATCGGGACCGAAGCGCTTGCGACCGTCGTCATGCACGTCGTCAAGCTCGCCGCCTATCAGGGCACGGCGATCCTTACGCCACGCGCCGTGGCGGTCGGGCTCGCGCTCGGGCCGATCATGATTTTCGGCTCCTATGTGGGCAAACGGATTCTTGATCGGTTACCGGAACGCGTGTTCGTATACGTGATCGAAGCGGTGCTGCTTGGCGCCGGAGCGTGGTTCGTCATCGGTCGCTGATAGAGCGTATTATCTTCCCCTCAATGGTTCGTGTCGCCATGGCCCAGATCCGCCCCACCAAGGGCGAGTACGCCGCTAATCTCCAGAAGATCGGCGGCGTGCTGGCGCAGCTCGCGAAGCTCGAGCCGCGGGTGGACCTCGTCGTCTTCCCGGAGACCGCCACGTCGGGCTACTTCGTGGAGGGCGGCGTGGGCGACGTCGCCGTCACGGCGGGGACGCTGTACCGCGATCTGACGCTGGAGCACGAGACCGCGCAGGCGCCCCCCGTGGACGTGGCGGTCGGTTTCTACGAAGTCTTTCAGAACCGCTACTACAACTCTTGTCTTTACGCCTCACTCGGCGGCGAAACGGCCGGAGTGCGACATGTGCACCGCAAGGTGTTCCTCCCCACCTACGGCGTGTTCGACGAGGAGCGGTTCGTGGAGCGGGGCCGCGAGATCCGGGCGTTCGACACCGCCTGGGGACGGGCTGCGATCCTGATCTGCGAGGACGCGTGGCACTCGCTCAGCGGTACGATCGCCGCGCTCGAGGGGGCGCAGCTTATCATCGTGCCGAGCGCCTCGCCGGCACGGGGGACGGGAATGGACGAGGAGGGGACCCGGCTGCCCGCGAGCGTAGTGCGGTGGGAGCGGATCGTGCGCGGGCTGGCGGACGAGCACGGAGTGTGGGTGGCGCTCGCCAGCCTGGTGGGGTTCGAGGGCGGCAAGGGCTTTCCCGGCGCCTCGGTGCTCGTGAACCCGAGCGGCGAGATCGTGCTGCGCGGGCCGCTGTTCGAGGAGGCGGTGCTGACCTACGACCTCGACTTCGACGAGACAACGAGAGCGAGAGCGGAAGCTCCTCTATTGGCCGACCTCGAGGTGAACCTCCCGCATCTGGTCAAGAACCTGGGGACGAGGGAGGGGGGACGGGGGACGGGTAAGAAGCAGAAGCCCAAGTTCGATCCGGCTCCCAATGGAAAGCAGCCACCCGTCCCCCGTCGCTCGTTCCCTGTCCCCATCCACGTGATGGGGAGGGGTGTGGAGGAAGGGGACCCACTGGCTCTCGACCCGGAGCTGGCCCGCCGCTGGTTGGTGAGTTTTCTGAAGGACGAAGTCGTGCGGCGCCGCGGCTTCACGAAGGGGATCGTGGGGCTGTCGGGTGGCGTGGACTCGTCGCTCACGGCCTTTCTGGCCGTGGAAGCGCTGGGGAAGGGCAACGTCATCGGCGTGCGGATGCCGTACCGCACCTCCTCGCCCGAGAGTCTCGAGCACGCGCAGCTCGTGATCGACCGGCTCGGGATCGAGTCGCTCACCGTGGACATCAGCGCCGCGGTGGACGGCTATCTCGCGCAAGTGGGGGACGCCGACCCGACGCGCCGCGGCAACGTGATGGCGCGCGAGCGCATGATCGTGTTGTTCGATCTCTCGGCCAAGTACGGCGCGCTGCCGCTCGGCACGGGGAACAAGTCGGAGCGGCTGCTCGGCTACTTCACCTGGCACGCCGACGACACGCCCCCGGTGAACCCGCTCGGCGACCTGTTCAAGACGCAGGTGCGCGCCCTGGCCCGCCACGTCGGCGTCCCCGAGGTGATCCTCGCGAAGCCGCCCACGCCCGACCTGGTCCCCGGCCAAACCACCGAAGCGGACTACGGCATCTCGTACGACAAGGTGGACCGCATCCTCTATTACCTGATTCGCGGCATGCGGGCGGACGAGGTGGTGGCGCGGGGATTCACGCGTGAGGAGGTGGACAAGGTGCAGCGCCGCCTCGAGTCGACCCACTGGAAGCGCCGCCTTCCCACGGTCGCGGTGCTGTCGCAGACGGCCATCGGCGAGTTCTATCTCCGGCCGGTGGACTACTGATGCTGCGCCCCAAGCATCCCCGCGAGTCCGAGACCGTGATGTCCGAGCTGATGATGCCGCAGCACGCCAACATCATGGGCAACGTGTTCGGCGGCGTGATCCTGGCGCTGGCGGATCGGGTAGCGGCGGTGGCCGCGATCCGTCACGCCGGCAAGCAGTGCGTCACCGTGTCGGTGGACAAGGTCGACTTCAAGGAGCCGATCCACGTCAGCGAGCTCATCACGGCCTTCGCGCGCGTCAACTTCGCGGGGCGCACCTCGATGGAAGTGGGCGTCAAGATCCTCGCCGAGAACGTGCTCACGGGCGAGAAGCGCCACACCAACTCGTGCTACGTCACCTACGTGGCGCTCGATGAGGAGGGCGTGCCCACCCCCGTGCCGCCGATCGTGCCGGAGACCGCGGACGAGAAGCGGCGCTACGACCGAGCGGCGAAACGGCGCGCGAGCAGGGTCATGGATCGGCGATACGACACGGGTGCTGGTGAATGAGTGCGGAGTGCGGAGTGCGGGGTGCGGAGTGTCAGTGTAAGCTTCGCGCCGCGGCACGATCTCCCACGTCGATTCCGCACTCCGCACTCCACACTCCGCACTAAGGGGCGGGGCGGTGAGGGTGGTAGTGGTGTTTGGTGGCGGGGGGGCGAAGTCGTTAGCCCATGCAGGAGCTTGGAGAGCGCTGCTCGAAGCCGGTCTCCGACCCTCCCACATCGTCGGCACCTCGATGGGCGCGGTCGTGGGCGCCGCGTTCGCCGCGGGCTCGAGCTACGACCGGTTCGTCGCGGTGGCGCGCTCGCTCGGCTCGAAGGACGTCGCGGCGCTCGATCGCTTCGCGCTCGTGAAGGGCGTGTTCGCCGCCAATATCTTCAAGCCCGGGCCGCTGCGGCACACCATCGCCCGGCTCGTCCCCGCTGCGCGGTTCGCCGACCTCGAGATTCCTCTCACCGTCACGGCGACGGACGTCGATTCGGGGGAATTGATTCTGTTCGGGGCGCTGGGGCAGGACGCCCCGCTCATCGAGGTGTTGTACGCCTCCTGCGCGCTACCACTCTATTTCCCGCCCGGCCGGATCGACGGCCGGCGGCTCGCCGACGGGGGCCTGCGGGCGGCGCTGCCGCTCGGGCCCGCGAGCACGATTCCCGCCGACCTGGTGGTGGCGATCGACGTCGGCCCGGGATTCGACGAGCCGCCTACTTCACGACGCGCGCCCGTCCCGCCGCTGGTGCGGGCGCACGGCGAGGCCATCCGCGTGATGATGGCGGCGCAGACGGAGCGGGCGATCGCCCAGTGGCCAAAGGACGAGGCGCGGCTGGTCGTCGTGAGGGCGGTCGCCGAGCGCGAGGCGACATTTGCGGTGGGTGAAGGGGAGAGATACCTGAAGGCCGGATACGACGCGACGAAGCGAGCCCTGGGCTGATACATTAGACCGATGCTCGCCCGCGAGATCATGATTCCTGAGCCGTTCGTTGCCGCCGCCGGCGCCACCAGCGCCGAGGTGGCGCTGCTGATGCGCGCCAAGGACATCTCCGTCGTGCCCGTGGTGGACAACCCCAAGGATCGCCGCTACCTCGGCACGATCTCGGACCGGGACATCGTGATGCAGTGCGTCGCCGCGGGGCACGACCCGACGGACTGCCCGGCGCAGACCCACGCGCGTCAGGACACGACAGTCGTCACGCCCGACACGGAGC
>Ga0209160_1000970_pt1 | contig 24055 bp, 23 predicted proteins | sample GraSoiAngelo_153_FD_186167 | JGI IMG/M metagenome (GOLD analysis project Ga0209160, IMG submission 186167) | Grasslands soil microbial communities from the Angelo Coastal Reserve, California, USA - 14_1009_12_40cm (SPAdes) (version 2) | ecosystem: Environmental > Terrestrial > Soil > Grasslands ...
TTCTTCGCTTTGGCGAAGCTTTTTTTCTGCTCGCTTCCGCTCGGTGATATCCTCGATTGCCACGAGCCTCGCGGGATGCCCAGCCCAGTCCAAATCGTGCGAGGTAATCTCCACGTCGATAAGGGTTCCATCCTTCTTTCGGTGCCTCCAGGTGCCCCCTTTCTCCAGCCCTTCGACGGTCTTACGGACGCTTTCCAGCAGTGCTGGGAGGTCCTCAGCGGGACGAATATCCCTGACGGTCATGCGCAGAAACTCCTCGCGGGAATAAGCGTAGTGCTCAACGGCCGCTTGGTTGACGGCTAGGAAAGCCAGGGATTGCACGTCGTACACCCACATCGGCTGCGGGTTTTTCTCGAAGAGGAGTCGGTACGACGCCCCTGAGGTTCTCAGAGATTTTTCGGCCTTCTTGCCCCGGTGGTTTCTGACCGCCAGGTTCCGATTCGCCACTTTTGCTCTTAGGTACCTCAGAGATTAACTACTCTAAAGGAAACCGTAGATGGATCGGATTCTCCTGTCAATCCACCTATAGTAACGAACATCAAATCAGTAACTCGAGGCCAGCCAATAGGGTGCGCGTGCCTACTCCAGGAAATCTGTGCAAGAGCGAAGACAAGCGACTTCAGTTAACGATAGGGATCAGGAAGAGAAAGTATGTTCGCGGAGTATACCTGCGCTAGGCTGCGCTTACTGTCTCTTGAAATACAGCGCCGCTAATGGTGGCAGCCGCAACGGCAGCGAGTACTCCATGCCCATCCACGGCACCGGCTCGGCCATCACTCCGCCGCCGTTGCCGTAATTGCTGCCGGCGTAAAAGTGGGCATCGCTGTTGAAGAGTTCGCGGTAATAACCCGGCTCGGGCACGCCGACACGATAATTTTCGCGGGCCACGGGCGTGAAGTTCGCCACAACCACCACAAAATCTTGCGGATTTCTGGCCCGCCGCAGGAACGAAAGCACGCTCGCGTCCGCATCGTTGCAGTCGATCCACTGGAAGCCCTGCCACTCGAAATCCACCTCATGCAGTGCCGCTTCCCGTCGGTAAATCGAGTTCAGATCGGCCACGAGCTGCTGCAATCCCCCATGTTCGGGATAGGCAAGCAGGTTCCATTCCAGGCTGGCGCCGTGGTACCACTCCGAACGCTGCCCGAACTCTCCTCCCATGAACAGCAGCTTCTTCCCGGGATGCGCGCACATATAGGCATAGAGCAGCCGCAGATTCGCAAATTGCTGCCAGAGGTCGCCGGGCATTTTATCGATCAGAGACCGTTTGCCGTGCACGACTTCATCGTGCGAGAGCGGCAGCACAAAATTCTCCGTAAAGGCGTACAGCATCGAAAAAGTCATGCGGTTGTGGTGGTACTTGCGGTGGATCGCGTGGTGCGCGAAGTAGCTCAGCGTATCGTTCATCCAGCCCATATTCCATTTCAACGTAAATCCCAGCCCGCCGAGATACGTCGGCCGGGAGACCGCGGGCCAGGCCGTGGATTCCTCAGCCACCATCAACACGCCCGCATGGCGTTCGTTGGCGACTTCATTCAGGCGTTTCAAAAACGAGATTGCCGCCAGGTTTTCGCGGCCTCCGAATTCGTTGGGAATCCACTCGCCTGCGCGTCTCGAATAGTCGAGATAAAGCATGGAAGCGACGGCATCCACGCGCAGGCCATCGATATGATACTTGTCCAGCCAAAAGAGCGCGCTGGACAGCAGAAAACCGCGCACCTCGGATCGCCCGTAGTTGAAGACCAGCGTTCCCCAATCGGGATGCCGGCCCTGCCGCGGATCCGCGTGCTCATAAAGATGCGTGCCATCGAAGTCGGCCAGGCCGTGCGCGTCGGCGGGAAAATGCGCCGGAGTCCAATCCAGCAGCACGCCGATATTTTCCTGATGGCAGCGGTCCACCAGATACATGAAATCTTTCGGTTTGCCGTAACGGCTGGTCGCCGCGAAATAGCCAATGGTTTGATATCCCCAGGAACCGTCAAACGGGTGTTCCATCACCGGCATGAGCTCGATGTGTGTATAGCCCATCTGCTTCACGTAAGGAATCAGTTGATCGGCGATCTCGCGATAGGTCAGCCAGCGGTTGCCTTCTTCCGGAACGCGCCGCCACGAACCCAGATGCACCTCGTAGATCGAAATCGGCTCGGCCAGCCATTCCCGTTTCCCGCGCGCCTTCATCCAGGCGTCATCGCTCCAGCCGTAGCCCTCGAGCGTCGCCACCACCGAACCCGACTTCGGCCGCAGCTCCGCCTCAAATGCGTAGGGATCGGCTTTCAAAAACGGAAGCTCGCCCAACCGCGAGCGAATCTCATACTTGTAGACCATTCCTTCGCGCAACTCAGGAATGAAGATCTCCCACACGCCCGAATTTCCCCGCGAGCGCATGGGGCTTAGGCGTCCGTCCCAGCGGTTGAAATCGCCCACCACGCTCACGCGCAGGGCATTCGGAGCCCATACGGCAAAATGCACGCCCTGTACGCCCTCCATCTCGCGTACGTGCGCGCCCAATTTGTCGTAGCTTTGCCAATGCGAACCTTCTCCCAGAAGATGCAGGTCGAAATCGGTCAGCAGGGTGGGGAAGGCATATGCGTCCGCCACTTCGCTGACGCTGCCGTCATCCCAGCGTATGCGCAGCCGATAATCGCGCGCCTCCAGGTGCCGGTAATCGGCTGGCAGCAAGGCTTCAAATATCCCTCCGGGGTGGACGCGCTCCGCGGGAAAGGCGCGGCCCTCGAGGACCACGCTGACCGCGCCTGCGTAAGGCTGAATCGTGCGCACCAGGATGCGCTGCGCGCCTTCGCGCTGCACGGCGTGCGGACCCAGCAGTCGAAAGGGCTCGCCGTGTTCCGCCCGCGCCAGCGCGGCAAGTTCCAGCTCCAGCTCCGACGGCGGTTCCTTCGGTATGCCCCGACGCGCATTTTCCGCCACTTTGGCCAAGTATATCGCTCCTTCAACCATGTAATTTTAGATGAATTCGTCCGTTCTGTGGGAAATCGTTCTCGCCGGACCCTCAAGCAGCCACAACTTGCCGTGTCAAGTTGATGCCGCGCAGCCGCGAGAAGAGAAGCAGTTCTCCTAATTCGATCTGCTGTAGAATCCTGTGGTCATGAAACCGCTCACCGTATTCCTCGGCAGGCTCCTCGGCCTTTTCACGCTGATCACCAGCTTTTGGCTCTTGACCGAACGGCAAAACACTCTCTCTACCATTCCCGCGCTCCTCGGCGATCGTCCGGCCATGGTGATCTTCGCCATTATCGCGCTCGCCGGCGGGCTTGCCATTATCCTCGCGCACAACATCTGGTCCGGCGGCGTCTTGCCCATCCTGGTCACACTGATTGGATGGGTGATGCTGATTCGCGGCGTGCTCTTCCTTTTCCTTCCGCCCGAAGCCACGCTGGGGATCTTGGCCGCCATGCAATTCGAGCGCCTGTTCTATATCTATCTGACGATTCCTTTTGTCCTCGGCCTCTACCTTTCTTACCTCGCCTTCACCGCGCACTCCCGCCGCGAATAGCTGTAGCGCATAGCGCCATTGCCACAGGCGACCTGGCCACCGCGCAACTTCAGCGAAGCTCTGACCGAGCGCCTCGCGTCGCGGACCGCAGACGGCAGCCGCTAGCCAGATATCACGCCCCTTCCACATCCATGGCGAACTGGTGTAGCATCCTGGGCCAATCACGCTGTACGGCTCGTGTTCGACTCACAAACGCGGAGGGGAGAACCCATGAAAACGAATCACAAACTGGTATTGGCAGTGCTGGCCGGCGTCGCCATGGGCGTCGTTGGCGCCATGGCCATTCACGCGCAGCAAGCCAAGACTGCACTTGGCTACGTGATCGCCGAAGTCGACGTCCACGACGCCGCCACCTTCCAGAAATACGGGGCGCAGGTTCCGGACACGCTGAAGCCTTTCAACGGCCATTACCTTGTGCGTGGCGGAAAGATTGAAGGCCTCGAAGGCACAGCGCCCAAGGACCGCTTCGTGGTGATCGCTTTCGGTAGCGTGGAGAAAGCGCGAGCCTGGGAAAATTCGGCGGCCTATGAGGCCATCAAGCCGATCCGCCATAGCTCGGCGACGAGCCGCGTATTCATCGTCGAAGGCGTGGCGCCCTAGTCTCGGCGATTTTCATTCACAAATCTGAATCACCTCGCGGCGGCACCATCAAACGGCCGCCGCGGTGATTCCTGCGATTGGCCGAAACGCTCAGCCCCGCGGCCCTGCCTGAGTGGACGCCGCCGGATAGGTCGGCAGCGTAACGTGATCGCCGAAGGTTGCCTTCAAACCCTCGATGGCGCAATTCTCATCGCCGCCGCCCGCCCCGCCGCCGACGCCCACGGCGCCGATCATCTGCCCATCCACAACGATGGGGATGCCGCCCGAATTCGTGAAGAGATTGAAATATACGGTTTGCCGGGCAGTGCCGGCGGCGTTGTTCTTGAGCTGCGCGTTCGCGATGGAGGTGGGCTGGCGCGTCTTCAGCGAGGTCTGCGCCTTCAACAACGCGGTACGGATGTTGTTATAGATCTGGCCGTCCATGCGCTCCATGTGCACGAATTCGCCAGCATTATCGACGACGTAGATTGACGCCGCGCCGCCCTTCGAGGCCGCCCAGTCGCGGCAAACGCGGGCGATCTTCTTGGCTGCCGCGAGCGAAATCTGATTGCCGTCAAAAACGTTACCGGCGCCTTTGCCGCCCACTACGAATTCGGCTGGCAGAGTCGTCTTGGGTGGGTTGGCGGTGGCAAAGCGCGGCACCGGCGCATTGCCCGGATTGGCGTTCTGGCGCGGCGGAACGTCTTCCACCAGCGGCGGCACGGACGGCCCGATCACTTCCGTCAGCGCCTTGTGCCCGCAAATTTCGTCGCTCCACACCGGCGGGCGTGGCGCGGAACCGCCCACGCCGACCACGCCGATCAGCTGCTTGTTGACGACAACGGGAAGCCCGCCAGAATTCGCAAACTCGCCGAGTTGCATCTGCTGAAGTTCCACGGTCGGATCCTGGATCACCCGGTTCATAAGGAGCTTGCTTGGTGCGCGATTCATGAGCGCGGTGCGCGCCTTCATCTCGGCCGTGATGATATTGAGATAGCCCTGGCCGTCCATGCGATCCATGTACACATGGTTGCCGTCGTTATCGAGCACCATGATGCTGATCTGCACGCCTTGCGCCGTGGCGGCCTTCTCGCACGCGTCCGCAATGCGCTCCGCCGTGGCCAGATTGATGGTGGTGAAATCCTGAATCTTTTCGGCGGCTTTGCCGCTCACCACGAATTGCTCCGGCACGTTTTGAGCAAACGCCGCGCCGCCCAGCGCGATGACTGCAGCTGCCGCCAGTCCCAATACCAAGCCCGCCCTTAATGCCAATGTCAAGCCGACGTCGCGAAGTTTCATTTCTTGTCCTCCTGTGACTTTAGGTCGCCCAAGTCTGCTCCCGCCGGGGCAAGAGTGTCAATTCGGCTTGGCGGTGTTTGCGCGCCGCAGGTGGCCACGGGCGTTTGGTTATCCCCCGGGGCTAGCCCTCACAGGCGGCCTCGCGAAACGGCGGGATAGATGATCTAGCCCTGCCTACTTCTCAGCCAGAAGAGGATTGTGCGGGTGTGCCTGCTTGTGCCTCGGCCGTATCGACAGACTTGGCGGTTATTTCCAGCCCATTCTTATTCATGTCGAATCTCTGTTTCCGGTCCAAGCCTTTGACAAACCCACGTGCCGCCTTAGCTACGGCTCCGGGAAGAGTCGACGCATCGACTTTGACTGTCGATTCCACCGTTCCTTGATTCCGATCTTGATAGCGAAATCGAACCTCAAATGTTTTCATGCAGCTGACCTCTCACTTGTCTTTATTATTTCTAGGGAGTGCTCATCTAGTCCTGGCCTAATGATATCGACAATCTCCACTTTCGCGCCATTCTTCCAGGGTTACACCCTCCCTTTTTCTGCAAGTGTTCCTGGTCCGATGTGACCGGCATCAGCTCCTTGTAAAGGTTTGCAAATGTAATCGCGCGGCAGCGTGCAGCTTCGCTTCATATTCCAGGCCAAAGGCGCATGTACAAATCGGATGCCAGCCGGGATCTTTTAAATGCCGTCGAAGCTCTCACCAATAAACGAATGTTCTTCACCTCGGGTGTCGCGAAAAGCCTGATCGATGAATTTTCCAAGCCACCTTCGGAACCACCACCACCTTTGATGCGCAAGTCCCTCAGCGCACGAGAGCGCGAGATTGTGCAACTGCTGGCAGAGGGCAAAAGCAGCAAAGAAGTCGCCGTGGTTCTCGGCATCATGCGGTTTTTCACCGCGTAACGCACCAACTCGCTCACCGAACGCATTTCGAGCTTGCGCTTGACATTGGCGCGATGGGTCTCCGCCGTCTTGACGCTGATGATCGAGCCTTGAAACTTATTTGACCCCTGCGCTGGAATGGGTTCGTGTTGATTCCTAGTTCGTTTGGGTATATGCCTCGACCGACTGCAGCATCATGGAGTTCAGGCTCTTGGTTAGAATCCAAAGCTCCGTCGTCAGCCCGATGCTTCCCAAAGGCAGAACTTCGCTTTGAAGCAGTTCGTAGATCGTCTCCCCGATTAATTGAAACTCCTTGATGACGAGGGGAACAGGGTAGCCATCCTTCCTTCTTCTCTCACCGTGTTTGGCGGCGAGGTGCAGCGCATCCGGCTTCAAAACAGGACTTTTGCTTTCTAACTGCTCGATCATCGCCGCAAATATCGCGGGAAGATGGTCCACTCGCTGATCATCGCTTAAGGGCGCCTTCGCCATGGTTGGGTCACGATTGATCGCGGCGAGAATGCGATTGGTAATCTCTTGGCTGTGTTCTCTCAGCACAGCCGGGAGTCTCTCGCCCGAAGTGGCAAGCGATCGCTCAGGCGCGGCGAGTTTTTCTTGCAGGCGTTTTACGAGATGATCGATCTCGACGGGCTTACTGAAAGCGTCGTCTGCCTGGTTCTGAATTGCTCTGATCGCATTCTCCAGACGGGGATAGCCGGTCAGCACAAAGTTTCTGCACTTTGGCTGTTTGTGGCGCATGGCGCTGATAACGATAAAGCCGTCACTTTCATGATGGATATTCAAGTCTGCGAGCAGAGCGTCAAATTTCAAACAGGTAATTTGGGTGACAGCATCGGCCACCGTTCCCACCGCTGTGACGTCGAAGCCGTATTTTTCTAACAGGAGCGGCAGCGTGCGGCGGATGTCTTCCTCATCGTCCACGAAGAGAATACGTGCCCGTCTTTCAACAGGCGTAGCAGGTGCAGGAATCTCGGATTTCACGCTCGGAAGCCAGTATGGAAGGCGGGGAACTCCCTGCACCGGCATAATAATCTTAACCGTATGGCATTTGTCTGGACAATAGGGAACAAACAGTATTTTTTGCAAGATGAGGACACCCGTCCCAAGGACGCCCACTTAAAGGCGGACGATACATCCGCCTGGAAGGCGTCGGCACAAGAAGCCCCGGAGTCCCCGCAAGACGGCGGGGCGCCTTGGCTACAAAGTGCGTCGCAAATGCCGACAGCGGGATCAGAAAGGGGCGGAATTGATCGGGCCACGGGCTTACGCCAGTTTTCCGCGTGCTGAGGTGGCAATTGCGCCTGCCGCGCGATTGCGCTACAGTGCGGCTCAAGTTTGGCTCGTCTTCGCCATAGGCTGCGGCGGGCAGGAAATTCTGGAGGAGGCGGCGGTGCCATGCGCACAATCATTAATCCTTCGCCAATATTGCGGGCGCGATTACTCCCGCCTGCGCCAAGGCTTCGGCGGGCTCTCCTGGTTCTGCTCTCGGCGGTCATTGTGGTGACAAGCTACCTCGGTTCGGAGGCCATCGCGCAGGACCGCAGCCAAGGCCGGTCCATGGTGATCTCCCGCAATGGCATCGTGGCCGCGGAATCGCCCCTGGCGGCGCAGGCCGGCGTGCAGATCCTCGAACGCGGTGGGAACGCGGTGGATGCCGCAGTCGCGGCGAACGCATTGATGGGCCTTGTCGCGCCGATGTCCAACGGCATCGGCGGCGATCTTTTCGCCATCGTCTACGACGCCAAGAGCGGAAAGCTCTACGGATTGAATGCCAGCGGATGGGCGCCTGCCGGCTTGACCATCGAATTTCTGAAGAACCAAGGGTTCCAAAGCATGCCGCAGCAGGGCATCCAGAGCGTCACCGTGCCCGGAGCCGTGGACGGCTGGCAAAAGCTCGAGGACCGCTTTGGGAAAAAGAAATTCTCTGAGGTGCTGGCCCCGGCCATTCGAACCGCGGAGCAGGGCTTTCCGGTTACCGAGTGGACTGCTGCACTCTGGGGCGCGAATGCTGATTTCCTGCGGGGGAATGAGGCTGCGGCGCGGACGTATCTTCCGGACAACAAGGCGCCGGCAGTAGGACAGATCTTCCGCAATCCGGATCTGGCGCGCTCGCTGCGCTTGATCGCTCAGGGCGGCCGCGACGCCTTCTACAAGGGCGAGCTGGCCAAGAGCGTTGTGGAAACTTCTCGCCGGCATGGCGGGACCTTGGCCGAAAAAGACTTTGCCGAATTCTCTGGGGAATGGGTGGAGCCCATCTCGACAACGTATCGTGGCTGGACCGTTTACGAACTGCCGCCAAACGGCCAGGGTCTGGCGGCGCTGGAAATGCTCAACATCATGGAGACGTTTCCGCTGGACAAGACGGGACTCAATTCCGCCGCCACGCTGCACGCTATGATCGAGGCGAAAAAGCTGGCCTACGCCGACCTCCTCCGCTACATCGGCGATCCGAAATTTTCAACCCTCCCGGTGGGCCAGCTTCTGTCCAAGGATTTTGCCGCGACGCGCGCCAAGCAGATCGATCCCAACAAGGCGAACTGCAATGTGGGTCCGGGCACGTTGCTGCCGGGCAGCAGCACGATTTATTTGAGCGCTGTGGATCGCGACGGCAACATGGTTTCGCTGATCCAGAGCAATTTCGCCGATTTCGGTTCGGGCGTGGTAGCCGACGGCACCGGTTTTGTGCTGCACGATCGCGGCGCGCTCTTTACCCTGGACTCCTCCTCACCCAATGCGCTGGCTCCCAGAAAGCGCCCTCTGCATACGATCATTCCCGCATTCATGGAGAAAGGGAATGTGCGCATCGCCTTCGGGATCATGGGCGGATGGAACCAGTCTCAGGCGCACGCGCAATACGTCTCGCACATCGCCGACTTCAACCAGAACATCCAGGCGGCCATGGAGACGGCGCGCTTTACGAAGCTGAGCTTCCAGGGCTGCGACGTGGCGCTGGAGAATCGCGTGCCCGGCAACGTGAAGCCGGAGCTGGAAGCCAAGGGGCACGTGTTGCAGATGCATAATGGCTTCTCCAATCGGTTTGGCGGTGGCCAGGCCGTGATGCGCGATTTCGGCACGGGCGTCAATTACGGCGCGTCCGACCCGCGCAAAGACGGCGCCGCTGTGCCCGAGCTTCCGTCAGCAAATCCGTGAGCATAGCGAACGCGGATTTAACACAGAGCGCACGGAGAACAGGAAGAAGTCCTAAGACTCATATTACGAGGCGTGGTGTCGCTTCGGCTCTGTAACGCTCGGTGCGCTGCAAATTCCGTATAGATTAAGGTTGCCACGAAGGGAAGGAAAGTGCATTAGTAGGGAAATGCCCTTCTCTCGGTGCAAGTAGCTTTCTTGTGCCTTGCTGCGCCAGTCTGTAAGTTACTGACTTTATGATCGTTCCTAAGAGATTCCTGCACACGAATGGAACCCTGGGTGCACTGATCTGGTGCAGTCGCCGCGGCGACCATGGGAGCCACGCCCAGCGGAACCAATATGCGAATCTCTCAAAACTTCCCGCTTTTATCTCTGACAGCCTTTCTATTGGCCGTCACTGCGATGGTCAGTCCGGCGCGGGCGCAGCAACGGCTCGACGGCGATTACCACTGCGTGCGGATCCAGTTCCAAGGGCAATCCGCACCGTGCCAAAGTCCGCCGCTTGTTCTCAACCGAGATGGAAGCTACGAAATCTGGGGCGAGCACGGGACCTACGAGGTCGTCCAGGGCGGCTGGCTGCTCCTATCGCATTCCAAGCGCCGCGGCTTAGGCCACTTTGTTGCGCAGGAGATCGTCTTCGAGTACCGCGTGGATGGACGAGTTTGCCGCGTTACCTTCCGCAGGATCTCCGAAGCGCCGCCCGGTTTTTGGTGGGGCTAAGGCGAATCCACAGCGGACTCATCCTGGCCACCCCTGTCGCTAATTACCGCCGACCGGTGTTTGCTTCCTGTTTCATCGCGTAGAGGGCCTCGTCGGCCGCCATCAGCAGCCGCTCCGCAGTGGTACCGCTTGACGGGTATACCGCCACGCCGACACTCACCGAGATTTTCGGCTGCTCGGTTTGTAACATGAGACGTTCGCGAATGCGACCAGCCACGCGCCGGGCCGCCTGAAATCCGGTTTCCGGCATCACCAGGGCAAACTCATCACCGCCGTACCGGGCGGGCGTATCCACCGCGCGCGAATGCACGCGCAAAACATCTGCCAGGCGCCGGAGAGCACGGCTTCCTACAAGATGTCCGTATTGATCGTTAACGCTCTTGAGCCCATCCAGATCGAGCAAAAGGACCGAGAACTCGCGGCTGGTGCGGCCGGAGCGCTCGATCTCCGATTCGAGGACGTCGATCAAGTGACGGTAGTTCGCCAGGCCAGTAAGAGGATCGCTGATGGCCAATTGCCGTACTTGCATAAATAGCCTGGAGTTATCCAGCAACGTACCGCCCAGCACGACGGCATAGCTCGAGACGCGCAAGATCTGTGCCAGGGTGAAGGGGGCATCGGCCACTTGCAATGACACCATGCGCACCAGATGCGCGGCAACATTCATCACGGCCGTGAGTGCGAGCGCTTTATCCAGTCCGGAAGAAACCGTCTTGAGGTGCTGATGGAAGGCAGCGGCTGCTAGCAGATACAGAAACACCGGCAGCAGCTCCAGCGGCTGCGTGGCGGGTCCGAGAGCGCGAATTTCGGGCTCGTGCCAGAAAAGCAAGGAAAGCGCGCCAGCCGAATAAGCTACTGTGCCAGCGAGCGCTATCAGCGCCAGATCCGTTCGGGGTAACTCTGCCGAATGCGGGAAAGGGCGCTCCACTACGGAAGCCAGCAGCATCGCTTCCGCCAGCAGCATGCTGCTTTGAAGCCAAAAAGGGCGCAGTGAATCGAGCAACCGCAATGCAGAATCCAGGTTATGAAAGAGCTGCAAGGAGAGGGCCAGCTGCATCAGCCCTACAACGCCGAAACCGATGGCCAAGATCAACGACATCAGATCGCGCGTGCCGCGGAAGCGAACCAAAGCATTCGCCGTAAATGTGAAAGTCAGGAATGCTCCGATCGTGTCAATGCTGGCGCATAGGGAAGGATCGGCGGAAAAGGTAAGTGCGCGCAGGCGCAGTGCGATGGCGAAAATCGCCACCCCGCCGGCAATGACCGCGAAAGCGGTTCGCGCATTTGGCGCTAAGGCACGTTCCATACCCACGCCCATCTCGCTCAGGAAGCTGGAATTATTATCCCTCAGCAGCGCAGGAAAATCTCGCGGAAGTCGCCACTTGTTAACTACAGGGTATTCCTGACCCAGGCGATCAGGGCACGTTCGCTGCGGGGAAAGGGCGGGACTCCTGACCGCGCTCGGTGGCCACGGCACGGGCGTTCTCGGAGACCGATTGCACTGCGCCGATTGGGCTGGACTGAGGGACGAAATCGGAACTCTTGACCTCCTTCCGGGACGACGGATTGCCCCTGGTACAAACGGGCTTAGCAGCGATCTCACCTCATTGGATTTTCCGCGGGAAATATCGTTCATCGGGGAGCTAGCGTGGGCAGGAATCACACCTTGTATGGTGAACCAAAGGAGAACTCGTAGTGCCCGGAATCGATTCCATAAGGAGGTAAGAGGCCCTAAGCCACAGAAAGTACAGAGTTTGCATAGGCCTTTGTCCGAAACGATCGGCGCCCGAGGGCAGGTTGAAATGTGCTGGCGCGGGAATCAGCGAAGCGAGCGGAGATAATCAACAACATCCCAGATTTGGTCGTCTGTTTCGGTGCCGGCAAATCCGGGCATTCCCGTGAACCGGACTCCGTCTCGGATAATGGAAAACAGTTCGCGATCGGAATAACTTTGGACGTTGTCGGAATCGAGGGCTAATAGCCCCCATCGCATCCAGGATTCTCCGAAGATTCGCCAGGCCGCGATTACCAGAACCAGCCGTACCCATTGCAGATACAACGGCTTTGCGGGTCAGAGCAAAACTGCAAAAGGGGCAGGCGCTCCGCCGAAAGGGTGCCGCCCAGTGGGCCATAGCTGGACAGGGCGAGGCGGAGAGCCGTATCGTCTTTGGTGCGCCGAACTTCGGCGTGGTCAACAGTGCGCAGGACGCCAGGGAGCTTCAGTCCGCCGTGAAATTTGTGTTCTGATTTGTGCGCGGGTTGACCCACACGGCCGGGCCAGTATAAGTGCACAGCCGGGCGATGGCTGCGCGACGAGCGGCGAGTCCGAGGGCAAAGATGCGGATCACCATAATGGGTGCGGGCGGGGTGGGCGGCTATTTCGGCGCCAAGCTGGCCAAGAGCGGCTGCGAAGTCGGGTTCGTCGCGCGGGGAGCGCATCTCGCCGCGATGCGCCAAAATGGCTTGCGCGTGGAAAGCCAGTTAGGCGAGATCCATCTTCCCGAAGTGCGTGCGAGCGATGATCCCGCTGTGCTCGGCTCGCCCGATTACGTTTTCCTGTGCGTGAAGTTGTGGGACACGGAAGCGGCCGTTCGCGTCATGGCGAAAATTGTCGCGCCGCATACCGCGGTTCTTTCTTTTCAAAACGGTGTGCAGAAGGATGATGTGCTGCGCAAATCGCTCGGCGAGAAAGCGGTGATGGGAGGCGTGGCTTACATTGGGGCAGGGATCGCGCGTCCGGGAGTGATTCGCCACACGGGAACGATACAGAGATTGGTGTTCGGCGAATTTGACGGCAGCCGCTCGGAACGCGCCGCGGCGTTGCTGCAAGCGTGCACGCGCGCGGGAATCGATGCGGAAATCAGCGCGGATGTGCGGCGAGCGATCTGGGAGAAATTTGTTTTTATCGTGGGACTCTCCGCGCTGACCAGCGCCACGCGCAAGACCATCGGGCCTGTCCGCGGGAATGCGCGCACGCGCGCTTTGCTGCTGGAGATCATGAAGGAGACGGTGGCGGTGGGCCGCGCTTACGGTGTGAATTTGCCGGAGGATTATGCTGATAAGCGGCTGGCGTTTGTGGATAGCCTGCCCGCGGAGATGACTTCGTCGATGCACAACGACCTCGAGGCCGGTAAGCGCCTGGAACTCGATTGGCTGAGCGGCGGCGTGGTCGAATTGGGCAAAGCTGTGAACGTGACCACGCCGATGAATCGCGCCGTAAGCGCCATCCTGGCGCTCTACGCAAATGGTAGCGAGGCGCCGGTGCCGCGTGCGGCAACGCGATAGAGCCCGAAGCGTATGGCCCCGGTCCTGACGATTCGCTCCATCCGAAGCAGGGCCGTCTCCGTGCCGCTGCGATTTGCGTTGGGCACCAGCGCGCAAACGGTGCGCACGGCGCCCTTGTTGCTGGTCGACCTGGAAACCGACGGGGGAATTACCGGCCGGACGTATCTTTTCTGCTACATGCCCATGGGCGCCGCGCTTGTCGCGCGCGTGCTCGAAGAGGCGCTGGGCGCGATCAAGGGCCACGCGATCGAGCCGACGAAAATTGGTGCGCGACTGGCGCGGCATTTTCGGCTGCTTGCGGCTAGCGGAGTCGTGGCGCTGGCGCTCTCGGCCATTGATGTGGCTTGCTGGGATGCGATGGCCATTGCGGCGGGGAAGCGGCTCGTGGAATTTCTGGGCGGGAAACGCAAAACGATTCCCGCTTACAACAGCAACGGGCTGGGCCTGATGGCGCCGGAGAAACTTGCGGACGAGGCGGAGAAACTTCTCGAGGGCGGGTTTCGGGCGGTGAAATTGCGGCTGGGCTATGCGACGCTGGCGGAAGATCTTGCCGCCGTGCGCGCGGTCAGGAAGGCCCTGCCGGATGATGTCTCCATCATGACCGACTACAACCAGGCGCTCACAGTGGACGAAGCGTTCGAGCGCGGTCGGGCGCTCGAACGCGAAGGACTCGCGTGGATCGAGGAGCCGATCGAGCATGACAACTACGCGGGATGCGCGCGAATCGCGCGCGAGCTCGCCACGCCGATCCAAATCGGCGAGAATTTCGTGGGCCCGAATGCGATGACCGCGGCAATTGCGGCGCAGGCGGCGGATTATATGATGCCCGACCTGATGCGCATCGGCGGGGTGAGCGGTTGGATGCGAGCGGCGTCGCTCGCGGCGGCGGCGAAGATTCCTCTGTCCTCGCATCTTTTGCCGGAAGTGAGCGCGGCTTTGCTGGCGGTGAGTCCGACGGGGCACTGGCTTGAGTACGTGGATTGGGCCGCGGCGATATTGGCGGAGCCGTTGCGGGTGGTGAACGGCACGGTGACCCCGCCGGATGCGCCGGGGAGCGGAGTGAATTGGAATGAAGAGGCGGTCGCGCGCTACGGAATTTAACACCGGCGCAGGGAGACACAGAGCACATAGAGTTGGTTACAATGGCGAGGATTTCGACGAGGTAAGGATGGCGGGCGCGATGGCGGATGACGCAAAAAGAAATGGACTCGCGGGGCTGCGCGTTTTGTGTTTGGAAAGCAGGCGCGGGCAGGAGATGGCCAAGCTGATCGCGAATTATGGCGGCGAGGCGATCACTGCCCCTTCCATGCAGGAAGTGACCCTGAAAGACAATCCGGAGGCGCTGGCCTTCGCGCGGAAATTGGCCGAGGGCGGATTCGATATGGTCATTTTCCTTACAGGAGTGGGGACCCGCGCGCTGGCTCGGCTGGTGGAGGCGCACGATTTGCGGCAGAAGTTTGTGGACGCGCTGCGGCGAGTGAAGGTCGTGGCGCGCGGGCCGAAGCCAATGGCCGCGCTGGCGGAACTCGGAGTTCCCGTGAGCCTGGCCGTGCCGGAGCCAAATACGTGGCGAGAGTTGCTCGCCGCACTCGATGCGCGAGCGGATTCCATTCCGCTGAAGGGAAGCCGCGTTGCGGTTCAGGAATATGGCGCGACGAATCCCGAGCTGTTAGACGGCTTGAAACAGCGCGGTGCAATCGTGACGCGGGTGCCGGTTTATGAATGGGCGCTGCCGGCGGATACGGGTCCCCTGCGAGACGGCGTCCAAGCCATCGTGAACGGCCGCATCGACATCGCTTTTTTCACGACGTCCGTCCAGGTGCAGCACCTCTTGCGCATCGCCTCGGAGATGCGGCTCGAAGATCCGCTGCGCCGCGCATTTCGGCGCATCGCGGTCGGGTCAATCGGGCCGATGACGTCGGAGGCGCTGCGGCAAAATGGGCTGCCCGTGGATTTTGAGCCGGAGCATCCCAAGATGGGATTTTTGGTTGCGGAGGCGGCGCAGCGGGGCCGGGATTTGCTCGAGCAGAAACGCAGGGGAGGCAAGTGATGGCGGGGCAATATCGGGCCGATCATGTGGGAAGTTTCCTGCGGCCGGCAGAACTGCTGGAGGCGCGGCGCAACGGCAAAGATCAGCGCCCGCTGCATGAACTCGAAGATCGTCACATCGCGCGCGTGCTGGCGAAGCAAAAGGAGCTGGGTTTCGAGATTTTCACCGACGGGGAATTGCGGCGCCGGAATTTCATGAGCGATTTCATTGACGCCGTGGAGGGCTTCGATTTGGGCGACGCTGTGGCGCGAACCTGGGAGGGCGCCGAGGCCAAGAGCGCACCGGTCAGCAGCGTTACGGGAATTGTGACTGCGAAATTGCGGCAAGTGCGCCCATTGACCGGCCATGAGCTGCCTTATCTCAAGGCGCATAGCCCAGGCGCGATCAAGATGACGCTACCGAGCGCGACGCAATTTCCCGCGATCTCTTATAAGCGCGGCGTTACAGATAAAGTTTACGACACTCATTCGGCGCTGCTGTGGGACATTGTCGCCATCATGACGGGGGATCTCGCAAAGCTCGTCGGCGAGGACGTCAAATATATTCAAATCGACGCGCCGCGCTACAGCTATTTCATGGACGAAAAATGGCGGCAATGGATCCGCAAAGAGATGAAGGTCGAGCCGGATGCGCTGCTCGAGGAATCGATCCGCGCGGATAATGCCTGCTTTCATGCGGCGAGGCGTCCGGGCGTGACATTGGCGATTCATCTTTGCCGCGGGAATAACCGCAGCCATTGGTATGCCGAAGGCGGTTACGACGCGATTGCGGAAAAACTTTTCGGAACGATGAACGTGGATCGCTTCCTGCTCGAATACGACGACGAACGCTCCGGCACGTTCGAGCCCCTGCGATTCGTGCCCAAGGGGAAGACCGTCGTGCTGGGGCTCATCAGCTCAAAGCGCCCGCAGCTGGAAAAAGCGGACGTGCTGGCGCGGCGGATCGACGAGGCGTCACGGTTGGTGCCGCTGGAGAATCTGGCGATCAGCCCGCAGTGCGGGTTCGCCTCGACGATGGAAGGGAATTTACTGACGGAAGACGATCAGTGGGCCAAGCTGCGGCTGGTGGTGGAGACCGCGCGGCGGGTGTGGAAATAAGGTGTCAGCCGAGACCGCAGAGAGATTCTTCGTCCGCCTAGAGCAGACGCAAAGATGGAAAACGGCAAGGGTCTAACCGGAAAAATTGCCATCGTGACGGGGGGCAGCCGCGGAATTGGCCGCGCCATCGCGGTGCGATTCGCACGCGAGGGCGCGCACTTGGTGATCGCGGCGCGGGATAAGGCACCGTTGACTGCCGCGGCCGAGGAAATCGGCAAGGCCGGCGGCAAAGTGAAAACATTTGCCGCCGATCTGCGCGAGCCCGAATCGCCCGGCGCTTTGGTGCGGGCGGCGCTCGAGGCGTTTGGGGCGATCGACATCGTGGTGAACAACGCGGGCGCGACCCGGCGCGGTGAGTTCCTGGAGCTATCGGAGGCGGATTGGGCGGATGGCTTCGCGCTGAAGTTTTTTGGCGCGGTGCGCCTGGTGCGAGCGGCCTGGGCGCACCTGAAGGAACGGCGCGGCGCGGTGCTGAACATCATCGGCACCGGCGGGCGTACGCCGGGCCCGCTCTTTACCATCGGCGGCTCGGTGAATGGCGCGTGCCTCTCGTTCACCAAGGCGCTGGCGGATATCGGGATTCGCGATGGTGTGCAGGTGAACGCCATCAATCCCGGATTTATCCGCACCGACCGGCTGCGTGGTTGGCTGCAGGCGGCTGCCGCACAGCATGGCGGAGATGCGGAAGCGGCGGCGCGCGAGATGGTTACGCGCGCGAATATCGTCCGGCTCGGGGAGCCGGAGGATATCGCAAATCTGGCGGCGTTCGTGCTGGCTCCGCAGAATCGGTTTCTGCAGGGCGCTCTGATTGATCTGGATGGCGGGATGACGAAGACAGTGTGATTTATTTGAACGGGTGTTGGGATGAGAGCAAAAGCCCCAGGGCCGGCTGGTAAGCGCCGCGCCCAGGCTACAGACTGTGGTCCCTGGCGGGAGTCCGGAAGAAAAACAAGGCCGCCGAGATTCGCTACTTGAGCGAGCTACGTCTGTTCTGAGGGTTGAACTGCGACTGTACTTGCGGGGCGCTTCTTCGCCAGCTTGCGATGTTTTAGGGCTGTCGAGAGGCAAGTGGCCACGCCGCCTAGAAGGAACCAGTTTTGCGTGAAGGCGAAGAGGAGGAAGAATAATCCTGCAAAAGCAAGCAAGTCATACGAAGACATGCGATACGCGAGGGGGCGAGAGTACTCGATGCGGCCACGAACCTCGTCTGTGTGATTGACAGACCAGTACAGGAAGAGATTGCGGAAGTGGCGCACGTGAATCGCGAGTTCAAGCAGAATCATGGAACCCAACACGAAATCGTAAAGTTGTGGCAGCGGTTGTGAGATAGCGAGCGCCCAAGCCAGCGCGAGCAAGAACAGGCTCCAAACGAGAGCTACCAGAAAGCGGGGGCTAAACAATTTCAAGGAATCAATGTCGCGTTGATAATAAGGTGTTAGCTCGTAACTCCCTTCAATGACGATGATCTGATTCGCTCGAACTCGACGGAGGTGGGCGCAGATAATCGTTAAAGAATAGTCAGAAATATAGAGAATGCTCCAGGCGACCATTCCGGGCCACAGGCTGTCGAAGAAAGGGTTGGGCAAGTTAGGTACTCCGTACTCCGTCCGGCTATCTCTCCATGTTGCAAAGGTGGCATTTCATAAAATAACTTGGCAATAGACCGAAAGTTAGGTGGTTACGTATCGCCAATTGAGGGTTCGGCTAAAGCGGCCCCCGTACGAAAGGGCCTAATCTTGCGGCTGATTTGGTCTCGGTTTGAGGCCCGAAAGTCTAATAGCGAGGGGCGAACAGCAGCCGGGGAACTGGGCGAAGGCTTCAGCGCGGCACGTTAGAATGGAGTATATGTTTAGAGATCGGAGTGAGGCAGGGCACGTGCTCGCACAGGAATTGTCGGCATATGACGGCCGGGAAGACGTGATCGTGCTGGCGCTGCCGCGCGGCGGCGTGCCCGTGGCTTTTGAAGTAGCGCGAGCGATTCACGCGCCCCTGGACGTGTTTGTGGTGCGGAAGCTGGGAGTGCCCGGCCATGAGGAATTGGCGATGGGAGCGATCGCTAGCGGAGGAATTTTGGTGACCGAGCCGAACGTGATCGAGGACCTGGCCATCCCACCGGACGTGGTGGCCGACGTGGCTGCACGTGAGGAGCAGGAGAGATTGCGGCGAGAAAGAGAATATCGAGGAGATCGGCCGGAGGTGGATGTGCTAGGCCGGACGGTGATTCTCGTAGACGACGGATTGGCGACCGGTTCGACGATGCGGGCGGCAGTGGCTGCGCTGCGGAAGCTTCGGCCGGCAAGCATCGTGGTGGCAGTGCCGGTGGCGGCCCCGTCGGCGTGCGCCGAACTCGCGCCGGAAGTGGACGATATCGTCTGCACGCGGACGCCCGAGCCGTTTTATTCCGTAGGCCGGTGGTATGGGGAGTTTTCACAGACAACGGATGAAGAGGTGCGCGAGCTGCTGGCTCGGGCGGAGCGGGAGGCGACACATCCGCGGCGGTGAATGGATGTACGGCGTACGACATTTTTGTATGTGGCTGTGAGAGAAATACCAGGACCCACATAGCGGGTTGGCGCGCCGCGTCTAAAATGCGCGGGTGAAACAATCCCAAAAAAGGAAAAAGCAGAGCCCTCGGTCGCCCGAAGCAGTCTCGGCAAACGCGAAAGTGACAGCTGGCGCGACCTCGGATGCCGGTTCATCAGGGCCACGCGGATGTGGGACTCTCCAGTGTTGCTTTATAGGGTCCTGTCCTTTAGGACAGTAGTATTGGTTTCTCTTAGCTCCTAACCTGTTGTTTTCCGGTGGCCTGGGCGGCATTTGGCAATCGGGCCGGAGCCTGCCCGGAATATGCCTGGGAAGAGGACCCCGCGAATGCAAAAAGGACCTCGCGAATGAAGAGACGTCCAACCGCACCAGATGGAACCAAGGTGGAGCGCAGGAAAGAGAAGCGTTTTCCCGTGAGTATTTCGTTGGAGGTGAGTTGGAAGACCCCGGACGGCGTGCTGATGAAGGAGGAAGCCGTCGCGAGACTAGTGAATGCGCATGGCGGCCTATTGGACATAGCGAGTTATCCGGAGCTCGGAACCAGGGTGACGCTCACAAATGTGCTCTCCGCCGAAACGATTGAGGCGCGTGTGCTGGCGACGCCTAATTCCCGGATAGGAGTTTCGCACGGGATCGTGGTGGAGCTCGTTTCCGCCGACGAGGGCTTCTGGGGCGCGAGCCTGCAAGTGAAAATAGCGAGCGCGGAGCTGCAAAGCTTGGAGAAGAGCCTGCGTTCACAAAATCTGGACGTGCGGCTGCTCAAGGAGTTTCGTGATGCCGTTGACTACTTGCAGGCGATCGCCGGGTCGGTGCAGCAGACGCGGGAACCCCAGACCGAGGGCAATGAGGAAAGCACGGACTCCCGGCTCGTCGGGGAGCGCATTCGGCGCGCCATAAACTTCTGCCTCGAGGTGATTATCGACTTTGAGGCCGGCCACATCACTGAAGAGACGAAAGGGCTGACCGAGCTCGTGGAAACAGCCGAGCAGATCAGCCAGCGCTTCCGCACCCTGCTTACGCCCGGGATTTCCCGCGGCATGCGGGATACGGATGTCGCCGCGCCCGAGCCGTCTCCGGTCGGACGGCGGAGCCGGGCCGAATCCCGCATGGAATAGTTAGCGCGCTGCCGCCGCGGCGGCTTTGACGTTGATTTTTTCGGCCAGACCTGTAAGTTTCAAATCGGTTTCTTTTTCTTCATCCAAAGTTTCCTGCAGTAGCGAAGCCGCTTTCTTGTCGCCGAGAATATTGGCGTAGGTGCGTGCTGTCCCGCTGCTTTATTGGAACTGGAGGTTTGCTTTACGCCTTGACGTGAGGGCGGGGGAACGATGGGGAACCTCATATGTAAAAAACGACACATTGGCGCCAATTTGGCAGAGTCGCTGGGCAAAGAGGTTCATACTTTTGATCATGAAGGTCGAAACACATCGCGCGATGCGGCGCCCGTTCGCGGCCCGCGCGGAAGTCGTGGATGTGGAATCAGAAAGGCAGGTTACGTCCGTCACGGGCGATCTGAGCGTCTTTGGCTGCTTTGTCGAAACGCCCGCTCCCTTTCCCCGGGGAACGAAGGTCCGCATCAGGATTAATCACCGCGGGGCTACATTCGTGGCTCTCGGGTACGTGTCCAATGCGCGGTCCACGGGAATGGGAATTCGATTCAGCACCATTGAGCCGGCACATCAGCAGACTCTTGAAGATTGGCTGGCACAGCTCCGAAATAGCGCCTAAACTGGCTTCCGCACCCATCTTCTGCCTCGTTGCGTCTCTTTCTTCGATAATTTCAATCCGCGGCGGTTTCACTTTGGCAGGGGAGCGCCTTTGCGTACCAGCAAGCGATGGCAGCACATGAACATGCCGGTGAAAGCCAGCACCGCCGGTACGAGACCTATGAGGGCCCAAAGAACCTCAGTCAGCGCGTCGAATCTGCCGAAATGCAGGTTGGACAGCCAAGTTAGCACCTCATCGCCGAACCCGAGCTTGTCGGGGGAACTGCGATCAAAAATGTCAACGATGCCGTTGAACGGCTGCGGAAACGAAAAGTAAATTCCGGAGATTCCCCACATCATTACAAAGAGAAAGCACCAGAACCCCAGCGTGTTGTGCAGATCCCAGTTGATGCGCGCAAAACTGGACCTCCAATTTACGCTGAGACTGCGGCGCCAGTGCGTGATTCCCGGCCACCATATAACCGCCCCCGTCAAACAAAGCAGGGTGAAACAAATTGCCCCGATGCCGTTCAGGCGACGACCCGTGTCTCCCGATAACAAATTCGTGTGGAGGTCCACGAGCCATTCGACCAGACGAAAAAGACGCGATTTGGGATCGGCGGAAACCTCCAGCTCATTGCGAAAAACGATCGCGCTGCCGGAAACGCTCATTACAAAAAGATAGAGGCCGGCTAACATCCCCAGCCACAGGTGAACCTGGAAAAGAGCCCGGTGCAGCCGTTCGCTCTCGGGATGCTGCAGCCATCGTTGCCACGCGGATAGTCCGCGAGGGTGGGTCGTCGGGGAAGTAGAAGTTTCCATCTCTTACATCCCGAGATTGGACCAGCTAAAGGGCATGGGCGGCAATTTGGCAGGTCGCGCGCCGTGGCGGCTCGCGGTAGCCACCGGAACGTAGTTGAGTTGCACGCCGCTGCGCGCGCAGCGGAGCATCAGGCCGCCTCGGCTCATGTCTCCTCGGCCCGCAAATTCGGCAGGGAAGAGGAGGCGCTCGCCGAAAATTTTGAGCAATGGCTCGACATATTTCGGCGTGGCGATGCTGCCCAAGAGAATGACGTCGCAGGTCGTTCCGATCTGGTCGGCGAGCAGCCGCGCATCGTGCTCGAGCGGAATGCGGTAGCGCGCGTCAGACGCGGCCACCGGTACTGAGGAGATTTCGCGGAGTGCGCCTCGGGTTAACAGCGTTTCCGGAGAGAGCAGCCCGCCGCAGGCCGTAATCACCAGCGTTCCGGCGGCATTGGGCGGGGGCTGGGCAAACACCCTGGCGTAGGCGAGCTTGCCCCGGAAGTAGAGCCCGCTGACAAATGAGAAGGCTTCCCCGAGCGTCAGGCGGCCATCGCGAAGGCGCAGCGCCAATGGAAAACTGGCTTCCTCGCGGAGGATCACACCGGCGCGAATGCCGCTGACATTCGCCGGCGACAGGAGAAAGATGCGCCGGTTCGCCGCCGCGGCGCCAGTGGAAAAATCTCCAGGGCCGCTCGCGCCTTGCTTCCCAGCGCCGGCGTTTTCGCTGCGGGCGAGCGCGCCCTGGGCTAGAAGGGCCGCCGTCTTGTTTATCGTTGCTTTGCGGCCCGGGCGGCCAGTTTTTCGCGATCTCGGTGCCACACAGGAATGATAGCTTAGGTTTGGACGAAGGCAATTGCTGACCTTCGACGGCGCATTTTCGTGTGCCGATTGAAGCGCTGCAGTCATCTAACAACCTGCCTTTATTTCTGATAACGCAAACGGGTCTCAGAGCCACGGCAAGGCTCCTCGGCCTGTACAAATAGGGCAGTGTGCGACGGGGCATTGTAGAATGGAAACGGTGGGGAAGATTGGCGCCCAGCATTGTAACAGGCGTGCGCTGGAGGGGCGGGTGGGGCTCTTTTTGACCTACTTTGTTGACCTATTCGCTTGTCGCAAACTAAATCGTTAACCAACAGCGGGACTGGAACGTCTCTAATTAAGACTGTCAGGATTCCTCATCAGGGATCGGAGAAGTTGGATGAACTGGAGTAACGCAATCAGGGCGATCGTGGCGCTGGCGGCTCTGCTGGCGACTTCAGGATGCGCCAAAAAGAGTACCCAGGCCGCAGGACCGCCTCAATCTGCGCCGCTGGTTACCGTGGCGCGCGCTACCGCCCATGATGTTCCGGTCTACCTTGATGAGATCGGGCGCAGCGGAGCTTTTGAATCGGTTACCGTGACGCCGCAGATTTCCGGACGGATTACCGAGCGGCATTTTGAGGATGGCGCCGAGCTTGAAAAAGGCCAGCTTCTGTTCACCATAGACCCTCGTCCTTATCAGGCTCAGCTCGATTCGGCGCAGGCGCAGCTGGCGCAAAGCAAAGCGGCGCTGGATTTGGCCAAGACGCAATTAAAGATGTACGGCAGCATCGCCAACACGCGCGCCGTTTCTCAGATGGACGTGGAAACGAAAAAGAACACGGTGGCCGTTGACGAGGCGCAGGTGCAAGCCGCCGAAGCCGCCGTGGAAAACGCCAAGTTAAATCTGGAGTACTGCTACATCCATTCGCCGATCGACGGCCGGGCGGGAATGAGGCTCGTCGATGTAGGAAATGTGGTGCAGACGAATAGCACCGGGCTGCTGCTCATTCAGCGGCTGGACCCGATCTATGCGGACTTCACCATCACTGAAGGCGACCTTCCGCAGGTGCAGCGGGAGCTTGCCCGCGGCACTTTACAAGCCCTGGTGCGCATTCCCTCCGATCCGCCAAATCGGGCCCGCGAAGGCAAACTGACCTTCGTGGATAATATGGTGCAGAATGCGACGGGTACGGTAAACCTGCGGGCCACGATTCCCAATCGAGACCACCATTTTTGGCCGGGGCAATTCTTAGATGTGACGCTCGTGTTAGCGACGGCCAAGGGCGCGGTGCTCATCCCCAATCAGGCCACGCAGATCAGCCAGCAGGGTCCTTATGTGTATGTAGTCAAGCCCGACGACACCGCGGAACTACGCCTGGTGACGCTGGGTCAGCGACAAGGCGACGACGTGGTGGTGACGAAGGGGGTCGCAGACGGCGAGCGCGTGGTGGTCACCGGCCAGCTCACTGTGGCGCCGGGCGGCAAAGTGCGCGTCCAAGAAGCCGCGCCGGCGAATGCGCCGCCTCCGTCCGTGCCCCCCGGCCCTGCGGCCCCGGCCAAATCTTCCGATTCCAGCAACGCAGGCAAGAGTTAAGAGGACGGTTGG
>Ga0209160_1000978_pt1 | contig 23902 bp, 23 predicted proteins | sample GraSoiAngelo_153_FD_186167 | JGI IMG/M metagenome (GOLD analysis project Ga0209160, IMG submission 186167) | Grasslands soil microbial communities from the Angelo Coastal Reserve, California, USA - 14_1009_12_40cm (SPAdes) (version 2) | ecosystem: Environmental > Terrestrial > Soil > Grasslands ...
GCGCATCTACCGGCGCACGTTCGCGACCGAGTTCGGCAACCCCGGGTTCGTCGAGCTGGCACGGGCCTTCGGGATGGCTGGCTTTGCGGTCCCGAGCGCGCGCGAGCTGTTCACGACGCTTCGGACGGCGCTCGATCTTGGAGAGCCGGCGATCGTCGCCGTGCCCTGGGACCACCGCGCGAACGAGCGCATCGCCGATCCAGTCGAGGCCGGCTCTGAATCCGGGGGACCGCTCATCACCTGAGCCAGACGAGGTCGCCGTAGCTGAACGCGTCGTTCTGCCCGATGCGCCGCACCTCGCGCGTCGCCACGGTCAGCGTGTAGAGACCCCCGCCGATCACGTACGCGATCTTCGTCGCGTCGGGTGACCACGCGGGCGTGACGTCGTCCTGCGTCTCGGCGATCGTGTCGATCTTCGACCCATCGCAGGGCACGAGGTACAGCTCGGAGGGGATGCCGAGGTGCGCCTGACGGCCGCCCGCGGTCCCGCCGCCGCGCGCGGTACGGCCGGCGCCGGAGAAGACCACCTGACAGCCCGACGGCGCGGAGCGCGGCGTCTGTAGGTAGAAGAAGCGGTCCTTCACGGCGAAGAAGGGCTTCGCCTGCGAGCCGTCCGCGTTCGCGGTCCAGAGCGTGTCGACCTGGCCCTTCACGAGATGCGCGAAGACGAGCCTGCGCCCGTCGACGGAGATCGTGAGGTCCGCCGCGTCGGGGATGAGGCGCGTCCGCGCGTTGGTCCGCAGGTCGAGCCGCTCGACGCCGTCGTCGGTCACGCTCGTTCCATTCGACACGATGCCCGCGCGCCGGCCGAAATAGAGATACCGCCCGCTCGGGTCGATCGCGGGGCTCGCGTAGTAGACGTTGTCCTGCTCGTGCACGACGAGCGAACGCATGCCGGATCCGTCGAGGTTCACCGCGAGGATGTCGGATCCGAAGCCGTTCGCGCCGATGCGCGTGAGCGCGAAGACCACCTGGCGGCCGTCAGGGGCGATCGACGGTCCGGAGGGGAAGGCGTCGGGCGGGAGATCGTACTTCCGGACGACCCCGCCCGACGCGTCGAGCGCGAGGAGGCCGGAGGGGTTGGCGAGCACGAAGGCGATCGGCGCCGTGGAGAGCGGGACGTTCGCGCGGCTCGACGCGCCGATCGCTGGGCCGGGCGAGCTCTGGCAGCCCGCGCCGAGGGCCAGGACCGCGCATATCGCGACGACGCGCACGCGACGGCTCATGGAGTGCCCCGCAGCCTACCGCGACCGGCGGAAAAGCCGATTGCGCAATCGTTTTTCTCCCCCAATACTCAGCGCGATCCCCGTGCGGGGACAGGAGGGGAGCCATGCATCCGTCGATCGTTCGTGCGGGCTTCGTGAGGGCCGCCGCGTCCGCGATCGCCGCGCTTGTCGTCGCCGCGAGCTGCACCTCGCCCGCGCCCAGCCAGCCGGCGGGCGAGAGCGGCGGCGTCGGCGCGCCCGCGAGCACGACCGTGCTCACCAACGGAAAGATCGCGCTCCTCGACTCGAAGAACACGATCGTGGCGGCGCTCGCCTACCGCGACGGCGTGATCCTCGCCGTCGGCACGAACGAACAGGCGAAGCAGGCGGCGGGACCTGGCGCGCAGGTCGTCGACCTCAAGGGGCGGACCGTCGTCCCCGGGCTCATCGACGGGACCCTCCACGGCGTCCGTAACAGCGTCGATTGCTTCCTCCGCCAGGTCCGGCACGACACGACGGCGTCGCGGCAGGACGCGCTCGCCGCGTACACGGCAAGAGCGAAGGACCTCGCGCCGAACACCTGGATCTTCACCTGGTCGGGCTGGAACGTGAACCAGCTCGACACGATCGGCATGTTCACCAAGGCCGAGCTCGACGCCGCGCTCCCGAACAACCCCGTCCTCATCCAGGCCGTGGGCTTCACCGGCATCCAGACCAACGCGCGCGGCCTGGCGGCGATGGGCGTGACCGCCGCAAGTACCGACCCGGGGATCCTCAAGGACTCGAGCGGCCAGCCCACCGGACAGCTCACCGGGACCGCCGCCGCCCTCGGCCGCGCGACGATGGGCAAGCAGCTGCGCACGGTCTCCATCGACGAGCAGGTCGCCTGCATGAAGGCCTTCCTGCGTGAGGCGAACCGCGTCGGTCTCACGGCGTGGGACGATCCGGCCGGGAACGACCAGTTCGACCCTCAGGGCCGCCAGCAGGAGCTCCTCGCGGGGGAACATGGCTACCAGGCGATCAACCAGATCCATCGCGACGCGCAGATGACCGCGCGCATCGTGCTCCATTTCTCGTGCTTCACGACCGGCGTCCCGGCGCTCGACTGCGTCAAGCAGTACACGCCGACGGCGGTCAGCCTCGTGGGTGACGACTGGCTGCGCATCGGCGGGATGGGGGAGGAGCTCACGACGAACATGACGAACGGGCTCTATCCGATGCCCGATTACCAGCTCGCGGTCGACTACCTCGCGCAGAATCGCTGGAACCTCGAGCATCACGCGCAGAGCCCGGCCCAGCAGGCTGAGGTCGTCGAGGCGTGGGAGCGCGCGAACGCGAAGGCGTCGATCAAGGACCTCGGCTGGCGGATGCTCCACCCGTTCGGTGGGGCGGCGTATCCGACGAACGACGTGCTCGGCAAGCTCAAGGCCCTCGGCGCCGGCGTCGTCCTCACGAACAGCAACATGCAGGGCCAGCTGACGCAGGAGCATCCGCCGTACAAGCGCGTGTACGACAGCGGCACGCGCATGTGCCTCGGGACCGATGCGCTGAACGTGTCGACGTACGCGCCTTTCAACAACCTCTGGTACACGATCAGTGGCAAGACGCTCGATCCCGCGGTCGTCGGCGTCCAGCCTGACCAGCGGCTTACGCGCGATCAGGCCCTCCGATCGGCGACCGTGAACTGCGCGTGGTTCGTCCACATGGAGAACAAGGTCGGGACGCTCGAGCCCGGCAGGTACGCCGACTTCGTCGTGCTGTCGAAGGACTACTTCACCGTGCCGGTCGACGAGATCCGGACGATCACGTCGGTCCTCACGGTCGCCGGCGGCAAGGTCGGCTGGGCCTCGGGTGACTTCGCGAGCCTCGCGCCAAAGCAGTAAGAGCGGTACAAAAGAAGACACCGTGACCGAGCCGCGCATCACGATCATCGACGTCGCACGCGCAGCGAGCGTGCATCCGTCGACGGTTTCCCGCGTCCTGAACGGGCGGGTGGAGCTCAGCCTCCTCCCCGAGACGCGAGAGCGCGTCATCGCGGCGGCCGCGCGCCTCGGCTACCGGCCGTCGGCGCTCGCGCGGAGCCTGCGGCTCCGGCGGACCTTCACGCTCGGCATGCTCGTCCCGAACATCGACAACCCGTTGTTCCCACCGATCATCAAGGGCGTCGAGGACGTCGCACACTCGCGGGGCTACAACCTCATCCTCTGCAACACCGAGGATTCGTCCGAGCGTGAGGCCACGTACCTTCGCGTGCTACGCGAGCGGCAGGTGGACGGGCTTCTCATCGCGTCGAGCTTCATGGCCGACTCGACGATCGCCGAGCTCCGGCGGGACCGCTTCCCGTTCGTGCTCGTCAACCGGGGCTCGCGGGGGGCGAACGACCTCGCCGTCCTCGTGGACAACGAGGTGGGCGTGGCGGAGGTCATCGAGCACCTCGTCGGCCTCGGGCACCGCCGGATCGGGATCGTCGCCGGTCCCCAGACGACCATGACCGGGCAGCAGCGTCTCGCCGCGGCGCGGGCCAGCCTCCGCGAGCACAGGGTGAAGCTCGACCCGGCGCTCGTCGCCGTCGCAGAGGCCTTCTCGCAGGAGGCCGGCTACCGCGCGGCCCGCCGGCTCGTGCTCGCCACCGAGCCGCCGACGGCGATCTTCGGGGCGAACGACCTCATCGCGCTCGGCGTGCTGCGGGCGATCCGCGAGGTCGGCCTCGAGTGCCCGGACCACATCTCGCTCGTCGGCTTCAACGACATCCCGCAGGCCGAGTTCTTCGGCCCGCCGCTCACGACGGTCCACGTCCCGCAGCGGGACATGGGCACGCAGGCCGCCACGATGCTCATCGCGCAGATCGAAGGAAAGGACATCCCGGCGCCGCGCGTGGTCGCCGAGGCTCACCTCGTCGTCCGCGGCTCGACCGCGGCGCCGGCGACGCTGGCGCGGAGCGAGGTCTAGTGGCGGTCGCCGAGCGCCTCGTCGTCGAGCGCGCCAGCAAGACGTTCAGCGGCGGCGAGCTCACGGTCTTCGCGGACCTGGATCTCGCCGTCCGTGACCAGGAGTCGGTCTGCGTGCTCGGGCCGTCGGGATGCGGGAAGACGACCTTGCTCCGGGCCATGCACGGCCTCGTCGGGCTCGACGAGGGCCGCATCGTCGTCGACGGCTCCGTCGTGCTGCGACCCCGTTCGAACGTCGCGATGGTCTTCCAGCATTTCGGGCTCATGCCGTGGAAGAGCGTGACGGCCAACGTCGCCTACGGCCTCGAGCTCGCCGGCGTCGCTCGCCAGGAGATCGCGGAGCGGGTGACCCGCTACGTCGAGCTGGTCGGCCTGAAAGGCTTCGAGCGGTCGTACCCGCACACGCTCTCGGGAGGGATGCAGCAGCGCGTCGGGCTCGCCCGCGCGCTCGCGATGGAGCCTGACATCCTCCTCATGGACGAGCCGTTCGGCTCGCTCGATGCCCAGACACGCGAGATCCTCCAGGACGAGCTCCTGAGCATCCTGCAAATCACGGGGGTCCGCGGGGGCAGAGCCCCCGCGACGATGGTCTTCATCACCCACTCCATCGAAGAGGCGATCGCGCTCGGCGACCGCATCGTCGTGCTCAGCGCGCGGCCCGCGCGGATACGCGAGACGATCTCGGTCGACATCCCGCGGCCCCGGACCGTCGCGAGCGTCGTCGCGCATCCGCGGTTCGTCGAGCTGCGCGATCGCTGCTGGCGGCTCCTTCGGGAGCGCACGGCGTGACCGTCGGGGAGGCGCAGCGCGCCGCCGGGACGAGGGCGGGCGCGCTCGCGGCGGCGCGACGGCGGCGCCTACGACTCGACCTCGGCGACTGGGGCGTGCGGATCGGCTCGGTCCTGTTCGTCCTCGCGGTGTGGGAGTTCGTCGCCCCGCGGTTCAACCCGCTCATCATCCGGCCGCCCACGCACATCTTCCGCGCCTTCGGCGAGCTCATCGCGAATGGCGAGCTCCAGGAGGCGCTCGGCCAGAGCCTTCGCGAATTCAGCGGCGGGCTCGTGATCGCGCTGACGCTCGGCATCCTGCTCGGGATCGCCTCGGGACGGTACCGGTTCGTCTACAACGCGATCGACCCGCTCGTAAGCGCGCTCTACTCGGTGCCCTCGGTCGCGCTCGTCCCGCTCATCGCGGTCGCGTTCAAGTTCCAGGGCGACGCGCCGCGGATCGCGACGGTCGCGCTCTTCGCGATCTTCCCGATCCTCATCAATACGCAGCAGGGCGTCCGGAACGTCGACCGCGGGCTGCTGGAGGTCGCGAAGGCGTTCAACACAAGCGAGCGACGCCTCTGGACCGACGTCATCATCCCGTCGGCCGTGCCGTTCCTCCTCGCCGGCGTCCGGCTCGCGATCGGCCGGGCGCTCATCGGCATGATCGTCTCGGAGTTCCTGGTCGGCCTCGTCGGCCTCGGGTACCTCATCATCGTGTACGAGAACGTCTTCCGCATCGACCGGATGTTCGTGCCGGTCATCGTCGTCGCCACGATGGGGATCGTCCTCATGGGCCTCGTGCAATGGATCGAGGGCCGCGTCGCGCCTTGGACGCGACGCGAGCAATAAAGGAGGTCGCGAAGGTGGGCAAGCGTCATCTCGGTGCGCTCGGGCTGGTCCTCGCAGTGCTCGCCACGGCGTGTTCGAGCGGAGGAGGTGGAGCCGGCGGAGGCGCCGCGTCGCCCGCGGCATCCGCCTCGCCGGGCGCCTCGGCCGCCGCGAAGGCGACCTGCGCGAGCAAGAAGGTGACGATCGCCGTCCCGGTGACCCCGCCGAACGTCGTGCATCTCACGCCGTACGTCGCCGACGCGTTCGGCTACTTCCGCGACGAGAACCTGACGGCCGAGCTCATCCGGTTCGAGGGCGGCGTGGGCTCCCTTCGCGCCTCGGCCTCCGGGGCGATCGACCTCGCGGGCACGTCGAGCGAGCCGGTCATCGACGGCATCGCGAACGGCGCCGACGTCAAGATCGTGTACTCGTACGCCCCGAACGTCGACGTGTCGTTCGCGGTCGGGCCGAAGATCAAGACGATGGCCGACCTCAAGGGCAAGGTCATGGGCGTCCAGGAGCCGGGTGGCTTCGCCGACGTGATGACGCGCATCATCCTCAAGAAGGCCGGGATCGACCCGAAGGAGGTCACGTTCCTCCAGACGACGACCGCGGGACGCGTGCAGGCGCTGGCGACGGGGAACGCCGACACGGCCGTCCTCCACATCGACCAGGTGAAGACCGCGCAGAAGGCGAACCCGCAGATCGCCGTCCTTGCGAACATGTGGGAGGTCCTCACGGATTACCAGTACGCCGTGTACGTCGCGCCGACCCAGACGCTCAAGGACGACCCGACGACGACCGAATGCATCGTCCGCGCCCTCATGCGCGCGAACCGGGCGATGTACGACCCGGCGAACCGGACGAAGATCGTCGACCTCGGCGTCCAGCAGACGAAGGCGGACCGCGACGTCGTCGAGTCGACCTTCGACCTGCTCGTGAAGGCGAAGGCCTGGCCGCAGAACGAGGGCGTGCCGAAGGCGAACATCGAGGGCACCATCAAGAGCGAGAAGGACTTCGGGAAGATCACCAAGGACCTGAAGTTCGAGGACGTCACCGACCTGTCGATCGTGAAGAAGGTCATCGCGCAGCTCGGCGGGGTGAAGGACTTCCCGTACTAGTGCGGATCGTGGATCTCACCCAGCCGTGGGGCGACCGGATGCCGACCTGGCCCCAGTTCGAGGCGATCCAGGTGACCGACATCACGACCCACCACCGGGACGGCAAGAGCACGGTGCTCGTGCGCACGAACATGCACACGGGCACGCACATCGACGCGCCCATCCACTACTGGCCGACCGGCAAACACCTGGGTGAGATCCCGCTCTCCGAGCTGTACGGCAGCGCCCTCGTGGTCGACCTGCGACCGATCACGAAGCCCTGGTCGTATTACTCGCTGAAAGACGTGCTCGGCTGCCTTCCGAAGGGCGAGGAGATCCGCCAGGGCGACATCGTCATCCTCTACACCGGCTGGGACCGGTACAACTGGACGAAGCCGACACGCGACGACGTCACGTACTTCGACCGCCATCCCGGTCCCATGCCCGAGGTCTGCGACTACCTCATCGACCGCAAGATCAAGTGGTTCGGCGGCGACCTCGCCTCGATGGACCACTCGCTGTACGTCCGCGTGCGCTACTTCCGCCCCGACCTCGTGAAGGAATACGAGGAGCAGACCGGGAAGCCGATCGACGAATCGCTCCCGATGAAGGACTTCGAGCACGTCCACTCCCACATGGCGAAGGCGAACGTCCCGATGCTCGAGAACCTCGGCGGCGAGCTCAGCGAGGTGGCCGGCCGGCGCGTGACCGTCGGCGCGTTCCCCTGGCGGTGGATCGGTGGCGAGGGCTGCATCTGCCGCGTCGCGGCGTTCCTCGATTCGTAGATGCAAGCCCTCGTCCTCACCGCGCCCCACCAGTTCGAGGTCACCGACGTCACCAAGCCCGGGCCGGTCCGTGAGAACGAGGTCCTGTGCCGGGTGAAGGCGATCGCCATCTGCGGCACGGACGCCGAGATCATCGAAGGCACGTTCCAGGGCCGCTGGCCGAAGGCGTACCCGTTCATCCCCGGCCACGAGTGGTCAGGCGAGGTCCTCGAAGCGGGGAAGGTCGCGTGCGAGTTCGGATTCGCGCCCGGCACGCGCGTCGCGGGCACGTCGCACTCGGGCTGCGGCTATTGCCGAATGTGCCGGACCGGACGCTACAACCTGTGCCTCAACTACGGCCGCGAGGAGCTGGGGCACCGGCAATACGGGCACTACACGCAGGGTGCGTACGCCGAATACGTCATCCAGACGATCAAGAGCGTCTTCCGCATCCCGGACGGGATGCCGTACGACGTCGCCGCGCTCTGCGACACCGCGTCGATCGCGCTCCACTCGGTGAAGCGGCCGGGCATCGAGCCCGGTGACGTCTTCGTCGCGGTCGGCTCGGGCGGCATGGGCCTGCTCACCGCGATATGCGCGAAGACCCTCGGCGCGGCGCGCGTCATCGTCGTGGGCGGCGGGAAGCGGCTCGACCGCGCTCAGGCGCTCGGGTTCGAGACGGTCGACTACCACGACGGCGACGCGGTCGCGACCGTGCGCGAGCGGACCGGCGGCCTCGGCGCGGACGTCGCCGTCGATTCCGCCGGCACGAAGGACTCGGTGCGCCAGTCGATCCAGATGGTCCGCAAGGGCGGCCGCGTCGCCTTCACCGGGATCCCGAAGGAGCCCGCGACGATCGACTTCCAGAAGATCGTCCTCGAAGAGATCGATCTCTACGGAGTGCGCGCGAACCGGAGCACGATGGAAGAGGTCATCCCGCTCATCGCCGACGGCCGCATCCCGGCGGCGAAGCTCATCACGCACCACTTCACGCTGTCGCAGTTCGGCGAGGCCCTGCGCACGTTCAACGAACGGGTCGATGGCGCCCTCAAAGTGATCGTGGAACCATGAGGGAGCTCCAGCCATGAGGACGATGCTCCGCCGCGGTTCGGCGCTCGTGATCCCGACGACGATGCGCGCGGTCGTCTTTCGCGCGCCGAACGAGGTCGCGGTCGACAACGTGCCCACGCCGCAGCTCGAGGCCGGGCATGCGCTCGTCCGCGTGCGCGCGTCGATGGTGTGCGCGACCGACCAGAAGATCCTCGCCGGCAAGTTCCCGATGACGCGCTTCCCTCACGTGCCGGGGCACGAATTCGCCGGGGAGATCGTCCTCAGCGAGACCGGTGACTGGCCGGCGGGCACGCGGGTCGGCGTCGAGGTGCACGTCGGCTGCGGGACGTGCGACCGCTGCCGTGAGGGCATGTACACCCTCTGCCTGAACTACGGCAAGCGCGAGACCGGACACGCGCACATCGGCTTCACGATCGCGGGCGGCCTCGCCGAGTACGCACTCGTGCCCGTGGCCGCCCTGCACGTGCTGCCCGACGGCGTGTCCTTCGAGGAAGGCGCGTGGACCGACAATCTCGGCGTCGCCCTCTGGTCGCTCGAGCGCGGACGCCTCGCCGGCGGGGAGCACGTCGTCCTCATCGGCTCGGGCGCGATCGGCCTCTGCGCCACGCAGCTCGCCCGGGCGCTCGGGGCCGGGCGCGTCACGCTCGTCGGCCGCGGCGAGCGGCTCAGGCGCGCGAAGGACCTCGCGGACGAGGTCGTGGACAGCGCGGAGGCCGCCCGGCTCACGGGCACCGCGGATCTGGTGGTGGAGTTCGCGGGCACCGCCGAGGCCGCACGGCAGGCGATCGCGATGGCGCGCCGCGGCGGCCGCGTCGTGCTCGGCGGCTCGACCGGCGCCGGCGTCGAGCTCTCCGGGGTCGATCTCTCCACGATCGTCCGCGGCAACCTCGACGTCCTCGGCTCCCTCGCGAACCCGAAGGGTGTCTCCTCCCGAGGGCTCGAGCTCCTCGCCCAGAAGAAGGTCGACGTCGCGCGCCTCATCACGCACCGCTTCCCGCTCGTCGTCTTCGAGGAGGCGTGGCGCACCTTCACGGAGCGCCGCGAGGGGGCGATCCGCGTGATGCTGCAGCCGTGAGCGCGCTCGATCGCGCGACGGCGCTCGAGCTCTATCGCGTGATGCGGACCATCCGCCAGTTCGAAGCTCGTGCCGTGCAGCTCTTCGGCGAGAACAAGATCTGGGGGACGATCCACAGCTACGCCGGGCAGGAGGGCGTCGCCGTGGGCGTCTGCGCGCACCTGCGCGACGACGACTGGATAACCTCTACGCACAGGGGACACGGGCACTGCATCGCCAAAGGCGCCGACGTCGGGCGGATGTTCGCGGAGCTCCTCGGCCGCGAGACCGGGTACTGCCGGGGCCGCGGCGGCTCCATGCACATCGCGGACACGTCGAAGGGGAACCTCGGGGCGAACGGCATCGTCGGCGGCGGGATCCCCATCGCGACCGGCGCGGCGCTGACCGCGACGTACACCGGAAGCGACCGCGTCGCGGTGTCGTTCTTCGGCGACGGCGGCGCGAACCAGGGGACGCTGCACGAGTCGATGAACCTCGCCGCGATCTGGAAGCTGCCCGTCCTCTTCGTGTGCGAGAACAACCAGTACGCCGAGACGAACCCCGTGAAAGACGCGTTCGCGGTCGAGGACATCTCTCTCCGCGCGGCCGGCTACGGGATGCCGGGGGTCCGCGTGAACGGGCAGGACGTCCGCGAGACCTATCGTGTCGCGGCGGACGCCGTCGCGCGCGCGCGATCGGGCCTCGGGCCGACGTTCATCGTCGCGGAGACGTACCGCTACGAGGGCCACTACTACGGCGACCCGCAGGTCTACCGGACGAAGGACGAGATCGAGGACTGGCGCGCCAAGCGCGACCCGCTCGTGATCGCGCGGACCTGGCTCACGACGGACAGGCTCGCGTCCGAGGCCGACCTCGCACGCGTGGACCGGGAGGTCGACGCCGAGATCGAGAAGGGGGTCGCGTTCGCGGAGGCCGGCGAGCCCGCGTCGCCGATCCGGCTGCCGGAGGACGTCTATGCCGGCTGAGAAAACGCCCATGTTGCGCGCGGGCGTGACGAGACGATCGATCCTTCCAGCCCCCGTCCTCTTCGACCTCTTCGCGGACCCCAGGGGCTGCCTCACCTGGCACGTCCATCCAAAGGGCCTGGAGGTGCAGCGCATCGAAGCACCCGAGGGTCTCGCGATGGAAGGCGCCGGCTTCACCGGCCGCGGTGCGACGCGGGGTGTTCCCTGGACGTTCACCGCTCGCGTGCTCGAGGCGCGGCGACCAGACGTCTATGTGGTCGAGGCATACGTGAACTTCGAGCGTGGCCCAGCCCGGCGCGCGCGCCAGACCGAGCGCTATTCCTACCGCTCCGACGGCGACGGGACGCTCGTTACCTACGAGGTCGAGGTCGAGCGCTACGTCACGGCCTCGTTCTGGTCGTCGCTCGCGTGGCGCGCCTACGACGCGCTCATCAGCGCGCGGGCGATGCGGCGCGGCTTCAGCGAGCTCCTCGCAGCCGCCGAGCGGGAAGGGGCCAGGAGCCCCGTCTCGTGAGCGTGCAGCCGGCCGTACGAGCCGAGGGGGAGAAGCCGGCGACCCGCGAGATGTTCTACGCCGAGGCGCTTGGCGACGCGCTGCGCCTGGAGATGCGGCGCGACCCGAACGTCCTCGTCTTCGGCGAGGACATCGCGCAGCACGGCGGCGCTTTTGGCGTGACGAAGGGCCTGCTCGACGAGTTCGGACCGAAGCGCATCCGCAACACGCCGATCAGCGAGATCGGCATCGTCGGGGCGGCGGTCGGCGCGGCGCTCACGGGGCTGCGGCCGGTCGTCGAGCTCATGTACGTCGATTTCGCCGGGCTCGCCATGGATCAGGTCGTGAACCAGGCCGCGCAGAACCGGTTCATGTTCGGCGGCCAGGCCCGAGTCCCGATGGTCCTCCGCACGCAGGGCGGCTCGGGTCGCGGGAACGCGGCGCAGCACTCGAAGTCGCTCGAAGCGTGGTTCGCGCACGTCGCCGGGCTGAAGCTGGTGATGCCGGCGACCCCCGCCGACGCGAAGGGCCTCCTCGCGTCGGCGATCCGCGACGACAATCCGGTGATCTTCCTCGAGCACAAGCTGCTCTACCGAACGAAGGGCGACGTCCCGGTCGGGGAGCACCTCCTGCCGCTCGGGACCGCCGACGTGAAGCGGCAGGGCCGCGACCTGACGATCGTGACCTGGTCGCGCGAGGTGGTCTTTGCGCTCGAGGCAGCTGACAACCTGGCGGCCGAAGGCATCGAGGCGGAGGTCCTGGATCTTCGGACGCTCGTGCCACTGGACAAGGAGACGATCCTCGCGTCGATCCGGAAGACGCATCGCGCGCTCGTCGTCCACGAGGCGATCAAGCGGGCCGGATACGGCGCGGAGATCGTCTCGCTCATCGTGGAGGAGGCGTTCGACGACCTCGATGCGCCGCCGCGCAGGCTCGCCGGCCTCGAGACGCCGATCCCGTACGCCGCCCACCTCGAGAAAACGGTCGTCCCGCAGGTGGAGGACATCGTCCGCGCGGCGAAGGAGCTCGCGAGCTGAGCGTCACGCGCGTCATCCTTCCCAAGCTCGGGCTCACGATGGACGAGGGCCGCATCGTCGCCTGGCGCAAGCGCGAGGGTGACCGTGTCCGGCAGGGCGAGATCCTCTTCGAGGTCGAGACGGACAAGGCGACCATGGAGGTGGAGGCACCGGCCGCTGGGACGCTGCGCCGCATCCTCGTCGCCGCCGACGCCTCCGCTCCCGTCGCCTCCGTCATCGCGCTGATCACGACGACGGCGGACGAGCCGCTGCCGGCTGACGTGCCGACATCGGGCTCGCCCGCTCCGGCGGCACCGAAACCCTCTCAACGCGCCGGAGCCCAGCCCTCGGCCGGGCTGGGCGCCCCCGGCGCGCGGGGGCCCTCGGTGCCGCCGTCGCTTGGCTCTTCCTCCATGTCGTCCTCACCGCCCGACGGCGAGCGCGTCCGGTCGTCGCCCGCCGCGCGCAAGCGGGCGCAGGAGCTGGGCGTCGACATCGCGCGGGTCGCGGGCACCGGTCCCGGCGGCCGGGTGACGTTGGAGGATGTCGAGGGAGCGGCGCAGGCCGCGCCCGGCCCTTCGGGCAGCGCGGACGGCGAACACCGTGAGCCGCTCTCGCGCATGCGCAAAGCCATCGCGGAGCGCATGAGCCGGTCGTGGCGCGAGGCCCCGCAGTTCTCCGTCTCGCGGGACGTCGACATGACGAGCGCGAACGCGGCGCGCAAGAAGGCAGGCGCGTCGTACACCGACGCCATCGTCGCGGCGGCCGCGAAGGCACTTGCCGCGCATCCGCGGTTCCGCGCGCGCTTCGACGGCGGCACGCTCGTGCGCGAGGATGGCGTGCACGTCGGCATCGCGGTGGCGGTCGAGGACGGCCTGCTCGTCCCGGTGGTGCGCGACGCCGACAGGAAGGACCTCGCCGCGCTCGCGAAGGAGCGAGAGCGCCTCGAGCAGCACGCGCACGCGGGAAAGCTCACGGCCGAGGAGCTGACCGGCGGCGTGTTCAGCGTCTCGAACCTCGGGACGATGGGCGTCGATCGTTTCACCGCGATCGTCAATCCGCCCGAGGCCGCGATCCTCGCGGTCGGGCGGGTGAGCGACCGCGTGATCGCGCAGGCCGGGCAGGCCGTCGTGAGGCCGGTCGCGACGCTCACGCTCTCGGTCGATCACCGGGTCGCTGACGGCGCGGCGGCCGCGCGTTTCCTCGACGACATCGCGAAGGCCCTCGAAGCAGGCGTCCCGTGACCGACGCGGCTCGCGCCACCGCCGTCGCGGCCGGGCGCGCACGCATGGTCGAGGAGCTGGGCGCGCGCATCCTCGCGACCGTCGCAGCCGTCCCCGAGGAGGCGCTGCACCGCGAAGCGGAAGACGGCTGGTCGGCCGCCCACGTCCTCGCACACGTCGCCGAATTCGTGCGGTACTGGGCAAGCCAGGCGGAGACCGTGGCGGCGCGCGAGCGTCAGGACCTGCCCTTCGGGCGCACGCACGACGACCCTGAGCGCATCGCGGCCATCGAAGAGCGCTGGCGCGAAGGCGGCGAGCGGCTCGCAAGCGGGCTGCGCTCCGCGCTCGATCAGTGCGTGGCCACGCTGCGCGGCATCCCGGAAGAGCGCTGGCGGCGCGCCGGCGTCCACCGGCGCGGCAGGATGACGGTCGCAGAGCTCGTCGACCGGTTCCTGGTGGAGCACCTCGCCGAGCACGAGACCCAGCTCCGGCGTGCCCTCGGCGGACCCGACCGGGAATGAGCGAGCACGACGTCGTCGTCGCCGGCGCCGGGCACAACGCGCTCCTCTGCGCGGCGTATCTCGCCCGCGCGGGCCTGCGCGTGCTCGTCCTCGAGCGGGCGCCCACGATCGGTGGCGACACGGCGACCGAAGAGGTCACGCTGCCCGGCTTCCGGCACGACCTCTGCGCGAGCGCGCACACGATCTTCCAGTCGAGTCCGATCGTCCGGAACGACGAGCTGCGCCTCGGCGCGTACGGGCTGCGCTACCTCTTTCCCGACCCGGGCGTCGTGATGCCGTTCGCCGACGGCCGAAGCATCACGATGTTCCGCGACCGGGCGGCGACCGTGGGCGAGCTCGCGCGCTTCTCGCGGCACGACGCGCGCGCGTACGAGGAGCTGCTCGCGGACTGGGATGCGATCAAGGACTCGCAGAACGGGGCGCGGTACTCGCCGCCGACCACCGCGAGCGCCGCGATCGCCGCGCTCGAGGCGACGACCAAGGGCGCGGAAGCGGTCCGCTGGCGCTACGCGAGCGCGCTCGATACCGTGCGCGAGCGATTCGCGGACGAGCACGTGCGGACCTTCTTCCTCTGGCTTTCGCTCATGACCATGTCGCACGTGGACCAGCCCGGCACCGGGCTGCTGGCGCTCTCGATCGCCGCGGGGCGGCAGGCGTTCAGCTGGACGACCGCGGAAGGTGGCTCGGGCGCCCTGCCGGAAGCGCTCGCGCGGATCGTGCGCCAGTACGGCGGCGAGGTGTTGACGGGCGCCGAGGTCACGCGGGTCCTCGTCGAGGGCGGTCGTGCCGCCGGCGTGGCGACCGCCGACGGAAGCGAGCACCGGGCCCGGCGCGCCGTCGTCTCGAGCATCCACGTCAAGCACCTGCCCGATGTCGTCGGGCGCGAAGCGCTCGGCGAGACGTTCGTGCGCGGCCTCGCGCGCTGGCGCACCGGCCTGACGATGTTCGTCACTCACTACGCGCTGGACGCCGAGCCGCGCTATCGGCTCGAACAAGGGCCGACCGCTTCGGTCGGTGCGGGGATCTGCGAGTCGACCGAAGACCTGCTCGCGGCGCTCGCGGCCTTCCGGCGCGGGGAGGTGCGTCTCGAGCGGCCGCCGCTGCTCGCCGTCACCTCGTCGGCGATCGACCCGAGCCGCGCGCCGGCGGGGAAGCACACGCTCAAGGTCGTGGGCTTCCTCCCGTACGAGCTCCGCGACGCCGGCCCCGCGCGCTGGGACGCCGTCAAGGAGGAGGTCTCCGGCGCCCTGTTCGAGGAGTACCTGCGCCACGTGAGCGGGCTGACGCGAAAGAACGTGCTCGCCCGGCACGTCGAGAGTCCGCTCGACCTCGAGCGCCGCAATCCGCACAACTACCGCGGCTCGTGCCATGGCGGCGACCAGGACCTCGCGCAGGAGGGCGCGCTGCGACCGCTGCCGGGCTGGGCGGGCTACCGCCTCCCGGTCCGGGGCCTCTACCAGACCGGTGCGACGACACACCCCGGCGCGTCGGTCACCGGCGCGCCCGGACGGAACTGCGCGCAGGTGGTCCTGGAGGACCTCGGGCTCGGCCTCGCCGACGCGATCGCGCGACCCGAGGCGGTGCGCGCGTGAAGCTCAGCTACTTCACGCTCACGGACAACCCCGTGACGTTCGGCGCGAAGCGCCAGGACAGCAACCAGCTCCTTCTCGACACGGTCGACCAGGCCATCGCCGCCGAGGCGATGGGTTACCACGGCGCGTGGCTGCCGGAGCACCACTTCGGCGGGTTCGGCGTCTGCCCGACGCCGAACCAGGTCCTCGCGTTCGTCGCCGCGAAGACGACGCGGCTACGTCTCGCTCAGGCGATCGTGCTCCTCCCGTGCAACCAGCCGCTGCGGGCCGCGGAGGAGCTCGCCGTCCTCGATCTGCTGTCGGGCGGGCGCGCGAGCTGGGCCGTCGGCCGTGGCTATGACGAGCGCGAGTACCGCGCGTTCGAGATCCCGTTCTCCGAGAGCCTGGAGCGATTCGAGGAGGAGATGGACCTCGTCGTGAAGGCGTGGACCGAGGAGTCCTTCACGTGGCGCGGCAGGCACCACACCATCCCCGATCCGGTCACGGTGCTGCCGCGCGTCGTACAGCGGCCGCATCCGCCGATCTACGTCGCGTCCTTCAGCGAGCACTCGATGCGGCTCGCCGCCGCACGTGGCTACAACATCCTCTTCGCGCCCTTCGCCGCGTCGATGGTGTTCGGGACGCTCGCCGACGCCGTCGCGAAGTTCAAGGAGCTGGCGCGCGCCGCCGGACATCCGAACGTGAAGGCCGCGTGCTCGTACTTCACCGCGATCGCCGACAGCGAAGCGGAGGTCCGCGCCGCGAAGGAACGTCTCGTCTTCTACCTCAAGGGGATCAGCCCGGCGTTCCCGCACGACATGTCGAAGGCTCCGCCGTCGCTCCGGTACTTCAAGGAGATCGTCGACCGCATCCACGCGATGACGCCGGACCAGGTGGGAGAGCGCAGCATCGTCACGGGAGGCCGCGACGACGTCGTCGCTCAGCTCAAACGAGTCGAGGCGGCGGGCATCGACGAGGTCATCATGTACTTCAGCTTTGGCGCGTACCCGCATGGCAACGTGCTCGCGATGATGGAGCGCGTCGCGAAGGAGGTCCTTCCGGACTTCCGGGAGGCGCTGGCCGCGGCCCGGTGACGGCGTCTGGTGAAGCGCGTGCCGCGATCGTCCGGCGAGCCGGCGACCCGGTCACGATCGAGCCGATCCTCGTGGAGCCACCCGGGCCGGGCGAAGTGCTCGTGCGGATCCTCGCGACCGGCGTGTGTCACACCGATCTCCACGCCAAGCTCGGCAACTTTGGGACGCAGTTCCCGTATCTGCTCGGCCACGAGGCGACCGGCGTCGTCGACGCCCTCGGCGAAGGCGTCACGCGTCCCGCGGTCGGGGAGACCGTCGTCCTCGCGTGGCGCGCGCCGTGCGGGCGCTGCCGGTTCTGTGCCGCCGGCCGGGAGACGTTCTGCGTCCAGCCGCTCACCGCGAAGCCGCGGCTGCGCACCGCGGACGGCCAGACGCTCGGCCGCGTCCTCGGCCTCGGCACGTTCACGACGCACACCGTCGTCGCGGCGACGCAGGCCGTCCCGATCCCGGCGGGACTCTCGCCGGAGGCGACGTCGCTCATCGGCTGCGCCGTGGGGACGGGCGTCGGCGCGGCCCTCTATGCGGCGGAGGTCGCCGCGGGGAGCAGCGTCGCGGTGTACGGGTGCGGCGCCATCGGCATGAGCGTCATCCAGGGTTCGCGACTGGCGGGAGCCGGCCGGATCGTCGCGGTCGACCGCGTCGCGCGCAAGCTCGAATGGGCGCGCGACTTCGGGGCGACCGACGTCGTCGACGCGAGCGCCGTGGAGCCGATCGCGCGGATCCGCGAGCTCACCGGCACCGGCGTCGCGTACGCCTTCGAGTGCGTCGGGATCCCGCAGACGCTCCAGCAGGCGATGGCGTCGTGCGATTCGGGCGGCCTCTGCGTGCTCATCGGCGTCCCCGCGCCCTCGGCGGAGCTACCGCTCAGCCTGTCGCGCTTCTTCTACGCGCGCGGACATCTGAAGGCGACCTTCTACGGCGACTGCCTGCCTTCGCGGGACATCCCGCTCCTCGCCGAGCGCTACCGCCTCGGCGATCTCGCGCTCGATCGCCTGGTGACCGCGCGCATCGGGCTCGACGACGTCGAAGCCGCCTTCGCGGCGATGGCGCGCGGCGAGGTCCTCCGCTCGGTCGTCGTCATGCCCGCGCCTGGCGCCTAGTCCCGCCGCGGCGTGAGGACGCGGCCAGGCATCGCGCCGGTGTGCTCGCCATCGCGCAGCACCGGGGTGCCGTTCACGAAGACGTGGGCGACCCCGGTCGCGTACCGGTGCGGGCGCTCGTAGGTCGCGTGGTCGCGGATCGTCGCGGGGTCGAAGATCACGACGTCGGCGAAGAAGCCGCGGGCGATGCGGCCACGCCGGTCGAGGCGCAGGTTGTCGCAGGGGAACGCGCTGAGGCGGCGCACCGCGTCCGGCAGCTCCGCGAGCCCTTCGTCGCGGACGTAGTGGCCGAGCAGCCGCGCGAACGTGCCGTACGCGCGCGGATGCGGGTTTGACTTGAGGAAGACGCCTTCCGGTGCGGGAGCGCCCTCGTCCGAGCCGAAGCTCATCCAGGGGAGTCCCACCTGTCGGCGTACGTTCGCCTCGTCGATCGTGAAGTAGCAGACGCCGACGCGGCTTTCGTCCTCCACGACGAGATCCATGGCGGTCTCCTCGGGCGAGCGCCCGCGCATCGCCGCGACCGCGGCCAGCGTCTTGCCGGTGAGCGGCTTGAGCTTCTCGTTCTTGAACGAGACGAGGAGCACCTTCTCGGCGGAGCCGGCGGCCTCGTAGAGGTTCTCCCAGGTCGTGCCCGGCGCGCGCATCTCGCCCGCCAGGCGCTGCCGGACGGCCCCGTCGCGGAGCCGCTCGACCCAGCTGCGGAACCCGCCCTCCTGCACCCACGGGGGCATCGACGCGTTGAGGCCGGTCGCGCCGGCCGTGTACGGGTACATGTCGGCGCTGATCGCGAGTCCTTCGGCGCGCGCCGCCTCGACGCGCTCGACGACCGCGGGAAGCTTGCCCCAGCTCACGCGTCCCGCCTGCTTCAGGTGGTAGATCTCGCCCCGCACGTGCGCGCGGCGCGCGATCGCGATGAGCTCGTCGACGGCCTCGAGGAGCCGCTCGCCTTCGTTGCGCAGGTGCGAGATGTACATCCCCCCGAACGGCGCGATCTCCTCGCAGAGCGCGACGAGCTCCTCGGTGTCCGCGAACGTCGCCGGGGTATAGATGAGCGAGGAGCCGACGCCGAGCGCGCCCTGGCGCATGGCGTCGCGGACGAGCCGGCGCATCCGCGCGAGCTCGTCGACGGTCGGCGGGCGGTCCTCGTAGCCGACCTCGTGGATCCGCACGGTCGTGGCGCCGACGAACGACGCGACGTTCGGCGAGACGCCGCGACGCGTCAGGTGCTCGAGGCCCTCGCGGAGGGTCGTCCAGGGGATGTCGTACGCGATGTCGCCCTGGCGCTCGATCTGCTCGCGGCGCATGCCGTCGGTGAGCGGGCCCATCGAGGAGCCCTCGCCGAAGACCTCGAGCGTCACCCCTTGCCGGATGTCGCTCTGTCCACGGCCGTCAGCGATGAGGGAGGGGATCGCCCAGCTCAGCATGTTCACGAATCCCGGAGCCACCGCGAGCCCGCGGGCGTCGATCTCGTGGTCGCCGTGGCCGTCGTACGCGGGCATCACCGCGGCGATCGTGTCGCCGTCGATCGCGACGTCGGCCGCGTACGGCTCGCCCCCCGAACCGTCGTAGATCGTGCCGTTCCGGATGACGACGTCGGGCATCGGCGGGCCATACTAGGCGCGGTGTCGAAGCCGCTCGCCGACGTCGTCGATCGATCGATCGCCGACGAGCGCACGCTGAAGCGCGAGCTCGTCCTCGCGTGCCGCATCCTCGCCGGGGAGGGTCACGCCGACAACATCTACGGCCACGTGAGCGCCCGCCTCGCGGGCGCGGACACGATCTGGATGAAGGGATCGGGCGTGGGCCTCGACGAGGTGCGCGAGGAGCATCTCGTCCGCGTCGACCTCGAGGGCGACCGGCTCGAGGGCTGGTCGCGCCGGCACGAGGAGTGGCCGATCCATACCGAGCTCATCCGGGCGCGGCCCGACGTGCTCTCCGTCGTCCACACGCATCCCAAGTTCGGCATCGCCTTCGCCGCGCGCGGTCTGGACCTGCGGCCGGTGAGCCACGAAGGGTCCTTCTTCTGGCCGCCGGGCGTGCCGACATACACCGTGTCGAGCGACCTCATACGCACGAAGGCGCAGGGCGAGACCCTGGCGCGGGTCCTCGGCGCGGCGCGCGCGATCTTCCTGCGCAACCACGGGATCGCGGTCGTGGGCGGCTCGATCGCCGAGGCCGCCTACGCGGCGATCCTCCTCGAGCGCGCCGCCGAGCTCCAGCTCCTCGCCCAGCCCTCGCCCGACGCTCGGGTCCACCACACGAGCGAGGACGAGGCACGCCGCAAGCGGGAGATCTTCTACCCCGGCGCGATACGCGCCTCGTTCGAGTACCTCGCGCGAAAGCACGGGCTGGTCGACCGATAGCGCGGCGGCGCTCTGACTGGACGCCCGCCGAGCTGCGCACGCTCCGCGGCCTGCGCACGCCCGCCCGCGTGCAGCGCTACCTCGACGGGCTCCGCTACAACACCGAGCGTGGCGGCGCGACGGTGCGCTCGCCACGCCGTGTCATGCGCGACCGCACCGCGCACTGCGCCGAGGGCGCGTTCCTCGCGGCCGCCGCGTTCCGCGTACACGGCCGGCCGCCGCTCGTCGTCGATCTCGAGGCCGACCGTGACGACGACCACGACCTCGCGGTCTACCGCGAGCGTGGCCTCTGGGGCGCGGTCGCGACGTCGAAGTTCGCGGGCCTGCGGTTCCGCCCGCCGGTGTTCCGCACGATCCGCGAGCTCGTCATGAGCTACTTCGACGACTACTACAACTTCGCCGGCGAGCGGACGCTCCGCGCGTACTCGCGCCCGATCTCGCTCGCGCGGTTCGATCCGATCGGCTGGACGACGAGCGAGGAGGACCTCTGGCCCGTCGTCGAGCATCTCGCGATGGTTCGGCACACGCCGCTCGTCCCGCGGGCCGTCGCGAGACGCCTGCCACGGCTCGACCGCCGCTCGTACGCCGCCGGCCTGCTGGGTGCGCCGGCACATCGACGCACGTAACGGTCGACACACACGGACGAGGAGTTTTCCGTTAGGCTCCCGCCACCGAAATTGAGGATCGCGGAGGCGTAGATGCTGCGCACCGTCGCGGCCGTCGAGCAGCGCCCGTGGCTTCTCCTCGGGCTCGTCTTCATCGCGACGTGCATCTTCGGGTTCCTCATCCAGGCCGGCGGGAGCGTCTACCTCCAGCTCCGGGCGGACCCCATCGCGTTCCAGTACCGCACCACGCTGTCGTACACGTCCGCGATCGTCGGCGACGGCATCCTCATCCCGCTCGCGAACGTCCTCATCACGAGCCAGCTCGTCACCTGGCGTCGGCGCCCACACGTCGCCGAGATCGGCGGCGCGATGCTGCTCGGCGCGCTCGTCACGGCCTTCGTGCACCTCTATCAGGCGGCGAACGATCTCCTCAACTGGACCATGACGGCCCCGTACCGCTGGACCGGTCTCGGGTACGAGCACGCGGCCTTCATGTTCGCCGAGCTCTCGTTCGTGTTCTTCTTCTGGGGCCAGGTCGCGCTCGTCGGCAAGGAGAGCCCGCGCGCGATCGTCTCCCAACGGATCGCGCTGGTCGTGCTCTGCGGCCTCGCGTTCCTGCGCCTCGTCTTCGCCGACTACGGGTACATCCGCTAGCGGGGCCCGCGGGCTCGCGTTCTTTCGCTCGCGCTTCCGGGAGCAGGCGGATCCGAAGCGCGCGACGTTCGAGAAGGCGTACCTCAAGAGCGAGCTGCGCTTCCACGGCGTCACGCAGCCGCAGCTCCGCCGCACCGCGGCGGAGCTCGTCCGGGCGTCGCCCGACCTCACGCGGGCACGGCTGCGCGCCCTCGTGGACGCGCTCTACGCCACCGGGTACCACGACCTCCATTCCGCGGGGATCGCGGTGCTCGAGCTCCGCGCGGATCTGCTCCGCCCGCGCGACGTGCCCTGGCTCATCGGGCTGGTGCGTGCGTCCCCGGGCTGGGCGCACGTCGACTGGCTCGCCACGTCGGTGATCGCGTCGGCGCTCGGCGACGGGCCGGACCTGCGCCGGCGCGTGCGCGCCTGGGCCCGCGACCGCGACGTCTGGGTGCGCCGGACCGCCCTCCTCGTGCAGCACGACGCGCTCCGTCGAGGCGAGGGCGACTTCGCCCTGTTCGCCGAGATCGCCGCGCCCATGCTCGGCGAGCGCGAATTCTGGATCCGCAAGGCGATCGGCTGGGTCCTCCGCGAGGTCTCGAAGAAGCGACCCGCCCTCGTCCGCGACTTCCTCCGCGAGCACCGCGAGCGTGTCTCCGGGCTCACGCTGAGCGAGGGCGCGAAGTACCTCCCGGCCGCGATGCGCCGCGAGCTCGGTCTCGCCGCGGTACCGGCGTGGAGACGACGGGAAGAGGCGCGCGCCGGAGGCTAAGGCCCGTACAGGCTGCCCGGGTTCAAGATCCCTCGCGGATCGAGCAGTCCTTTGATCCGCTTCATCACGTCGAGCGCGTCGCCATGCTCGGCGCGCATGTACGGCGCGCGCACGACGCCGGTCCCGTGCTCGCCGGTGACCGTGCCGCCGACCTCGATCGCCAGCTTGTGGAGGCGGTCGGCGAGCTCGTCGGCGCGGCGCACCTCGTCCGCGTCCTCGGGGTCGATAAGGATCGCCGAATGGACGTTCCCGTCGCCGAAATGGCCGTAGAAGATGACCGCGACGCCGAGCTCCGCGCCGAGCTCGCGCGCCCGCCGGACGGTCCGCGGGACCTCGGACAGCGGCACCGCCAGATCCTCGCCCGCGAAGATGCGGTGCTTGCCCGGATGCGCGAGGGCGGCGGCGGCCGCCATCCCGCTCCGCGCGCTCCAGAGGCGCTGGATCTCGCGCTCGTCCTCGGCGAAGCGCGTGACGGTCGCGCGACGCCGGACGATCGCTTCGGTGTACCGAACGTTCGCGGCGACCTGCTCGGGCGTGCCCTCCACCTCGATGAAGAGGACCGCCTCACCCTCGGGGAGTCCGAGCTCGGGCTTCCAGCGCTGGATCGCCTCGACCGCGCTCCGGTCGAGAAGCTCGGCGGTCGAGGGAAGCACGCCGGCCGCGAAAAGATCGTCGAGCGATGCGACGGTGTCCTCGAGCGCGGCGTAGCCCGCGAGGATCACCGCGCGGGCGGGCGGCCGCGGCTGCACGCGCAAGCGAAGCTTCGTGAAGATGCCGAGCGTCCCTTCGGACCCGACGAAGAGCTTCGTGAGGTCGATGCCGCTCGACGATTTGAGCGCCTTCGACCGGACGCCGCCCGTCGTGATGACCGAGCCGTCGGCGAGCACGATCTCCGCGCCGAGGACGTACGCGGACGTCGTGCCCCAGCGGACGGCGTGCGGGCCGCTCGCGTTGTTCGCGGCCATGCCGCCGAGCGTGCACGCGCGCCCGCTGCCGGGATCCGGCGGGAAGAAGAGACCGTGCGGCGCGAGCGCGGCCTGGAAGTCCAGGTACACGAGGCCCGGCTCGACGATCGATTGAAGATTCCGACGATCGATCTCGTAGATCTTGCGCATGCGCGCGAAGGAGATGACGATCCCGCCCTCCTTCGCGATCGCGCCGCCCGTCTGTCCCGTGCCGGCGCCGCGCGGGACGATGGGCGTGCCGAGCTCGTTCGCGAGCTTCACGATGGCGACGACCTCGGCCGTGGTCTCGGGGACCGCGACCGCCGCGGGCACGCGGCGACTCCGGAGCGACCAGAACGACGCGTCGTACGCGTACGGGAGGAGCGTCGCCGGGTCGTCGATCACGCGGTCGCGCGCGAGCACGTCGCGCAGGCGGCTCGCGAGCGTCGCGTCAGCGATCGCCACGGCGCTCGTATCCTAGGGACATCGCCCTGTCATCCCCTCACGTCCGTCCGTCCGACCTCGCCACGTGCATCTCGTGCGGGCTCTGCCTCAACGATTGCCCGACGTATCGCGTCCTCGGCGAGGAAGCGGACTCACCGCGCGGCCGCATCCAGCTCATCAGAGATCTCGTCACCGTCGAAGGGGGCTCCGTCCCGTTCGGATCCCCCGGTCCCCCCAGCGCGCGGCTCGTCGAGCACCTCGAGGCGTGCCTCGTCTGCCGCGCGTGCGAGACCGCGTGTCCTTCCGGCGTGCCCTTCGGCCGGATCATGGAAGGGGCGCGCGAGGTGCTCCGCGAGCGCGAGCCGACCGGTCCGCTGACGCGGGCGCTGCGTCG
>Ga0209160_1000980_pt1 | contig 23886 bp, 18 predicted proteins | sample GraSoiAngelo_153_FD_186167 | JGI IMG/M metagenome (GOLD analysis project Ga0209160, IMG submission 186167) | Grasslands soil microbial communities from the Angelo Coastal Reserve, California, USA - 14_1009_12_40cm (SPAdes) (version 2) | ecosystem: Environmental > Terrestrial > Soil > Grasslands ...
GTTGCCGCCACGCTCATGGACATGCCACGCATGCTTACCCAGCATAGCGCCGTCGGAGTACTGCTGCAATCGAGTCGGAACTTAGGTAGTGGTACAGTTTGTCAAACTGTACCACTACCGGAACTTAAGAGAACTGACGATTTGAATAAATCCCGGCTTGAATCAGTTTGGCAGGAATCCGGCCGCGGGTTTAACGAAAAATTCTCACGAGCGCGATTAGTGCTCACAGCGGCGGCAAACCAGCGTGAGGACCATCAAATCTGAGAGCGTATAAAACCATTTCTCCGCGGTCCCGGCCGCTTCCGCAGCCGCTTCGGCGGCTCGGCCCAAACGCTTGTCGCGCGTAAGATTGCGGAGATGCTCCAGGCAAATTCCAGTAAGCCCGGAGACTTCCTGCTCTGTAAAGATCTTCTGGCTCGACCGGATTGTGAGGGTGCCCATGCCAGATCCCATCCTTGAAACGGTTGCTATCCTACGTTCAGAAGTTGATTGCTAGCAATAGTTCTTCCGTTCCATTACGTCTGAGTTCTTGATGCCTGAACGAGGCAAGCTGGCGTCAGAAAAAGACTTGGAGGACGCTTGCGAAGCCCTAGTCTGAGGACCGCGGCCGATGGAGGATCACAATTGAAACAAGTGTGCGTAAAAGTGGAAATTTTGATCCCAGAGGAGGCCGTAGTAACTGCATCGGTCGGCAACACAGCGCGGGCTAGACGTGCGCTCCCCCGGCTGTTTCAAAGGCCTGTGCGAGCTGTAAGACTCGCGCCTCTCCAAAGGCCGGACCGAAAATCTGCAAGCCCACGGGCAGGTCTTCTATGGTCTTTCCACACGGCACAGAGATACCCGGCACGCCGGCCAGTGATCCCGTAACCGTATATATATCAGCTAGATACATCGCTAGCGGGTCGGAAGCCCGTTCGCCCAGGCGAAAGGGGGGAACGGGCGAAGTGGGTGTGACGATTGCATCCACTTGTCCGAAAGCCTCTGCAAAATCTTGGGCGATCAAGGCGCGCACTTTCTGGGCTTTCAGGTAGTAGGCATCGTAGTACCCGGCTGACAGCGCATACGTTCCCAGCATGATCCGCCGTTTGACCTCTGCCCCAAACCCGCCACCGCGTGTCTTCCGATACATTTCGATCAGGGTTCCTCCCGGCACACGCACACCGTAGCGCACCCCATCGTAACGCGCCAGATTCGAGCTCGCCTCAGCCGTAGCGATGAGATAGTAAGTGGCCACCGCATATTCGGTGTGCGGCATGCGCAACGCTGTGCGCCGGCAGCCGAGTCGCTCGAGTAAACTAATTCCGGCTTCCACCTTTTCGCGTACGGCCGAATCAAGTCCCTCGGCGAAGTAGTCGGTCGGCACGCCAATCCTCAGGCCCTTCACTGGCGCATCAAGACCCTGCAGATAGTCCGGAACTGAAACAGCGGCGGCAGTCGAATCCATCGGATCGCCGCCGGCAATGACGGCCATGATCTTCGAGAGATCGCGGACGTTCCGCGCGAAAGGGCCGACGCGGTCGAGGGAAGAGGCGAACGCGATCAACCCATAACGCGAAACGCGGCCATACGTAGGCATCATCGCGGGAATGCCGCAGAACGAGCCGGGCTGGCGAACCGAACCGCCGGTGTCGGTACCCAGGGCTGCCACGGCTATTCCGGCCGCCACGGCTGCTGCCGATCCTCCGCTCGATCCGCCAGGGACGCGATCCATGGCCAGGGGATTTCGCACCGGGCCATAAGCGGAGTTTTCGTTCGATCCACCCATGGCAAATTCGTCGCAATTAGTCTTGCCCAGCAGAATCGCGCCGGCATGCTCCAGCCGTTCGACCACAGTGGCATCGAATGGTGGCCGGTAGCCTTCGAGGATGCGCGAGCCACAGGTAGTTACAACGCCTTTTGTGCTGAGGACGTCCTTCACCGCGAGCGGCAGGCCCGCGAGGGCTGGCAGAGGCTCGCCGCGCGCGATAAGTCCATCGAGATAGTCGGCTTGCTGATAGGCGCGTTCGGGACAGAGCGCCAAGTAGGCATTGAGCTCGGGATTACGCTGCTCGATGCGCCGGCAGAACTCCGCGGTCAATTCGCGCGCCGAGATGCGCTTGGCTGCCAGAGCTTCCCGGACGGAGTCGATGGTCCAGTCGCGGCCATTGCTGGTTGGATTTGCGATCATGGCATGGCGTTAAACAACAAAGATTATAGGATGCGATTTTCGCTGTAGCTACAGCAGATCGCCATGGCCAATGCCCTTGAGGCTGGCCCGGCAGCAATCGCAAAGACGCCAAAGAAAACGGGTGTTGGATGCGGCACGCGATCCAGGCTAATGCGTGGAGTAGCGCCCCATCAAGGCATTCCAGCGGACGCGGAGTAAATCCAGGAACATGCCAAGGCTATCGCGAAACATGTTCACCTTTGTCGCGGGATGGTGCGCCCAACGAACCGGAACCTCGGCGATACGCAATCCTTGCTGCCGCGCCAGAAACAAAATCTCCGGATCGAATCCGAATCCCTCCGTGCGTTGCCGCTCAAATATGACACGAGCTCTCTCGCGACGAAACGCTTTGAAACCGCATTGCGTGTCCCGGAAACGAAGACCTATGATCCAACGCACAAGACGATTGAAGAAGATGCCCGCTCGTTCCCGATGGACCGGTTGATGGACCTCGATTAGGCTGCGGTCCACCGCGCGAGAGCCAATGGCCCCGTCGTACGTGCCGTCGCGCAGCACCGCGAGCAATTTATCCGCCTCCTCGATGGGCGTCGACAAATCTGCGTCTGTAAAGAGCGCGATCTCTCCGCCGGCCTCCAGCATGCCATGGCGAACGCTGAAACCCTTGCCATGATTGCGGCCGTTAGAGATCAAACGTAGTTCTGGGAAGCCGGTTCGCGAAAGCTCCACGACCTTTGCCGTGGCGTCGGTGGACCCGTCATCAACCACGAGCACTTCCGCTCGCAGAGAGCGGGAGTTCAGATAGGTGCGAATGCTTTGGAGAGTTTTTGGTAAGCGTTGCTCCTCGTTGAAGGCGGGAACCACAATGGACAGTTCCAAGGGTCCCCGGCACGCGCCTCTCGAGCGCGAGCACTCGCGCGGCAAAAAGTCGCGCGTGCTGGGGTGGAGGGGCGGAGAAGTCATCTGCGCTCGGCGTGACGGAGACCTTCGGCGTCAGGCTCCTGCGGGCCGCATATTGTATCTCGCTGCGTTGCATTCGTCGATGCGGATCGCTTGCTCGAATCTGTATATTCGCGTGACGCCATCGCCCCCGCAAACTGTCACCTTGAAAGGCGATACAATGCTAGGGAAAGCGAATCACCGTTTGATCGCAGGCCAAAGAGGGTAGTGTGAGCACGACGCAGCTAGAGACTTCGCTGGAGAGCGGATCGAAGACGGTCCTGGAGATTCTGGTGGTGATCAGCTTTTGTCACCTGCTAAACGACATGATCTCCTCTTTGTTACCGGCGATTTACCCCTTACTTAAGGAGTCCTACCACCTCAATTTCTTTGAAGTGGGTGTCATTACACTCACCTATCAGTGTACGGCGTCGCTTCTGCAACCTCTGGTAGGACTTCACACAGATCGCCGGCCGATGCCGTATTCGCTGCCTGCCGGCATGGGATTTACGGTCATCGGCCTGATCATATTGGCGGTGGCTCGCTCGTTTAGCACGATCCTGTTCGCCGCGGCGCTGGTCGGCACGGGGGCGTCGGTCTTTCATCCCGAATCGTCCCGAGTGGCCCGCATGGCATCCGGTGGACAGCACGGCTTGGCCCAGTCGCTCTTTCAACTTGGGGGCAATGCCGGACTCGCTCTGGGGCCTTTGCTCGCGGCGGTGATTGTGTTGCCAAGGGGCCAATCCAGCGTCGCCTGGTTTTCGCTTGCGGCTCTGCTCGCTATCGGTTTGCTTTCTTGGGTGAGCCGATGGACCAAAAGACACATGTCGAATCTGCGCGCATCCCTCAAAAGCCATAAAGAGCAGCAGCAAGCGGTCTCTGGCAAGAGAGTGGTGCGGCCGATTGCGGTTTTGTTGGCACTTCTCTTTTCAAAATTTTTCTACCTTGCCAGCATCACGAGCTATTACACGTTTTATTTGATCGGCAAATTTCACATCTCCGTGCGCAGCGCACAGCTCCACCTGTTCGTATTCCTCGGCGCCGTTGCGCTCGGAACGATTGCCGGCGGGCCCATCGGGGATCGCATCGGCCGTAAACGGGTGATCTGGTGGTCCATTCTCGGTGTTCTTCCCTTCACGCTGGCGTTGCCCTACGCCAATCTCTTTTGGACCGAGATTCTCAGCGTACTCATAGGTTTGATTCTGGCCTCTGCTTTCCCGGCCATTGTGGTTTATGGGCAGGAGCTGGTGCCCGGAAGGGTGGGAATGGTTTCGGGACTTTTCTTTGGATTCGCCTTTGGCATGGCGGGATTGGGTGCAGCTGTTCTCGGTGAACTGGCGGATTTGACCAGCATTCGATTTGTGTATTTGGTCTGCTCCGTTCTGCCGGCCGTGGGCCTGCTGGCCGCATTCCTGCCGAACCTGGAACGGCTGCCAATTCGCACCGTGCAGCAAACCGTGGATGCGGCGTAGAGTTTCTATCGGCTGTCTCTTTACGGTTATGTGGTTTTCTTCGTCGGGGATAATCAAAATCCGCGAGAGTTCCGGAGAGTTTTATGCCTATCGTTAAAAGAGCACTCCTCGTCTTTGTCGCGATCTCGGCGGTGAACCAAGCCGCATATTCGCAGCAGTTTCGGTTTCATCTCCAGGAGGCGACCATAGACGATGTTCATCGAGCCATCCGGGAAGGCCAGATCACTTGCCGAGGATTGGTGCAACTGTACATCAATCGGGCCAAGGCTTATAACGGCGTCAGCGATGAACTGGTGACCAAAGACGGAGCGCCCGTTCCGTCTGCGCCCGGCGTAGTTCGAGTGGGCTCACCTCTCAAATTCCCCACCGCAACCGTAGCTATATCGACTCTGCTACCCGATTTTGATCAATACGCCGGGCCGCCGATTGAGCTCGGCAGGATGGAGCCGACTGCGTCTGATCCAAGCGTGCAGCAGCAATACGGCATGACCATCGCCATGGCCAACGCCGGCCAGCTTAACGCGCTCGGCACAATGAACATTCGAGGCGAGCGCTCCGTGACGTGCAAAGGCGATCGTGACCGCCGCCCGTCGGACGGGCCTCTGCCGAAGGGCTCGCCTGCTGTCTGCGAGGAATTCCGCAAGCAACCCGATGCCCTCGAGCGCGCCGCCGAACTCGACGCACAATACGGCCGGAATCCCGACCTCCAGAAGATGCCCATGTACTGCGTCGTTTTCACCTTCAAGGATTCGTACGACACCAAAGACATGCGTAGCACCGGGGGCGCGGATGCCAGCTACGATATTGATTTCCCAGCCCGGGACCACACGCTCGTGGCACAGCTTCGGGAAAAAGGCGCCATCATTTATGCCAAAGCGGTGAACACGGAGTACAACGGGCGCCCGGTGCCGGCCATTCGCGGCGATGAGTCCTCGGAATCGCGCGGATCAAACAGACCTACAAAGATTTTTGTCTCCACCCAGGGATATCAGCGCAGTAGCTGGGCGGGAAATCCGAGCGAGGTCTATGACACCACGCGCGCGGCCTCCTTGGGCTCGAGTTCCGGCTCGGGCGTCTCCGTCAGCGCAAATCTTGCCATGTGCAGTCTTTGCGAAGAGACCAGCATGTCCTGCCGCGGTCCCTCTAATCACAATGCCGTGTCGCTGATCCTGCCCCACAAATCGCTCATCTCGTTCCTCGGCGGCGCCATCGGTGCGGATATCTATCACGACCGCGCAGGCATTATGTGCCGCACGGTTCGAGACGCGGCAAAAGTATTGGATGCGCTCAAAGATCCGGCCAACGGATACTACGACCCGCGCGACATCTTCACCACCGTTCCGAGATCGAGTGTTCTGGATAAAGGCTACGCCGCCAGCGCCGCTTCGCCCGGTGCACGCGGCTCGCTGCGCGGGCTACGCATCGGAATTATCCGTGAATCGATGCTGACGTTCCCAGGCGTGAAAGCTGATGAACCGATTGCTCAAGCGGCGGCCAAAGAGATCAAGACGATCCTCGGCGATTATCTGGGCGCCACTCTGATCGAATCTGTCGATCCGCTCTGGCCGGATGATCCCGGCATCGAAAATATGAAGCCCTCTTACACGGACGCTTTAGCGCAGCTCGTTCCGGTATTTTTCCCTGATATTCTTTACCGGCTTACGCGCGACGGCCAGCCTCAGTTTCCCGAGTTCGCGGCCAAAATCAAGCCCACGGAGTTTGCTCCCGGAAAAGTTTTGGGTTCCGGCGCGATGAAGCCCATCGATTATTTCCTCAATTTGGCGGAAGGACACGAGCCCGTTCCCAGAAACTTGAATATCCGCGCCATTGAGGAGGAGGTGGAACCGAACGCGTTCACCTTTCATTTTAATCAATATGCCATGCGCCGGGCGGCCGATTGGAAAGAGCGCGGATTCATGGAGACATTGATCAACTTCCCCGCGCTGAATGCCCGGTCCAAGTTTTGGGGCGATGACCAGCGCGCGGCCTTCAAGAATTGGGAAGAGATGGAGGACATGCGCCAACGGCTCGGCGAACGGCAGGGAATCGACGAGCACATTATGATGCGAGAGCTGCTGCGGCGCGTGGAAATGAAAGTTATGTATGAAAACCACCTCGACGCCCTGGTGCGCCTGCACTACTCGCTTCCGCCCGGAAAGATAGGCTTGGCCCCTCAACCCGAGCCACGGAACGATACGCGCGGTGAGCTGCGCATGGGGCCCTTTGCCGGCCTCACAGAAGTCCTCATTCCTGCCGGTTACGTGACAACGGTTTATGATCCGGTCTTCGTCTTGAGTGCCGATAAAAAACGATATATTCCCACCAACAACAACACGCCGGCCACTGTGCCTTCGCCGGGTCTTCCTTTCTCGCTGGTGTTTAGGGCAGATCCAGGCAAGGAGGATGTAATTCTAAGGGTCGCTTCGGCATATCAGGCGGCCTCCAAACGGCGTGTCCCTCCGCCAAGCTTTGGACCGCTTCCAGGCGAACCATAAACTTCCGCTGCCCACGAAAAACTGGGGAAAGCCGCGCGGCGGACTCGCGAGCATTTCCGCACGGTCAAGAATCGAGATTATCGATTGATTCGATAAATTCAATGAGTTGGATTCTCTTGCCAAAATCCTGTAGCTTCCTCTTGACTCGACATCTCTAAGAAGGAAGGAGGAGCCATGCTCTCACATTGTGCCAACCCGGATTGTGGGGCTCCTTTCGATCACGGGCATGGACGGTTCTTCCGTTTCCGCCAGAATTCGCCGCGGTCGAGCTCGGCGCCCAATTCGCATTCCGTCCAGCATCACTGGCTGTGTGATTCCTGCTCGAAAACCTACACGCTCGATTATCGCGAGGCCATTGGAGTATTGCTCTCACTTCGCTTGAGAATGCCGGATGATGGCTATATACCCCTGCTGATCGCCGAAGCGTGAGGCTGCGAATCTTCAGGCCTTAAAGTGCTGGGACGGGACCCCATGGAGCAAAGTTCTAAGACAACGGGCAAGTTGGCAGATTCTTACTCAGGCGAAGCGGCATTCGAGCAGTTGCTCCGTCTGGCTTCTTCCTATGCTTCATCGCGAACTGCTGCAGCGCAGGGCGGGTCTCACAGCGCGGTACGGAAAAGCCCAATGACCGACGACATCGAGCGTCGCGCCTATCATCTCTATCTTGGGCGCGGCGCTACCCACGGGCATGACTTGGACGATTGGCTGGAAGCGGAACGACAAGTGCTGGAAGGGATCAAGAAAAATAAAGCCAGCCTGCGTCTGGCATTGGCCTTCGGTCTTTTGAAAGAGCCCGCCAACAGATAGCCGCTTGGTGCAGAGGTTCCCTCTTCGTCCTGATGCGAACCAAGCTTTCGCTGACCACCAGGAATCGTAACGGAGTCAGGAATCGACCGTTGAGAGCAACAGCGGTGAGCCGATCCTGCCGGCATAGTGTGGCCGGTAGCGCGAAAGGTTATACATACGGGGCACGTCAATCCTGCGGGCCCCGAGATTCGCATCGGGAAGCGGTACGTGCGTGTATTTGCCGTCACGTACGGCGGTAAGCCGCCCGCGAGCACCCTCGCGGATCAAATCCACCGCCACATTCGCAAACGTGATGGCCACGATCTGATCCAGAGCATCGGGATCACCGCTGCGCAGATCGTACGTGAGATCGCTGACCATGGTCTCTTCGCCGGTGCGTTGCCGAATCTCCTCGCCGAGCGCGTGACCGATATCAACCTTTTTCTTGTGCCCGTAGGCATCAGCCTCGCCGTATTCGGCGACCGCGAGGCCCCGCCACACCGCGCCTTCCGACGCGATCACAAACGAGTATCGGCTCGGATTATTGCGCTTATCTTCGAGCAGGATTTCGATCAGGCGGTCGAGCTCAAATTCCACTTCGGGTATAACGCACCTGCCTGAAGTCACGTAAGCCGTGTATAACGCCGTGAATCCCGAATCGCGTCCGAAGATGCGGAAAATGCCAATGCGCTCGTGCGATCCCAGGGTGGTGCGTTGCCGCGTGATGGCTTCTTTGGCGCGGCTGATCGCCGTAGAGAATCCGATACAGTACTCCGTCCCCTGAACATCATTGTCCATGGTTTTCGGAATGCCAATGACGCGCACTCCCTTGCAGTCGAGCTTCTTTGCAAAACTGAGCGTGTCATCACCGCCGATGACGATGAGATACTCCAGCCCGAGATGGGCGATATTGTCGAGTACCACGGGTGTGAGGTCATAACCCTGGTCGGAGACGCGCAGCGATTCAGCTTTCTCAGGAGCCAAATGCTTCGGCAGACCCGAGCGGCGTATCTTCGCGGGATTGGTGCGCGACGTATGCAGAATCGTTCCGCCGGTGCGGTCTATTCCCCGCGTGTTGTTTCGATCCAGCAGACGGACGTAATCGGGATCGAGTGTCTGGCCTTGCCGGAGATGCGTGAGCCCTTCCCAGCCGCGGCGGATTCCCAGCACCTCATAATCCATGTCCGTGGTCTGATAGACGACGCTCTTAATGACTGCATTCAGCCCCGGAACATCTCCTCCGCCTGTTAAAACGCCGATGCGCTGCATGGGTGCCAAGGGGTCGATTCTAACATTCCCCAAAAAACGTCCCCGCAAAATAAACAGGCTGTTGTGTTCGGACAAACTCGTCGTTCGATGTGAGTGCGAAGCTAATGCCATGCGATTGCCGGGGAGCTCAAACGGTGGTCGCGAACCAGATCAGCAGCAGCGGTTGGGCCGCGAATATTTCCTTTGAATATCGTCGAGGTAAAATTCTTTTGCTGTCAGGGGTTTCGCGCTTCGTTTGTGGGCGTGCTGCAGATAAGCATCGTAGGCATGGGTACCTGAAGCTCCGCGCCACCATTCCCGTAGCGCGGCCAGTGCCTGCCGGATTCGTTTTGCGATTTGCCTGTCGTGCTGGTCCATGGGTCGTCTCTGTAGCTGGCTAATTGCAGCCGCAGCCGCCCATGCCGCAACATGATCCTGAAGGCATGCTGGAGCCGTTTGCGGACACCTCCGATGAGCCGTTCTTCGCTGGCGCGCTAAAAACAGAAAGCTGCAGGGTGTGCCGCTCGCTCGCACACTTCGGGCAAGCGATTTTCGTGCCCTTGGAAAGCACGATTTGTTCGTAGTGCGCGCCGCAATTGTCGCAAAGGTATTCGTATATGGGCATGTTCGATCTTCAACTCCTTATGTATGCAGATATTGTAGGAACACATCGGTCGTCTAGCAAGTGCAGAAGACTGCGCGCGTGATCAGGCTTAAAAAACTACAGCCCCCGCAAAATCGGAGGCTGTAGCACCTGAAAACGTGGCTTAGGGCCTAGTCGCCGGCGGGAGCAGTGACCTCCTCCACTTCCTTAACTGCATCCTTCGCGCCGGCATTCGCGATGGTAGTGAGGGCTGGGCCGGTGGCCGATTTGATTTCTTGAACCGAACCGATCTGCACGACGGACGGCTGAGTTTTCTTCAAGACCATCTCTTCGTAGATGGCCCGGACCTTGGCCGCCTCTTCTAGTGCTTTACGGCGGCGCAGCCTGTCCTCCTCCGCCGCGGTCATCGGGATGTCGTGCTCCTTGGGACGAACACGCGCTGCGTCGTCGGCATCAATCACCAGCGAGTGTTCGTAGTTCTCCAGATCCACGGGGCGGCCCTTGGCGTAAATCTGATGTTTGCCGTGAGTGCGATACCACTGCGCAACCGTGGCGTTCTTGTACATGTTCTCGATGATCTTCCGCCAGCCGATACCCGTGTTATACGCGCAGAAGGAGATTTCCCCCTGTTGTGTGGCATAGGGAATGATGCACATTTCCGTGCGGCGGAAGTCATAGTTGAATAGGTCCTGGAACCACATGCCCGCAATAAACAGGAAATTCCAGGGATCCTCTTCGCGGCGCTTCTTCGTGTCTTCGAATGTGCGGTCGGGACCGGAATTCCCGTACTTTTTTACGTGGTTCGGCGTCAAACCCCAGGACTTATCGAACTTGCGCCACAAATCAATGAGCGCCAGGCTGGGTGGCGCCTCGAACGGACGATAATTCTTCAGCAGCGCCAGGCCCATCATCAGGTTCGAGAAATTCTTGCTGCGCGCCGCGTCCGTGATTTTCTTTATGTCCTCCACTAACTGCGGCACGTCGAGAAAACGCGGCACGGGAGCCCACTCTTTGGTCTGTTTGTTGACCATCAGCGCGGTGCCCACGCCGCAGTTCGGATGGCAACCGCAGCTCACCGTTCCCCAGTGCGATTCCGGACCGTGCGACAAATCGGCAAAAGCCGAAAAGGCACTGATTAGGGAGATCGGGAACCAATCGCGCGTCGGTTCGACTCGACCGATCTGGCTACTCACGTCCCTTGCCAGATGGGACAACGTGTAGCGCTGCCTGAGCCGCCGTTCCGGTGTGATGTCCTCGTCCCGGCCGGTAAAGGAGACCGGCTGGAAGGCCACGAACGAGATTTTCTTGGGATTTTCCATCGCAAACTTCACTACCGCGCCAACTTGATCGTTGTTGACGTTGTTTACGATCGTGACGACCAGAATGATCTCGATGCCCGCCTCGTGCATGTTTTCGATGGCGCGCAGCTTCACGTCAAACAAATTGCCCACCTGCCGGTGACTATTCGCGTCGTTGCCAATGCCATCGAATTGCAGGTAGGCATAGCGTAAGCCGGCCTCGAATGCTTTCCTGCAGAACTCCTTGTTCTTGGCAAATTCGATCCCGTTCGTAGCCGCCTGCACGCTGTTGTACCCGAGCTTGCGAGCGTAGCGGATGGCGTCGAGGAAATACGGGTGCATCGTTGGCTCGCCGCCCGAAAACTGCACCGAGAGCTGCCGCCGCGGCTTTATTTTTACCGCATTGTCCAAGACTTCCTGAATTTCGTCCCAGGTCAGCTCGTGAACGTAACCCACCTGGTTTGCATCCATAAAGCACGGATCGCACATCATGTTGCAGCGATTGGTGAGATCGACAGTCAAAACCGCGCCCCGGCCATATCGAACCGTGCTCGACCCATGCTTATGCAGGCCCTCATCGTTATGCGCCGGAATATCGCGGCCGGGAAAATTCTTCTCGATCCAGGCCAGGAAGCGCGAATCAATGGCCATAAGATCTTCGCAAGTGCCGTGGATGGGACACTCTTTCACCATCCACACCTGGCCGTCGCGTTCAATAATCTGCGCCTTGATTTCACCGACTTTCTCGTACATCAGATCGCGCCAGTCCTTCGTCCCATTGAAAATGGCCTCGCGCGCCTCTTTGACACACCCCGGGCAGAGCGAATCGGTTTGCCGCGGCCACCCCAGCGTTGGTTTTGTCTTCTCCCAGGACTTCAGCAACGGTTTCTCTGACCAATTGGGCGTGAACGAAGGATTTGGGTTGAACTTGTTGAAAAATTGCAGCGTATCGAAAGCCACGCCGGCGGTCTTGCTCATCGCCAAGTCGACTAGCTTCCAGGCTCGCGAACTCACACCTACTTTTCTAGGCATAATAAGGTGCCTCGCTTTCCTGCTACGGTACGAATGCCTGAAGGAAGATGTACCCCAATCTTCAATATCTGCCACTCACGAAGCCGCGCCCGATGCGCGAAACATTCACAGCACACCTGCCCCGCCGCGCAAAGTGCCTCGCTATCATTAGTTTCGCTGGGGGATGGGGAACCGTCCAGCCGGATACGCCCAAGCGCGAAAAAAAGGGGTCGAATGGCACCGCCCGAACGGCAAACGGGTGAACGAAAGGGAGCTTTCGCACCAGTCAAAAGTTACCGATAAGTCACACAGCTAAAGCGACTTGAGGGACCTTTGTGAATCTTCACTCGTTGACCACGGGTCGCAGTACTGCTATAGCGAAATGCGCAAGCTCAATCGCTCCCTCATCGAGCTGCAGCCAGCGCACGGTGCAGTGCTCCTTGAGATAACTTGTTACGCGAGACTCGGCGATACCCAAGTTCTCGGCCAAGCGTTCTTTCAGCCGCGGCATATCTTTGCCGCCACGGCCGCCCCGGACGAGATTGCCGATGGCAATTCGCAGGGTCTGACACGACTCGACATAATAGTGCGTTACCTGGTCGGAGTCCGAAAGCAGCAACACCCCAGGCCCAGCAGGTGCCGATTCTGCCTGCTCCACTTTCGCCTGCGCACATGCAAGTAAGCGCCTAAGTTGAGACTCCAAGTGCGCCATTCGAGAAGCGAGTGCTGGTTCGCCTGCACGGCTTGGTGCGCGCCAAGCCGCAGTTGGGATTGTCCCAGCGCTTGTTGGCGCACCTACGGACGCGTTCAATTCAGGGACAGATTCTGCGGGCAGGCGACGGCTTCCTGGCGGTTTCTCGGAAGCCGTTTGTAAGTGGCCGATTTCCCCCCGCGCGCGTGAAGGCTCGGGCGCGATCCCGGAAGAAGTGGTCCGCTTGGTGGTGCTGGTGCGACGCCTGTTTCGACCGCCCCGGCGTCCTCGGCGTCGAGGCCCTTTGCGAACCGGCTCGGTACTTCGCTCCGCCGCACCGGCGGTTCGGCTGACCGACGTGCCTTCATCCTTAGCGCGCTGATCTGATTCACCGGCAACTTCCGGCTGCATGCCCTCGATATCCGTGCCGATTTCGGGTTCACCTTGGGCTTCGGCCATATCGGACCGCCCACCGCGCGCAGGGAACTCGGCGGGTACTTCAGACGGGGCGGCGTCAGCAAATGCTGCACTTGCCTCGCGCGGCGCATCCTGAGATGCCTTTGAAGTTTCGAGCGGCTCGGCGCCTGGCGAAATGCGCAGACGGGCCAATGCTGCTTGAGCTTTGCTTTTCCATTGCGACCGGCGGAATCGTTCCGCAGCAGCTGTATACCAGCGCGCCGCTTCAGCGTGCTCGCCGGCTTTCTCCTGCCAGCGCGCCAATTCGAATGCCACCATGGCGTCGCGGGTCTGCTCGTAGAGTTCGGCGAGCTTTGCTGTTGCGTCCGCGCTTGCTTTCGCCTTACGGATGCGTGCCTGGATCTGCCGCCAGTCTGCCATTGTCCAGCATTGTAACAGCGACTGGCGCGGGCAGCCAAAACCCGAATGCCGCACGATCCTCCTTTCTGAGAAGCGGCGATTGCGGCAAGATTGATCCATGTACGCCGCGGCAGAGAGCGAGTGGATCATCGCCAAAGCCAGCGAGCTTGGTTTTGATCTTTGCGGAATTGCGGCTGTAGAGGAACTGGCCGATGCCGGGCATCTGAAGGAGTGGCTCGAGCGCGGCTACGCCGGTCGCATGCAATACCTCCATGATCCGCGTCGCGCAGACGTCACGCGGGTGCTTCCAGACGCTCGAAGCGTCATTGTCTGCGCTCTCAACTACAACACAGCCAATCCCGTTTCGACCGAAGCTGCGGCTCAGACTGCAGGCGGGGAGCCGCGCGGCTGGATTTCGCGTTACGCCTGGGGCGATGACTACCACGTGATCCTCGGCAACAAACTCGAACAACTGCTCGCGGCCATGCGCGCTCATTTCAGCGGTCCATGGCAAGCGCGTGCCTACATAGATACTGGGCCAATCGCCGAACGGCTTGCGGCGCACCAGGCGGGACTGGGATGGCAGGCAAAAAACACATGCCTCATCAACGAGAAATTGGGATCGTGGCTGTTTCTGGGCGTCATCCTGACTTCGCTCGAGCTGACGCCTTCGAATGCGGCGTCTGCTGCGCCGGCCACCGATCTCTGTGGAAATTGCCGGCTGTGTCTCGATGCCTGTCCCACCGGTGCACTCGTCGAGCCCTACGTCATGGATGCGCGCCGCTGCATCTCCTATCTCACCATTGAGCTTCGCGAATCGATTCCCGAGGAACTACGCGGCCCAATGGGTTGGCAAGTGTTCGGCTGCGATATTTGCCAGGATGTCTGCCCGTGGAATCGCAAAGCGCCCTTCACTTCATCTCCACCCTTTCAGGCGCGCGAGAAGCTGCTTGCGCCCGAACTTAGTTGGCTTCTGTCACTGACAGAGGCGGAGTTCAGCCGCATTTTCTCCAGGAGCGCTCTTCGCAGAGCCAAGTGGCGGGGTTTGATTCGCAATGCCTGCACCGTTGCAGGCAATCTTGCCGACAACTACGCAGCCAGCACGCCTGAATGGTCGCAGCTCTGCCGGCGTTTGAGCGAATTGGCAGCGTCGGCTGATCCTCTGGTGGCCGAGCACGCCGCTTGGGCCCTGGCGCGCTTTACGGGCCGCGAATGATTTTCTGCTTCTGGCCGGCACAGTTGTGCTGCCCTTACAGGCGGCGCTAAGATTAGCCGGTGCCCGGAAGCGCCCGGCCTACATCCAAATCTATAGTTTCACAGACTAAATCTCGTAGGAGGCGAATTTATGGCACAGGAAGCTACCTCACCGAAGGAGGGTCACGTGGCCCACGTTCTTCCTCCGCTTCCCTATCCAGCGGATGCGCTCGAGCCGTACATCGACAAGATGACCATGGAAATTCATCACGATAAGCATCACGGCGCCTACGTTACCAATCTGAATAAGGCCCTCGAAGCTCACGCCAATCTGCAGGGACTCTCGATCGAAGAATTGCTGAGCAACCTGGACCGTGTGCCGGAGAATATCCGCACAGCCGTGCGGAATAACGGCGGCGGTCACATGAATCATTCCATGTTCTGGAAGATCATGAAGAAAGGCGGCGGCGGGGAACCCAAAGGGAAACTGGGGGAAGCAATTCGGTCCGCGTTTGGATCCTTTGCGGACTTCAAAACGAAGTTCAATCAGGCCGGGACCACGAGGTTTGGATCGGGATGGGCTTGGCTCTTGATCAAGGATGGAAAGCTAACCGTCGACTCCACACCCAATCAGGATAATCCCGTGATGAGCGGGGGCAAACCGGTGATGGGACTCGACGTGTGGGAGCATGCCTATTATTTGAAGTATCAAAACCGCCGGCCGGAATATATCGAGGCTTGGTGGAACGTGGTGAACTGGGAAGAGATCGAGAAGAATTTCGGATCACTGAGATAGGCCGGCCTCGAATTATCTTGGGCGCTTCCTTGCTCTGAAAAAGACTCGGCCCGCTGAGTTGCTCCGAATCAAAGCAAATCAGCGGGCCATGGTGTGGCGGAATGCGGTGTGCGAAGTTCCCGTGCGCTGCGGCACGGTCATGCGTCACCTGTGCACTGCGGCACGGTGGTCTTCGTCACCCAACGCGCGCATTCCCCGGCATCCGTAGCACCCGCTCGCCTGCCGAAGCTGCTTCGGGCGCGCTTTCCGCGACCTTAGGTTGCGACGGCAGGGGAAAGCCAAAGAGCGTGTCTACAGAAGATGTGAAGGGCGAAGAGCGCAGGCCGCTGGTTGCCTCGCGCATCAGACTCACGCGATCGCGGACGTTGAACTTCGCCAGCAGGGCCGAAACGTGATACTTGACGGTGCGCTCGGAGACGTTCAGCCGGGCGCCGATTTCCTTGTTTGAAAGATTTCGCAGCACGCACTCGAGGACCTCGCGCTCACGCGGGCTCAAGTGGACTTCTGAGCCAATCGCTCGCCCGGCATCCAACAGTTCTTGTGCACGCCGCCCGACCGAGTCGAGAAGGCTTGCGCGAGGCACAACCAGAACGGTGTAATCGGAAGGTGCCTGGCCCCGAACCAGGCAATGCATGGCCAGCAGACTGGCCGCACGTTCGATCGGCATTGTGCCCTCTGGGGCCGCCTCAACTTCAAATCGCGCCGCCCCGGAGGCTCGGTCGCAAAAAACGAAGGCGCCTGGCTGCAGCGCGTGTGCTTTTGCGGGAATAGGATTGACTACCGGATTGGTCCGCGTCTTATTCAGGACGACCTCGCCTTCTCCGAATCCCATGCTGCGGACTCGTGGACAGACTGTGGATTTACACTGACTGGGCCTACTTTTTGGCTGAGTGCGGCGCCGGGCGGATCGGATGTATAGGTCTCCCCTGAGGATGCCCTAAATGCGCCCGCAAAGCCCCTGCGGTATTCCTCGCAAGGAGCATGCCATTTTCTAAGGTCTTTCCCCTATCGCAGAATCAGCAGTTTGTCGGATTGCGCGCCGCGGCTTGGGCGCCGTGGGCGTGCATTGTTTTCACCAGGAGTGCAGAATTTGCAGTACTTACAGGTTAAAACGGGTGCCGAAGGGTAGGTAAGCGGTAGGGAAACCAGCTTAACGCGCAATAATCCTGGTCCGAAACGGCGAAACCAGCTCGTAACGCACACCGCGCCACGTGATTTTGCGCGTAAACAGCGCGGCCAGCGAATTATAAACGTACACAAAGGGGACCAGTGGGGCGAGCAAGACCCAAACCCAGCCTTCATTAAGCAACTGCTCCCGCAGATCTGGAAGCAGTTCCAACGCCGCTACGAGACGCAGAACGCCCCTTACGGCCGCCAAAATCGGAGGGATCGAAGCAAGCACGAGAAATTGCACGCTGGGCAACCCGGTCATGGAGCTCATGACCCAGGATGCCATACCGGTCAGGATCGTAGCGCAATAGAATAGGTGGCTAATCAGGGCAGTACGCCATAACCTTGGCGCATAAATGCGCGTGATCACGAGCTGCCGGTTTGTAAATTCAAGGAAACTTTTCACGCCGAAGCTGCAAGGTGAGGGGACCAGGCATTCGGGAACAAACGCAATGAACAGCCCGTAATTTTGAAGGGCTCGGGTAATCACGAAATCGTCACTGACTGCGCCCCGCCAGGAATCCAGAATGCGAAGTTCGTGGAAGCGCTGCCGCTTTATAGCTGTTCCGCCGCCCCAGCAGAAGTTGCGCCTGTGTTCCCCGAGGTACGTGGCAGCAGATGCGCTCCAGGCGGCTGCCAAAGCACTCCAGAAGCCTCGCCTTTTGGGGAAAAGCCATCGGAACGTCGTGGCGGCGCCGACCTTATCCTCGGCAAGCGGTGCCACCAGCCAGGCTAACCAATGGCGCGGCGGCCGGCCGTCAGAATCGGCGAACACCAGGACTCCGAACTGCTCGTCCACTTGCCCAACCGCCGCTGTCAGATTGTGGACCTTGTCACTGCAATCGAATGCGCGTCCTGCGCGAACGATGTGCACGGGACGTTTGCTTGCCGAAGCGACTCGCTCGAGCACTCCGTAGGCAGGATCCTCCGCCGTGGCGATTGCGAAAAAAATCTCGTATTGCGGGTAATCAAAATGAGTCAGGGCAAGGAGATTTGATTCCAGGTCATCTTCTACTCCCTTTACGGGGCAGATCAGGGCTACCCGAGGCGCATAGAGGCCAGATCGGGCGCTCAAACGCCGCCGAGCCATTTTCAGCCATTTCAGCCCCTGCCAGAGACTATAGGAGCCCTGCAGGATCTGCTCGAGCAGTAAGAAATAGAAAACTGTGAACATCATAGGAGAATATCAAAAGCAATACGCCGCGGAGCGCGCTACTTTGGCCCTTGTGGCGCGATGAGAAACCCACGAAACTCAAGCATGGCGTCGCCGGCGTGTACCGGTGCAAAGCGTTTGCTCATTGATCATCAGGCCAAGCAGTTCATCAACGCCGGCGCCGCAGGCGATTGGCTTTCTTCGCAGGCTTGCGCGCGGAGTGCACCTCCTTATTTCCATGGCGCGCCGGGCCCCGGTCGCGGGTAACGCCTCGGGCGCTCGCCCCCGGTGAAAGCCTCTGCTGCGGAGGGCGGCGTCCCAGCTGCCCAAAGATACGCATCCCCAGGCCCAAAAGATCAGACTGAAATTGCTCCGCAGCGCGCCGAGCCTGCTCCATCATGGCAGCGTCGAGCAAAATCGCGCAGCGATCGGGGAATGGGCTGTCATCTCCGGATGCTCTGCTGGGCACTGGTAGTGTGGAATTGCGCTCGCGCCATCTCGCATAGATCTCCAGGTCTCTGCGGAAGGCTCCCGCCTCGGATTCGGCCACGGGCCACTCCAAGGCCCGGCCCAGGGCGTCCAGGAACTCGTTATAGAAAAGATCGCATAGCGCCCGATCTTCAGCACCTGGGTTACGCGGCAACGCGAAAGCTCGCGGCAAGAGCCGGCGCACCTCGGCGGCAATGAGCAGCAATGCTTCGCGGCTGATCGTGGATTCTATCTCCCGAAACCGCTCCGCATTCGCCACAACTTTGCGCCGGTCATGCCGCTCTGCATAGCCACGCACGAATTCCCTGGCCATACCGTCGCGCGCGATGGCACTTACGAGATGATGCGCTAGCTCTGCCGCATGAATAAGGAAGAGTTTTCGCCGGGCCGCCATGGCGCTCAACGTGAGGCATGAGGCCGCCGAGCGCAAGCAAAATCTGTAAAAAAGAAGAAGACCTGGCTGATCTCTGCCAGGCCCTCTTGGTTTGCGAATCTAGTACCGCGCCGTGGCCGCTTAGTGCACCGCCGGAGAAGCCGGCGATGGTCCCTGCGGGGGCCTCGGGGCCACGTCTAGCGAAAAGCCCGCAAGGGCAGGCCCTAGCGCGAGGTCAAGTGCCTGTTCGGCTGTGCGAACATAGTGGATCTGTACCCCTTCCAACCCTTCCGGAAAGTCCTCCGCCACGTTCAGCTCATTTTCCGCCGGCAGGATCACCTCGCGGATACCGGCGCGCTTAGCGCCGAGTACCTTCTCCTTGATCCCGCCCACGGGCAGCACGAATCCAGAGAGCGATATCTCTCCCGTCATCGCCACCCTGGGCCGCACGGGCCTTCCGCTCAGCAGGCTCACCAAGGCGGTGACCATGGCGATGCCCGCCGATGGCCCATCCTTGGGCACCGCGCCTGACGGCACGTGGATGTGGATATCCTGTTTGCGGAAGAAGTCGGAATCGATGCCGTAGCGCTCAGAATTGGCCCGCACCCACGAGAGCGCCGCAGTCATAGACTCCTGCATGACTTCGCCCAGATGCCCGGTCATGGTGAATTGCTTGCCGCCGCGCATGCGAGTGGCCTCGATGAAGACGATATCGCCACCCGCTGGCGTCCAGACCAGACCCACGGAAACGCCCGGCTGTTTGACGCGATCCTCTACCTCGCGTTCGGCACGGAATCGCGGAACTCCCAGCGTCTCGCGAACCACCTCGGGCGTCACGGTCATGCGGTCGGTCTTACCTTCCGCCAGGCGCCGGGCCTGTTTTCTCGTGATCGTGGCGATTTCGCGCTCCAGATTGCGCACGCCGGCCTCGCGCGTGTAGCTATGGATCACCTCGCGCAAGCCGTCGTCGGTGAACTCGATCTGCTCCCCCACCTTCAAACCGTGTTCGGTGGCTTGTTTCGGAATCAGGTACTTGTTCGCGATGTGAAGCTTCTCGACCTCCGTGTAGCCCGCGAGCTCGATAATCTCCATGCGGTCGCGTAAAGGCTCTGGAATGGGATCAATCCAGTTGGCTGTGGCGATGAAGAGCACTTTCGAAAGATCAAATTGTACGTCCAGATAGTGATCCCGGAAGGCCGAATTCTGTTCCGGATCAAGAACCTCCATCAGCGCCGAAGAAGGGTCGCCGCGGAAGTCGCGGCCCAGCTTGTCGACTTCGTCGAGCATGAAAACGGGGTCGTTTGTCTCCGCGCGACGCAGTCCTTGAATGATCTGCCCGGGCAAAGCGCCGATATAGGTCCGCCGATGACCGCGGATTTCCGCCTCGTCGTGCATTCCGCCCAGCGAAATGCGTACGAACTTGCGTCCAAGGGCTCGCGCGATCGATTTCCCGAGTGAGGTTTTGCCCACCCCCGGAGGCCCAAGGAAGCACAGGATCGGACCTTTCATTCCCGGCTGGAGCTTCTTGACTGCTAGGTAATCGAGTATGCGCTGCTTCACCTTTTCCAGGTCGTAGTGGTCTTCATCCAGGATCTTCTGCCCGTTGGCAATGTCGATTTCCGGCGCTCCGGACGATTTGGTCCACGGCAGAGCGGTCATCCATTCCAGATAGGTGCGTGCCACCATGTACTCGGCCGAAGCCGGAGTCATCTTCTGCAGGCGCTTCAATTCACGGTCACACTCTTTGCGCGCCTCGGCAGACATGCCGGATTCATCCAGCTTGGCGCGCAGCTCATCGATCTCCGCCTGGCCGTCATCCGACTCGCCCAGTTCCTTCTGAATCGCCTTCATTTGCTCGCGGAGCAGATATTCGCGCTGGCTCTGACCCACCTGCTCCTGTACCTGCTCCTGAATCTTATTGCGCAAATCCAAGACCTCGATCTCCTTGGATAATTCGCGCACCAGCGTTTCGAGCCTTCTGCGCACGTCGGCCGTCTCCAGCAGTTCTTGCCGTAGCAGAGTAGTCAGCGAAGGAAGATTAGCGGCGATGAAATCCGCCAGCCGCACGGGATCCTCAATGTTCAAAGCTACGGTCTGCAGATCATCCGAGAGCTGTGGCGATCGCGCCACAACGTCCCGGAAAAGCTCCCGCGCATTCCGCTCCAGCGCCGAGAGCTCGGTATCCCGCGGACCAATCAGGTTTGCTACAGGCTCAACGTTGGCCTGCAAGAATGGCTTCAGGGTCACTACGGACATAATGCGAATGCGTTCCAAGCCCTCGACAAACACGACCAGATTGCCATTGGGCATTTTGACGGTCTTGTGCAGCTTGGCCATCGTGCCGACACGATGCAGGTCCACCTCCGTCGGATCTTCCACACGAGGATCAAGTTGCGCCACCACGGCTAAGAGTCGTTCTTCGCCCTGCAGAGAATTGAGCAGGGATAGGGAGCTCTCGCGCCCTACGGTCAAGGGCAAAACTCCGCCCGGGAACAGCACCGTATCGCGGACGGGCAATACCGCTAATTCGGACGGAACAACGATTTTCTCAGTTTTGTCGGCCATGGTACCCCCTGGCGATATACCGGCTCATAGAGAGCAGGTAAGTCGCCATGTTGCGTTAGATGAGGCGATTCGACGAATGGGTGCAACCAATCGCCAATCCAGCACTAAACGAATCTTAGTCTGTTACACTAAACAATTCTGTTACGCTAAACAACGCCATTATAACAGACCCTGTACGCCGGCGCAAATTCGCCCTAACAAATTGATAAACAATGGCTTGCCTTTTCCGAAGCTCACATCGCATGTCGATACTCGCGGCGCACAAAATCTACAGCATCCTCGCGTCTCACAAGGCGTCCTTCAAGCTGCCCCTCCTCCACAGCCTGTAAAATTTCCTTGAATAACGGTCCCGGTGTGAACCCCATAGCCTTCAAATCCTCTCCCGTAAGCAGCCGGGGTGGGCGAACCTCTTCGGGCGGCGTCTCCCGCAAAAAACGCCTGACAAATTCATAAGCATCGAGATTCCCGTGGCTCGCCAGGCAATCCAGGTGGTGGAGCTCGAGATGCTCCTCCTCGAACCTGGGCAGCCGCACAAAGCGCTTGAGCGTCGCCGGCCTCATTTGAAAGACGTCTTTGAAGCGAAGATGGTTAGCAACCAGTGCTTCGATCTGTTCGATGTCAGAGAGTGAGAAACGAAGCCGGCGGCAGACGGCCACGGCCATGCGAGCGCCGATTTCGGCGTGACCGTCGAAGCGAATCCGGTCGCCGGTCTCTTCCGCGGACTTGAATGTAGGTGGTTTACCCACATCGTGCAGCAGAACAGCCCACGCCAGAGTGGCTGGCGCTCCTGGAGGCAGGCGCTCGAGCATCATGAGCGTGTGCACCCATACATCCCCTTCTGGATGAAATTCCGGAGGCTGGGCCACTCCTTTCATGGCCGCGATCTCCAGTAGGCAGGCTTTCAGCAGACTGGTTTTGTCCAGGAGTTCAAAAGCGCGCCGCGCTGCTCCCTCGGTCAGAAGCTTGCTGATTTCGTCGCGCAGCCGTTCAGCGGAGACCTCGGTGATATGTGGCGCAGCCGCAACAATGGCTTGGAACGTCGCAGGCTCGATAACGTACCCAAAACGCGCCGCAAAACGCACCGCCCGCACCATGCGCAATCGGTCTTCACGGAAGCGCAGTTCCGGCGCGCCGATGGCACGCACGATTCCTTGCCGCAGGTCCTCCTGCCCGCCCACGAAGTCGAGGATTTGCCGCGTTTCCACGTCCAGCATCAGGCCGTTTATGGTGAAATCGCGCCGGCGAACATCTTCCTCGGGCAAACTCGAATACTCAACGCGATCGGGGTGGCGGCCGTCGGAATAGCCGACGTCGGAACGGAAGGTAGCGACCTCAACCTGCGCCCCATCTGCCGCGACAAGAATGACCCCGAAGCGCGCGCCCACATCGACACTCGATGGAAAGAGTTCCTGCACGCGAGCGGGATGCGCATCCGTGGCGACGTCGTAATCCTCCGGCTCGCGACCGAGTACTAAGTCCCGCACGCAGCCCCCTACCAGGTAGGCCTTGAATCCGGAAAACTGCAGTGTACGACAGATATCCCCCGCAAGTTCGCGCGCAGTCATGCGGCGATTATGCGCCCGCGTAACGCCGCGGCCAAGAAAATCGGCATGACGCTAGCGGGCAGGTCCTTGCACACGGTGTCATTACGAGGAGCGCAGCGCGGGTTCTCCCTCTCGCGCATTTGCCGCGCCACGAGGTCCGGTCTCGGGACTCCGGACTCCGGTGGAGTCCCGCGACGTCTTCCGGGGATTCCTGGACTGCGGAATCCACGGGACTCCAGAAATGCCGCGACTTCTTCCGGCATCCCGGGAATGCGGGACCGGAGAATCTGCTTTTTCCGGATCCTGGCGCAGACTAATGATCTTTCTCGCTGCCCAGCGATCCGCCGAACTGAACCTTTGCAAACCCAAAGCGGTCGCGGAGCTGGTCGGCCGCGCGAGCCAGGCGTTCGAGCTTCTCGCGCCACTCCGGATCAAACAGGCCGATCTGGTTTGCGCCGTGGGAGAGGTTTTCAAATTCAATTCCGATCAGCCGCACCGGCCGGTGATCCCAATGCTGCTCGAAGAGCCGCCGCAAGGTCGCCAGGAGCATGGGATCAAGGTGCGTCGGTTCCGGCAGAGTCTGAGAGCGCGCCACGGTTTGAAATCCTGTGTACCGAATTCTGAGAGTGACGGTGCGCGCGTTGAGGCCTGCATCGCGCAAGCGCTTGGCGCCTTTTTGGCATAGGCGGCTGAGCATGGATTCGAGTCCCCGCCGGTCACTCGTGTCGGAACCAAAAGTGTGGCTGTGAGAAACCGATTTCGGCTCGGCATCGATGACGAACTCGTAGGAATCTTCTCCGCGCGCTTTGCGGTAGAGCGCCGTGCCCCATCGGCCAAAGAATTCTTGCAGTCGTTCCTCTGGAATGGCTGCGAGTTGACCCACTGTTTCGATCTCCATCGCTCGCAGGGCCGCTTCTGTGACGCGTCCGATTCCCGGAATGCGGCGCACGGAAAGCGGCTCGAGGAATTTGGCCTCGGCGCCCGCCGGAACCCACACCAGTCCGCGCGGCTTGGCTTGGTCGGACGCTACCTTTGCAACCAGACGGGTGCGCGCCAAGCCCGCGGAGCACGGCAATCC
>Ga0209160_1000983_pt1 | contig 23826 bp, 25 predicted proteins | sample GraSoiAngelo_153_FD_186167 | JGI IMG/M metagenome (GOLD analysis project Ga0209160, IMG submission 186167) | Grasslands soil microbial communities from the Angelo Coastal Reserve, California, USA - 14_1009_12_40cm (SPAdes) (version 2) | ecosystem: Environmental > Terrestrial > Soil > Grasslands ...
GGCGTCGGCCTGGTTGATGAGCTTCCGCAAGGCGGCCATTCTCTCGCCGCGCCAATCGTCGAGGTCGGCGATCTGCTTGTCGATTTGTTCGGAGGGAGTGGGCATGTTAATGGCTGCCGTGTGTTTGGGGCGCATCAAGCCGCGCCCCTACTTCGGCTAACGGGCCGCCTGACCCACCGCTCCCCGCGCCCCAGATTCCTTCGCGGCATGGCTGGACTGTTTGAGGGTGTCGTCTCGCTCAGAATGACAGGGCGGGGCGCTGTCGCGGTTCACAGCGGGACCTCGATGTTGCGTCCGGGCACTTCGAGTTCGTCTGGTGGTGGTGCGGGGTTGCGCGTGCCTTCGAGGAGGTTAGGGACGGCTTTGGAGAGCTCGTCAAGGGACCACATGCCGGGCTTGAAGGCGGTGCGCCAGTGGGTGGGGTGCTGGAGGAGGGCGACGGTGCCGGCGTAGACGAGGAAGGTCTGGCCGTTGACGTTCCAGGCTTCGTCGGTGGCGAGGTAGGCGACCATTGGCGCGATCATGTCGGGGTCGAGCTGCTGGATGCGGCCGGTGTCGGGGTTGCCGTCGCGGCCGGGGATGGTGGCGACGAGGCGAGTCCAGGCGCGGGGGGCGATGGCGTTGCAGGTGACGCCGTAACGCCCGAGATCGCGGGCGACAACGCGGGTGAGGCCGGCGATGGCAGACTTGGCGGCGCCGTAGTTGGCCTGGCCGGCGTTGCCCCAGAGGCCGGACTCCGAGCTGAAGTTGATGATGCGGCCGTAACGCTGCTGTCTCATAAGGACGGACGCGGGCTTGATGGTCGCAAAGTGGCCCTTGAGGTGCACGGCCATGACCTCGTCCCACTCCTGCTCGCTCATGTTGAAGACCATGCGGTCGCGGAGGATGCCGGCGTTGTTGACGAGGATATCGATGCGGCCGAATTTGTCGACTGCGGCCTTGACGATGTTCTCGCCGCCGTCCATGGTGGCGACGGAATCGTAGTTGGCGACTGCTTCGTGGCCCTTCGCTTTGATCTCGGCGACGACCTGGTCGGCGGGGCCATCGTCGTGACCGGAGCCATCAGGGTTGACGCCGGCGTCGTTGACGACGACCTTCGCGCCTTCTTCGGCCATCAAGATGGCGATGCCGCGGCCGATGCCGCGGCCGGCGCCGGTGATGACGGCGACTTTATCGGTGAGGGTGTTCATGGTCTGCCTCCGGCGATTGTGCCCTGCCCACGGTGTCGCTCGGCGCGTGGCTCTCGAGAGTGCTGTGTTAGAGTTGGTGTTCTTCCCACCCGCCCGCCCGGGAGGTTAAGACTGGGGGACACGCCCAGGCCCCCCGGCCTGTCGGCGCCTATTCTCGATGCGCTGCCCGCTTGGCAAGCTGGCACTCGCAAATTGCCAAACAAACTCGAACGCGGGCCAGCGAGCCGCCTGACCCGCCACCCACCGCCCCCGAGATTCCTGCGCGGAGATGGCGGCTCGGAGGTACGGGCGTGGTCGTCGCTCAGAATGACACTACTTCCTACGGCAGGGCCACCGTCGCCGTGCCCGGGGTCGTCTTCTGGCCGCTGGGGTCTTCGGTCCAGATTTCGAGGTCGACGAGGTTCTGGCCGTTCTCGGTGCGCTTGGCAGTGATAATGCCCTTAGCGATTAGGTCCTTGTCGATCATGTCCATGCCGCGATACTGGCAAGCGACGCGCTGGACACGGCCCTTCTCGCCAACCCACTCGTGGAGCATGCGGCCGAGCACGGCGTGCTTGAGTGCGCCATGAGTGATGCGGTCTGGGAGGCCGGTCGCCTGCGCAAAGTCCTTGTCGTAGTGGATCTGGTAATAGTCCCCTGAACCTGCCGCCCACAGCACCAGCCGCTGCGAGTCGCAGTTGAGCGTGACTGTAGGGATCTGGTCGCCTTCTTTGACTGCTTCGAATGTTGGTTGTAGTGCCATGTGCTTACCTCCGCTGAGCGCCGCGGCTCTCAACCGTGCTGCTTGGCGAGACTCTGTGCTTCCCATCCACCCGCCCGGTAGGTAGAAAACTGAGGGACACCCCCAGACCCCCGGCCTGGCGGCGCTGCATTTCTGAAGTCATCGGATCATGAACCGGAACTAATAGCGGATAAAGCCGCCACGCATGATGCAGACGGTCTTGCCGGCCCTGTCCTTGTAAGTGGTCTCCGTGCTGACGACGAGCATCTGGCCGAGGCGGCCTTCGCGCTCGGCGATTTCGCTGATTTTCATCGTGCCGGTGAGGACGTCGCCAGAGCAGACGTTGGCGAAGTACTCGTAGTCGGTGCCGCCGTTCAGGACACGCTTGAGGCTCGTCTGGAAGCCCAGTGATTCCGGCCCGCGTGGGGCCGACTTCCCGGGGATCATCACGGGATGGCCGAGGAAACCGGGGGGAGCAACGATCGCGCGATAGCCTCGGGCTTTTGCGGCGGCCTCGTCGAAAAAGATGGGGTCGGTGTAGCCGACGGCGCGTGCGAACTGGCGGCAGCCGGTGTTGTCGACCTCGTAGGTGACGGAATCGGACTCTTTGCCGATGACGCCTCGCATTTCGTCAGTGATAAGGGACTCTTTCTGTTGGGTCATGGGCGGCTCCTTCTCGGTAACCTTAACGTGTGCGTGAGGGAGCATAGCGCGGGCGGGTGAGGGTGTCAACGAGAAGAGCACCGAATATGGAACAAGGAACAGGGACGAATGGTCGTCTCGGGTGAATAACAGAGACGATCTCCGAAGAAAACTGGCGGTTGCGCGGCGGTCGGCGGAGAGATCTGAAGATCTGTCCGTAGGTCGAGTTTGCGCGACGCCTAATCGTTGGAGCGGCGGCCGAGGAGGTCGGCGGGGCGGGGCTCGTCGACGGCGATCGTTTCAGTGGTCGCAGCGGCGGTTAGGCCGAGGGAGTAGAGGACGAGTACGGGGGAGCGGAGGAGGAGGCCGGCGCCGGCAATTACAAGGAGGCCGGCGATCGTGCCGGGCCGATCGGCGAGGCGTTGAGCCGGTCCGGGCGCCTGGATGGTGGCGCGCGGGTTGCGCCAGGACCAGAAGCCGAGGGCGATGCCGGCGCCGATCACGGGGATGCCGATGAAGCGCAGGGCGCCGATAGGGAGCTTGGGGACGTTCTGGCGGCGCTCGAAGGAGACGAGGGCGGAGGGAACGGTGAGCAGCCAGAGGCGAGGCGAGAGACGGCGGGGGAGGTTCAGGCGGTCGAGCATCGGGAACGGATTATACAGGTGTTAGGTGGTAGGTGTCAGGTGGCAGCACGAGGTATGAAATACAAGTCGAGGTACGAGGTCGGAGGTAAGAGGTGCTGTTTGACGGGACGTGGAGATTCCTCGCCTCCCACCCCGCCACCGCTCGGCCCCACCCCGCGGGCTCGGAATGACATACTTCGGAGGTCAGACGTCCTAGCGGGTTGGGGTTGGGCGGAGGACGGCGGGTTTGAAGCGCCCGGCTCTTAGTTCGGTGATGAGGTCATCGAGATCCGTGACCTTGCGCTCGAATTCGGTGGCACAGCGGCCGATGTCTTTGCGTTCGTGGGCGTCGCTGGCTGCGGTGGCGGGTAGTTTGAGGCGAGCGGCGAGTTCGGCGGCAAAGGCGTTTTCGCGGTCGGAGCCGCGGCCGTTGTGTGTCTCGATGGCGGTAACGTGCGCAAAAGCGGCGTTGGCGGCGGCGCGCTCGAGGACGTCGGTCCAGTCGCCTTCGTGGCGGAGCTCGAAAGGAAGCTGGCGGCGGTAGGGGTGGGCGGCGATCATGACGGCGCCGGCGGATTCGGCCAAGCGGGCAAGCTCGTGCAAGCGGTGCATGCCATAGACGAAGCGCTCGAGACCAAAGACGACGATGTGTCCGTCCTCCGTGTTTACTTCGATTCCGGGGATGACGAGGAAGTCGTGACGCTTGGAGAGCGCGGCCACTTCGGCGTGATCCCAGAAGAAGTCGTGCTCGGTTAGGCAGACGGCGTCGAGGCTGGAGGCCTTGGCGGCTTCGATGAGTTCATCGGGGGAGAGGAGGCTGTCGTGTGAAAGCGGATGGGTGTGGGTGTGGACGTCGATTAGCACGGGCTAGGAAGTAGGAAGAAGGAAGGTGAGAGATGGATCACGAGCGGAACAGTTCGCGCGGGCGGTTGCGGAGGAGGCGTTCGGCGTCGTCGCAGATTTGGCGGACGACTTGGGCGGCGGGTCGGATCGCGGGGACCGCACCGGCGGACTGGCCGTAGAGGACGGCGCGGTCGCCGGCGGCATCGAAGTTGTTAGCGGCAGCCAGCACCCGGGCTTGGAATTCCTGGCGGCGTTCAATAATCTCTTGGTCTCGACCGTCCCATTCGTCTGTGAATCGGTTACGGCGGCCGCGCTCGGCGATGCCCGGAGGCCAGGGTGCGCCCCAGAGGACGTCGTAGGCGCGAGTATAAATGGTATCCTCACCGTCGCTGTTGATGATCGCCTGTTTATGTTCTTCGGGAATCTCGGCGCATTCGGGAGTGGCGAGGAAGGCAGTGCCTGCCCAAGCTCCGTCGGCGCCTGCGGCTAGGACGGCGGCGAGCGCGCGGCCGGAGGCGATGCCGCCGGCCGCGAGGACGGGGATATCAGGGAAGGCGTCGAGGACGGAGACGAGGAGCGGGAGGAGGTTCATCTCACCGGTGTGGCCGCCGGCTTCGTTACCTTGCGCAACGAGAATGTCCGCGCCGGCGGCCACAGCCTCGCGCGCGTGGCTCATGGACTGCACCTGGCACATGACCTTGGCGCCGGCGGCCTTCGCCTTATCGGCGTAGGGGCCCGGACTGCCGAAGGAGAAGCCGATCACGTTCGGTTTCGCTTCGACGGCGGCGTCGAAGAGCGTGGGGAACATTGGGATGAAGGCGGTGATGAAGCCGACGCCGAAGGGGCGGTCTGTCTGCGAACGAATGTGAGCGATTTCATCGCGCAGCCAGTCAGGCCCTTTCGTTTGGTGGACGCCTCCAAAAGAGCCGAGGGCGCCGGCCTTAGAGACGGCGGCGGCGAGATGGCCTCCGGAGTGCATGGCCATGGGTGCGGACATGAGGGGGTAGTCGAGGGAGAACATCTGGGTGAAGCGGGTGCTGATCATCCCTCGCCCCCGGCCCCTCGCCCACTGCGCGCGAGAGGAGAGGAACGGAGCAGCTCTCGTTCTCTGGCCGGCGCGGTACTAGGTCCCGGGCGGTGTTTTTCAGGGGGGTGTTTCATTGGGACAGATCCTTCGTTCCTCAGGATGACAGCATGGCGGTGGTCGGTGCCTAGCTCATAGTACGTGTGCGTCATCATGAGCGGAAGGGGGCGCAGTGCAAAGGGTTGGTGCGTCAATCGGCGCCCAGAATGAGAGTGCCGGTGCTCGATAGGGTGCCGCCGGTGCCGTTGACGCAGGCGAGTTTGGCATTGGGGACCTGGCGGTCGCCGCATTCGTTGCGGAGCTGGCGGGTTGCCTCGATGAGGAGGAACATGCCGTACATGCCGGGGTGGGTGTAGGAGAGGCCGCCGCCGTTGGTGTTGAGGGGGAAGTCGCCGCCCGGGGCGGTGCGCTGGCCGGAGACGAAGGCGCCGCCCTCGCCGGGCTTGCAGAATCCGAGCGCTTCGAGCGTGACAAGCGCGGTGTAGGTAAAAGAGTCATAGACCTCGACGACGTCGATGTCTTCGTGGCGGACGCCGGCCATCGCGAAGGCGCGTGGGCCCGAGATGGCGGCGGGGGTTGTCGTGAGGTCGGGCATGTTCGTGATCGTCTGGTGGGTCGTCGCTTCGCCTGAGCCGAGGACCCAGACGGGCGGCTTTTTGCAATCTTTTGCGCGCTCGGCGCTGACGACAACGACTGCGCCGCCGGCGTCGGTGACGAGACAGCAGTCGAGAAGGTGGAAGGGGTACGCGATCCAGCGGGAGGAGAGGACATCGTCGATGGTGATTGGATTGCGCATCATCGCCTTCGGGTTGAGCATCGCCCATTTGCGGGTGGCGACCGCGATCTCGGCGAGCTGTTCGTGGGTCGTGCCGTACTGGTACATATGGCGCATGCAGGCCATTGCGTAGTGTGTGGGCGCACCGCCGACGTGGTAGGGCATCTCGAACTGGGCAGACGGGTGCTGGACGTCGAGGGCGGGGCGGGCAGAGCCGCCGCGGCGGCCGCCGGAGGCGCCGCTCTCGCCATGGGTGATGAGCGCGACGTCGATAAGGCCTGTCGCGATGGCAGCGGCGGCGTGCTCGACGTCGATCACGAAGGAAGAACCACCGACGGAGGTGCTGTCCGTATACTTCGGCTGAATGCCGAGGTATTCGGCGATCTGGAGAGTGGGAGACCAGCCGGCTGAGCCTGCGCTGAAGATGCCATCCACCTCGGAGAGAGCGATGCCGGCGTCCTCGAGAGCGTTGCGGGCGGCTTCCGCGTGCAGCTGGAGGGTGGATTTGTGGGGGACGATGCCGATCTCGTCGGACTCGTCGGCGCCGACGATGGCGACCCGCTTGTAGAGGGAGGCTTTGTCGCGATCAGTGGGAGTCATCGCCGGTGGAGCGTGGTGCGCGCGGGTCTGAAGACGCCGCGCCTACATTTATGCTCGTCCTCATACGGGGCGGAATTTAGGGAGGGAGACTTCTTCGGTGACGTCGTCGAAGGTAACCACAACGGGCATGTCGCAGCGGACTTGGGTAGGGTCTGGCTCCACGCCGATGAGGTTGGTGTAGAGTCGGGGGCCTTCCTCGAGCTGGACGAGTGCCGTGACGTAGGGGACCTCGTCTTGCCAGCCCGGGTGCCAGGCACGGTGCTGGATGGCGTAGGTGTAGACACGCCCGCGGCCGCTCGCTTTGCGCCACTCGATATCCCAGCCGAAGCAGGCGGGGCAGAAGTCGCGGGGGTAAAAGTAGAACTTCTGGCAGTTGCGACAAAAGGGAATCCAGAGCTCGTGGTTGCGGCAACCGTCCCAGTAGCGCTTGGACTCGGGGCTTGGCGTCGGAAGGGGCTTGCGATATCCGTCCTGGGCCATGGGTTCCTTAACCTTAACGTTAAGGAGGAGCGAGGAGCAAGGACGCGTGAGGTACGAGGTACGAAGTACGAAGGATGAACCGTATGGCAGGCGTTCGATCCCCCGGGCTCCCCCCGCCTTCTACCCCGCTTCCCTCGGGATGACAGAGAGAAGGCGGGGAGCCCCTGCGGCAGGGCTCCCCGCCAGCGGGAGGGGTGGGGGTTGTAGTCGGGATCAGGCTCCGGCGGCGGTCTGGCCGAACTGGATGATGTTCGCCGGCTGGCGGGTGGGCTGGTCGGCGTAGCGAAAGACGATCTCGGGAAAGTCGACGTCCACGCCCGCCGTGAAGATCAGGGCGAGGAAGAGGCCCATCGTGCGCATCGCGAGCGCGATCTCTCCCGGCATATCGGTCATCGGGTTTCGCTTGTCGATCTCGAGCATGCGGGCGTTGACCTGATCCATAACGCTCCGGTCCTTGTAGACGTCCGGGTTGCTGAACGCTCTGACCATCTCGCCGACCGCGACTGCCCGCTCGAGGTCGTTCTCGTACTTGTAGTTAAAGCCAGCGTCCCTCAGGGTGTCGACGAGAGTTTCGTCATCGTGCCCGAAGATGCTCTTTGCGAGAGCTCGGTAAGCGAGGTGGAACTCAGGGGTGAAGCGCTTCACGAGCCCGAAGTCCAGGATGGCAACGCGGTTGCCGGGAAGGGCGAAGATGTTGCCGGGATGCGGGTCGGCGTGGAAGTGGCCGTGGGTGAGCATCTGTTCCATGTAGACTTCGCCGAGGAGCTGGATGACCTTCTGAAGATCGATGCCCGCCTCGCGGATGCGATCGAAGTCGGTAATCTTGATGCCGTCGATGCGCTCCATGACGAGCACGCGCTTACGCGTCCACTCGTGGACGACCCGCGGGATGATTACGTTCGGGCGATCGGCCAACTGAGCGGCGATCGCCTCCATGTTCTGGGCCTCGTGATGCATGTCGACTTCGAACGGGATGTTCGCAGCGAGCTCGCGGTAGATAGGGTCGAGGGGCGCCGAGTAGAAGCGGGACTCGAGCCAGAGGATGGCTTTGAGGATCCACAGGTCGCTATAGACGAGGCGATCGATCCGGGGATAGACGACTTTGACGGCAACGTCACGGCCGTCCTTTAACCGCGCACGGTAGACCTGCGCGAGCGAAGCGGCGGCGACCGGCTTGTTGTCGAATTCGGCGAAGACTTCGCCGATGCGGGCGCCAAGCTGGCCTTCGATGTGCGGCCGCATGGTCTTCCATGGGCGCGGTGGGACCTGGTCCTGAAGGCGCGAGAGGACCTGGATGTATTCGGCCGGCAGGAGGTCGCCGCGGCTGCCTAGCGTCTGGCCGATTTTTATCATGAGGCCCTGGAGGCGGAGGGTGGCTCGGTAAATGCGGCGGGCGCTCTTCAGATGCTGCCTGCGTAGACGACGTTCATATCGCTCCACTGACATACGCGGCTTGCGCACCTGGAGTGTCTTGTACTCGAGAAGAATGCGGGCAGCGACGCCGCCGGCGTAGCCGAGGCGGACGACGCCTATATCACGCAGCTGTGGAACGGGCATCGGCGGTGGCTCCTACCTTTGCTGGCTGCTGTACGGCAGGCGGGTTGACGACGGTCTCAGGCTCTTGGGCGTACTTCAGCGCGATCTGCGGGATGTTGTTCTCCTGAAGGTCGAGGTTGCTGCCGACTGTCGCGCCGAGACCGAAGAGCAGGAAGAAGACACGCATGGCCAGCGTCATATCGCCGGGCATGTCGACGAGAGGGTTCTTCTTGAAGGCTTCGCCCCAAGCCTCGTTGACAGCCTGTACGATCTCCTTGTCCTTGTAGGTCTCGGGATCGCTCATCGCGCGGAAGAATTCGCCGGAGGCGACGAACGATGCGTCGTCCGCTTCGTTCTTGAGCCGCATGCCCTGCGCTTTGAGGCCGCGGACCAGGCCTTCGTTGTCACCGGTGAACATGGAGCGGGTGGTGAGCTTGAAAGCCTCGCGGAAGTCGTCGGTGATCTTCTTGGTGAGGCCGAAATCGAGGAGGCCGAGACGGTTGCCGGGCAGGCCGAGGAGGTTGCCGGGGTGGGGATCAGCATGGAAGTGGCCGTGGCGCATGATTTGTTCCATATAGACCTCGACGAGGAGCGGAAAGAGCACCTCCGTATCGATGCCGGCAGCGCGGAGGCCGTCGAGGTTGGTGATCTTGATGCCGTCGATGTACTCCATGGTGAGAATGCGTTTGCTCGTATGCTCCTCAACGATGCCCGGAATCACGACATCGTCACGATAAGCGAGAGTGGACGCGATGGCCTTCATGGCTTCGGCTTCGTGGAGCATGTCGACTTCGAGTGGGACGTTGGCGGCGAGCTCCTGGTAGACGGGCTCGAGGGGATAGTTGCTGAAGCGGGACTCGAGCCAGATCATCCCGCGGAGGATACGGAGGTCTGTCCGGACGAGTCGCGGGCTATTGGGATAGACGACTTTGACGGCGACCTGACGGCCGTCTTTTAGTTTCGCCTTATAGACCTGGGCGAGTGAGGCGGCAGCGACCGGCTTGCGGTCGAATTCAGCGAAGACGGACGCGATGGGGCCGCCGAGCTCGCGCTCTATGTGCGGCTTCATCTCGTTCCAGGGATGAGGCGGCACCTTGTCCTGGAGGAGCGAGAGGACGCTGGCGTACTCTTCCGGGAAGACGTCGGGACGGCTGCCGATCGTCTGGCCGATTTTGATCATGAGCCCTTGGAGACGGAGGACAGCGCGATAGATGCGCTGTGCGCTGCGGCGGTGATGATCCCGGAGCCGTCTATCGTACTCCTCCGGGGACATTCCCTTCTTTCGCATCGCAAGGAGTTTGTAGCCGGACAGGATGCGGGCCGCGGTCGTGGCGGCGTGGGTGAAACGGAAGACTCTGTTTTCGCGAAGGCCGGGCAGCATTTTCGCACTCCTTCCCGGGGCTCCGGCGCCCCGTTGAAGTCATTAGGACGATGTTCGGGTGATTAAAACTGTGATCTCCATCACAATTGCCAACACCTAGGTTGGCAATTAGCCTCCTCTACGAGATCGTTCCTCCAGGCGGCGGAGCTGGCCCGCAGTCAGGCGGCGCTCCATCGCGGGGCCGAGGATGTCGTCGAAGACATAGACGAAGAGGAAGTGAATGGCGAGGATGCCGCCCCAGATGGCGGCGACCCATTGAATGAACCAGCCGTCTGGGGTCAGAACGTCGATCGCCAAGATGAGGAGCATCACCGGAATAAAGATGGCAAGGTGCTGGAGGAATCCCATTTGCTGGTGAGCGCGGTGTCTGGCTTCGCGCCGCAGCCGTTCGTCATCAGTGACGGGCTCGGCGTCGCTTTCGCTGTCCCAGGAACAACCTCTCATGTCGGACCTCCTTCTGGTGCTCAATCGAAGACGACTGTTCTGTCCGCGTGTGCGGGCGCTTTCAGCAGTTCGCGCAAAGGGACGCCGATGCCGTAGGTATGTATCTTCGGCGCCGGTTTGACCTTTATGAAGCAGAGGTCGGGCTCATTGAGTACGCCAAATCCGGTTATGGACTTCAGCTTGCCCGCTTTCAGAAGGGCGACAATCTCAGGATCCTCGCGCGATAGACTCGCGGCTGTGCCGGTGAACTGAATCGAAAATGGGGGGCCAACCGGGTACTTCCGAACCGGAATGCAGATTGCCACGTTGGGATTGCGTTGTACGTTCTTAGCTTTCTTAGTGTCACTTCCGGTAGCGAAGTAGAAGGCTCCGTCCACGAACTTGTACATGATGCCTACGGCGTGCGGCTTACCGTCAGGAGTCGCGCTTGCCAGCGTGCAATAAGAGCGCCGCGAGATGATTTTTTTCAGTTGCTCGCGCAGACGAATCGAACTCGCCGACTGCCTGACTGTCGCCGCATCGGTCATATGACGGCCTCTTCGGTGATGGCCTTCTCACCTTGAGATCCGGCGTGGAGGTAGGTATCCGCGCCAGCGAGCGCGCCCGGCATAGCCGCCTTGATGCGGTCTAGGGCTTCCATGGCTGTGCGGACCTCATTGACGCCGTCGTAACCGTGCTGTTCGTTTTCGAAGATGGAATCGTCGGCGGCTTTGATCTTCTGGATAGCTTCTTCAGTCCAGTCAAGTTCGGCCTTGTGGACCTTGAGGCCGCAGTCGATCGTGAGCTGCCAGAAGAGAGCTTCGTGCTGGAGGCCGATCGACTCGACGAATTTGTCGACGAACTGATGCGCGTACTGGAGATAGGTGAGGGCCGTCCGCGTCTCGTCGGCGCAATTCTGGAGGACGGAAATCAGCTCCGGTTTTGGCAGTGACGAGCCGAAGAAGACCTTGATGAGGATCGGCTCTCTAACCTGCTCATGCTGGGCCGGCGTCGCCAGCCAGTCGAGGAGCTCGCGGCGGCCGGTATCAGTGATGGAGTAGACCTTGCGGTTGGGGCGGTCCTCCTGGACCTCGACCTTCATTTCGACGAGGCCTTCGCCCTCCAGTTGCTTGAGTGCGGGGTAGATCTGACTGAGCTCGGCGTTCCAGAAATGAGCCACGGAGGTGTCGAAGAACTTCTTGAGCTCGTAGCCGGTCATTGGCCCGTAGTTGATGAAGCCGAGGAGCGCGTGCTTCAGCGACATGAGATGACGCTCCTACGGCAAAGCATTTGATGGCGAGTCCGGTTCATTTACCCCTCCTTGTTCCGGCTAGCCGCGGCCGGCCGGGTTTGGGTGACTTGCGACCACAGAGCCGACGGCGCGACCGTCGAGGTGAAGCGCGAGGTGCGCGAGGAGATTGGCGAGGACCGTGCGTACACCTGACGGGCGCGTACCGCGCATCCGCGCGCTTGCAGTCAGGGCGGCGATCTCGCGGTGGCGTTCGGCCAGCTGTGCTTCCCAGAGCAGCGGGCTTGAGTTCAAGTCCAACATTGGAACACCTCTTCTCTACTCAAGCAACTGGATATATCAACCCTTATATATTCGGAGCCAAATAGCTGTCAAGGGCTTTGAGGGCGAGTTTGTGTGATTTCGGTCACACTCAGACCCAGTTCGTGCTTGGTTGTTGCTATAGAGACCCTGTGCTATACTCCGGCGCGACTGGCTAGGGATAATTTTCACAAAGTCTGCGCCCATGTTGCCTGAATGGGGTCAAGTCGGCTTTTTGCTCCTGATTGCGCTCATCTTCCCTGTCGGCGGAATCGGAACTTCCTGGCTGTTTGGAAGGCTGGGGGTGCGCCCCGAGCGGCCGGACCCAATTAAGGAAGAGACGTACGAATGCGGTGTAGAGACCGAGGGTACGGCCTGGGTACAGTTCAACTTCCGCTACTACTACTTCGCGCTGCTGTTCGTCGTTTTTGACGTCGAGGCGGTGTTCCTCTATCCCTGGGCGGTCTCCTTCGAACGGGTGGCAGTCACCGGCTTCATTGAAGTCCTAACGTTCGTGCTTATCCTCCTGATCGGGCTCCTCTACGCCTGGCGCAAGGATGCTCTCGAATGGACTTAGCGTGACCAAGATCATCACAGGTCTCGATATAGCGCACCGCATCGAGCAGATGTTTCCGGCTGCCGTTGAGGACGCGCTTCCCGAAGCAGCGACGGTGACTCCGGCACAGCTGCTGGACGCCTGCTCTTTTCTGAGGGACGACCCGGAACTAAAGTTCGAGTTCCTGAGCTCGCTGACGGCCGTGGACCGGCTCGAATACTTCGAGGTTGTGTACCACCTTACGTCCATCCGGCTCAACCAAATGACGGCGATCAAGGTGAAGACGACTGGCCGCGAGAACCCGCGAGTGCCGTCGGTGACGCCGATCTGGCCGGGAGCAAATCTGCAGGAACGCGAGGCGTATGACCTGATGGGGATCGTGTTCGTCGGTCACCCGGACCTGCGCCGGGTGTTCCTGTGGGATGGGTTCGATGGCTGGCCGCTACGCAAGGACTATCTCATCGGACCGGGCGGACGCTTTCCCGGGCTCGAGCGGTTCCCCGGCGAGTCTCCGGAGCCTCTCGGCGGCAGGGGCTAGCATTGACGGTCCGAGCGGAGCCGTTCGTCGTCAATCTCGGGCCACAGCACCCTAGCACGCACGGGGTCTTTCGGCTGCGCCTGACGCTCGACGGCGAGAGGATCATCGACGCGGACATGGTGATGGGGTACCTGCACCGCTCGATGGAAAAGCTGGCCGAGGAGCGAACATACACGCAAAACATCCCGTTCACGGATCGGACGGACTATCTCGCCGCGATGACGGGCAACCTGGCGTATGTCATTGCCGTCGAGCAGCTGTGCGGCATCGAGCCGCCGGAGCGTGCGCAGTGGCTGAGGACTATCATGTGCGAGTTGCAACGCATCGCGAGCCACTGCATGGCGGTTGGCATTTTCGCGAATGACTGCGGGGCCTGGCAGACGCCGGTGATGCACATGCTGCGGGACCGCGAGAAGGTCTTGGACCTGTTCGAGATGGCGTGCGGAGCAAGGCTGACGCTGAACTACATGCGGATCGGAGGTGTGTCCAGGGACGTGCCCCCCGAGTTCATGCCGGCCGCTCGGAAGCTGATCAAAGAGCTACCGAAGAAGCTTAACGAATACGAGGACCTCCTGCTGGAGAACGAGATCATCGTCGAGCGTTCCAGGGGGATTGGGGTCCTCACTCCAGAGCAGGCGATGGCCAACTCGGTAAGCGGGCCGATGCTGCGGGCGAGTGGTGTGGCGTGGGACATCAGGAAGGCGGACCCTTATGCCGCGTACGACAAGGTGGACTTCGACATCGCAGTTGGGGTCCACGGCGACGTTTACGACCGGTTCGTGGTGCGGCTGGCCGAGATGCGCCAGAGCGTCAAGATCCTCGAACAGACACTCGACCTAATACCGGACGGGCCGGTACACGCGCAGCTGCCGACAGCGACGGTGCAACCGATCGACCAGCCGGTGGCGCCGCTTGCGATCCGGCCGCCTGTTGGCGAAGCGTACGGGCGGATCGAATCGCCCCGCGGCGAGCTGGGCTTCTACCTAGTGAGTGACGGAAGCCCAGCCCCGTTCCGGTTTCACATTCGGTCGCCTTCGTACATCAACCTGACGCCGCTGAAGCTGATGAGCGTCGGCGGGACCGTCGCCGACGCCATCGTGATTCTGGGAAGCGTGGACATTATCGTCGGCGAGGTGGACAGGTGAGCGGAAAGGAGAATTGGGGGAACGGGGGCGCGCTTCGGCTTCGATGGACTCAGCCCGGGCTGGCGTTGGGTCGATGCTTCGATGAACTCAGCACGAACGGGGTGTAGATGATTCGGCTGGCCGAGTGGTACGACTTTCGCGACCTCGGCAATACCGTGGGTTCGCTATTGGACCAGATCCGGGACTGGGGAGCGCCGGACTGGGTGCCGTACGTCGTCTCGGGTTTGATAGGGGTTGTGGCGATCCTGCTCTGGACGGTGCTCAGTGTGCTCGCGTTCATCTGGATCGAGCGGCGGGTGGTGGGGCTGATGCAGAACAGGATCGGACCCAACCGTGTTGGGCCCAACGGGCTGCTGCAGCCTGTCGCCGACGCGCTGAAGCTCCTGTTCAAGGAGCCGATCACGACGCGCGAGGCCGACCGAATACTGTTCTGGCTGGCGCCGATCGTGGTGTTCGTGCCGACAATAGTCGTCTTTGCGGTGATCCCGTTCGGCGAGCGAATGGTGCTGGCCGATCTGAACGTCGGCGTGCTGTTTCTCATCGCGGTCGGCTCGCTGAACACGATCGCGATATTTATGGCGGGTTGGTCGTCGAACAACAAGTATGCGCTCATCGGGGCAATGAGGACGATAGCGATGCTGATCAGCTACGAGCTGATCCAGGTGCTGGTGCTCCTCGCGGCGGTGCTCTTCGTCGGCAGCATGAGGCTGGGGGACATCGTCGCCTGGCAGGCGGGTTACGGCGTTTGGCTGCTGTTCCTACAGCCTCTCGGTTTGCTGGGATACATCGTATCGGGAGCAGTGGAAATGAACCGCTCGCCGACAGACATCGCCGAGGCGGAATCGGAGATCGTGGCTGGGTATCACACCGAGTATGGGGGCATCAAGTTCGGCTTTTTCTACCAGGCGGAGTACCTGGCGGGGTTCGCTATCGCGGCGGTGATCGTGACGTTGTACATGGGCGGGTGGACGTTATGGGGGGTGGAGGACTGGGTGCCGGGCTGGCTGATTTTCCTGGCGAAGTTGTACGGAGTCTTCTTCATCTATATCTGGTCGCGCGGAACTCTGCCGCGCTTGCGGATTGATCAGCTGATGGCATTCGCCTGGAAATTTCTCCTCCCCCTATCGCTGGTGAATGTAATAATCATCGGCGGCGAGAAGCTGCTGTGGCAGGAGGCCGAGCTTTCTTCCGGAGAGGCGCTACCGCTGTTTGCGGTGGTCAATTGGGCGGTCGCGGTTGTGCTGATCGTCGGTTGGGCCTGGGTTCTGGGGCACCAGCGCCCTGAACGAGTGGCGCACCGGGCGGTACTTACCCAAGAGGTCGGCGCGATTCACTTCGGAGAGCCGGCGCCGACCGTCTGATGGACGATACAGGAACGGTCGTCGCGTTCTACATGCTATCGGCGTTGACGATTGTGTCGGCCCTGGGCGTAGTCGTTGTGCGGAACCTGATTCATGCGGTGGTGTTCCTGATCCTGAGTTTCGTGGGGGTAGCCGGGCTCTACATAACGCTATCGGCAGATTTCGTCGCGGTCACGCAGGTCCTGATATACGCGGGTGCCGTCTCAGTGCTTATCCTGTTCGCGATTGTGCTGACGCCGACCGGAGACCGGGGTAACCAGGAGACGTTCTTGCGGCTGCCTGCGTTGCTGCTCGCTCTGCTTGTGGCGTTCACGTTGGGATACGTGGCGATCGATACCGACTGGGCGATCTCCGACCGAGAGGGGTTCCAGCAGACGGCTTCAACGATCGGGGAGGCGTTACTCGACAAGTACGTGCTGCCGTTCGAGATCGCCTCGGTACTGCTCCTCGTCGCGATGATGGGGGCGATCGTGCTTGTGCGGCCCGACAGCGCGATGGAGGGCGAATAGTGTCGGTCAACCTCGAGCATTACCTGATTGTGGGCGCGGTCCTGTTCTCGGTCGGGCTTTACCTCGCTTTGGCGAAGCGGAACTTCGTCGCTGTGTTGATGGGCATCGAGCTGATGTTCAATGCGGTGAACCTGACGTTTGTGGCGTTTTCGCGGTTCGTTCGGTCGCCGAACCCGCTCGACGGGCACGTATTCGTGGTGTTTGTGATAACGGTCGCGGCGGCGGAGGCGGCGACCGCGCTGGCGCTGGCCGTGCTCCTCTATCGTGTACGGGACACGATCAATGTCGACCGGATCGACTTGCTGAAATGGTAGGGACAGGGAACATGGAACACAGAGCCTGTTGCTCGCTGTTCTTGCTTGCTTGTTCTCATGGGGCGGAGGACTAGGGCCTGTGTGGGCGAAGCTGATGGACACGAAGAACGCATATACGGCGGAGATGTGGAAGGAGTTGCTGAACGGCGAGGCGCTTTCTGTTCGGGTGATCCCCGCGTCTGGATGGGCGAAGGCGTCGGAGCTTGAACCGCACGCGATCTATGTGCCGTGGGGGAAGCTGCATGTGGCGCAGGAGATCTTGAGGAAGATTTGAACGCGTCGCGCCGCCCCCTGTGTCCCTCGCGGCGCTATGCTCCTCATCCTTGGTGGCGGGGCCTGCTTCATCCCACCCACCCGCCCGGGAGAACAAACTGGGGGACACCCCCAGACCCCCGGCCTGCCGGCGGTTATGGGCGAGACGAGGGGGCGCGAAGCTGGTCCTGAGTACGATTCCGGAGGGGTTTGTTTGGGCGATCATGTTGCTGCCGCTCGGCTCGTTTGGGGTCATTACGCTCGTTTCCTTTCTGGGGCTGACGCGGGACGGTAGTTGGAGTCCTCGGTATAGCGGCTACCTGACGATCGCGGCGATCTTTGTTGCGTTCGCACTTTCACTATGGGCGCTCGACGGCGCGATCGACGCCGATGGGGCTCGCGTCGGGTTCGACGGGCACAAGTGGGTGGTGGTGGGTGAGCTGGATGTGCACATCGGCATCACGCTCGATGGGCTGTCGGCGATCATGCTTGTTGTCGTGACGAGCGTTTCGCTGCTCGTACAAGTGTACTCGCAGGAGTATATGCGAGGAGATGGAGGGTACAACCGGTACTACGCCTTCATGTCGTTGTTCACGGCGTCGATGCTGGGGCTGGTGCTGGCATCGAACATCGTCCAGCTGTTCGTGTTCTGGGAGCTGGTGGGGCTGTGCTCCTACCTGCTGATCGGGTTCTGGTTCTACAAGGACTCCGCGCGAAGGGCAGCGACGAAGGCATTTCTAGTGACGCGCGTCGGGGACCTCGGTTTTTTGATCGCGATCCTGATCATCTTCTCGGAAACCGGGAAGCTGGGCATCGGCGATATCCACGAGGCGGCCATCGCCGGAGCGGTCGGCTCGACAGCGCTGACGCTGTTCGCGCTGGGTTTGTTCGCGGGCGCGGCAGGGAAATCAGCACAGTTCCCGCTGCACGTATGGCTGCCGGACGCGATGGAGGGTCCGACGCCGGTCTCGGCGCTGATCCACGCGGCGACGATGGTGGCCGCGGGGGTATACCTGGTGGCGCGGTTCTTCCCGGTGTTTGCGGAGTCCGACGAGGCGATCACGACGGTGGCGGCGATCGGGGCGATCACGGCGATAATCGCTTCGCTGTTGGGGATCATGGCGACGGACATCAAGCGTGTGATGGCGTATTCGACGATCAGCCAGCTGGGGTACATGATGATGGGCCTCGGGGTCTTCGGCATCGTGGCCGCGATCTTCCATCTGTTCACGCACGCCTTTTTCAAAGCGCTGCTCTTCCTGGGAGCGGGATCGGTGAACCACGCAACCGGGACGTTCGACATGCGACGCATGGGCGGCCTGGCGAAGTACATGCCAGTGACGTTCTGGACCGTGTTTATAGCGAGCATGGCGCTCGTGGGGCTCCCTCCGTTGGCGGGCTTCTGGAGCAAAGACGAAATCCTGAGCGACGCCTGGGATGACCGGCCCTGGGTTTTTGTCGTCGCGCTCATCGGTGTCTTCCTGACGGCGGTGTATGTTGGCCGGATGCTGTTCCTAACGTTCGGCGGGGAATACAAGGGGGGCGAGGAATCGGAACACGGAGAACCGGGCGTACACTCGGAGCCGCATGAATCGCCGACGCTGATGCTGGTCCCGCTGGTCGTGCTGGCCGTGATGGCTGCTGTGGCTGGATTGGTGAATATCGACGATGGGCTGAAGACGCTGATCGAGGGCTGGCTGCCAAGAGAGAGCGAGGAGTTGGTGACCCACGGCGGCTTCCAATGGTGGATCGCGCTCTCTTCGACGGCTGCGGGTCTGGCAGGACTGGGGGTGGCCTGGCTGGTGTACGGTGCGCGCGTTGTGGAATCGGACCGCGTGCGGCATATCGCGGAGCCGCTACCGGAGATACTCGAGAACAAGTACTACCTTGATTGGCTATACGAAGAGTTCTTCGTGAGAGGGCTGGTGCTGGGCGGCGCTGCGTGGCTGCTCTCCCTCTGGGACCGGTACGTCATCGACGGCGCGGTCAACGGTGTTGGAACAGTCGCAAGGTGGAGCGCCGATCAAGCACGGCTTGTGCAAGCTGGACAAGCTCAGCTTTATGCAAGCGTGATGCTGATCGGCGTCGTGGGTGCAATCGCAGGTATCCTGATCATCGACCCGAAATGAGGTCTGTTTAGGTGCTATCCCTGGCAGTGTTCCTCCCGATCGCCGGTGTGCTTGCCATTGTCTTGCTGCCGAAGGAAGAGGAACACCGGGCGAAATTGATCGCCGCGGGCGTCTCTGCGGTCGTATTGGCGCTGATTGCGTTTATGTTCGTCGATTACGACCGGGACAGGGCCGGATACCAGTTTGTGAATAGCACGACATGGCTTGACTCAGACTTTTCGAATATCAAGCTCAAGTACGCTGTCGGGCTGGACGGCCTTTCCTTGCCGCTGGCGCTGTTGACTGCTTTCCTGGGACTCGTTTCGGTGTTGATTTCGTGGCGGATCGAGCTCAGGCCGAGGGAGTATTTCGCCTGGCTGCTGGTTCTGGAGACGAGCCTTCTCGGTGTATTTAGCGCGCTGGACTTTGTCCTGTTCTTCCTGTTCTGGGAGATAGAGCTGGTGCCGATGTACTTCCTGATTTCAGTCTGGGGCAGCGGGAACCGGGTGTACTCGGCGTGGAAGTATGTGTTGTATACGTTCTTCGGTTCCGCCTTGATGCTGGTGGGCATCCTCACTCTCGGGTTTACGGCGGATACGTTCGACATCCGCCAATTAGCGCGAATCGGAGACATAAACGACGCGATCATCCCCACGTGGGCGATCTTCACGCTGATCATCTCGGCGTTTCTAATCAAGCTACCGATCGTGCCGCTTCACACGTGGCTGCCGGATGCCCACACGGATGCGCCGACGGCGGTGAGCGTGATCCTGGCGGGCGTGCTGCTAAAGATGGGCGGCTACGGCATCCTGCGCATGAGTCTTTCAATCATGCCGGACGTTGCACGCGACGCTTCCATATGGCTGGCTATCATCGCTGCGGTGAGTATCTTGTACGGGGCGCTGATGACGTTGATCCAGCAGGACTTGAAGCGGCTCATCGCGTATTCGAGCGTGAGCCATATGGGCTATGTACTACTGGGCGCGTCTGCGATTGGTACGGTCGGACTGACGGGCGCGTCGATGCAGATGCTGACGCACGGACTGATCACGGGGATGCTCTTCGTGCTTGTCGGCATGGTGTACGACCGTGCCCACACGCGGAACATCGCCGATCTCTCGGGGCTTGCGCCGCGCATGCCCTTCATAGCGGTGATGATGGTGGTGGCGGGGCTGGCCTCCCTCGGGCTGCCGGCACTCGCGGGGTTCGTCTCGGAAGTGACGGTGTTCCTGGGCACGTTCGAGAAACACGAGGTAATGACGATTGCGGGTGTAATTGGCATCGCCTTCGCCGCCGGCTACATCCTGTGGACGATCCAGCGCGTCTTCTGGGGTGCGCCCGACCCGCGCTGGGAGTCGCTGGTGGACGCGACGGCTTGGTGGGAGCGGGGGCCGTTGCTGGCGATGACGGCGGCGATCGTAGCCATCGGCATATATCCGGCGGTGATGATGGACTTATTCGAGAGCGGTGTGACGCCTATAGCGCAGAGGCTAGGGTAGGGAGTCGTCGAGTGCTGGGTGCCGAGTGCGGAGACCCTGATTGATGGAAGACATCAACCGGTTCGGGCCTGAGCTGGCGCTGCTGATCGCCGCGGGGCTGATCGTCGTAGGAGACGTGACGCTGCCAATGCGAGGCGGCACAAGGCGGGTTGCTAGCGTCGCCCTCGGGCTCGCAGGGCTCGCCGTGTCTGCACTGTGGTCGCTTGTGCTGATCGTTGCGGACGAGCGGGGGAACGCGTTCGACGGACTGATGGTCGTCGACGACTTCTCTTTATTCTTCAATTTCCTGTTCGTGGGTATCGCGGCGGTCATCATCCTCGCCTCGGTTGACCTGCTCGAGAAAAGCCGGTTTCGGGCGGAGTATGTGGCGCTGGTCCTCACGTCGACGGTCGGGATGATGCTCATGGCGGGCACGGTGGACCTGATCGCTATCTTCGCCGCGCTGGAGCTGCAGGCGATAAGCTTCTATGTGCTCGTGGCCTTCCTCAAGGACGGGCGCTCAAGCGAGGCTGCGCTGAAGTATCTGTTGCTTGGGGCGGTAAGCACGGCGCTGACGCTCTACGGGATGGCCTACCTGTTCGGGCTTTCGGGCTCAACGAATCTGAACGACATCGCGGCTTTCGTGGCGGGCGCTGATTCCGGGACGCGGCCGGCGCTGGTATTGGCGGCGGTGTTCCTGGCGGCGGGCCTCGGTTTCAAGATGGCGGTCGTGCCGTTTCAGATGTGGGTGCCGGACGTCTACCAGGGGGCGCCGACACCTGTGACCGCGTACCTGTCAGTGGCGAGCAAAGCGGCGGGGTTTGCGGTGGTCATGCGGGTGTTTGTCGTTGCTCTAGGGCAAGGCCTGATTTCGAGCGATTGGTCGAACATGTTCGCGGCGATCGCGGCGATCTCGATGACATTGGGCAACGTCGCGGCGCTGGCCCAATCGGACATCAAGCGGATGCTCGGCTACAGCAGCATCGCGCAGGCGGGGACGTTTCTGATTGGGCTGGCGGCGGTGGCGGCGAATGACCCGCAGTTGCTGCTTGGGACTAGCTCCGTCGTGTTCTTCCTCGGGACGTATGCGTTCACGAACCTCGGCGCATTCATCGCGATCATCGCAATCTCGAATAAGATCGGCTCGGACCAGATAGGCGACTACGCGGGTGTGGCGCGGCGGTCTCCCTGGTTAGCCGCGGGCCTGACGGCATGCTTGCTGTCGCTGACTGGGATTCCACCACTCGCGGGGTTCTGGGGGAAGTTCTGGGTATTCAACGCGGCCGTCCGGGCTGATCTCGTTTGGCTCGCGCTGATCGGTGTCCTGAACAGCGTGATTTCGGCCTATTACTACGTTGGCGTTGTGCTGAAGATGTACACGCAGGAGCCAGCCAACGACGAGGCGTTCCAGCCGAGCCCGTATCTGGGACTGGCGATGACGGCTGCCGTCGTGGGGCTGGTGGCAGTCGGCTTGTATCCCGCACCGCTGCTGGACGCGTCCGAATCGGCGGCAGCCGTTCTCGGCTAGAGGCGCGATTATCGGGAAAATGCACTCGGTTCTTATTTCCGTCGAGGAGGCGCTCCGGGCGGCGATTGACAGCGAGCGGCTCGAAGGCATGGCGAGCGCAGCAATGGAGCGCGAGGGTCTGCCGTCCGCCGAGCTGAGTGTTCTCATTACAGACGATGAGACCGTTCGCGAGCTGAACCGGGAGTATGCAGGCGAGGACTCGACGACCGACGTGCTCGCCTTTTCGCTGAGAGAGGGCGAAGAGTTCGCGTCGCCTGACGGTGTGTTGCAGTTGGGCGAGGTCATCATCTCGTATCCAACAGCAGGCCGGCAGGCGGCAGACGCGGGAAGGTTGGTCGAAGAAGAGATCGAACATCTGCTGGTTCACGGGGTCCTTCACCTGCTCGGATACGACCACGCGGAGCCGCAAGAGGAAGAGCGGATGCGGGCGCGGGAGCGGGACCTACTGGCGGCGTTCAACTGGCGCGATGGCCTATAACTCGATAACAGGCGAAGCTATAATTACCCGTAGTGAGCGAGGTCCTTTACCGGAAGTGGCGCCCCCAGCGCTTCTCCGAAGTCATGGGGCAAGAGGCTATTACCCGCACTCTGCGCAACTCTGTCGCGTCTGACCGCGGGCTTGCGCACGCTTACTTGTTCAGCGGGCCGCGTGGGACTGGGAAAACAACTCTCGGCCGGCTGTTGGCGAAGGTCGCGAACTGCGATCGGCCCGACGAGGGGGAGCCGTGCAACGAATGCGCCTCTTGTCTCGCCTTCAATGAAGGCCGTGCGATGGACTTCATCGAGCAGGACGCGGCCAGCCACAATAGCGTCGATGATATACGCCAGTTGCGCGAGAACGTCGTTCTCACACCGATGGCAGGCGGGAAGAAGGTCTACCTGCTGGACGAGGTCCACATGCTGAGCAAGGGCGCCGAGAACGCGCTACTCAAGACGCTCGAGGAGCCGCCGGCGCACATTATCTTCGTCCTGGCGACGACGGAGGCACATAAGGTCGAGGCGACGATAATCTCTCGCTGCCAGCGGTTCGACCTGCGCCGGATTCCGTTGAGTGCCATTGTGGAGAGGCTCGCGGAGATCTGCCAGGCCGAGGGATATTCGCTCGAGGAAGCCGCGCTGGAGGAGATCGGCCGGAGCGCGACGGGGAGCCTGCGGGATGCAATCAACGGCCTCGAGCAGGTGGTCACATACTATGGCCAGTCGCCATCACTCGAGCAGGTGCGCGAGGCGTTGGGGCTGGTTGTCGACGCGCGAAGCGCAGAGCTTGCGAGGCTGGCGCTGGATGGGAATCTGGCCGGTGGGCTTGCGTTGATAGCCGCCGTGCGCGATGACGGGGCCGACATGAAGCATTTCTGCAAGCAAGTGGTCGGTTACCTGCGGAACCTTCTGCTCGCGAAGACGGGCGCGCTGGAAGCACTCGACCTACCACGGGAGGCCGCAGATGAGGCGAAGGAGGCCGGCGGCAAGCTCGACCGTGACAGGATCGTGCGAGTACTAAGGGCGTTCGCGCTCGCCGACTTCAGAGACGATTCGCCCGCCTCCGGCGGCTCATTGCCGCTGGAGCTGGCGCTCATGGAGGTGGCATCAGGCGGAAGAGCCGCGCCGGTTGATGTCACTCCGCCAACAGCGGAAGTGGTCATCGCGGTGGATGACAGCAAGGTGGATACGATCGAACTGGCTGTTGAGCGAGAGATAGAGGCCGCGCCGAGGGATGGAACGCCGGTCCGGGCGGCAAGCTCTACTGACACGATGGGTCTCCTGGACCGCGTGCGGCAAGCCTGTAAGGATACCGACAGACAGCTGTCCGGGCTGCTGAACGGGTCGTGCGAGGTGAAATCGGAGGAAGTCGAGGTTGTAACGCTAGGGTTCTACCATACGTTCCATCTTGAGAGAATCGAGTCAGGGCCGTACGCGAAGCGGCTGGAGGAGCTATTTTCGAGCGTGCTGGGACGGACGGTGAGAATCGCCTTTGAGCATTCGCCCCGAGAACGCGTCGTGAGGCCAGCGGCGAAGGGCGGGCACCTTGTGGAGGCGGCGCGCCAGTTGGGTGCGAGACCAATCGGAAGAACATCAGTAGAAGGAGGGCCGGATGGCGAGCCGCGGCGGGACGAATCCTGACTTCATGAAGCAGCTCCAGCAGATGCAGGGACGGATAGCAGAAGTACAGCAGAGGCTGGACGAGACGGTAAT
>Ga0209160_1000985_pt1 | contig 23819 bp, 21 predicted proteins | sample GraSoiAngelo_153_FD_186167 | JGI IMG/M metagenome (GOLD analysis project Ga0209160, IMG submission 186167) | Grasslands soil microbial communities from the Angelo Coastal Reserve, California, USA - 14_1009_12_40cm (SPAdes) (version 2) | ecosystem: Environmental > Terrestrial > Soil > Grasslands ...
CCCGGGGAGCTCGAGGGAGTGGTCATCGACCTCCGTGCTCGCGCACGTAGGCGGCGACGATGCTCCGCCACGAGCGCTGCGACGTCAAGACGAGCTCCACCAGCTCGCGGACTGCTCCGCGCCCGCCGCGGGCGCGCGTCACGTGGTGCGCGGCCGCCTTCACCGTCGCCGGCGCGTCGGCGACGGTGACCGCGAGGCCGACGATCTGCATCGCCGGGATGTCGAGGAGGTCGTCGCCGATGAAGGCGACCGCGTCGGCCGGCACGTTGTGCTCGGCGCGCAGCGCCTCGACGACCTCGCCCTTGCGGCGCGCGCCGAGGACGACCGAGTCGACCCCGAGCTTGGCGCCGCGCGCCTTCGCGATCGGGCTCGACTCGCCGGTGACCATGGCGGTCCGGATCCCGGCGCGCTTGGCCAGCGCGATCGCGACCCCGTCGTGGGTGTGAAAGGCCTTCAGCTCGTCGCCGTGCTCGGAGAGCATCATCCGGCCGTCGGTCAGGACCCCGTCGACGTCCATGACGAGAAGTCGGATCTTTCGGGCTCGTGCGAGGACGGCGCGCGTCGGCATCAGGCGACGCGCCGGGACTGGCGCGCGACCGGCACGGGCGCCGCCGCCGTCTCCGCCTGGGCGAGCCCGGGGAGCGCGACCACGATGGCGGCGAAAAACCAGAACGGTTCCATGATGCGCACGATGATGAACGTGTTGGCGCCGAGCGCGTGGCCGAGAAGACCGACCGTCCCGGCGACGAAGCCGAGCGCGAGCCCGCGTTCCTCGGGCACGGTCAGGGTGCGGAACGAGGTGACGCCGGCCTTCAGGAGGGCCCAGACGAGCGCCAGGAACGTCACGAGCCCCACGATGCCCGTCTCGACCAGCGTCCTAGCGAACTGCTGATCCATGAACGCGAAGCCCGTGACGCCGTAGCCGAAGATGGGGCGATGGCTGAAGCCCTCCAGCGCCTGCTTCACGCTGATGAGCCGAGCCGAGGTCGACGGATCGAGGCCGACCGCGCCGACGCGCACCGTCGGCTGTCCGCGCTCGGGCTCGAACGTGTAGTGCACGCGCTTCGTGACCGATTCGGGCAACAGCGTGAAGATGGCGGGCGAGGCAACGATCATGACGATGAACCCCGCGATCATCAGGCGGCGCCGGCTCGTGAGCACGGCGATCGCCGCGACCGCCGGGATCGCGCCGACGTAGGACGTACGCGAGAGCGTGAACATGAACGGGATCGCCATGAGCCCGGCCAGGCCGAGATAGATCGCCCGGGTCTTGAGACGCGCCGTCTCGAGCGCGATGCCGCCGGCCACCGCGATGAGCAGCAGCAAATAGCCGCCGAACGTATTGGGCTCGCCCTCCTTGCCCTCGAACGGCGCCGACACGCGCTGTCCGCTCGGGATCTGCGTGAGCCCGATCAGGCTGACGATCACCGCGGTGAGAAACGCCGCGGTGACGAGGCGCCACGCCTGGCGTCGGTCGACGAGGTTGTTGACGACCATGTAATAAACGACGAAGTACTCGACGTACTTGAGGACGTAGAACGCGCCGCCGAAGCCGGCGACCGTTCCGGTCATGTAGCCGATCAGGGTCGCGACGCCGGTCGCGGCCACGTACGCGAGGATCGGCCGGTTGAGCGGGGTCTTCAGGGTGAGACCGAGCTCCTTGTTGACGGCGGTCTTGGCGAGCCAGCTGAACGCGACGACCAGCAGCAGGATGTCTTCGCTCCGGATCACGATCCGGCGTCCCTCGGCAACCATCCCGCCAGTGCCGAGCTGTGGCGAGAGCAGCATCGAGAAGATCACGAGGTAGAGGCCGAACTCGATCCTGACGAAAACGACGAGGAAGACGGCCAGCGCGGCGGCCAGGACAAAGGGTGAATCCACGCGCCTACTTCACTCGCACGACCTGGTTGCCCAGGCCGAGGCGCATCAGCTCCTGACCTTTCGCCTCCGCTTCCCCTGACGTGGCGAAGTTCCCGTGACGGAGCGCGAATATGACCGCCTCGCCCGGCTGGGCGGCGATGCGCACCTGATGACCGCTCGCGCGCAGCCGCTCGGCCGTCTGGACAGCACCGCGCAGCGGAAGGGGCAGTCCCACCTGCACGCTCAGCCGCTCGCGCTCGCCGACCACGAATGCCTCGGCGAATCCCTGCTGGCGCAGCGCCGCGACGAGTGCCTGCGCGTCGCGCGCGCTCGGAATCTTCTCGATCAGCACCGCGTAGAGCGCGGCGCCCGTCTGCTGACGGAAGCGCACGGTCGGATAGCCGGCCTCGCTCAGCTGCCGCTCGACGCGCTCGGCCTCGGGCGCGGTCATGAAGGGGCCGAACTCGATCGCGTAGCGTGCGCCGGCCGCGGGGGCACTGCCGAGCGGGGCAGCGGGCTTGGGCGGCGCGGCCGGCGCGACGGCCGCGGGCCGCTCGACGGGAGCCGGCGGCGTGACGACGGGCCCCAGGCTCATCGCCGGCGCCGGGAATTGGGGCGTCGGTGACTGGGGCATCAGCGACGCCGCCGGGGCCGGCGTGGTCGGCGCCGAGGACGGCGTCTCGAGACGCTGGCGCAACAGCTCCTTGGGTTTCTGACTGCCGCCGAACCAGCCCAGGCGCCAGCCGGCGAGGCTGCCCAGCGCCGCCAGGAGCGCGACGACGACGACACCCATCATGAGGCGCTTGGATTTCGCCGAGCCGAAGGTTGGCATCGCGTACGCGTCCGGCTCGACCGCGGTCGCGCTCGCGGAGTCGCCGTCGTCATCGTGGCTCACCGCGCCGCCGTCAGTGTCGACAGCGGCGGCCTCGGCGCGGGATCCACGGTTGAGGAGGCCGCGCAGAAATCCGCGCGCGCGCTGCAGGTGCTCCTTGCGCCGGTCGACGACGGTCTCCTCGCCGTAGTAGTGCGTGTAGTACTGCGTGTACGCGTAGCCCGCGATCTCGGTCTTCACGTCGTTCAGCACGACGCCCCAGACCTTGCCGCCGACGTTCTCCACGTGCACCTTGGCGCGCTTGAGCACGAGGCGTCCGACCTTGCCGGCCTGGTAGACGAGGACGACGCCGTCGGCTTGCGAGGCGACGATCGCCGAGTCGGTGACCGGGAGGATCGGCGGTGTGTCGACGAGGATCACGTCGTACACGTCGCGCACCGAGTGCAGGAATCCCGTCATCGCCGGCGTGGAGAGGAGCTCCGACGGATTGGCGGGCACCGGACCGGCCTCGATGATGTGCAGGTTGTCGAGGCCGGGGGCGGCCATGATGTCTTCCATCTCGAACCGCCCCATGAGGATGTCCGCGACCGTCCGGATGCAGTCGCGCCACTGGGCGCTGCCGACCAGGATGTTCGAGAGTCCAGGCTCGCGCTCGATCCCGAAGAACCGGTGGATGCTCGGACGGCGCATGTTCGCGCCGATCAGCAAGGTCTTCTGGCCGCTCTGGGCCATCGTCAGGGCGAGGTTCACGATCGTCGTGGTCTTGCCCTCTTGCAGGGTCGGGCTCGACACGACGAGCACCTTGCCCGAGCGCTCCATGCGGGCGAACTGGATGTTGGTGCGAAGCGTGCGGTATGCCTCGGCCACCGGCGACTTCGGATCGAAATGCGTGATCAGCAGCGAGTGGCTCAGCAGCGCCTCGGGATCGATCTGGGCGAGCGCCGGCCGGCGCTCGAGGATCCGCTGCACGGTCTCGCGCGAGTCGATGTGCGGCACCACGCCGAGCACCGGCACGCCGAGATACGCCTCGACGTCTTCGATGGTCCCGATCGAGGTGTCGAGCGTCTCGCGCACGAACGCGAGCACGAGCCCGAGCGAGAGCCCCAGCACGGCGCCGACCAGGATCGTGTTCATCGACTCGCCGCCGATCGGCGAGTCCGGCTCCGTCGCCGGACGGACGATCGAGACCTCCTCGATCTGCTCGGCCTCCTTGATGAGCGCTTCCTGGTGCTTCGTCTTCAGGAGCGCCAGCAGATCGTCGTTGGTCTTGGCCTCGCGCTGCAGCCGCTGCAGGGAGAGCTCGAGGGTGGGAAGCTCGCGGTTCTTCTGCTGGAGCTCGCCGATTTGTCTGTTCAGGAACTCCTCGCGGTTGCGCAGCATCGCGATCTGCGCCCCCACCTCGCGCCGCATCTCGGTCCGGACCTCGCGGATCCGGTCGTCGAGCGCCTGCAGGCGCGGGTGCCGGTCCGTGACTTCGAGAGAGAGATTGTTACGCTCGAGCTGGAGCTCCGAGAGCGTCCCTTGCAGCTTCTGCATCGCGGGATTGGAGGTCTCGATGAAGACCCGGTCGGTGGGGGACGCCCCATCGAGCCCCGCCATGCGCTGCTGGATCGACTCGAGCTCGGTGCGCTGCTGGCGCGCCTTCTCGATGTCGCCGCGGACCTGGGTGAACACCGACATCAGCACCGACGACTCGGCCCCCGGCGCGACGATCCGGTTCGCCTCACGGAAGGCCCAGATCTCCGCCTCGGTGCGCCGCGAGCGCGCCTCGACGTCCTTGAGCTGGTTCTCGATGAACCGCCGCGCCTCGCTGACGCGGGAATTCCGCAGCGACTTGTTGTAGTCGCGGTACGCCTCGGCGGTCGCGTTGGCGAGGTCCTGGGCCTCGCGCGGCTTCGTGGAGGTCGCCGTGATCTCGAGGATGCTCGTGTTCGGCACGCGGGCGACCTTGAGCTTGCCGTTGATCGAGTCGAGCACCCCCCAGTAGCCCTTCGCCTCGCGCGAGGCGGCGGCCGTCGGCGTCACCTTCAGATAGCCGAGCCGCTTGGCGACTTCCTCGAGGATCGGGTAGCTCTTGATGATCGTGACCTGCGTCTCGATCGAATCGGCGCTCGAGTACGACAGGACCTCGACCAGGAGCCCCGACAGCTGCGTCGACTGCTCGAACTTGACGGCGGTGGTCGCCTGGTAGATCGGTACTTTCTGCCGCGCGAAGCCGAAGCTCAGGGCGGCGACCAGGACCGTCGAGGCGATGATGATCATGCGCCGACGGCGCACGATCAGCCAGTAATCCCGGAGGTTCATCTCGTACTGCGCCACTAGCGGCTCCTCATCGCCCGCCCTCCGCGACGGCGCCGGTGATGTAGAGGAAGGGCGCCTCCGCGAGGTCGGTGGACTTGGGCGACCCGAGCCGCTGGCCCTTGCCGTCGGCGACGATCTCCACGCGCGGGCGAAGCGGGTGATGACGGTTCACCGCGGTCACGCGGCCGACCTCACCGGTGTTCAGGCGCACGAGCGTGCCGGGCGGAAACACGGAGATCTCGGAGAGCAGCGCCTTGACGAGCTGTGACGAAAACGCCTCGTGTTTGGAGCGCACGATCTCGCGGATCGCCTCGTGCGGCCGAAGCCGTGGCCGGGGCGCCGGCGGCATCGTCAGGCCGGTATAGGTGTCGACCAGCCCCAGGATCTTGGCGTCCTGGCTCACCGCGGCGCCGGGCAGGCCCTGCGGAAAGCCCTGTCCTTGCTCGCGCTCGTGGTGCTGCAGGACGGCCTCGACGAGCCCCTCGCGCGGCGGCGACCAGCGGCGGATCAGCTCGACCGACAGCCGCGGGTGCGAGCGGTACTGTGCCTGCTCGTCCGTCGAGAGCGAGTCGAGGCGGCGCAGGAGGCTCTCGGGCAGCTGCCAGAGTCCGACGTCGATCAGGCTCCCCGCCATGCCGAGCTGCACCTGCCGCGGGCGGTCGTAGCCGACGCTCGCGCCGATCGTCATCGCGAGCACGCCGACACGCGCCTGGTGGAACGCGAGGTAGTCGACACCCGCGACCGCCACCGTGTTGTTGGCGAGCCAGAAGAGATCGATCGATGCTGCCAGCGACACCGCGCATCGCTCGATGATCTGCTCGAGCTCCGACCATGGGAGCTCGTCGCCGGTGCGGATCAGCTCCCGGACGCGCGCCAGGAACAGCTGGAGCTCGGCGAAGAGCGGCTCCGCGCTCTCGGACGGCGTCGCGGGCTCGATCGGCAGCGCGTCGAGGCTCGGACCCGGTTCCACGGCGCGCGGCTCGTCGACGGCGGGCGGCGGCGTGGGCCGAGGCGCGTCCTCGACCGGACGAGGGCGCGGCGGAGGCGGCGGCGGGGGCGGCGGTGCAACGGGCGCCGGCGCCTCCTTCGCGGGCTCCGCGGGCTTGTCGCGGACGATACCGCGCACGACGTCGCTCATGCGCACCATCAGGAGACTCCGACCATGTCCTTGATCACCTCGGCGATGATCTTTTCTCCGATCTCCTTCACGCGCTTGGAGTACCCGACCAGCAGGGCGACGTCGCACAGGTTGTTGATCTCGCGCGGGGTGCCCCGCGTGAAATCGAAGATGAGCTTGACCGCTTCCTCGGTGAAGAGCTGGTTCGGCTGTCCCGCCATCCGCAACCGATGGCCGATATAGCTCGCGGTGTGCATGCAGTCGAGCGTGTTGAGGTGATACCGGAGGCTGATCCGCTGGTCGAGATGCTTGAGACGGCGGACCTTCACGCCGAGCTCGGTCGAGCCGATGAGGAGCACCGTCACGAGGAACCGGTCGTCGGTCTGGAAGTTCATCAAGAGCCGCAGCTCCTCGAAGACCGAGTCCTCCTCGATGAGCTGGGCTTCGTCGACGATGACAACGCTGTCCCGCCCGGCCTGATAGTTCCGGAAGAACACATCGTTCAGGAGATGCAGCAGCTCGGGCTTGCGCGTCTCCTGGGTCTCGACGCCCAGCTGGTAGAGCACCTCACGCAGGAAATCGACGGGGGTCCAGCTCGGATTCGTGAGCAGCCCGATCTCGTAGCGCTCGGCCTCGAGACGCTGGATGAGCGCGCGCGACAGCGTGGTCTTTCCGCAGCCGTACTCGCCGGTGAGCATCCCGCAGCCCTTACGGTGGCGCACCGTGTAGACCAGCCGGACCAGCGCCTCCTCGTGCTCGGGCGACAGGTAGAAGAATTTCGGGTTCGGCGAGTTGTCGAACGGCGGTTCGCTGAGCTCCCAGTACGATTCGTACATGGGTCAGTTGCCGGGCGCCCGGTTGTTGAAGATGAAGTAGAGGCCGGTGTACGCCGTGACCAGCGAGGCGACGGCCTGCAAGATCGTGATGTAGTCCTGCCACCACTTGACCGCGACCTCGGGCACCGTCACCACGGCGCCGGGCTCGAGCGGCGGCGCGTCGGCCATCGCGTAGGTCCGCCCGTTTCGGAAGGTCACCAGCGTGTTGATCAGCCTGGCGCGGTTCGTGGGACCGCCCGCCAGCGCGACGTACTCGCGCGGCGTCAGGTCCGGCCGGAAGTCGTGGGCGCCCGGCGTCTTGACCTCACCGAGGATGAAGATCCTGTCCTCGACGACCGGCAGCATGAAGACGTCGCCGTTCTGCAGCACGATGTTCGGCGCATCGTCCTTCTCGACCAGCATGCGATAGAGATCGATCGGGATCCGTTGCCGGGGGCCGGTCGCCCCGGTCCGGTCGACCAGCGCCAGACGGAGATCCGCGTACGCGGCGGCGCCGCCCGCCCGGTCGAGGACGTCGCGCACGCGCTCGCCCTGCGCCAACTCGAAGCGCTGGAGGATCGTCGATTTGCCGGCGACCGTCGTCTTCGTGCTCTCGGCGGTGCCGTTGAACGCGCCGCGGACCTCGACGAGGTCCTGCAGCGAGGAGATCGCCGGGACGTAGATCGCGTCGCCCGGTCGCAGCATGACGTCGGCAGGCGGCGTGAGCGCCGAGCGCAGATCGAGCGCCATTGCTTCCTTGCGGTCGCCGGAGCCCACGCGCGTGAGCCGAGCATCCCCCAGGGCCGCCGCATGGCTCAGGCCGCCAACCATGTCGAGCAACTCGCGCAACGACGGCGTCGATCCGATCTCGTACTCGCCGGGCCGGCGCACCGCGCCCGCGAGCGTGACGGAGCCCGAGCGCGGTGGCACGTGGATCCGCAGACCCTCCTCGACGAACGGGTTCTGCGCGAGATCACCGCGCAGCTGGAAGGCGAGCAGGTCGATCTGACGCTCGCCGCTGCGTCGCGCGAGCGTGATGTTGCGCATGCTGCCGCGCGGGGTGACGCCGCCGGCCTCGAGGATGACGTCGTATACGCGGCGGGTCGCGGCGGTCTGCACGGTGCCCGGGCGGTCGACTTCTCCCGACACGGTCACCTCGAACGTGCGCGGCGCCACGACGGTGAGGGTCGCGTCGGCGAATCGAAACACGTCTCGCGCGCGCGCGGCCACCTTGCGATGCGCCTCGAGCAACGTCAGCCCCGCGACCGGAATGGCGCCGAGCGGTGGCACGTTGATCGCGCCTTCGAGGTCGACGACCGCTTGCTGGCGGATTACTTCCAGACGGCCGGCGATCTGAACGTCCAGAAGGTCTCCGGGAGCGAGACGATAGTCCGGCCCAGGGGTCACTCCCCGTGGCCCCGACGGTGCCGGGGGTGGGGTGGGGGTCGAGCGGATAATGGGCGCAGGCGGTTGTGGTTGTTGAGAAGTGGTCGGAGTTTGAGCAACCCCCAGACTGGGCCCCAGTAGGGACGCCACGAGAAGCAGGCTGACCAACCTGCGCAGACTACCGGCCTTCATCGGTCGCCACGACACCAAAATAGAAATTAGAAAACATTGTCTCTTTTCAGAATTCGCGAGGTCAAGGAAAATGCATAGTTTTGCAATAGTTTCCTTGACACTGTAGAGCCCGACGGGTACGATCCGCTACGCTATTCGGCCAGAGCGGCGATCACAGTCCCGAGGCGTCCCTGATGGTGCCTAGAGCCGTCCGCATCGCCCTTGCGGTCTGTGCGCTTTTCGCCTTTCTCGGCGCGGGCTTCTGGATTCATGCGCTCTTCTTTTCCCGCTCCGCCGTGGCGCCAGCGACACCTGCACAGGCGCCGAACGCGGCCGAGGCGCTCCAGTCGGCCTTCGTGAGCGTCGCCGAACTCGTTCGGCCCGCAGTCGTCCACATCAGCCCCGTGCAAATGGCGAGGCGTCGTCGGCCTCCGGTGGCGCCCGGTCCCTTCGCCGAAGACCCGCTACTCAAGGACTTCTTCGACCAGTTCTTCGGGCCGCGGGGCCCTGGACGGCGTGAAGAGTTCCACCAGCCCGGCCTCGGCTCCGGCGTCATCATCGACAAACGCGGCTATGTCCTGACCAACAATCACGTGGTCCGCGGTGCTGACGGCGTCTTGCTGCGTCTGGCCTCGAAGCGCGAATACCAAGGCCGGATCGTCGGCGCCGATGTGACGACCGACCTGGCGGTGATCCAGTTCGAGCCGGACGTTCCAGTGGCGGTGGCGACGCTCGGCAACTCCGACGCCTTGCGGGTCGGCGAATGGGCGATCGCGATCGGCAACCCGTTCGGGCTCGATCAGACCGTCACGGTCGGCGTCATCAGCGCGACCGGGCGGGCCGACGTCGGGATCGCCACGTACGAGAACTTCATCCAGACCGACGCGTCGATCAATCCGGGCAACTCCGGCGGGCCGCTCGTGAATCTACGCGGTGAGGTCATCGGGATCAACACCGCCATCGTGGCCACCGGTCAGGGCATCGGCTTCGCGATTCCCGCCAATATGGTCAAGCGCGTCACGGCCCAGTTGATGGACCGCGGCAAGGTGACCCGCGGATGGATCGGCATCGCGATGGAGCCCCTGACGACCGAGCTGGCGCAGTCGTTCGGCTTACGCGAGGCGCGCGGCGCAGTCGTGGCGCGCGTCTACCCCGGAGGTCCCGCGGCGGCGGCCGGCCTCGAGAAGAACGACGTCGTCGTGACGTTCGAGGGAGCTCCGATCGAAGACTACCGTCAGCTGCAGCGGCTCTCGGCGGACGCCGAGGTCGGCAAAACCGTCAAGCTCGAGATCGTCCGCAACCGCGAGCGACGCACGATTCAGCTCCGCGTCGCCGAGGCTCCCGACCGGGTCTCCCCCGACCGCCCCGCGTCTCCTCGCGAGCGCTGAGCCCCAGCACAAGCCGCAGACGCAGTAGCAAAGCCCGCGATCCCCGTTCCGCCGCCAGACGGCAGACTGGGGCGGGGCGACCGGGGCCCGGGAGTCTCTCGCGACCTGTGTAGGCAGCGAAGCCACGACGAAAACGCGCGAGGCGTGATCGCCTCGCGATGAGAGCAGTCAGGTCGCGAGAGACTCCCGGGCCCCGATCGCCCCGCCCCAGTCTCGAGCTAGGCGACGAACGGAGGAATGGGCGGAATCTCGACTTGCTGAGTCTTGACTTCGCGCACGCCCGGCACAGAGCGCGCCACCTCGACGGCGCGCTCGAGCGCCGCCGTACCCTCGAGCGTGACGACGCCGCCGTGCGCCTCGACCGTGATCCGGTAGCGCCGCGTCTCCGGATGCGTCGCCAGCGCGACTTGCACTCGCGAGGCCAGCGCGCGCGAGGCGACCATCTGACGGCCCGCCTCGGTCGTCGCCATCTCGGGACGGCGGGCGAGCGCCTCGAGGATCGCGACCACCGCGTCGTATTTCATCTTCTCGGTGTTGACGACCAGCTCGTAGAGCGTGGGATCGGCGATGTCGACCTCGTAGAGATAGCGCATTCTGCCGGATTTCTCGAGGTCGTCGCGGCGCACCAGCTCGGCGGCCGCGCGATAGTTGGGCGTCTCGCCCGTCATCTCGGCGGTGCGCTTGACCCACTGCTTCACCCGGTGCTCGAACGGACTGATGACCCGGGCGCGGAGCACGTGCGGGACGCCGCGGAGCAGCCACTGGCCGCCGCCGCGCATCAAGACGCAGTTGTCGTCTTCGGCGAACTCGAGACAGGTCGTCTGGAGCACGGTGATGTGGTGGCGCGTCTCGGTGTCGAAGCGCTCGAACAGAGTCGGCTTCGACTCATCGAGATGTGAGAGCTTGTCCTCCGCGAGCCCGTAGCGGCGAGCCGCGTCGAGCAGCAGCTCCTGGTTCACGTAGCGATATCCGAGTCGCTGCGCCACCGACATGCCGATCTCGGGGCCGCCCGCTCCCATCTGATGCGAGACAACGATGATGGCCATGGATCACCCCCGCCGATACTTGTCTTTGAGCGTGGTCGGAGCGATCGCGATGCGTTTGCCGGCGACGTCGTCCAGGATGTAGACCTCGTCCGTGAGCGAGCCACTGGCGAAGACCTCGAAGACCTCGAGCGCGGCTTCCAGCGTCGTGTCCGGGCGCCCGGCCATCAGCTGCTCGACTGCGGCGCGCTGGAGTCGCTGCATCAGTCCTCCTCGAAGGTGGCGGTAAGCCTATCCCACCGCCCTGGCCGGGGGCAAGCGGGGAACGCCCATGCCCGGAAACGGCCGAATCAGGCCAGCCGGCCAAGCTTTCGTTCGGGTTCTCCCAGCCGGGCCAGCGGGAAGCGGTCGAAGCTCGGAACGAACGAGTACGGCGGCCACGGCCCGGTCGGAACCACGGCGATGCCGGCAGCGCGTGAGGCGATCGGCGCGATCCGCGCGAGAAACCCGTCGACTTCAGCGCGCGCGACCAGGAAGGCGACGGAGCCCGCGACATTGCTCCCGCCCCCGGGCGACCGGTAGCGCCAGCGCTCGATACCGGCTTGCGTGACGAGCCGCTCGGCCAACTCCCGGAGCTGGACCACGCCGGGCGCGCCGTCGGCGCACTCGCGGCAGGTCCTGTCGATCGAGTGCCCACAGTGAAGACGTAGGAGCTTGACGTTCATCTCGACGCATCCCCGGAGCTGAGCGAGCGTCGTGTTGACAAGCGGCGCGTGGGCGGCGAGCCAGCCATCGAGGTCGGCAGCCGCCACAGCCATGCCGAATCTGAACGGCACCGTCGCGAAGGCATCCAGGGTGGAGGCGACGACGTCGTGATGAAGAGCGAGGGTGCGCGCGTTGGCCTCTGGCAATCGGTCGAGCTGGCTCACGAGGACCACCAGGTCGCCCAGACGCCGAAGCTCGACGGGCCCTCCGACGCTCGCGTCCGGCGGACGCCACGCCGCCGGGAGCCGGTCGGCGATCGCGTAGAGGTATTGGTACATGTTTGCCCCCCGCGCCCCGGACAGGGCGCCGCAAGCTCGGGGCGGATTCGATTGGTAGGGCCGAGGGTATAATGGCCCGGTCGTGTTGTCCAGGCACCGCCGCCGATCGACGTGCGCCGTTGCCGGTTTCGCGGTCCTTCTGCTCGTCTCGGGCGCGCTCGCGACCAGGCCCTCACCCACGCTGCCGGCTCAGATCCCTGCCGGCGAGCGCGCCAGGCTTCAGGAAGTCGCCGAAGCGGCCTCGGTGAGCGCGCGGGCGGCCGGTGAGCCGTTCATCGCTCGGCCGGACGTCTTCGAGTTCCTCCTCGATCACCCGGAGTTCGCGACCCACGTCACCCGCGCGCTGAAGCTGGCCCGCTACCGGATCTGGCGCGGGCCCGAAGGCGGCCTCTGGCTCGACGACGGCTGGGGCGTGTTGGGCCAGTTCTCGGTCGTCTATTCGACCAGCGGCACGCGCGTGGCGTACGCCCACGGCCAGTACCAGTCGGGGCTACTCCCGAGCATCAAGGGCCAGGCAGTCGTTCTCATCGAGTATGGCCTGAGCCCGGCGGCCGACCACAAGAGCCTGATCTCGCCCGCCGTCACGGGCTTCGTGAAGCTCGAAAGCCGCATCGTGGCGCTGGCCGGAATGCTCGCCGGCTCGGTCGCGACGGCCAAGGCGGAGAAGGAAGCCAAGCGGCTGGTCAAGCTCTTCGCCAAGGCCAGTCGCGCGATCGAGGACAACCCTGCGCACGTCCACGAGGTCGTGCGGCAGCGGGCCGACGTCCCGCGGCGCGATCTCGAAGAGTTTCGTCGGCTACTCGACCTTCGATAGCGCCGCCGCGAGCCCGTCGCGGAAGCGCGCGATCTCGGGATGCAGGCCGACCGCCGTGCGATAGGCCTCCGCGGCCTCGCGGTAGCGCCCCCGGGCAAACAGCGCGCGCCCGAGCCGCGCGTGGGCGTCGGCGTGGTCGGGCCTGCGCTCGATGACCGCGCGCGCCGCCGTCTCCAGCTCGTCGTAGCTTCCCAGGAACTCGAGGGAATCCCAGAGGTTGATGTGCGCCCGCGGCTCGTCGAAGTTGAGCCGGATCGCCTCGCGGCACTCGGCCGCGGCCTCGGCATACCGGCGCTGCGCCAATAACACCCCGGCGAGCGCAGTGTGCGGGAACGGGCCGTCAGGAGTGATCCGGATGACCGCGCGATAGGCCGCTTCCGACTCGCGGTAGCGGTGCTGCTCGGCCAGCATCTCGCCGAGGTCGCTGTGTGCGCGCGCGTATTCGGGCTTGATGCGAACCGCGTCACGAAACGCGGCCTCGGCCTCCGCGTAACGGCCCTGCCAGTAGAGCGCGACGCCGAGGCCACGCCTGAGGGTGGCGTGGTTCGGCCGCAACGCGAGCGCCTCGCGGTACGTCGACTCGGCCTCGAGGTGCTTGCCCTGGCGGCCGAGACCGAGCGCCAGGTTCGCGCGAGCCTTCACGAGGTCGGGCCGCAGCCTGATCGCGGAGCGCAACGCCACCTCGGCCTCCGCGTGGCGACCCTGCCGTCCGAGCGCGACCCCGAGCTCGTAGTGCAGGTCGGCGTCGTCCGGTCGGAGCGCCAGCGCGCGCCGGAACGAGGCCGCGGCCTCGGCGTAGTCACCGAGCGCGCCGAGCGCCAGGCCTCGACCGCTATGGAGATCGGCGTCGTCGGGGCTGACGGCCAGGGCGTCCGCGTACGCCGTCGCCTCCTCCGCCCAGCGGCCCTGACGGCGAAGGGTCGCGGCCAGGCCGAGATGCGCGTGCAAGTAGCTCGGGCGCAAGCGGATCGCCTCCCGGAACGCCTCCGCGGCGTCGTCGTAGCGACCGAGGCGCTCGAGGGTGACCGCGAGGTGATGGTGGGCACGCGCGGCGTCGGGGCGCAGGCGCAGCGATTCGCGAAACGCGGCCGCGGCTTCGACGTCACGGTGCCGGCGCCGCAGCACCGCGCCGAGCCGCTCGCGCAGATCGGCGTCCTCCGGCCGAAGGCGGATCGCGTCACGATAGGCGCTGGTCGCCTCGGCCAGCCGGCCTTGACGCTCGAGCGACAGCGCGAGTCCCCGCCATGTCTTCGCGTCGCTCGGCGTGAGCACGAGCGCCTCACGGTAGGCCGCCGCGGCCTCGGCGTATCGCGCCTGCTCGTAGAGCGTATCGGCCAGATCGCGTCGTGCCGTCGTGGGCGCCGTGTCGCGCGCGAGTGCCTCGCGGTGGACGACCTCGGCGGCCGTGACCTTACGCTGGCGGCGCAGCACGGTCGCCAGGTTGGCCCGTGCGGTCGCGTCGTTGGGCTTCAGGGCGAGCGCGTCGCGGAACGCGGACTCGGCGCCGGCGTAGTCTCCTCGACGGCTGAGCGCCAGGCCGAGGCTCACGAACGCCTGCGGCGAGTCGGGCCTGAGCCGGATCGCCTCGCGGAACGCCGCGGCCGCTTCGGCGTACCGTGCCTGCTCGAAGAGCGCGCCGCCGAGCTCGAGATGCGCCGAGACGCCGGCGGGGTTGAGGAGGATCGCCTGCTTGAAGACCGCCTCGGCCTCGACCGTCCGGCGCTGGCGACGCAGGACCAATCCGAGCCCGAGATACGCTCTCAGCCGACCGGGGTCGGTCCGGATCGCTTCACGGTATGCCGCCTCGGCCTCACGGTACCGGCCCTGCCGGGCCCACACGATGGCGCGCTCGCACAGGGTCTCTGCGTCGGCCACCTTCTACTCGGGCAACACCGCGATCGCCTCGATCTCGACAAGCAGGTCGTCTCGGACCAGACGCGAGATCTCGACGAGCGTGCTGGCAGGACGGTGAGGCCCGAAATACTCCTTGCGAGCGACGTTGACCTTCTCGCGATCGGCGATGTTCTTGAGGAACACGGTGACCTTGCACACGTCGGCGAACGTCGCGCCGGCCGCCGCGAGACACTTCTTCAGATTTTCGTGGACCTGCCGGGCCTGGGCGGTCGCGTCGTTGCCCCCGATCGTGCGTCCCTGCGCGTCGGAGGCGACGCACCCGGAGACGAACACGAGGCGACCGGCGCGCACGACGTTGGTGAAGTGGCTGATAGGCTCGGGCATCCCGGGAACTCGAATCTCTTCGCGGCGACCAACTCCGTCCATGGGCACCTCGCCTCGCAGTTCGACGCGTCCGTTCGGAGAGACGAGGCTCGACTCGACCTCACTTCGCAACTCAGCTCTCCCGATCCCGCCGTCGACGCCGTAACTGTATATCAAGACGCGCGGCGCCCGGTAGACAAGAGCGCATCGAAGCGCGGGAATCGCGTGAGCGTGAGCGCGATCGTGGCACCGGGGCTCGGGTCGGCATGGCTGTCGGGCATCAATACCTGCGCGCTGCAATCAGCCGAACGCTCGGACCAGCAACCCAAGAGGTCTGCTAGACTCCCGCCAGCTATCAAACGACAGCCCCGAGGAGTTCACCATGCGAGCACTTGGCCTATTCTGTGTCTTGCTCATCGCGTCGCCAGCCCTCGCCTCGGACGGTGAACAGAGGCTACTAGGGGTGTAGAAACTTGAATCTTGGTACACGGAATTCAAGGCAACCGGCGAGAAGAAACGATTCTATGGTGAGAGGCCGCACGGTTACCTCGTCTTCACACCCGAGAAGCGAATCCTGGGACTAATCACGTGCGAGCAGCGCAGGAAACCCGAGACCGACCAGGAGCGTGTCGCGGCCTTCTGGTCGATGGTTGCCTACAGCGGCATCTACCGTGTCGAGGGCGATAAGTGGATCATGAAGGTCGATGTTGCCTGGGACGAAACGTGGACGGGCACGGAGCAGCTGCGATTCTTCAAGGTCGAGGGCGACGCACTGACGGTCACCTCGCCTTGGCAACCGAACACGAACCTGCCGGGCAGCCCTGAGACCCGCGGTGTGTTGGTCTGGAGCAAGGTCAAGATCCCACAATAGGGGCGATTCGCCAGCCATCCTCCACCGAGGCGCCCATGCGGCGGACGCCGCGCGTTCGGCGTCACGACCTTCCCGATGCTCGGCCGCTTGCTTCGCCGCACGGCTCGGCGGTATGCCTTCCGTGACGATGACGTGCACCTTGAGCCGGACCAGGTCGGCCGCGAGGACCGGCCGCCGCTCGTACTTCCCCTCCGCGTAGCGGTACTCGATGGCGATGCTCCCGCCATCGACATACCCCAGGGCAAAAGACGCGGCCCGCGGGATCACTCGCGGGCCGCGTCCAGTCACACCCGCTATTGCGCGCGGCCGATCGCCTTGTTCAGCTCAGCCATGGGTACGATGCGCCCGTGCAACGGCAGGTGCTGCTCAACGGCCAAGCCTCGCCGGGTGATGTTGTCCGCCAGGTTGACGGTGTTCGGATTCACGGCCGCGGGCGCGGGTGCGTTCGGCGGCGCCGGGGTGAACATGTCCGCCTGGATCAGGAGCTTTTCCTTCGGGAGATACACCATCAGCATCCCGTCCTCGTGATTGTTCCCGACCACGTGATGGATCTCCACCGTTCGCGTGCCGTCGTTCATCACGCGCCGGTCGCGCACGCCTTCCACCTTGGCTTTCCTGCCCGACTTGGCCAGGAGATCGGGACTGATCGTCGCTGGCGCGGCCAGCGCCTGCGTCAGGAACGCGCGATCGCTCTCGTGCGCGACGACGGTGACGCCGACCGAAGCGAACGCGCGGAGACCACCGGCATGATCGAAATGGTGGTGGCTCGCCACAACGTAGGCGATCGGCTTCGTCGGTACCAGCTCGCGGACCGCCATGATCACGCCCATGGCCCGGTCGTCATTGAGTGGCGCCTCCACGACGATCACGTGGTCCTTCATCTCGATGGCGACGCTGTGGTGGCTGCCGCCGGTGAGGTACCAGACCCCGTCGGCCACTTTCTGGTTCGTCACGCGCGCGTAGGGCCTCACGGCCTGCTGGACCGATTCGGGCACCGTGATGTCGACGGCTGCGTTCGGCCGGACCTCGTTCACGGCGAGCTCGAACCAGGGAGAGCCCGCGGCCGATTGCGAAATCTTCGTCGGAAACGTCACGCCGCCGAAGTCCTTGTAGTCCGCGTACCGGATCTCGACTGGCAGGTCACCGACCACGGGGTTCGGGATGACTGCCTCGACCTTATCGACGAGATTAGCCTCGGTGAGCGTCGCCCTCGCACGAAACCGATCAGGGACGGCGAACGAGATCGTGCGGCCCTCGACCGTCGCGTTGTATTTCATCGCGGCCTTGATGATCCCGTGCGGAGTGGTCCACAGCTCGAACTGGCGCTGAGCCAGAGCGACTGGCGCCGGCGCAGCCGTGTCTCCGACCACGTTCCAGGCGTGGTCTCCGCTCACCATCCAGATCTGTCGCGGCGCCGGTGCGCCACCGCCGCGCGCCTCCGCCCGAGCCCGCTCGAGATCGGTCCGGACCGAGGTGGTCTCGTAGCTGATCGAGCGGGTATAGCTCCTGAGAGTGAACTGGGGGCCGCGCTGACCCGGGACGGCGCTCTGGCCGACGTCGAACATCGTGCCGGTGGCCGTGTACTCGAGGGTGGTAAGGCCCGATGCTCCCATAGCAGCAGCGGCGCGTTCGAGGGTGGCTCGCGCGTCCTGCGCGTAGCCGGTCACAGGGACGACGAGCAACAGCAGGGCCACCAGAGACGCGATAATCGTTTGCATGCTCGCTCTCCTCGCGTGACAGGGTGGAGCGTCGACGAATGCGAGATCTCCTTCGAAGTCTGGCAAACACTAGCCGGCGCGAGTCACCGAGTCAACCGAAGTGCATCCGGTTTTAATGCCTTCGGCACGAAACCGACGGGAAGATGCGTGGCGGGCCGACTCGCAGACGACCTGCCCGCTGTCTGGGCGGTCGCTCTTCAACGGCGGCACGTCGCCGGGATCGAGGCCCGGCTCGAACATGCCGAGCGTCGACAGGCAGAAATCGCGGGGTGGGAACTGTACGGGGCGCGACTGCTCCGCGTAGCGCGTCAAGAGGCGCGCGGCTCCAGATCGAAGGTATGCACGAACGCCTCGGCCAGGCCGTTGCTTTGCGGGCTATAGGCCGGCTGCTGCGCTGCCTACTGCCATTTCCGGGCGATTTCGTCGAGCCTCCGCTGGATTTCGTCCTTCGACAGCCAGCGGCCACGCACCATTACCCCGGCCTGCCGGTGGACGTCGCGGATATCCTCGAGCGGGTTCCCCTCCACCAGGATTAGATCCGCCCGCTTTCCCACCTCCACCGTGCCGAACTCCGCCTCCTGTCCGAAAAAGGCGGCCGGATTTTTGGTCGCCGCCTCGAGCACCGCGTATATGGGCACGCCGGCCCGCACCATCGCTCCCATCTCGTGCGCCAGGGAGAATCCTGGCACGCTGTACACTTGAGGCGGGTCGGCGCCGAGGATCAGACCGGCGCCCGCGCGATGAAGGGCCTGCAGAATCCGGTCACGTAGCGCGACAACGTCCATGGCCGACGGACGCATGCGCATCTGCTCGAGCGCCCTGCGCCAGAAGCTGCGCCGGGAGAGCTCCACCGTCTCTTTGGCCCACTGCTCGACCATCGGGCGCGGGAGGTACTGGAGCTCTGGACGGCGGCGAAGCTCGTCCAAAGATCGGGTGCCCAGGAGGTCTTCCACACGTCCATCGTGGCGGAGTTCCAGATTCGAGCCTCGCGCGTCGCCCGCGCGAGATCGGCGATCGCCCGCTCGTCGCCGCGACTCGCCTCGACATAGCCGTCGAGGTGCTCCACCGACTGACGCTCTTCAACGGCGTGGCGGAGCCCCACCTCGGGCGGCACATGCCCGGCGTAGGGGATTCCCACCTCGCGGGCCGTACTGGTGATGGCATCGTACACGTCGCGTGACATCGGCGGGAAGATCTTGAGCACGTGATAGCCCGCAGCCCAGTACTCGCGCACCTTCCGCCGCGCCTCGTCCGCTGTCCTGGTGGAGTTGCCGCTGAAGGGCGGTGCGACCGTGAACAGCGTGGGCCCGAGGATCTCGCGGCTCTCGATCCTGCGGCGAAGCTCGTGCTGATAGGGAGTGCCGAGCATGCCGCGGATGGTCGTGGCGCCGGTGAGCGCGTACAGCGCCATGATCTCGACCGCGGCGGGGCTATCCTCACCGGGCACGTGCGCATGCATCTCCGCGATGCCTGGCATCAGATACTTTTGCCGTCCGTCCACCCGCGTCGTCCCAGCCGGCATGCGGATCGAGTCAGCGGCACCGATGGCCTCGATCCGGTCGCCTCGGACGAGCACCGTCCGGCGCTCGAGCAGCCGCTCACGATCCATCGGCACCACGGTCACGTCAGTGAAGGCGGCCAATCCGGCGGTATCGCCCACGGCCTGCGAGACGATGAAACCGACCACAAGCACGGCGACAACACCGGCAATGCCGATGATCTCGGAGGAACGAGCTTGTCGTCTTCGGGCCCGGCGGCTCATGTCTGCTTGGCCTTCCTCAACGCCTCCCACGCCTGACGGAGTCCTCCCTCAAGGTTGTCTCGGCCCTGCCTTCTTCGAAACCCCGTTCGACGTGTCGGGCGTGGGAAGCTGGCAGTGACTCAAGCGGGTTGAACGGCGCGTCGTGGCTCCGCTTGCGTCACTCGAACCCCTTCGGCGGCGCGAACCCGCCCAGCACGTCGGCGAGCTTACCGGCGACGTCGATAGGCGTGGCGTCTTCGAGAAAGGGTCCGATGATTTGGATGCCCACTGGCAGGCCGTCGCGCGTGAGGCCTACCGGCGCTGTCGTCGCGGGCAAACCCGTCAGCGTAGCGAAGGAGATCCAGAAGAGCAGGTCCTGGTACTGACGCCGCCCGCCGGGCGTCGCCAGGCGGCGATTATCAAGGTCCTGGGTATGGTCGTGTGGAAACGCGGCAACGAATGCCGTCGGCAGCAGGAATGCGTCGTGGGTCCTGAAGTATTGCTGCCAGATCGCGCGCGCCGCCATGCGCCGGCTGTTGGCGGCGCCATAGTGCTTATGGGGCGCCGTCCAGGCCCAGGCTCGCTTTGCTTCGTAGCTCCCGTCCTGATTCTCGGCGCGCTTGCGTCTCTCGTCGACCCGGTCGTCGCTCAGGAGGAAGGCGAATGCGGAGTTGAGCAGGAATAAGTAGGTGTCGTACATCTGGGCCACGTTCATGCCCTGAGGCCAGCCCTCCTCGAGGCTCGCTCCAGCCTTGCCAAGCGCCGCCACCGCGCGCGTCAGCACGGCGGCGACGTCGGAAGACACAGGACAGAGCGGATCGTCGAGCACGTACCCGATCCGGTAGTCGTGCAAGCGTGTCCCGCGTGCCGGTGGGAGCGACCAGCGATAGGCGCGCGCGTCCTCCGCATCAGGTCCGCCGAGGATTTCGAGCCCGGCGCGGAGGTCGGCGGCGCTACGCGCCAGCGGACCTGCGACCGGCAGGATCGGCGGCGGACTCGGTGGTGTTCCGGGCGGCGGCGGGACATGCCCCCGTAGCGGAACGACGCCGAGCGTCGGCTTGTGGCCATAGACGCCGCAGAAATGGGCGGGAATCCTGATCGACCCGCCGATGTCACTGCCCGGCTCGAGGTACGAGAGTCCAGCGGCAAGCGCGGCGGCACCGCCCCCCGTCGAGCCGCCAGGCGTCCGCGTGGTGTCCCACGGGTTGTTGGTCGCGCCGAAGACCTCGTTGTAACTCTGCCAGTCGGAGGCCCAGAGCGGGACGTTCGTCTTGCCGAGGACGACCGCACCCGCCGCCTTGAGACGCTCCACTACGACCGCGTCGCGGGCAGACACGTGGTTCGCCAGGGTCGGCGAGCCCGCAGTCGTTCGCGCACCTGCGAGCTCGAACGTTTCCTTCACCGTGCATGGCACCCCGTGGACCGGTCCCCACCACTCTCCACGCGCTCGGGCCTCGTCGGCGGCCTTCGCGCGCGCCAGAGCGGTGTCTTCGGTCAGCGTGACAATGGCGTTCAGCCGTGGATTGTGCTTGCGGATCCGATCCAGCATCCGCGTAGTCAGCTCGACCGAGGAGACCTCGCCGCGCCGGATAGCACGGGCAGCCGCGAGGGCGGAGACGAAGTCAAGGTCGGCAACGGCGCCCCTGGCCCGCGGCGCCTGCAACAGGGTCGAGGCGGCCAGCGTCGTCCCGACAGCCAAGAAGGTGCGTCGGTCGAGCCGCAGCCTCGGTGCAGCCACGGCCGCTACTTGTCGAGCCAAGTGTGGAGAAGCTGCATGCCGAGGCAGTACCTCTCGCGGTGTTGGAACTTCGCGTACATCTTGAGCCTGACCCCGCATGATTGACGCGGGAGACGGGCTCCGCAGCACTCCGGAGGATGGTACGGCGGCCAGTCAGCGATGGCAACAGCGTTTGAAACGGACCACCGATCTGGAACCAAAGAAGCCAACGGACATTGGTCTGCCTGACCTCTACGATCGAGGTTTCGTCGTGCCCCCGAGGTAGGCGGCCCGGACCTCGTCACTCTTGAGCAGGGCCTCTCCCGAGCCGGTCGTGACGATGGTGCCGGTTTCGATCACGTACCCACGGTCGGCGCACTGCAGCGCCTTGCGGGCATTCTGCTCCACGAGCAAGATCGTGCGCTTCTCACGCTTGAACTCCATGATGGTCCGAAAAATCTCGCGGACGAGCAGGGGGGCCAGACCCAGCGACGGCTCATCGAGCATCAGGAGCTTCGGGCGGGCCATCAGGGCCCGGCCGATCGCCAGCATCTGCTGCTCGCCGCCGCTGAGCGTCGCCCCGAATTGCTTGCGGCGTTCGCGCAAGACGGGAAACTTGTCGAAGACCATCTCCATGTCGTGTCGAATCTCGGCCTTGTCAGAGCGCCCGTACGCGCCCATGTCGAGATTCTCCTGCACCGTCATGCGGGTGAGGATTCCCCTGCCCTCTTGCACCTGCAAGATCCCGAGCCGCACGATCTTGTCCTCGGCCATGCCGCGCAGGCTTCGTCCTTCGAAAGTCACGTCGCCGCGACTCGGCGTCAGAACCCCGGAGATGGTCCGCAACAGGGTCGACTTGCCGGCGCCATTGCCGCCGATGAGCGCAACCACCTCGCCTTCCTTGACCTCGAGGCTGGCGCCGCGCAAGGCGGCGATGGCCCCATAGCCGACGTGGAGATCGCTCACGTGCAGCATCGGCGCTAGTCCTCCGTCCCGAGATAGGCTTCGATGACGCGCGGATCTTTCTGCACGATCCTCGGCGGCCCCTCGGCGATCTTCACTCCGAAGTTCAGGACGGTGACGACGTCCGAGATCTTCATGACAACGGACATGTCGTGTTCGATCAAGAGAATCGTCTTGCCCAGGGCTCGAATATTCGTGATGACCTCGTCGATCTCCTCGGTCTCGCGCGGATTCATCCCCGACGTCGGCTCATCGAGCAGCAACAGATCGGGATCCGTGGACAAGGCCCGCGCGATCTCCAGGCGGCGTTGCTCGCCGAACGGAATCGTGGCGGCGGCGGCATCCCGCCGGTGGCTCAGGCCGATGAATGCGAGGATCTCTTCGGCGCGCGCGCGGATCGCACGCTCCTCCGGCAAGGCCCCGAGCCGAAAGAACATGCGCAGCAAGCCGGCACGCGTGCGGCAATGGCGGCCGACCATGACGTTCTCGAGCACGGTCATCTGGGAGAACAGCCGGATGTTCTGGAAGGTGCGGCTCATCCCCAGCCTCACCCGTTCGTGCGATTTCAGGCCTTCGAGCGGCCGCCCTTTGAACAGAATCGAGCCCTCGTCGTGGGTGTGGAGACCGGTCACGCAGTTGAACAGCGTGGTCTTCCCAGCGCCGTTTGGCCCGATGATCGCGTGAATCGTTCCGGGCTCGAGGTAGACGTCCACCTCGCTCACCGCCACCAGGCTGCCGAACCGCTTGGTGACTCCTTTCACCGCGAGCATTGTCATCTCTGACACCTGGGGAGCAGGGGCGCACCGTCGTGCGCCCCTCTCGCTCGGTCCGGTCGTCACGCTACTTCAGCTTCAACGCTGTCGCCTTCCCCTCGCCGACGGGAACGAACTTGCCGTTCTGGACCTGGATCAGCGTCCCCTTCTTGATCGCGTCGCCGGCGTGCTTGCCGTCGACGACGTCGACGATGGTGATCTTGCTGTCCGCGCTGGTGAGGGCGGGGAAATCCTTGATGCTGGCCAGCGCATCACGCACCTTCTTGCGATCGGCCTCGAGGGTCTTCGCGGTATTGGTGACGTTGGCCTGTTTGATGGCTTGGGCCAACATCTTCATCGCGTCGTAGCAGTTGGCCGCCGGCCAGTGGGGCGTCTCATTGGGGACCTTGGCCAGCAGGCGCCTCACGTAACTCTGATTCATCTCGGTCGTGGCGTCTTTGTCGTACGTGGCGTTGTGGACGGCCCCTTCCGACGCGAGGCCGGCATTCTCGACGATGCGCGCGTTGCCCATACCGACACCGCCGACCCACAAGACCCGGAGGTCTTGCTTCTGCGCCTCCTTCATCATGTTGGCCGTTTCGACCCAGGTGCCGCCGACGGCGATCATGTCGGGATTCTTTGCCTTGATCTTGGTGATGTGAGCGCTGAAGTCCGTGTCCCCGGTGAGGTAGTCCACCTCCTCCACCACCTCGATCCCGGACTGCTTGAGTCGCGGACGGAACGTGTCGTGCCCCAGGCTCTTCGAGTAGGCGTCCTTGACATCGGTGAGGATGGCCGCCTTCTTGACCCAGGGATAGTGCTCCTTGACCCACTTGAGGGTTTGCGGGACCAGGACGTTCTCGTCGACCGTGTTGCGGAAGGCCCACGAGTACGGCGCGGACACGCCGGGCTTGGTCGAGGTCGGCGAGAAGCAGAGAATTTTCGAGCGCTCACAGATCGGGAATACGGCTTCGGCCTCCGCGCTCCACTGCGGGCCGTGCGCAGCGAGGACCTGATCCTTGTCGATCAGACCTCGCGCAAGCTGAATGGCCAGGGCGTTGTCGCCCTCGGTGTCCTTCGTGATCATCCTGAGCTTCCGGCCACCGATCCCGCCGGCGGTATTGATCTCT
>Ga0209160_1000989_pt1 | contig 23742 bp, 22 predicted proteins | sample GraSoiAngelo_153_FD_186167 | JGI IMG/M metagenome (GOLD analysis project Ga0209160, IMG submission 186167) | Grasslands soil microbial communities from the Angelo Coastal Reserve, California, USA - 14_1009_12_40cm (SPAdes) (version 2) | ecosystem: Environmental > Terrestrial > Soil > Grasslands ...
CAAAGAATCAACAGACCTAGAGGAAAATCTTGGTGAATTAGACGTTCTTTATGTTACAAGGATACAAAAAGAAAGATTTGCTGATGTAGAAGAATATGTCAAAGTCAAGGGGAGCTACAAGATTGTACCGGATATGTTGAAGAAAATGAAAGATGACGCGATAATTATGCATCCATTACCTCGTCTTGATGAGATTTCACCTGATTTGGACTCTACAAAACAAGCAAAATACTTCAAACAAGCGGAATATGGTAAAGATACTCGCGCTGCACTTCTTGCATTAATTTTAAATGAAAATGGCTTCTGATTCATTATAATCCAAATAATCTCTGTTTTTTGCTCACATTGCAACAAGCTTTACATGTTCCATTTTTCTATTTGTCTGAAAATCTCTTGTCATCACATCAACTTTTTCAGCTTTGCCATGTAACAAAAAGAGCTCCATACACTTGTTTCCATCTATCTTACTATGAAGATGTGTCCCGATAAGGTCCTCGTAATTGTGTTTGATTCCAGTAACTATCTGCTCTGACTCTTCATCATGAACTACCATTAATATTGCATGAATCAAACCAGAAAGATCGGATCTCTGTTTTTCTTCTGAAATAAGTGTCCTAAGTCCAGCTCTTATTATCTCAGACCTTCCAGAAAACCCCATGGATTTTTGTAGCCTATCCATCTCAGAGAGAATTTCGTTATTTAGTGATATGGATATAATCGGCATATTGGTATTATTATTAAGTATTTTATAAGTTTAGCAGTAATTATTATTAACTTTTTGTAGATTTATTAATAACCATAATCAAAAGAAGCGTTGAACAGTGACAAAAAGGCCGCAATATTAGCTATATCAGTTGTAATTCCACTTACTGCATTTTCACTATGGTTATCTGAGCAAAACAAAGCTGAAAGCTTGTCAGGACAGGGACACAAAATTCTTGTTACATTTTATCCGATTTATCAATTTACAAAAGCTATAGGCAAGGAGAAAATTGATGCTTCCATAATAATTCCTCCTGGAATCGAACCACATGACTGGGAACCAACAATTCAAGATATTCAAAAAATGAAAGATGCAGATATGATAGTCATAAATGGTGCAGGCTTAGAATCTTGGATTACAAAAGTTACTTCAATAAATCCTAATGTTATGATTGTTGATACCAGCAGTGATATACCGTTATTAGAAAAAGATTCGAATGGATTAGATAAGATTGCTAAAAAAGATCCACATATCTGGCTTGATCCTGTTCTAGCTAAAAAGCAAGTACAAAATATTGCAGATGGTTTGATAAAACTTGATCCACAAAACGCAAATTATTATCAACAAAATGCAAACGATTACAAGGCAAAATTGGACATACTTGATAACGAAATCAAAACAGATCTTTCTACATGTGATAAAAAAGACTTTCTCGCATTTCATGATGCATTTTCATATTTTTCAAAAGAGTATGGTCTACATCAACATACAATAGTTGGAGGACTAGATCCAGAAACAGAACCAACAGCTCCAGCATTACAACAAATAACAAAAGATGCGCAAAGCTTGGGATTAAATGTAATCTTTACCGAGGAGGCAGCAAACCCAAGAGTATCACAAGTCATAGCTGATGAGATACATGGAAAAGTTCTAGTTCTAAGCCCATTAGAGGTAACTGATAAAAACATAGACTATATCTCAAAAATGGGACAAAATCTCTCAAACCTCAAAGAGGCATTATGTTCATGATAGTAGAAATTGAAAATCTTACTATAAATTATGATGGTATATTGGCGCTTGATAACGTAAGCCTCTCAGTGGAGGAAAAGGACTTTTTAGGCATTATTGGTCCAAATGGTGCAGGGAAAACTACTCTATTTAGCTGTATGCTTGGACTTTTAAACAACTATAATGGAGAAATTAAATTTTTTGGAGCAAACATAAGAAAATCAAAACAATATCTTCATCAAATAGGATTTGTACCGCAAAAACCTGTCTTTGAAAAAAATTTTCCAGCTACTGTAGCTGAAGTTGTTGGAATGGGTTTAACTAAAAACCAAAAAGATAACACAATTGATAAGGTTCTTCAGAAAGTCTGGCTTCACGAACTAAGCCATAGAAGAATAGGAGATCTATCTGGAGGTCAACAACAACGTGTTTTTATTGCAAAAGCGCTTGTCAACGATCCACAAATTCTCATCCTCGATGAACCTGTCACTGGCATAGATTTACAAAGTAAGGATTTGTTTTACCAAATTTTGCGTGACTTGAACCAAAAAGATAGCATTACAGTAATTTGGTCATCACATGATCTGGACGCAGTTGCTAAACTTGCAAGCAAGGTAGCATGTCTTAACCGAACATTATTTTTCCATGGAATATCTGAAGAGTTCTTTCATAATGAGAATCTGCTAAAGATGTATTCCGAATCTTCAATGCAAATGCATATGCATAACCACGAGGACTAAAATGGGCTTTGAAATTCTTTCTTATGGTTTTATGCAAAGAGCTCTAGTCTCAGGCATAGCCATTGCTCTGATGTGTTCAGTTGTTGGACTCTTTCTGGTTTTAAGACGACATTCACTTTTTGGAGATGCACTTGCACATTCTGCATTTGGAGGAATAGCTGCAGGACTCTTTCTTGGAATATATCCCATTTGGACAGCTTTTGTAGTTTGCATCTTGAGTGCACTAGGTCTTACAAAAATTAGACAAAGATTCCAGATTTCAGGCGATGCCATGGTAGCAATTCTGCTTTCATCGGGTCTTGCTATGGGAGTCATTCTTATCAGCCTAGCAGGAGGTTTTACTGTGAATTTATTCAGTTTTCTTTTTGGCAGTATCTTACTGGTCAGTTTGGAAAATACAATTCTGATTTTAGGTTTGGCCGGATCAATCATCATTGTAATTTTATTGTTATACAGGCAGTTAGTCTATACAACTTTCAACGAAGAGCAGGCAAAGGTTAGTAGTATACAAGTAGAGAAACTGAGCTATCTACTTGTAGTAATTGCAGGAATAACTGTAGTAAGCTCGATGCAATTAGTAGGAATACTTCTTACATCTTCGTTAATTGTAATACCGAATGTAACTGCAATGTTATTTTCACGCGGATTCAAACAAACTTCAATCCTTTCTATGATTTTTGCAGTTTTCTCTGCAGTGGCTGGAATTTTGACATCTTATAGCTTTAATGTGGCACCAGGTGGAATGATCGTTTTGATTTCTATAATCCTTTTTGGGGGATCACTTGGCATAAAATCATTTAGACAAAAAAAGAGAGTATTGGTTTTAAACAAAGAAGCTACTAAATTGTCGTAGTTTTGAAAATAAAATAATCGTTGTAAATGTTATCAAAAGAATAATCATTGAACTAAATGGAAATTCAGGTACAGGTGAAGGATTAGATACAACTGATGTAAATTCTGCCCCAGCAAAGCTATTTCCTTTTAGATTTTCAAATGCTATAGTGATTGGACCTGTGGCATTTGCTGGAATGGGTACTGTAATGGTATTGTCTGTATCAGAATCAGTAGTTACACCAGATTTCTGAAAGATCGGTTTATGATTTGCTATTATTGAAAAATCATAACCTACCGCACCAGCTGTCTGGTTTATGAGATAAGGATCAAGTATCTTAAAGAAAAATGATGTGTTAGAGCCTGCTGTGATCTTTGGAGGATCCCAGCTAAGACTAACCTTGAATTGCGCATTTCTTGTGAATTGAACCATTGGAAAACCAGTTTCATTACTTGGCAATAATGAATAATCCATTTCTAATTTGGAGGTCTGTTGCTTTATTGCCAAATCCGACAATTCCTGTTTGTATAATACAAGATGAACTATCCTGTCATCAGACGAATAATCATCAATGGTAATTGCTCTATCAGGCAATTTGATTCCATTAACATAGGCATCATATTTTGTGACTAAAAAATCCCCAAATGATTTTGGAATCTTGATCTCTTGGTGAACTAATAATACTTGCTTTATGTTGTCTTCTGACCAATTAAATGGCATTACAAAGTTTATTGATTTTTTTTCAGAATCATATTTAAAATTATCAATCTGATCATAATATGCAATAACTGTTACAGTTTGTTTACCATAACCTTTATCGTAAATTTGGTATTGGTCAGTTTCAGGGATTGATATGGCTACATTGTATGACTTGCTGACTTGATTGTCGTAGGAACCCATTGTTAATACGTTAATTTTGAATCGGTATAATCCACCTGAATTAAAAATTGGCCCCTTTATGTCATACTTACCACTATGCTGATCAAGTACGCTTGAAAAAACTCCTCCCCACTCATTTATTGAAACTTCTCCAGATTCTTGTGGAAATGCACTTATTAGAAAATTCCCGCTATCACTTTTAAAAATATGACCAAAAAGAGCTTTATCGCCTTTGAAGACAGAAATTGAAACTGTGACATCGGAAAATGGTTGTTGACTATCTGCATCTATGAGAAGAAAGTTCATTTGAGTGCCTGTATGGTTGTTGTCTATTAAAAATGGCGTAGAGTTAATTGACAAAGTTACATTTCTGTTTCCAATCATTACAGGCGGTAAAGTTTCACTCGCTAGACCATCGGCATAAGCTGACAAGATCATTGGACCAGAAAATCCAACCAAGGCAAAAAGTAGAAAATATTTTGTATTCAAAGACATCGTAATTCTATACTGTAATTAATTTCTATACCATAAATAAACACTAGAGTTGATTCTCAATATATGATATGTTTTAAAGAGAATTGAAAATATCAGCCAGACGATCTGCTGATTTCTCCATTAATGTTGGATGATATTTGTTAATTGCGCTTTGAACTATTCCTTTATTTTTTATTCGATAAACCTTTTTTAGTTCAATAATTTTGAATTCTACAATCTCATCCTCTAAGAGTTGACTAAGATAGGTAGAAACTGTAGACGGTGATTTTTTTACTTTTTCAACTATTTTATTGAATGCGAGTTCTGCGTCAAGTAATGATAATAAAATCTGTCTTGGAGTCTCTTGTCTAAGACTTCTTATCAAAATCGATTCTTCATTTGTAACACCAAGTGGATAAAATCTGGTTTGCCTTGGACTTCTTTCTACTTTTACAACTCCAATCTTTTCTAATTTTCTTGTATGATAGCTTAGTACACCATTCTTCATGCCCGTTTCTCTCATTATCTCACGAAATTTTATTCCTGGATTTTTATCAATAATATCAACTAATTGTGAATCTCTGTCCATTTCAATCTCTCCTAAATACACTCAACGCAAACATTCCTAATGTGCAGATCATAAGAATGTGTCCCAACTCAGCTGAAGAGAATTCGCCAAGATAATATGTATATTGCCATGCTGCATCAACTACGGAAAATGCTTCAGATGCTACAAACATAGAAAATGCAATCATAGTAAACAAAAGTCTTCTAGTTCTAGTCTTTGAATATGCAAGAGCAGAGATAATGCTTAGAAAAACAGCGATACTAATTCCTGCAAGATGAAGTAGTATATGGAAAACTTGGAATTGATGAGATATGTGAGGTAATACAACAGGTATAGCTAAAAGTCCAACTACCACAAATATTACTATGCTAAATAAAGTGGATTTGTTTTCTAGCATCTCATGGTATCTGAACATGATTAAAATTAGCTCTTCAGAAATTTAAACGAACTGGTACAAGAGTAGAACGAGTATTAATTAAATTAAATCTGTTAATCTATGTTTTTCTTTACTTGTCTTACACTGTTCTTAAGATCTGTAATACTTTTCGAATAAAAGAAAGCAACAACTACTAACATCCCTGCAATTGAAGGAGCCACCATATCAGCATAGCTGAAACCTAGGCGTGTAATTCCTGCAGGCAAGTTATTTGCTTGAGAATTATCTTGCGTTAATGTGGGATTCACAGTTGTTGTTAGAATTCCAAGTACGTTTGCTCTTTGTTCTGCCATGATTATGTTTCCTTGAGAATCTGCAGTTATCCATTGTACAAAAGAGTTTGAAGATGGTACGTTGAATTCGCGAAATTGACCTGTTCTGGGATCTATTACTGCAATTTTATCTAGAGTATGTTGTGCAACCCATAGATCATGGTAAATATCAAAGACCATCCCAAGTGGTAATCCATGAGAATCTAGAGTGTATTTTTTGAAAGTCTTTAAAAGTGGATTAAAAACTGACACGGCATAACCATCGTGCTCTGAAACGTAAATGTTACCTGTTTCTGGATCAGAAATTATACCTGTAGGAGTAACAAGTGTGACATTTTGTTCTTTTGGGGCATATTCATCAATTTTATAATTATTGGGATCAATACCAGCTATCCTTCCCACTCCTTCTGCTATCCATACTTGTCCAGATGATTTGTCTATGGTAATTCCTAGAGGTTGGGAGCCGTTTCCTAGATTTATTGAAGTAAAGTCCTTTACACTAGAATCAAATTTTAACACTACATTACTAGTTGAATCAATTAACCAAATGTTGTTCGAACTATCAATTGTGATTCCAGAAATAATTCCCTGAGTTGGAACTTTATAGATATTATTAGAGTTATCATTTGGGTTATAGTTTCCAAGTGATTTTGATATGGGATCGGTGTACCATATTTTATTTCCAGAATCTAGTGCAATAGCTGATACAATATTAATTCCATCAATTTTATGTTCTATGAATTTAGTTGTATTTAGATCAAATTCAAATATTCTCCCACTTTTAATAAGAGAATCTCCTACCCAAACTACATTTCTACTGTTATCATACACAGGATAGAAAGGCAAACTATTGTTTCCAGGCGTTTTAAATTCTTTAATATTAACTACTAAACTGTCTAGTTTTGGTTTAACAAGTAAATCATCATAAGATGCAACAAGATTAAGTGAATTTTCTTTGTTTTGAACACCTTCTGCTCGTAGACTCCAATGCCCAGGAAATCCAAATACTGTATTTGCAGAAAATACTCCCGTAGAAACTTGCTGCGCATCTATCGTATTTGGGCCGATCCCCCTATCAACTTGTGTTAATTTCAACTGTACTGATTTCATATCTATTGGATTTTTGTTTGAATCTAAAAATGAAATTTTAAAATCATTATTTCCTGTGGAAAATGGAATAATTGTTAAGACTATTCTACCTCCATTTTCAACAAATTTGGTTTCAGTAAATTCATGTCCAGTTACTAAATTATCTGTTGTAGCCAAAGCAAAGATGTTTGACTGTTGTATTAGTTGCAATTGGTTTTGAAATTCACTTGATGGTAATCCAGAATCAACAAGCACAGCAACTGAAGCGATCAGAGCCATACCGACTAACGATTCTATTTTTGTGCTTTTACTAAATTTAGATATGATAGATTTAACATGGTTTGTTTTTTCACTAATGACTGCATTATTTTTTGTAATCAATAATGAAGTAGCATTGAATGCTTGTTTGTGTATGATCATGTTATTATAAGCTCCAAGTGATATCATGATTGCGGCAAGAGAAAGTTTTACAATTAGTATTTTACCATATGATGATCCTAAAGTCAAAGCAAGATTGCTTTCAAGAAAATATAACAAAAATGGACCTGTAATTACAATTGCACCAAGAATTGATATTGCAATTATTGAAAATCTAGGAATCAAAATTGTTAGAGTAGGTATACTAATATCTTCATCAATAGCTTGTTTTAGGTTGGGCATGAAAATGAATGCAATGTAAAAAATTCCACCAATCCACAGAGAAGCGACTATGTTGTGTATGAAATCAAGTATTAACGGTAGTATCTTACCAGTGGCTGCACCATGACTGATTAAACTAGTAGTTGCAAGTACTAATAGACCTATTCCAAACAATCCTAAGACATGGCCTTTGGATGTAATGGAATTTGATTTTTTTATCTTGTGATATATTGTATAAGATAATGCAAGCAATGCAACTGAAGCAATCATCCTTATGATCCACGTGCTTCCAAACTTGGTAGATACTGCATCCAGAATTCCTGCATTGATTGAATAAGCTTGAACAGAAATCATAGCAAAACCAGATGTGACAACAAGGATAGAACCAATTACTACTAATTTCATCATACTACGATCTATTTTCTTTCTAGTCTCATCTAGAACATTTCCTAACCAAGAAATTCTAGATATTGGTTTCCATAACCATAGAGTTGCAAATGAGGCTCCTACTACTAAGACCTGCCCAACTAATACAGGAAATCTTACAATTGTTTCTGGTATAGAAGTCTCTTGGTAGTTACTTGACGTAGGGGTAGCAAAATTTTGAGGAACTGGTTGACCTATTGCAAATACATAAGCATTTTTGGTCACATGACCATCTGTCTGGTCAAGAACTTTGGTTGTCACAGTGTATATTCCATCTTTAAGTCCAGAAGGTAGTGATACACTTAACGTGTGTTCATCATTGTCGATGTAATGTAGATCCTTTTGTTGTATTTCCATCCCACTAGAATTCAAAACCTTTAGCTGGCTATACCGAATGTCTATAGGATCATTAAAGTATACATCAACCTTGGTTGGTTGATTTGCTAAAGACTGTCTATCGGATGGATCACTTTTTGTTACACTAGCATGTGCATAAGAATTCGGAATATTTGGGATAACAATTAACATTAAGGAAATTACAAAGATAATCATGGTAACTTGAAACATTCTCTGAGTAAATCTAATCATCTAGAGCAATATTACATATCAAGACTTTACTATATTGCTCTTGCTAAAATAATGGTACAACAATAGAATTAAATTTGTTCAGCGTAGAAACGTATCCATATCATGTAAAATCATTTTTTATTTTTGATATTAGTTGTTCGATTATTGTACTAGAAAATATTTAATGCATTGAAATATCATATTTTGCGTGAATAGTAAAATTATTTCCTTATTCTTTGAAATGATCTATATTAACTTAGTTTACACTTATGTTAATAAAGTTAAGACAATAAATATTACGTCATATTACCTGAAACAATGAAAACCAAAATTACTACTTTCTCATTGGTTTTTATCATGCTTTTGCTCGTGATGTCTTCAATATCTTTTACTCCTAAATCCGCCTCTGCTCACATAAGTAAGGTTTTTGGTAATTATTCTGTAGAGATCGGTTGGGCAAATGAACCTGCATTTGCTGGGTTAATGAATAACATTCAAGTCATCGTGAAAAAAGGGAATGTAGATAATGGAACATCAATAACAGACGCATTAGCTAAAATGCAAATATCTGTAAAGTATGGTACGATTTCAAAACAATTGGATTTTGTACCTAGTGACGTTGCTGGACTATATTTTTCTCCATTAATTCCTGCTAAAGTTGGCTCCTATAGTGTCGTAATGAAAGGTACTATAGAAGGACAAAATATTGAAACAGAAATCTCACTTGATGATGTTGGAAGCTCAAATACAATAAATTTTCCACAGACTGGTTCTTCTGTTGATACATCCTCAAATATGGGTCAAATTGGAACAATTATCACTCAACTTACAAGTGACATTGAAGAAGCAAAAAGCAGCGCAAATTCAGCTGCTCAAAGTGTTGCAAACGTTGGAAAATCCTTCCAAGAGGTAAAGGATACTACCGATAGATTATACATGATAAGCATGGCAGGAATAGGTATTGGTGTTGCCGGAATAGTTATTGCAGTATTTGCTATTTCAAAAAAAGATGAAAAAGTTTGATTTTTGAAAGTAAACTGAAATTCGTTCTAATACTAGTTTTACTAAGTCTTGTTGTCTTTCCGATTTATGCACAACAATCACAACAGATCAAACTGACAAGTGGTGGAACCATAAACGTTGGATTCTCAACAGATCCTGCAAACCCAAATTCAGGTGACCAAACCCAGCTTAAAATTAGTTTCATAAACAAACAAACCAATGTAATCCAACAACACATAGACTACAGGGTCATAGTTACAAAAGGACAAAATCAAGTTTTTGGAATTCCGATCACTCATACTGCAGAAGGCGCTGTTAGTATACCATACCAATTTCAGGATGCAGGAGATTATCAGATTACTGTTAGTGTAGAAGGAATATTATTCCAACCAATTCCACCAGAGACTGCAGAGTTTTCTGCTATTATTCCAAGTGCACAACCACCACCTACAGAGAAACCAAAAAGCGGTTGTCTCATAGCAACCGCAGCATTTGGTTCTGAACTTGCACCACAAGTACAATTCCTAAGAGAATATAGAGACAACACAATTATGACAACTGTAGCGGGTTCAAGTTTTATTAACGCATTTAATGCAGTTTACTATTCATTTAGTCCAACAGTAGCTGATACCGAAAGAACACATCCACTATTACAGGAAACTGTAAGAGCTGGAATAGTTCCACTCCTTGGAATTCTACAAATTGCAAAGTTCTTGACACTTGTAAATAACAATTTTTCAGTGATAATGTCAGGAATAATGGCGTCATCACTTATTGGCGCAGTCTATTTTTGGCCCGCAGGTCTTGCAATCAAATCTGTTAGAGACTCTAAAAAACTAAATCCAAAAATTGTAATTGCAATAATTTCTGTAATATTGTTATTGACAGTTATCTCACTTGTTATGGGGAATTTGCAGTTTATTATGATCACAACTTCTGCAACTGTCTTGACATTTGTTGGGCTTGGAGCAATCTATTCTTCTTGGGCAATTGCAAAAATATTGAGAAAGGCAAACACGTTTTTATAACCGTCTATAAATAGCAGGATCCATGAAGTCAAAAACAATAGGCTCCTTCTTCGTTGTTTTGACTCTAGTAGTTGGTATTATGGCATTTGCCCCATCGGCATTTGCAGACACTGCAGTATCCATAACAAAAGGTTCTGGCGCTTCAGCAAGTGCAGCTTGTGTATCAACAAATAATTGTTTTACACCAAATCCAGTAAATGTATCACCAGGTGATACAGTTACATGGACAAACACAGATACAGCATCACACACGGTAACAAGTGGGAAAATAGATAATTCAACAGGCAATATAGTAGCTGCTGTTTTTGACAGTAGCTTGCTTACACCTGGAAAGACATTCTCTCACCAATTTACAGCTGCTGATGTAGGAACAATCAACTACTTTTGTCAAGTTCATCCATGGATGACAGGAGTAGTAACAGTTGCAGCTGGAGGAGCTAAAAGTGGAGGAATGAACACGGGTGGAGCAATGACGATGGTACAAGGTATGTCTACTGATGGCTCAACACAAGTCACAATAGATACAACACCAGCAGCTCCAGTAAGCGGTCAACCATTATCAATTGCACTAACATTCAAAAATGCTAACGGAAATCCAATAAAACATCAAAACTATGCAATAACTGTAACACAAGATGGAAACTCGGTATTATCCAACACAACAGGGCATACTCATACTGGTAATGACATGCAAATGACCAGCAATCTGGAATATGCTAAACCAGTTGATATTACAGTAACCCTTAACGGAGTTGGATTACCAGGAACAGATCCATCTACATGGACTGGTCCAAAAGGCGATGTGGTAAGCTTCCACGTTGTTCCAGAATTTGGTTCAATTGCTCCAATAGTTCTTGCAATTGCTGTAATTAGCATTGTAGTATTTACCACAAAGACTAGAGTAATTCTAAAACTCTAACCCCATTTTCTTTTTATTATTTTATTATATCAGAAATTATGATAAAATTATTTTAGAAAAATTATAAAAATGATCAGGAACTTGCCTGCGGCTTAATTGTACTTAATGATATGGCATGATCATCTATGAGAGCACCAACACCAACTGTAATGTTTTTTATTATAACTGATATCTTTCCCAAGTCATTATCTGTAAGATTATACTTTTGTGCAAGGACATTCTTCACCTTGGTTTCGGTATTTGATAACTCGTTAAGACTTGATGGTATTGATATATCAAGTGTCTTGCGTATCATTTCTTTTGGAATTTTTCTAGTATCGTCTTGAATTATGTAGAATGAAATCTTGTCTACTATGACTTCATGTGGAATGGTTGGAAGCGCATTTGCAGTATAAAATACTTGGACATTAAGAAGATTGATTTCATCTTCTGAAAGATTTCTGATAACTGTTCCTTTTTCTGGTTGTAATGTTGAATCTAACGATACGTTAATTATCACAAAGCCTTCCACAAAATTTTCATTATTATTTCCAAGTATTTTTCTTATATCCTGGCATGTAAGAGATGTTGATGTTTCTGAGTTAAGGTTTTTTAAAATTGCATTGGAACTCGGTCCATCATTTACTACCACATTCCATAATATCGAAGTCTGATAGGTTAGTTTGTTAAAAATACCAATGTCAGTATCATAATGACCAGGTCTTAATGGTCCCTCATCTGCATAGATTGAACCGCACTCAAATTTTGCTGTATATGTTATGTTTTTTACAGGATTGCTTGTTACAGTAGTTCCAGAAGGAAAATTAGTAAATGTTGAGACTGCAGACGAATCCTTTACTTGAATTGATTTTGAGAGCTTGTCGGAATCAAATCCTATCGGTACAGTGATTTGAGAAATTGTATAATTCCCATTTTTTACACCAGTTACGGTAATAATACCATTTTTGTCTTTTTCAGAATCTAATGCAGAGTTGTCTTTTATTGTAAAAGTTCCAATATTTTTGAATGGATTGGGCGTTATAGAATATTCAGCACCGCCAAGTAATGCGTTATTATTTGTAAGAGTGATTATAGTTATTGATGGACTTTGTGCAAACGCAAAATTTTCAGTACCATGATTGTTCAAATTCATCATAAAATAAAAAATTGATCCGAATACAAAAATGCTAATAACAAAACAAATTTTTTTCCAGCTTTTCAACGGTATGTTTCTTGTTTGTCATTAATTTAATGTTAGTGAGAATATACCCAAGAATTAAATATAATACGTAGTAAGTTTTGTTAATGCAGTTTTATTTGCCCAAGGGCATCATTTCTGCAATTTTTGCTTTTTCACTTCTTTGCATTTTAGGCTCTATGACTTTACACCAAGTATATGGTGATGGTTTTGCCATGGAAAACCTTCCGCCTGCTACCATTGGAAATAAGAAGGTGAGCCTTTTCATCCAACTTACTCCAACAATACTAACCTCAGATACTTCTATACCAAGAACTATGGTATTAAGACTGTTTGATGCAAATACGAATCAAACGATTCCGCACGATTCATTTATAATCACAGTAACAAAAGCCTCCAATGAACAACTTCTAATGAGAGATGCTTTTCATACGCATTCAGGAATTCTAACACTAAAGATCAGTCCCACTACTACCTTGGGAAAGTGGAATATTTCTGGAGATAATGATTTTGTATTAGGATGGATGACACAAGGTGATTCGGCAATACCGGTAAGTGCCCCAATACTTGCAGAAGGTGGATTGTACCATATTCACATAGACCTTATTTCATTTATTAACGATAAAAACACATTTGCTGTCCAAGACATACCAAAGTTTGATTCCTATCTTAGTGTAGGAGACATTTCAAATCATATCATTACATATAACAGCAATTCTTACAATTCTGAAATAATTTCTTATTATGACAAAATTAATAATGACTTTAACTTTGATCCATCAAAATTAAAAATTTCATACTCGATGCCATTTGATTGGGATCCAACTAGATTCCAAGATCGTCCTATTTTTGTACATGAAGAAATTCATGTTCCAAAATCATTCAAAGAATTTTCAAGTACACCAACATATGTTGCAAGTGTAAATGGAAATCCACTTACAGGTAGAAGACTTATAGTGGATCCATATTCATTGGGTGATACCATAATTGCACATATTTTGTTAAACAAAATCGATATCACTAATCTTGCAAAGATCATTCCACCTAGTACAAATACAATGAATTTTGAGCTTTCACCTGCAGCTGCAAACGTAAAGACTTCTTTTAGTGTGTTAACGGATTTTGGAGGATGGGGAATCAAACTTGGATGGTCTCCCACACAAATTACTGCAAATACACAAAATAATCTTAAACTGACATTTTTTGATGCCTTTACAGAACAACCAATAACAGGAGATGTAAACTATGACATCAAAATATTAGATAAGGATGGTAATACTGCACTTTCTGAAACAAGTCTTACAGCTAAAGGAGGCACTGATACCCAGTCTATTAACTTGCCAAGCAATGGAATTTACAGAATAGAAATCAACATAAAATCCATAGTTAACAACGGTCTGCCTGACACAAGTAGGATAGGGGTAGGCAGAGGTGATCTTGTCGTACCATCTACAGTTACTGGTGACGAAACAATTCCAGAATTTGGACCAGTAGCGTCATTGGTTCTTGTAATTGCTATAATTAGCGTGGTCACAGTTACAGCAAAAACAGGGTAATTTCTGTATAGATTTTAAAATTCCACAAATACTATTATACAAAACAAAAGTGAGTTTATCATTCAATGCTTCCACTACGTGATGAAAATCCAAAACCCCCAGGTTACAAACCCATAGTAACTTATGCACTCATTGCAATAAACATCATTGTATTTTTTTGGGAAATATCTGTTACAGGCCAATTCTATGAATTTACAAACCGAAGAGCTGAAGAGATTTTTCTTAACTATGGTACAGTTCCATCAATTGTAACCAAGGGATTAATTGACAAAAACTATGGAGTAATATCATCAATTTTTAGTTCAACGTTTCTTCATGCAGGAATATTGCATATTGGCGGAAACATGCTTTTTTTGTACATTTTTGGTGATAACATTGAGTACAAATTTGGAAGAGGAAAATATCTTGCCTTGTACCTGTTCTGGGGACTTGTTGCAGGATTTGTCCACATATTGTCTGATCCCTCAAGCTCTGCTCCTGCAATAGGCGCATCAGGAGCAATCTCTGGTGTACTTGGAGCATATCTTGTGATATTTCCTAATGCTAAAGTACTAACTTTGTTGTTGTTCGGATTTTTTATTAGAACTATTCGAATTTCAGTAAAATGGTATCTTCCATTCTGGTTCATATTTCAAAATGTATTGCCAGCATTAGTTGGTTCTAGTGGTTCTGGTGTTGCCTTTTTTGCACATATTGGTGGATTTTTAATAGGAATGTTAACAGGTTTTCTGTACAGAAAAACACACGGCTCAGAATTTATGTATGGAACAAGATACGGATGGAAAGGCTAACAATAAACTTCTTAGACGTAGTTTTTATCAAGGAATAAATTCTACTTGACTTATCAAGATACATGCCATTAATTACAGTCTCAATGTATCCTGGCAGAACACAAAAACAAAAAGAGGATTTTGCTAAAGCCATAACAAAATCTGCTGTTGAAATTCTCAAGACCAAGGAAAACCATGTTATCATAGTCTTTGAAGAAAATCCAAAAGAAAATTGGTATATGGCTGGAAATCCTCTTTAAACTACATTTTTATTTTAACCGTGTCTACAAGATTCGTGACAAAAGTTGCAGTTGTACAATTAAAAGCAGATATTGATAAGAAAAAAAATCTTAAAAAAATTCTTGATTACATAAGCAAAGCTGCAAAACGAAAAGCAAAACTATGTGCATTTCCGGAATTTATGATGTTTTACACTTCATCTTCTCAGACACCAAGAGATCTTGCAAGTTTAGCTGAGACGATAAATGGTGAGTTTGTTTATTCAATTTCAGAATCTGCAAGACAAAACTCTATTCAAGTAGTAGGAACCTTTTATGAAAAAAGTCCAAAAATTGATAGAGTCTATGACACATCTTTTCTTATAGATAAAAATGGCAAAGTATTATCAAAATACAGAAAAATTCACCTTTATGACGCGCTTGGTTTTAAGGAATCAAGTAAGCTTTACGCAGGTTCAAAAATTGTAAAACCAATTAAAACAACAATAGGGAAAATGGGAATGATGATTTGTTATGACTTGAGATTTCCCGAAATGTCTAGAACTCTTGTGTCTGCTGGCTCAGAAATTCTTGTGGCACCATCAGCATGGGTAAAAGGTGAGATGAAAGAAGAGCATTGGATAACAATCAACAAAACGCGTGCAATTGAAAATGGTTGCTATATTATCTCACCGGATCAGGTCGGTAACATATACTGTGGTAGAAGCTTAGTAGTTGATCCGTATGGAAAAATATTGTTAGACATGAAAAAAAGAGAAGGAATCGGAATTGTTGATGTCTCACTTGATAGAGTAAAACAGGTGAGAAAAAATTTACCTCTCTTAAAAAACAGAAGAACAGACATCTATAATGATTTTAAGATTTAATTTCTCTAGTTTTACATTTCATGTTTGCACATTGTCTTGTCCATTTTTGTTTTATAGAATATCTAAAAAGAATAATTGGCCATGAACAAAACTTACACGGGATTTTAGTTGTACAAAGCATTCCTCTTTGTATAAGAGGTGATGATGCTCTACATCCATTATAATAATTTGAACATCCGATGAATCTTTTTTTTGTTATGCGAGAACGTATTACCATAAGCTTTCCAATATGACACTGTGGACATTCAACTAATCCATTTACTGGAGAATTTGTTCCAAGTATGACGTATTTCTTTTTTTTCTCAGACCAAGCAAGATATCCATTTTTGTCATAGTATTGTTTAATCTCATTTTTCATCTTTACAATTCTTCTTTCACTAATTTTGATAGAGTTTCTTGAATCTAACTTACTTTTTACTGAGACCTGAATTTGAGAATTTTTTTTTCCTTGCATCGCTATCATATCATCATCTTATAATTGAACATTAATGAAGAATTTTTATAGGGAATCTAGTCAGCGAGATTTGTGGAAAAAGTCTGTGTTATTGGTGCAGGCAGCACAAAATATGGCAAATTACAAGATAGCATTACGGATATAGCAATTCAGGCATCAGTTGACGCTATTGAGAATGCAGGAATAGAACCAAAAGAAATTCAGGCAGGCTACATCTCTAATGTATTTGGTATTGCGGATAAGCAGGTTCATTTGGGACCCGTTATAATGAGCGATCTTGGTATTCCAGAAGTCCCATCTTTATCAATTGAATCAGCATGTGGAAGTGGTTCTGTTTCATTTAGAGAAGCTTACGCAAACGTTGCAGCTGGATTTTATGATGCAGTTTTAGCAACAGGAGTTGAAAAAGTAACTCACACAGGTACAGAATGGACTACAACATATTTTTCATATTGCTCTGATTTTTTCTATGAAGGGGGAGCAGGTGCATCATTCCCAGGACTATTTGCATCAATGGCAAGAGCTTATCTAGCTGAATTCAAAGCAACAGAAGAAGATCTCGCAATGGTTGCAGTAAAAAACCACGATAATGGATTGTTAAATCCAAAGGCACACCTAAGAAAAAAAATTACGGTTGATGATGTTATGAAATCTGCAGTTGTTGCAAGTCCGCTTAAACTATATGATTGTTGCCCATTTTCAGATGGAGCTAGTGCAGTGATTATATGCAATGAAAAATTTGCAAAAAAGCATACAAAGAATTACATTAAAGTCATTGGATCAGGTAGAGGAGGATCCCCAGCTGCACTACAAGGAAGAGAACACATTACAACAATTCCAAGTACAAAACTTGCTGCTCAAGCTGCATACAAGATGGCAGGAATTACTCCAAAAGATGTTGATTTTGCTGAAGTACATGATTGTTTTACAATTGCAGAGCTAGTTGATACCGAAGATTTGGGATTTTTTGAAAAAGGAAAAGCAGTTGAAGCTGTACGACAAGGAATGACAAAACTAAACGGAGCTATACCAATCAATCCATCAGGAGGACTAAAATCAAAAGGGCATCCAATTGGTGCTACCGGAATTGGACAGATAGTTGAAGTCTTTGACCAGTTAACAGGAAAAGCTGGGGAAAGAACGGTAAAAGATGCTAAAATAGGTCTGACACACAACTTTGGCGCAACAGGTGCAAGCTGTGCAGTTCATATATTCAAAAGTGTATAATTTGTTAACAAAAGAAGAATTCATCAATAGCGCTAAATCAGGTAAGGTTCTTGCCAGAAAATGCACAAAATGTGGTCATTTACACCTAGTTACGACGTATTTCTGCCAAAATTGTGGAAATAAGGGGTTTGAAAACGTCTTTCTTGATGGAAAAGGCTCAATTGCCACGTATACCATAATAACGGTTCCACCAGCAGGATACGAAAAATGTGTACCATATGCCTGGGTTGTAATGAAACTAGATGGTGTAGATCTACGAATTTCGGGATTTATGGCAAATATTCAATCTCCGTCAGATCTTCCACTTGGAACAAGGGTAAAAATTACTGGGTATGACGAACGTGGAATTTTGATTGAAAAAATGTAAACCAAATTTATTAAACTGATTAAAAAAAACACAAAAGAGATCTTTTATAATTTTGTTTAAAACTGATCACAATGTCAGTTGATGTTGTATGTGGAAAATGTGGTGCTAGAATTGTAAACATGCGCATGTTAAAATCGGTTAAAGAAGTTATTAGACCATACAACAGTAAATGTCCTTCTTGTGGACAGACACTTTCACCCTCTGAATTTACAGTAGATGTACAGAAAAACTGATCAAAAATAGTAGTTTAAGGATCAATTTCGTCACAAATCTTATTTACCGATACTATCTAGACATGCCATGGAACTGAGTGAAGACTTTGGCGAGCAGAAGCGGGGAGGCATTTTACAATCAGCATCAAAACGCGTAAGAATGATCTTTTCGGTAATGGCAAGTCCGAACAGGATCGATATTTTACGTATTTTAAATTCAAAAGGCCCTCTTACTTATTCAGAATTAAAATCACTTGCAGGATTTAAATCAAAAAAAGAAAGTGGCAAGTTTGCGTACCACTTGAGAAAACTTCTAAGGCAATCTCTAGTAGCTCTGAATAAATCTGAAAGGCGTTATACTATTACAAATTTAGGAAAGCTTGTTCTAAGTCTTGCCAGGCAAATTGAAGAACGCTCTATAATAGAAAGCGGTAAGATGTATGTACGAACCTCCCACGAATCAATAGAGGAGTTTAACTCACATAAGATAATCCAGTCTCTTGTACGTGAGGGTAGTCTACCACTTGAACTAGCCCAAAAAATAACTGAGGAAGTAGAAAACCGCATCTACAAATTTCAAACCTCATACCTTACTGCTTCGGTGATACGTGAAATGGTAAATTCTGTACTTTTAGAGCAGGGCCATGAGGATTATAGGCACAAACTCGCTAGGTTTGGACTTCCTGCCTATGATATTCATGAAATGATGACAAATGTGGACGGAATTCATAATGGCGTAGAAGGACTCCTCTTTAAGACCGGTCAGACTGTTTTTGGAGAGCATCTGGTTCTAAATACACTACCAAAAGATGTTGCAGATTCACACCTCTCAGGTGATATCCATATAACAAATCCGGGAATATGGTCACTCTTACCAGATACGATCTTTGTAAACATCAAAGAGTTATTAGAAGACGGTATAGATCTTCGAGGGAAATTCCTAGGAGTAACAAGGATGCCTCCGATAAATACACTAGGTGAACTTGCTACATCACTATCATTACTCACTTCGTTACTATTCAGAGAAGCATCACAAGAGGTGATAATGGATGGATTAGTAACAATTTTGCAAAAATATTCAAAAAATCTTGGTGAAGTTGAAGAAAAAATTACAACTGCATTTGCAGCAACATCAACTGCTCCAAAATACAGTAAAAATGGCACACTTGCTTCCTTTAGAATTCCACTTGGAACTGATTCGAAGTTAATAGGTGCAATACTTGCTGGTTACAAAAAATATGTAAAATCAACACCAATTCCTTCCATTGGTATTATAATCGACTATGAAAAAGGCAAAGTCAGCGAGTTTTCTGATATACTTTCTGAAATTGTTGCATTAGGAGGACGTGTAAGCTTTTCAAAAAGCATGGTATCCAATAAAGGAATTTTACGAAGTGATACCAAAACTGCAGGGACTACAATAAATCTTCAATCACTTTCAATTAACATGCCTAGACTTGCATTTGAATCCAATAAAGATGAAACATACTTTAGAGCACGTCTTGCACTCTTGATGAAGCCTGCACTTGCAGCAATGTCTCTTAGAAAGAAAGAAATATCCGATCTAACTAGACGTGGACTAAATCCAATTCTTGCAAATAACACACAGTACATGCAAAAGGGTTCAGTTATCTTAGTAGTCAATCTGATTGGTCTAAAAGAAGCAGTTTTTGGAATACTTGGATATGAAAATGATAAGGCTGGTCAAGAAATACTCTCTAAGGTCATAGCAACGGCAATAGAGGTATCAGCCAAGAAGGGAAAAGAGATGAGCGATAATGTTACTATATCTATGACTGAAAGCGATGCCGCTGCACGCTTTTCAGGCTTGGACGGTGAAAAATATGGTAAAATGTCTGTTCTTCAATATGTGGAAGGAGAATCTTATTCCGAAGGAATAGTGTTAAATGCTTCAGAAATTGAAGGAATGAATCAAAAAACAGACAAAGTTGTAGAAGCTAATCATATGTCAAAGTCACTCAATGGAGGATTGCTAGTACAACTAAAAATTCCTGATAATACAGATACAGCAGGAATAAAAAAGGCTATAGAAAAAGCAAGTGAACTTGTTAGTTCATTTAGGCCAATAAGAAAGGTGCATATTTGCAGTAATTGTGGTCTAAAGGAAGAAAAGATCACTGACAAATGTCCTACTTGCAAATCACCATACATTCTTGCCTGAAATTCTTATAAGCGAAGTTCTTTCAATACTGACGAGTAATTTTTTTTAAAAAAAATTCTACAATATAATCTTATTTATCTGTACTCCATATTCGATCTTCTTGAAGATTTATTTGGGATCTATACAGATCTAAAACTATGAAAATTGTAACGGTGTCAACAAAGTTGATCCAAAGTCAAGCTTTAGAAAAATATTTTTTGCCTCAATCTTTATTTAACTCTCTTTTCTTAGGGTTACGGGGAGACATTTGACAGATTTTTCACAAATAGAGAATTCGATCATTGAAGTTAAAAAACGCGATGGACGAGTGTTAAATTTCCAGAAGGACAAAATTTCAAACGCAATATACAAGGCTTTAGTTGCCTGTGGTAGACCAGAACGCAGCTTAGCTGATAAACTGGCAAATCGGGTAATGGAGAAACTTATCAATCAAGGTTATTCAGCTTCTGGTCCGCCAAGCGTGGAAGACGTACAAGATATGGTTGAATCTACTCTAATAGATGAAGGACTAGGCGAAATTGCCAAAGCCTACATCCTTTACAGACATGAACGAAGAAAGATCCGAGAAGAAAAGATGAAGGTTCTTGATGCCAAGTCTCTTGATAGTGTAGCAAAGAAATTTGATCTTAACTGCCTGAGAGTTTTAGCATCTCGATACTTGATGCGTAACAATAAGGGAACAATAATTGAAAGTCCAAATGAAATGTTTGAACGAGTTGCAGTTTTGGTAGGAATTGGAGATTTACTAAAGGACTCTTCTATCTTTGAAGTTGAAGGAAGAAACACACAAAACATAGAGGAAGCTGCAAAATATCTTGACAAACTTGATGACTTTGATTACAAATTCAAGATAGGCAAGTATCTTCTTAACAAATGGCATTTTAGATCATTAATCCACCACTACATCGATCTGGCTAAGCGTGGTCAAATGAAGGTGAGCATTAAAGAGTTTCTTACTATGCTTGCAGCAAGAAAGTTTGATCAGTATGCAGAGAGAATTACAGAATACTATGACCTGATGGTCTCACAAGACTTTCTACCAAACTCACCAACAATGATGAATGCGGGGGGTAGACTAGGGCAGCTCTCAGCCTGCTTTGTGCTTGCCATGCCTGATGACATGGAAAGAATAATGAAATCATCTTCAGATGCAGCATTAATCTTCAAGTCTGGGGGAGGTGTAGGCATCAACTATTCTGACCTCAGAGAAGAAGGAGATATGGTAGCATCAACATCTGGTGTTGCCTCAGGTCCTGTATCATTCATGAATATCATAAACACAGTGACTGAAGTTGTCAAACAAGGTGGAAAACGACGAGGTGCAAACATGGGAATTATTGAAGCATGGCATCCTGACATTGAGAAATTCGTTACTACAAAAACAAAACCTGGAGTTTTGGAAAACTTTAACGTAAGTGTTGGAGTTTGGGAAGATTATTGGGATGCACTTGTAAATTCAAAAGATGGAAAATATGTTCTTCGAAGTCCACGTGATCAATCACATATACGAGAAATAAATGCACACCAACTGATTGATCTAATTGCACTTTCAGCTTGGAAGAGTGCTGAACCTGGTCTGATCTTCTTTGATCTTATTAACAAATACAATGTATTTGCAAAAGCTCGTGGTGGACCATTACGAGCTACTAATCCTTGTGGGGAACAAAGTTTGTATCCTTACGAATCATGCAATCTAGGATCTATCAATCTATCAAACTATGTTAAACGAAAAGCAGATGGACAATATGAATTTGATTGGCAAAGATATGAAGAGACAATCCGAAAGACAACAAGATTCTTGGATAATGTTATAGATGTAAACAATTATCCAATTCCTGAGATCGATAAGGCGTCAAAGGATTCACGTAGAATTGGACTTGGTGTTATGGGTGTTGCAGATCTACTCTTTAAGTTACGAATTCCATATAATTCACAAGAAGGTTACGAATTCCAAGAAAAACTTGCTGAAGCACTAACTTACTATTCCATGGAAGAAAGTGTCGCCTTGGCAAAAACACGAGGTGCGTTTTCGTTATGCACAAAAACAGAATATCCTGAGGGAAAAATTCCAGTAGCTGGATATTATGAAAAACCAAAGGGTACTCGCTGTTATGATTGGGACGCATTAATTGGTAAGATTCAAAAACATGGTATTAGAAACGTACTAACAACCACTGTAGCGCCTACAGGTACTCTTTCTATGATTGCTGATTGCTCAAACGGAATGGAGCCCATGTTTGCTTTAGCATTTGAAAAACGTGTGACTGTTGGAAGATTTTTTTATACAAACAAAATCTTTGAAGAGGTTCTCAAAGAACATGGATTGTATAACGATCAAATTCTAGAAAAGATTGCAAATAACTATGGATCTCTAAAAGGAATTCCAGAAATTCCAGAATGGATGCAAAAAATCTTTGTTACAGCGATGGACATACACTGGGCTGATCATCTTATGGCTCAAGCTGTATGGCAAAAGTGGATTGGTAATGCAATCGCAAAAACAATTAACATGCCACATGATGTAACAGCTGAAGATATCAAAGCAGCATATCTGATAGCACATGAGCTTGGACTCAAAGGAATCACGATATTTAGAGATGGTTCAAGACATGAACAAGTCTTACACATGACTGGTGATAATGTGAAAAAAACATTCCAAGTTACTCCAAGTCTGTATGTGACAGATTACATTGCAAAAAACATCACAAACGAATACTTGAAATCACAAACTGAAAAAGCACTGCAAATAAAAATGCCAGATATATCAGTACAATCTCCTCAAGTTCCACTTACTCAAGAAGAGATAGAAGAAAGGCTATGTCCAACATGCAAAAACAACTTGGTCTTTGCAGAAGGATGTAACATCTGCATAGAATGTGGATATAGCGGTTGCACAGCAGGGTAGAAATTATTCTCTAATGAAAAAATCTACCATATTATAGTTACCGTGTTAACACGGCGAACGGGTGTAAGAGGTGAATGCCGCAAAGTTGACCTCCGACAACAAATCGGAAGTGCGGTAATGCCCAGTCAGGCGCCTCTTACACCGCTTATAGATTAATTATTTATTCAAACGATATACGATATAATAAAGTATACTTGTGGTTGAT
>Ga0209160_1000993_pt1 | contig 23670 bp, 20 predicted proteins | sample GraSoiAngelo_153_FD_186167 | JGI IMG/M metagenome (GOLD analysis project Ga0209160, IMG submission 186167) | Grasslands soil microbial communities from the Angelo Coastal Reserve, California, USA - 14_1009_12_40cm (SPAdes) (version 2) | ecosystem: Environmental > Terrestrial > Soil > Grasslands ...
ATTATCAGGTCCCGGAAGTCCAGGATATCGCCGATTATGTTGGCGATTCTCTCGGATTGTCTCAAGTTGCGGCCCGGACCGAGGCCGATGTGATCGTGTTTTGTGGGGTCCATTTCATGGCAGAGACCGCATCCATAATCTCTCCTCAGAAAAAGGTCCTACTCCCAGACCTTGGAGCAGGCTGTTCCTTGGCTGCAACTATTGACGCTGATAAGTTGCGGGCTTGGAAGAAGGAGCATCCAAACGCTGTGGTCGTTTCATATGTTAACACGACAGCCGAGGTGAAGGCCGAGAGCGACTACGCCTGTACTTCAGGAAACGCTGTCAAGGTGGTGAATAGTATTCCGCGAGATCGAGAGATTCTCTTCTTGCCGGACATGTTTCTCGGAGCCTATGTCATGGAGAAGACACAGCGGAAGATGGAGGTCTGGCCGGGCGAGTGTCACGTTCACGCTGGCATCACTCCGGATGTCATTAACCGGAAGCTCGAAGAGCACCGGGACGCGGAATTCTTGGTCCACCCAGAATGCGGATGTGTAACACAGTTCCTCTACTTCTCCGAGAAAGGCGACTACAATCTCCCAATGACGCAGATCTACTCTACTGAAGGAATGGTACGCCACGCTCGACAATCACCAGCGAACAAGTTCCTAGTAGCTACTGAGACAGGCATTCTTCATCGAATGAAGAAAGAGAATCCTGACAAGACATTCCTGCCAGTGAAGGATGATGCTGTATGTCAGTACATGAAGACCATAACTCTAGAGAAGGTCTACCTGTCACTGAGGGACATGGTGTACGAGGTCAAGGTTCCGAAAGAGACTGCTGACAGAGCTAGGCTGTCTATCGAGAGAATGCTACAGCTAGCCTAGACCAAAGGCAACTGATACTTGTGCAGTAATCAATCGAGGCCGGATCGTAGGTTTCACTGAAAACTCGACACGTCAGCGACACAACTCGCGCCTACCTGGACCGAATTGGGCATCGCGGGCCGACTCCATTGAGCTTGGAGAGTCTGCGCAGGCTTCACAAGAAGCACCTGCTTTCGATACCGTTTGAGAATCTTGACATTCACCTAGGATGCCCGATAATTCTCAGTCAGGACGCGTTCTACGAGAAGATCATTGCTCACAAACGTGGAGGTTTCTGCTACGAGCTCAACGGGTCCTTTGCGGCTCTACTCACGAGCTTGGGTTTCAAGGTGCGCATGCTTTCTGCACGAGTTGCGCGAAAGAATGGCGGTTTCACTCCAGAGTTTGATCACATGACTCTGCTGGTCATTATGAAGGATCGCTGGCTGGCCGATGTTGGTTTCGGAGAATCGTTCACAGAACCAAAACGCCTGGACTTTCAGGGTCCACAAACTGACAATGGAAGGGTCTACCGTATTACTCGCAGGGCTGGAGGGAGGTTGCTATCCAGATGGGATGGCGAGAAGAATCTCTGGGAGCCTCAATACCAGTTCAGTCTTCGACTGCGAAGTCTAAGGGATTTTGTCCGTAGATGTCGTTTTCAGCAGACTTCTCCGAACTCGCATTTCAAGAAAGGCCGAGTGTGTACTCTGCTGACGCGGGATGGAAGAGTGACTCTGACAGATTCGAAGCTCATTGTGACGAGACGCGGCAGGCGAATCGAGCGGCCTGTCAACAATCGAAGAGAGTTCGATAGGCTGTTGCGAAAATGGTTTGGCATAAACCTCCAGAATGATTCTATGTGGAAAGGTTGATGGGTTCAGTTCGCTGCGAGATACTTGTTTTCGAGATAGCTTACGAGTCCCGCCGGGTCGTATCCGTGGCCGAAGACTCGATTGAGTAGCTCTTTAGGTGGGTATGTTGCTCCGGGTTTGTGGACGTTCTCTGCGAGCCATCCCTTGAGTGCTGGGATGCTCTTGTCTCCCTTGATCGGTAGCAATTGTTTCCTTGTCAGAGTATTCCAGAGCATTCCTGCGATTACGTTTCCGAGGGAGTAGCCTGGGAAGTTGGCGTATTGACCCCAGCTCCAATGAACATCCTGCAGGACCCCCTGACCGTCGTCCGGTGGTCTCTTGCCGAGATACTCTTCGATCATGTCATTCCAGACGGAGGGGAGTTCTGAAACTTGGACGGTTCCCTGCAACATCTTCTTCTCTAGTTCATATCTCATGGCGATGTGGAAGTTGTAGGTCAGCTCGTCCGCTTCGACCCGTATCAGGCTAGGTCTTACCGTGTTGAAGTATGAGTAGACCTGGTTCTCGTCGTAGTGTGATAGGAAGCTGAGCTTGGTTTTGAGGAGAGGGTAGGTCAAGGACGTGAATTGTCTGCTTCTTCCGACGATGTTCTCCCAGAACCGGGACTGTGACTCATGTACTCCCGAGGAGACACCTGTCCCCGTGGGTGTGAAGTCGAGCTCGTGGTCTACTTGGAGTTCGTAGAGTGCGTGGCCGCATTCGTGGATTAGTCCGAACATTGAGGCCTTGAAGTTCCTAGGCTCATACCTCGTTGTGATCCGCACGTCATCCCCGGCGATTCTTATCGAGAAGGGATGGGTGGAAACGTCCTGTCGGAATCTCTTGCCAGGCATGTCAAGCAGCGACGTGAGTTTCTGGTTTACCTGCTTCAACGCTTCAACATCATAGTCGGCTTCTTCCAAGGGATGCTTCTCAGGAAATTTTCCTTGCGCAAGAGTCTTGGCGAGGATCCTCTTGAGTTGCGGGATGAGCACGGAAAAGATCTTGTCCAGATCGTCTATTGTCAGTCCTTCCTCGAAGAGATCCAGCAGTGCGTTGTAGGGATGTGTGGAAGGATTGAGATATTCTGCCTGCTTCCGTTTCAGATCGGTTATTTTTTCTAGGTGAGGCTGGAAGATTCGGAAGTCGGCCTTCTTCCGCGCTTCTCTCCAGGGGACAGACGCCTCGACAGTAGCCTTCTGTAGCTGTTCCAGCAGATCTGCTGGAATTTTCTGGTAGAAATCCAGTTCTCTCTTGATGACTCTGATTACTCCCTTTTCTGCATCGTTGAGAGTCTTTTGCTTCTCAGCTTTCTCGATGAGACCTGCCAGGTCGAGGGTCATCTTCTGGCGTAGCAGTTCGATCTCTGCCTGGGCTTGACCTCTCGCAGCGGCTCCGGCCTCGGGCATATTGATCTCCAGATCCCATCCCAACAGGGATGAGGTATGGGTCATCGCGGCGATCGGTTTGTACTTGGCTAGAAGGTCGAGAACTAGTGGATTGCTGAAGAGAGTCATCGAATCAGCTGGCCGTCTTTCACGGTTCACTATCTAAAAGCATTCGAGCAGTTCGCACTCCCTTTTTCTGACCATAAGTTAATGGTACACAAAGAAGCGACTCATATGATAAATAGAAACCTCTCTGAAGGAAGATTCGAGTCTGAACAAGAATGGCCGATGCCGTGTTCCTCGTTCTGCTCGTACTACACGTTGGCTCGATAATAGCTTGGATGGGAGGTGCTACATTGTTCGTTTCAGTCTTGACTCCCGCACTTAGAAGAATGTCTCCCGCATCAAGAGGCGAATTCGTGTTGTCCGTGATTCCACCTTACATGAGGTTCATCGGAGGAAGCTCTATCGCTGCCGCGGTGGCCGGTCTCGCCCTTTACGCCTACATCACTCAGGTCGCGACCTCCCTTGCGCCATCCAACTCAGGTCTGATCTATATCCAGCTCGGTGCAGTCGTGACTCTCATCGTCCTTCTGATCGCCTTCGGAGTCCTAATACCAACTAGTCGAAAGCTCGTTGGACTGCTGAAACAGTCGCGGAATCAAGCCGCGCCAGGCGGTGACGCTGCGATGTCTGCTCAGGTTGGAAACTTGCAGAAGAGACTCGGGATGGCTGCAAGGTTGGGAGTGTTCTTGCTTGCTGTGACTTTCATCTTGATGATTGTCGGGGCCAGCATCTAACATTGAGCTCCTTTACTTCGTCTAGAGCTGGCCGATCCGAAGAGTTCGCATAGTCTCTCGCTACCGCAACCGCTTATGACGAGGCGCTCCTTTGCGTTGTTCAGTAGCTTCTGAGTCCAATCAACATCTCCTCCATCAGCGAGTTCCTGCTCCTTGCCTACAGGGGAAGTTACGAGAATCTTGAAACACAACTTGGCATAATATCCTCGACCCTGCTTCCTGTCCTGGTCAAACCCGACCTTTACGCCCTTGTGTGAGGATTGAAGCTTGTCAACGACTCCCGATTGAACAATTGGTCGAGGGACCTCAGAGCTGAAATCGGAAACGGTGACCCGAAGAGGAATCTTAGGCCCTACAAACTTTTTGAACGCCGTAAGGAAGAATCCGATGTGAAGACACACTGTTTCGATCTCAAATCGAAGATTGCCAAGGTCGCGGCCCGCACTGCACAAGGAAAAGAGTCTGAAGTGTTGCCGAACACTATGACCGAGACAGATCTTCTGGCCCCTTAGAAGCCGGTGGCTTGCTGCGAGATGTACTGGAGCCGCATGACCGGTGGAGAAGGTCTTCTGCTCGCGGCGTCTAACCGCGCATTCGAGCGCGAGCACGTTGGTCGAGTCCGCGACAACCTCGGTATTCCGGATCGTCGAAACAATCCAATCCTGACTAATTGGAGACAGAACGGAGGCGGCTCCCAGCGGGCAGACAGGTGAGAGTTCGATAGGTCGAAAGACTCTGGGTAGTTTCGAGAATGCCGCCCTGTCCCATTCAAGAAGGCGTGAGGGATTAGAGGCGGAAGGCTGAGTGAACCGGTTTGAGACATGATCGTCAAGTAACGCTTTCGGGTCGCGTCGCTTTGCTCTGCGTGCGTACACCTCCAATAGCAACGATTGTAGATCGGTTGGTGCGAGGCGATCAGAGAGGGTATCGGCTAGGTGGGGGACGCCTGTGTCTCTCTCGATTCGGTTTATGATTCGACTTCTATTGGAGAGGTCGGAACTTGAGGCCCCGGCTGGCGATGTTCCCATGGGGCCAAATTCGCAGGTGTTCGGTCATTAACTGTTGACATCGTGGACCTTAGATGAAACGAGGTAGTCGCCGGACTTCAGAATAGCGCCATCCAGCAACGATTGCTCCTTGGCCGCCTGCATCTCGGAGCTCCACTCAAACCATGTGGGTATTTGGTCTTCACGAGCGAGAACACATGCATCGATGGTCTTTACAAAGAGTTTGCTCAAAGCTTCACTGTAGGGCAGGCTAGCGTGACTTTTTCCCTCCTGAGTCCTTGCATCCCATGTTTGCCAGATGTTGGCGTGTAGATGTCGCTCCGGATGAGGGTCTTCAACGCCGACTATTAGCGCGTAGCTTTCTAGGTTGGCTAGTGAACGGTGAAACTTGGAATTGTGTTCTTTGGTCTCCAGCGTGAGCTTCTTTCTCAATCGGTCTGTTCGGATTGAACCCTCGGTCCCGATGGTTTCGAGTATCTTCAGTTCGATGTCTGAGAGAATCTCTCGTTTGACCGCGGGGTCTTGGTGATGTTTCACGATGGGGTCGAGGATCGGCCAGAGTTTGTTGGATACGAAAGCCTTAGTTCGTCGGAATATTCTCGTCGCGAGAATATCCGTTCGCCCTTCAATATCTCGGGAAACGCGGGCTACTGATTGGCCGGAAATTTTGATCGACCACCAGTCCATCCAGCCGGTGAAACCCTTCGCCGACGGTTTCCAAGGCTTGCCTAGTATTGCGCTGATGAAGCTTGGAAGCTCGTTGCCTCCCAGTACCGAGACGAGGCCTCTATCATGGATGAACTCGATAATATCAGCCTGGGTCTTCAGCCGGAGACTTGGCTTGAGCCTATGCTCCCGGACATGGATCGCTTCCGCTTTCCTGATCAGCGCGCTTGTCTTCGAGCCAGAACACTACCCTCGTTTTCTAGAAGCATGTATCTCCAGACTCATATCAACGGCTGGAGCAGAATGGGTGATTGCGCCAACAGAGATTACATCTACTCCGGTCTTCGCGTAACTTGCAAGATTCTCTCTTCTAATCCTACCCGACGCTTCAACTATAACCCGATCCCGGAGACTCTTAGCCTTCAGCACCGTCACTGATCTCTCCACCTCCTTCGGCGTCATGTTGTCGAGCAAGACGATGTCAGCTCCAGCCTCGGCCGCCTCTACCGCCTGGTCCGGAGTCGTCACTTCGACCTCGACCTTCTTTGTGAAACTCACTCTCTCTCTCGTTTTTCGAACACACTCGCGTACGGAACCCGCGATCTTCAGATGATTATCTTTGATCAGGACGGCATCGTCCAGTCTCAGACGATGAGTGTCGCCGCCTCCAAGCTCGACAGCCTTCTTCTCAAAGAATCTCAGACCTGGAAGCGTCTTCCTAGTACACGCAATCCTGACCCTGCCCCGACTCTCTCTATTTGCGATTGATACGAGGTCTGCTGTTGCGGTTGCAACTCCTGACATGTGGGACAGCAGATTCAACAAGGTCCGCTCGACGCTCAACAAAGCACGTGCGGGACCGCGAACTGAGAGAATGATGGTCCTAGCTTTGATACGATCACCATCGTGAGCCTTAGCTGTTCCCTTACAACCCGCGAGTTCGAGAAGGACAAATGCCTCTTCCATTCCTGCGATAACTGCGTTTTCCTTGCAGACGACTCGTCCCTCGCCTCTGCGCTCGGAGTTCACTAACACGTTTGTGGTAATGTCTCCATATCCGAGGTCCTCATTCAAGAATGATCTGATAGCGTTCTCGATCACCGATCTGTTAAGGTCCAACCTTCAACGAAACCCAATCTTCACAAGGTCGTTATAAGAGATAACGAAATTTCGGGCACTGGCATAGGGTGGTGTTAGAAGGCAGAGAAGACAAAGACTCCTTGTTTCTCCTTGAGCCTATTGCTTGATCAACTGTTTTTTCGAGGATATCCACAGTTGACGATGGATAGTGTCATAAACGTGAGAGAAATCCCAGTCTCCACTTTTCTCGCGTCACATCCATAATATTATATGGGAAAAGGGCACATGCACCATTGTGACCGATGGATAGGTACTCCACTACGTTTGCGGGAGCCTCTGTCAATCGCGTTACTGTGCTTCAGTTTATTCTCATAATGCTCGTTTTGCAGCGGTCGAGGGGATCATGCCCGGGGGAGGGTTCAGCAACTTTTTCATTCTCTCCTAACGACGATCTGCAACTGCAAGGTTTTCCTTCAAGGATAGAGTGCGATGGGACGTCAGATTTCTCGTAGCGCATGAAAGGGGGGGGTGTGCGGTCCCTCCGCATGCTACTGTCAAGAATCTTGCAGTAGTCTCTCGTGAGAGAGAGAAACGAGGTCCCCAGGGTAAGAAACCCGAACCAAGAGGGTCGCAAGACGCTCTTGGGTGGTCATCAGGTTAAGATATCCTGGGGACCCTGCATGAACCTCAACATTCTGCATATAATAGATTATAGCTCTCGAAAGAAACCTATAGATTGCTTTAAGATTCTGGCACCCCTCCGGAGATTTACATTTTTCTGTAAAGCAAGGAGTGTTTTTGACTATTCGGGTCGAGAGTCAGTTGTATGACATAACCTCACACATAGCCACAATTGTTATATTCGCATACGCTGCATACGCACGTTTTGGTCATCAGGTTGAGGAATTGTACTGAGTGCGGTATAGGACACTTTGCAAGAATTATATCGAAATGTGAATCTAGATCGCGTCCGCTTCCAGCCTCTCCTCGAGGCCTGGAGAATAGTGGCGACTGAATACAGCGATAGAGAAGAGTCTCAAAGCGCTACTGCTCTGCACAATCGTCCTTCTCGGTACTACTACGGCCCTTCAGCTGCTAGTTCACAAGGGACAAGCGTCTACTCCAAGCACAGTGCCTGCGACTGGGTCCTACTTCGACCATGTGGTCACGATCCTCATGGAGAACAACGGGTTATGCGACATTATCACCACCACGGTAGGAGGCTGCGGAGGATCAGGAACGGGGAAGTATATGACAAGTCTTGCCGGGCTCTATGGGCTGGCTACCCACTATACTGCTGTTACTCATCCAAGTGAGCCTAACTATCTTGCTCTCATAGGTGGTAGTACCTTTGGATATACGAGTGATGGTAACTGTTGTTACATCATCTCTTCTGCTAACATTGTTGACAGGCTGGAGTCTGCCGGGTTGACCTGGCAGGCTTTCGCTGAGGACGCGGGTAACTCTGGAACCTGCAGCTTCAGTCCACCGAGAAGCGGAGACCACTTCCCGTTCATAGATTTCAGCGACATGAACACCGCGTCGAGGTGCAGCCGCTTTCTCACAACCTCTTCGCCGACAGATACAGAATTCCTGGCCTCACTGAACTCAACGACTCCTGCCAACTATATCTGGCTGACACCCAACGATAGTGACAACTGTCATAACACCTCTGTATCATTCTGTGACGCATACCTGTCAGCTCTTGTACCTTTGATACTCTCAAGCACCATGTTCACCACTCAGAGGAGCGCGCTGTTCATCGTCTTCGATGAAGGCAACAGCTACTGCCCAACCGGGAACAATAGTAGCGACTGTGTCTACGCTACATGGGCCGGTCCAGTCGTCAAGAAAGCCTCCACCTCGTCCAACTCCTATTCCCACTACTCCTACCTTCACACCTTAGAGGCAAACTGGAACCTGGCCACGATCACGAACAGCGATGCAGGAGCAGCGACTATGGGCGAGTTCTTCGGCACCACGAATAATCTGGCCAACCAGTTTGATTGCGTAAATTGGACCTGCAGCAACTTCCTACCTCCCAGCGCATTGTCGGTCGCTTCAAATGGGACTGGCGAGATACGTCAGAGCAATCCAAGTGTCTGTGACTGGAATAGTAGTTACTATGATAGTCTGATGAGAGGTACTCTGCCTCCAGCACAAGGCCCATCTCAGGGCACTGCTCTACCCTCAAACATAACATCGCTCACGGTATCGGTAGACTTCCTAAGCAGAAACCTGAGCCCCATATGTAGCGGGCCATCAGGGCAAGGCCCCAGATACCACCTCTTCATCTCATTATACTTCAAACTAAGCTCTACCGTATCAGCATGCGGCATCTATTCTGGAAGCAGCTGGCTCGATACACAAGTTAGACTTGAGAATATTAATGGTGTTGACTCAGCAATCGGTACAACCTCCACATATGGTGGAGGTAGCGACCCCATCGTCGCGGCTTGTGGATACAGCATAGCTACACTACAATTGGCTCCAGGTGAAAAGGCTAGCCTGACTGCAAATGTGGGTGCTCAATGCACAAACGCCGAAACCGCTTGGGGCATTCCCCTCATCAATACATGCACGTTAACGGGTATAGAAATAGGCTCAGAGGGCTACGACTTTAACGCCCTCAACACGAACTGGTACAACATTGCCATTAGCACTGACGCGTCACCCCTCTCCAGCCACTTCACCTTCACACCGGTATCGCCAATGATAGGGCAGAGTGTTAGTTTCTCGGCAACGACAACAGGTGGAACAGCGCCTTACACTTACGCCTGGAACTTCGGTGATGGCGGAACCAGCACAGCCAATCCATCAAGTCACACGTATTCGGCATCAGGAACCTTCATGGTTTCACTGAAGGTCACAGACTCGACGTCAGCATACTTCACCACAAGCCAGACACTAAACATGTCCGCGCCAGCCCCCCTGACAGCGAGCTCCACGCTCAGCCCGACGAATCCTGCAGCTGGAGCAGTCGTATCGTTCTCAGCACCCGTCTCGGGAGGAACGCAGCCCTACACGAATCTCTGGACATTCGGGGATAGCAGTAGCAGCGTATTCAATCCGACAATCCATGTCTACGATACAGCAGGAAACTTTACCGTCACCTTCACGGTGAAGGACTCTTCTGGCGGCTCGGCCAACTCGTCTCAGACAGTCAATGTCGGCCCCGCCCCTCCACTAACTGCCAGCTTCACCTATAGTCCAACATCATCCCAGGCAGGTCAGCAGATCGCGTTTAGCGCCTCTGCCAGAGGTGGAACCGCTCCATACTCCTTCAGCTGGAGCTTTGGGGACGGGTCGATTGGAACAGGTTCAACTATAAGCCATGCATACTCGTCAGCTGGAACATTCACTGTAATCCTGACTGTCAAAGACAGTAGCACGCCTCAGCAGAGTGCGGCTTCTCAACAGTCAGTAACAACTACCAGTCCTCCTCCTACATTGACGGCTAGCTTCACTTACAATCCGTCCTCGCCTCAGGTGGGACAACAGGTCACATTTGCCGCCTCCGCGAGCGGCGGAACGGAGCCCTATGCTTTCGCCTGGTCTTTCGGCGACGGATCAACCACGACGGGCTCCACTCTGACTCACATGTACTCGTCCGCGGGAACGTTTAACGTGGTCCTAACTGTGAAGGATTCTGGATCACCTCAACAGACAGCGAACTCCCAACAGACATTGATAGTGACAAACTCTCCTCCGCCCTTGACCACCGGCTTCAGTCACGCGCCGTCGTCACCCGAAGCGGGGCAACAGGTCACTTTCACTGCCTCTGCATCCGGCGGATCGACCCCCTACAATTTCAGTTGGAGTTTTGGAGATAGAAGCGCTGTATCAGGTAATCCTTCCCTGCACACCTATACATCATCGGGCTCGTACATGGTCATTGTAACTGTTCGGGATGCTAATGGCGGAGTCGCCAATTCCAGCCAAACCGTTACGGTCGCCACTGCGCCCACCGTGAGCTTCACGTATAATCCCGTCTCGCCTGAGACCTCGTCACCGGTGACGTTCACCGCCAATCTTTCGGGTGGTTCCCCATTGGCGTTTAACTGGAGTTTCGGAGATGGAAGCTTCTCCATGACGAACCCTGCGTCGCATACCTATTCCACGTCGGGAACCTTTACTGTGACGCTGAACGCAACCGACTCTGATGGTGTGAACGCCAGTTCAAGTCAGATCATTATTGTCGCGGCTGCACCCGCGCTCGTCTTATCCTTCACAAATAGCCCGGCCAGCCCAGAGGCAGAACAGGCCGTAACCTTCACAGCCACAGAGACCGGGGGCGTTGGAAACGTCAGTTTAAGCTGGGACTTTGGAGACAATAGCAGCTCAACTGAAAATCCCACAACGCACACCTACACGACCTCTGGCTTCTACCTAGTCTCCGTCACAGCAATTGACGCTGATGGAGTAAGCACCACTTCAACCCAGACAGTAAACGTGGCTGCCAGCCTAGGTGCCAGCCTCACTTTCAACCCTTCTTCACCTCATGCCGGCGACAATATCATCTTCGTTGCCTCTGCTACTGGAGGTGTTCAGCCCTACAATTATTCTTGGAGCTTCGGTGATTCTACAACCGGCTCGGGAAGCCCCGTTAGTCACACGTACCAATCAGATGGCTCCTATATCGTAACCCTGACCCTTACTGACACCAACAATCAAACAGCCAATACGAATGAGACTATAACGGTCAAACATCGAGATGAAAGCTGCCATGCTCGTGCCGACTGTGTGTGGAACATTTTCCAGACTGTAAACTTAAAAGCAATTGAATCAAGCGGAACAGCACTGTACATTTTCACTTGGATCTTCGCCTATTTCTACAATCCACCGGGATTAGGGCGAGAAATCGGTCTACCTCTTATGCTCGCTTGGGAATCCTTGCGTCATCGACGTTGAACCTCACAAATCTGTCCTATGAGACGTCATCAAGTCCGTCCTTCTCGAAGACCTTGGATACGTAGACACTACAACTAGAGCAAGAGTCCAATACTTTCGGTGCTCCCTCTAAGACAGTCAAGGACCAATCAGGCGGGGAGTCTCGATCTTCAGAAGGTCTTGCGGACTGAATGATTCTTAATCGAATAAGGGTGGAGCCTGAGATACTCTCTAGGAAAATACTGTCTTCTCACCTCAAGTGTGAACTGGGAACGGGTCAAGGATTGACTGTAAAAGGAGCGGTTGGGTTGTCGAGCCGCCTAGCTAGATGCTGAACGCGCGGGCTGTTCGATTTCTATTTCTCCGCGATGGACTTCGTGGCCGCAGGAACCTAAGAAAATATCCAAGCCATCCGGTCGCGCATCATCACGGTGTGGGCTCACATGGACAAAGACTACCTGCTCATGATCTATTGGACAGATAGCCTTGATCAGATTCACAGCGTTCTGCCTGATTCTAAGCGGGTTGACGAAGGATTCGAACTTTTGTTGCAATCGCTCGTATTTGATCCCGAGGAATCCCGCGTATATTCCGCAGAAGAACACAAATATGCTTGCTCCTAGGGAGATTGCGACTCCTATGGTCGTTAGTGCTTCGCTGAAGACGAGGATTAGAGATACGGCCACGGGCAGTGTCAGCATGGCCAGGCCGATGAGGATTTTGCCCATGATGGAGAGGAAGCCCATAGTCTTGCTCTGCTCTGTCACACTGTAGCTCGTCTAGGTGCGGCGGGGTTTTTTGGAGTCCCGCTCTCCTACAATCTTCTCGACATGCTCGATGATAGTCTTGAGAGGGGTGCCGGGGCCATAATTCCCAGTAATCCCTAGCTTCTCCAGCCGAGGCTTGTCACCATCAGGAATTATTCCACCACCTACGAGCAGGATATCATCACCGCCTTTCTCTCGGATGAGCTTGGCGACTTTGGGAAAGGCTGTCATGTGCGCGCCGTTGAGGAGGCTCATGGCGACTACGTCTACGTCCTCGTCGATGGCCATCTGAGATACCTGTTCGGGGGTTGCGAGGAAGCCAGTGTAGATGACCTCCATTCCGGCGTCCCGGAAGGCGCGGCAGAGAATGAGGGCGCCTCGGTCATGACCATCAAGCCCAGGCTTTGCGACTAGGACCCGAATTCTCTTGTTTTGGCCAGGCTCCGGCTTCTTCTGGGGCAAAGCGCGAATCTACGTTGCTTTCAGGCACATCTCAATAATTAAGGGCTATTGATTGATCGCGCCAGCTTTATTTCGAAGAATCTCTCGGGACCATAGAGAGGTTTCCTATACTGCAACAGGTTCAAGTCCCAAAAGTCTCTGTCTCGAATAGCGTATTGAATTGGCTCCTAGAGGAGGATGAGCCGTCAGCCCGTTATCATACTCTGGTCGATCTCCAGGAGAGAGGTGAGAACGATCAAAGCGTCGTCAGCACTCTGAACCGTATTGGAAGAATCGGTTGGGCGTCAAAGATTCTAGCCAGGCAGAAAGATGGTATCTACTGGGACAATCCTAAGTCTTGTTATGTTCCAAAATTCTCTGCGTGCTCTTGGCAGCTCGTCGTCTTAGCGGACTTGGGCGTTTCATCCAAGGACCAGCGTGTGGACAAGGCTGTTGATCATTTCCTGGAGCATCACAATGTGGAAACAGGGGGCATCTCGCTTCGACCAAAGGGTCATGAGAAATTTGAGCCTCATATCTGCGCGACCGGAAACATGGTTCGGGCTCTAGCAAAGATGGGATACGCGGAGGACGATAGAGTCCTGAGCGCGATGGATTGGCTGTTGTCGAAACAGCTGGCTGATGGCGGTTGGAACTGCTCGCCTTCTGGGAAGCATGGATCCTTCATGTCGGTTATTCAGCCAGTCTGGGCTCTGTCCGAGATGATGGCGCACGACGCGAGGAAGGGCTGGGAAGTCTCAGCGAAGAGAGGAGCTGAGTTTCTACTGAAGCATCGCGTCTACCGGTCTGACAAGGATGATTCTGTCGTAATGCTTGATTTTCTGAGGCTGCATTACCCCATACACTATTGCTACGATTTTCTGCACGGATTGCGAGTCCTGACGGAGCTGGGCATCAAGAATGATCCAAGGATGAACGATGCCGTCGCCCTGCTCTTGGAAAAGAGAACGCCCGAGGGAAAATGGAATTTGGACGGTGTCTACAGAGGATGGCGACATGCACACGCGATGCATGGAGAAGAGACGGTTTCCCGACCCGAAGAGCGAGAGCTGATAACCCAAGGATGGGGAACAGAAAGAGCGTTACAAATCGAGGAAGCGGCCAAACCCAGCAAGTGGGTAACACTGCAGGCGCTTCTTGTGCTAAAGAGGCTCGGGCTTCTCGTCCCGGGATTGTAGAAAGTGGCTAGCGATCGTCTTCTTCGTCGATTCGCTTTTGTAACGCGCTTAGCCGCTTCCTGTTTTCTTTGAGTTCGTCCGAGGTATTTGGACCGACACGCCTAGCCCATCCTTGACGTTGCTGCATATCCTTCTCCAGAAGCTTACGCTTACGGGTCTCCTCTTGCATCTTGAAGACGAGCTTCGCTTCCTCCCACGGAGGCAATCGTTTCTTCTCAGCCATACGCTATTACTCACCCAAAACAGGGCTTAGGATGGCTATTATGAGTCAAATCAAACTCAAAAACTTTCAGATTTCTTGCGCGATGAAGGGAATCGAGGGTTCGTATGATGATTTCATCGCCTCGGTTCTACGTTCACGTTTAATAGCGACCAGTTTTCTCGCCGCCTCAGAACAGCATTGCGTCCAGACATCGTCAACGATAATTCACTGACCTTCGCGGAGAAGATCATCAGCGTCCGAGCGGATGGTGCCGAAAAGATCCATCGCCCCGGGGACATTACCGTTCTGCCCGTCGACTTGGCGATGGCCCAGGACAGCACAGGGCCACTTGCAATCAAAGTCTTCGGCGAGATGGGTGTCCCGAGGGTCTGGGACCCGTCCAAAATCCATCTAGTTATTGATCATTCCTTCCCTGCTCCCGATGAGAAAGTCGCTAACCTTCATCATTTGATTAGAGAGTTTGTCAAGAAGCATGGCGTACGACTTGTTGAAGGGAGCATTTCACATCAGCATCTTCTTGAGAACCATGTCGTCCCGGGAATGGTCCTTTTCGGTGCTGACTCTCACACATGTCAGGCTGGAGCGGTCGGTGCTTTTGCCACGGGGATCGGTAGCTCGGAGATGGCTGCTGTGTGGGCTTCTGGAAGACTCTGGGTAAAGGTCCCGGAATCGATCAAGATCAACCTTACAGGCCAGTTCAAGAAAGGGGTCTTTGCTCGGGACATAGTCTCACACCTTATTGGAACAGTGGGGGAAGACGGAGGGAATTATCGGTCCATAGAATGGAAGGGATCCGCGGTCAAAGACCTCTCCATGGCCTCACGAGCCTGTATTAGTAACAATTCTATGGAGTGCGGATGTAAACTCTCCATCTTCGAAGTAGACTCGTCAACACAGGAATACTTCAGGTCAGTAAATCGCAAGTCAATGTACGAGATTCGCGCAGGGTCTAAAGCTAGCTACAAGGATGAATACGATATTGACATTGGAAAGATCGTTCCCGAAGTTGCGGAGCCTGGAAATGTCGATAAGGTAAAGGAAGTAGGAGAGGTCGAAGGCACACCGATCGATCAGGCTTTCATCGGATCCTCGACAAACGGGAGATACGAAGATCTTGCCATCGCAGCCAAGATACTGAAAGGTCACAAGGTCAAAACTGGTACTAGATGCGTCATCACCCCAGCTTCCAACGGTATTTTCGAACAAGCCATCAAAAGCGGACTGGCGGAAATATTTCTGCAATCTGGAGCGGTTTTCACTAATGCTACATGTGGTGCGTGTGTAGGAACACATCTTGGGGTTTTAGGGGAGAACGAGGTGTGCATATCATCCTCACCGCGGAATTACATAGGCCGGATGGGCGCGATCACATCGAAGATCTATCTCTCATCCCCCGCAACGGCCGCAGCCTCGGCCATAGAAGGGAAGATCGCGGACCCTAGGAGATACCTATGACAGTCTCGGGCCTTCTGAAGGGCCGGACCTGGGTCTGGCCCGATGATGTGAACACTGACATTATCATACCGTTCCGATTCAAAGCCCGAACCAACGATCCCGTAGAGATGGCCAAGTATGCCATGTACGGGTTCGACCCTGAGTTTTACAAGAAGGTGAAAGCAGGAGATCTATTTGTCGCTGGAAAGAATTTTGGAGGAGGCTCCAGCCGGGAACAAGCACCTGTCGCTATCAAATATTCTAACGTGGCAGCGGTGATTGCGGAGAGTTTTGCGCGCATTTTCTATCGTAACTGCTTCGCGATTGGGCTCCCTGCACTAGAGGTTCCGGGAATCTCTAAGCAAGTGAAGCAATTTGATGAGATAGAGGTCGATCTGCAAGACTGGTCCGTTAGGACCCGGGATGGTAGCGTACACCCGGCGGTTAAGGTTCCTGAGTTCCTTAGAGGTCTGATGCGGGAAGGAGGACTCGTGGAGTACTACAAGCGTCATCACAACTTTCCTTGGGAGACACTCGAGACCAAGGCTGTAGCGCGTTGACAACCGCTCCTCAAGCTCTAGTCGCTATGGACGATGAGCTTACCTCTGTTGGCAGAGAATGGTAACGAACTGTTCTCGTTCAAGCCAGTCTGTAGCCGTGCTTGAATCCAAAGCTTGTCATTCGGTCAGAAGAAGTTCCCGCTGACTTCAGGATTACTCTTACTTATTGCCCTAGTTGGCACGTTGGCGACAACGATAATCTCATTCTCGCTCATAGTCTTGGGACGTGGCGGTCCTTCCCTTGCCGCATATGGCATCGGCTCAATGTCTCTCTTCGCATTTCTTCTTACTATTCAGGTCCTGCACGGGAAAAGTGAGAGCAAAGACGACTTTGTGAAAAAGGGAGCTGTCCGAACTGCAATCGCCACATCGTTCACCGTGGCTTACCTCATGCTTCTGGCTCTGGGTCTCGACCCTGGTCTGGGGCTCAATCTCAACAACGGCATTCTCGCAAACTTCCATCTGGTCTACATTTTCACAATAGGAACCTACTTCATCACAGCAAGCCTGGAACGGATAGTCGACCTAGTAAAGGGAAAATCGTCAATCTTCGGCTAACCACTCCCGCTTCTCTATCAGCTTCCGGTTTTTCCGTCCCTCATTCTCCAGGACGTGTGATTACACCTCAGTCAAGACAGCCTAGACCAATCCTTTAGTGGAAGCAGTGACAAACTCGCTGGAGAATCCAGCGAGGCTCGTCTATTGTTCCAGCGTATCATTACGAGTCTCGACGAGTTCCGAGGCATTCCTCGAGAAGCCAATCTACTAATCTATGCGAGCTTCTTCAACTGGGCAGCCGCAGGTCTCCTCTGGATAACTCTCCAAATCTATCTTGTTCTCGAAGGTCTCAGCTTCGCCACTAGCGGAATAATTCTCACCATCATCGGCATAACAAGCGCCTCAAGCACTCTTCTCTTCGGGGGATTGGCGGATCGCTATGGAAGGAAACGGTTCGTAGTCCTGGGCGGAGTCATTGCAAGCTTCACTCTGGTCCTGTTCGCCCTTGTTGGGACAAATCTGCCGCTGCTAGTTGGAACGGCAGTTCTTTCTGGACTCTCCGAGGCAATGTATGCGTCGTCTTGGGGGGCCATGCTTGCAGACAAGGCGACGGACGCAAAACGCACGAGTGCCTTCAGCCTATCTTTCTTCATATCCACCATCAGCGCCGCCGTCGGCGGCTTCAGCGCGAGCATTCTGGGGTTGCTGAAAAACTGGTACGCGATTGACCTTGTGACGGGTCACAGGTATCTGTTCCTTGGGGTAGCCCTGCTCAGTCTGCTCGGGCCTGCGATCGCGCTAACTGTCTCCGAGTCAAGATCCTCCCAAGCCGACCATCGGGGCTTTCAGATTATTCCGAAGAGATCTCGCAAGACTGTTGCTCAGTACTCGTTTGCTGGAATTCTGATTGCTCTGGGAGCGGGAATGGTAATTCCTCTGATTCCAGGCTGGGCACTATTGAAGTTCGGAGTTGTCGATGATGTCAGTGCGCCGATCCTTGGAGGAGTTAACAGTCTGGTGATGGGGTTCGCAAACTTGGCCGCTCCAAGGCTAGCGCGAAGATTTGGGACAGTCAAGACTATTGTCTTGACCCAGGGATCGTCTACGGTTTTCCTTTTCTCCCTGCCCTTCTCTCCTAGCTTCGCCTCAGCTTCCTCGATCTACGTCGTGAGAAGTGCGCTGATGATGATGTCCAATCCTGTAGAACAGTCTCTTCTGATGGGTCTCGTTCCTCCAGAAGAGAGATCGCAGGCTTCTGCGGTGACAGCATCACTCTGGAGACTGCCCAATTCTCTCAGCACATCAGTCGGCGCCTACTTCATGGGACTTGGTGGTGCACTCTATCTTGCGCTACCATTCTTCCTGTGCACTGCTCTCTACCTCACGTCGATTGGTTACTTCTGGTCAGTGTTCAAAGACGTAAGGCTACCAGAGGAAGAGCTCGTAGTCGCTGTGCCTACCGCGACCTAGGGTAGGATTCCTCCGATCCGTGCTTGCTCGATCAGACCTGGCTTCTTTGTGAAGACTCCGGCTGTTATCTCGAGTGCTTTTTTCATGAGCTTCTGATTCTTCCGCATCTTATTCAGCGCCCGTCTGTTGAGTCGCTTGATCAGCCAGTTGTTGCTGAGCGCATATGTGGACGTATAGTGAGCGTGCTGTCCTATCACATCAGCAAACATTTTCCGACTTGACTGATATCGGGACAATCTCTTCGCTGAAGTATCCCCTGCGCTTAGGGCATCTGCTATTACGTCTGCCAATACGAGTGCGTCTTGCAGAGACAGATTCACTCCCTGCCCGGCATGAGGATGGAACGTATGCGCTGAATCGCCCAGTAGCGCCACGCCATTCCCTACCCAAGGGTCGACCTTTATGAAAGCGGGAGTGAAATAGGCGAGCCTCGTCCATGCCTCCATTGCTCCAAAACCCTCGGTCAATTCAGGGGCAGCTTGAGTGACCTCTTCTTTGAAACGTCCTAGTCCTTCCCTCTTCAAATCCTCAAAGCTACGAGTTCCAACGCAGTAGAAGATGTACGTGGCTCCCGGGCCGGCGGGCATTATCCCAAGCATCTTTCCCGGTGCTTGGTATTGTCGCGCCCTATCCTTCAACTCTGAAACGGGCCCGACTAGCCCAACCGTGAAAGAATCCGAATATTTCTTCGTCTTTGTCGTGGCTCCGATGCTCTCCCGAACACGGGACTGTGGCCCATCAGCCCCTACGATTATCGAAGCTTGGATTTCGGAAGGCCCACCCTCGACATCGCAACGCAATCCCTGGGCAACTCCATCCTTCCAAACGATATCCTGGAACCGAGTATTCCATATGGTCTGAGCGCCCAAGTTCTCAGCCTTGGACCCGAGAAGATGTTCCACCTGCACTGCATCGGCCGTCATAATGTAGTTCTGCGGATGGTCAAGCAGTCCGTAGTCGGCTTCTAACAGGACCTGTTGGTTCCAGTCTCGCACTTCGAGTATTCTCTCGGCCGAGCCCATCTGCTGAACACTGTCGAGAACTCCGATCTTGTCCAGCGCTTCCAGGCCGTTGGGCTGGAAGGTTATGCCTCGAGGAGTCGAGTCGAGCCCTTTCCTGCGATCTAACAGAAGGGTCGAGATGTTTCTCTTCTGCAGTTCGAATGCTAGGGCTGAGCCTGCCATTCCTGCGCCAACTATCACAACGTCGGCCTTTCCTTCCAATTTTGTGTCGCCTGGGCGCTTGAGGACGATTACTAATCATCTTAAAATCATGCCTGCGGGGTCCGCGTGCCAGGATGGTTCGTGGCTAGAATTCATGGACAAGGCCCAGCGGAACAGATCAACGTCTATAATCTAGAAACCGCAGTCGCACCTCACGTGTACAACAACGACCGACGGTACGCCGTCCTTGTCGTGGACATGCTGCACGACTTTGTCTATGGTAAGATCAAGTGCGATAGGGCTGTCCCGATGATTCCTCGCAGCGGTGAACTCATAGACTCTGCCCGTGGTGCTGGTGTCCCCGTGCTCTATTCTAACGACTCCCATACGAGGAAGGATTTCGAGATTGAGAGGTGGGGAGAACACGCCATGCGTGGCACCAAGGGTGCCAGGGTTATAGGCGAATTGAGACCACGAAAGAAGGATGTTCAGATTCCCAAGACAACCTATAGCAGTTTCTTCAACACTAGACTGGAACGCGAACTCAAGAGAACTCATGATGGAAAGGGACCCAACACCCTAATCATCTCTGGTCTCCATACCGACTGTTGCGTTAGGCACACAACCGCTGACGCCTTCTTCCGAGGCTACGAGACAATCATCGCTGAGGACGCGGTGAACTCCTTTACAGAGTTGCAGTATCAGACTGGTCTGCAATACCTCAAATTCTGGTATCTTGCCGACTCGTTGCCCACCAAGAAGATCTCGAAACTATTCTAGGAAGGGTCCCGGGTCGAGAAGACCCTCCCGCGTCATTATCGATATGGATGGAGGCATCGATGATGCCCTCGCACTCATACTCGCCCTAAGATCTCCCGAGCTAGAGGTCGCGGGCATAACCGCGGTCTCAGGCAACGTACCTGTCGAACAAGCAACAATCAACGGATTGAGAGTCGTCGAACTTCTCGACAGGTCAGATGTCTGGGTCGCGCGAGGATTAGGGAATCCGCTATTTCGTGACCCGATTCGGGCAACAGCCTTTCACGGAAGCGACGGGTTGGGAGATTCCAACTTACCGCTTCCTAAACTTAGTCCTGCAGGGAAACCCGCGCTCAATGCGATCCTAGAAACTCTCGCCTCATCCAAGCGACAATCCATCACCATCATCTGCACGGGACCGCTGACCAACATTGCGGCGCTCCTGACAGAGTTCCCGGACGCTAAAGGGATGATCGAGGAGATTGTGATCATGGGAGGCGCGTACTTCGTCACAAAGTACGGCTTCGGGAATGAGACTCCGGTAGCAGAGTTCAACGTCTACTCGGACCCAGAAGCCACGAAAATCGTGTTCGAAGCAGACGTCCAAGTCAAAGCAGTAGGCCTCGACGCGACAATGAATCCTCTTGTCCAGCTAACGAAAAGTGACTATGACCGGCTAAGAAATCGGAAAAGCCGTATCTCTGCTTTCGCAAGTTCAATCTTGAAAAATAACATGAGAACATATGGCCGATTCGCTCTACATGATCCGATGGCCGTGGCAGTTAAGATCAAACCATCGCTCTTCCAATTTTCAAACTACCACGCTCAGGTTGAGACGAAAGGCGAGTACACGTTGGGAATGACTATCGCTGACAGGCGCGACTGGTTGCCAGATGACAAACTCGTGGGAAGACCGGTAATGGTCTGCACAAACGCTGACCCGAGGTTCAAACAGTTCTTTTTGAAGCGTCTAACCAGTGCCTGAGCGTCGGATTCGTCAACTAGCGTGTTTTTCGGGTGAAAGGTGTGGTTTTTTAAACTCAATATTTGGCAATATAGAGCTACTATGGGAAAAGAAATCGGCCACATAGAACTAGCCTCGAAGGACCTAATGGCTACTAAGAAGTTCTACTCCAGACTCTTCGGCTGGAAATTTGAAATGTTCGGCGACGGCTATGCAATGTTCAAGACCTCTAAGAACGGCGTTGGCGGCGGCTTCCAGCTCGGCAAGAAAATCAAGTCCGGCTCAACCACACTCTACGTCAACGTTGACACCATACCAGCAACACAACAGAAGGCGAAGAGTCTAGGCGGACGAATACTGAAGAAGAGGAAGGCCATTGGTGGCGGAATGGGCTACTGGGGCACCATCGGAGATCCGCATGGCAACGTCATAGGCCTCTGGAGCAAGAAGTAAACAGGCTCCGCTAGTCTAACAGTCAGCAGGTCACGCGCTAGCCTAGCGCGCAGTGCCAAACTCCCTTTTTTCACTTCATAAACCGGGTTCAGCCGGCTCGCTTCTTGACATCTCGTCGATAGTCCTCTGGGTCAACGTGGTGTTGGAGCCCTAGAAATTGGCAGAACTTATCCTCGCATACTAGGAAAACCGACTAAATTATCGGAAAAATCGAAAAAATCGTTCAAACTGCGACGGGATAGAATGTGTTAAATATCGTGAGTTTAATAGCCGCACCGACTAGATTTGGCGAATAAGCCGACAGCTGCCTTTGTCCTTTCTCTAATTGGGGGAATTTTTGTGTTATTGGGTGGCGTTTTTCAGGCTTTCATTGGTGCCGTGATTTCGGGAATCGGAACCACAGCCAATGGTACAAGCACTGCGGGAGTTGGTTCAGTTGTCGGCATTCTGGGAATCATAGGAATCATTTTCGGGATAGTGATGATCCTCGGTGGTGTAATGATGTACTCTAATCCCGAATCCCACAAAATGTGGGGGGTCATCGTTTTGATTCTCTCCATAATCAGTTTCGCGACCTCCTCGGTTGGAGGATTCGTCATAGGGTTTCTCCTTGGCTTGATCGGCGGTATATTGGGGCTCGTCTTCAAACCGTCAATGGGTCCCGCTGCAATGCAGGGTCAGTCTATGGGTTCGATGCCTATGGGCAGTACGGGTGTCATGGGAGCCGGGGTACCAGTGGGTCAAATGGGCATGACCTGCAAGAACTGCGGGGCTAGCATTCCTGCTGGAGCTACGCGGTGTCCTAGTTGCGGCGCGAGCGTCTAGACCTCTGAATCAAATTTCGGTCACGCGATCCTCGGATATCTTTCTGTAGACAGCTGACCTAACAAACCGGGTATTCAGTAACAGTCGCCTTAACACTGCGTCATTTCTCGAATTGTTTCTATGATGCAGAGGCCCTCTCGACCAGTAGGAATTACTATCCTGGCCATTTTGGAGATTCTGATAGGAATTGTTGGACTCTTAGCTAGTTTTGTGATTATCGGCTTTTCCGCTCTGTTCTCGACTCTACCAACAGTTGGCTCTTTGCTTGGAGCCGTAGGTTTGATCATTGGTGGAGTCGTTCTCTTTTTCAGCATCATCTGGCTCGCTACCGGCGTGGGGTTTCTTCACGGTAGGGGTTGGTCTTGGACTCTCGGGATGATTTTCAGTATACTCTCGCTGCTCGGGGCCGTTGGCGCGCTGACAATCGGTCTGATCACCGGTGGGGTCGGTGGATTGGTCTTCTGGGGTCTGATGCTGTACTATCTCACGAGGACTCATGTGAAGGCCTTCTTCGGAAAGGGCGGATTACCAATCACTCCGGGCTATGTAATGCCATATTCGCTAGGCCCACAGATCAACAGCCCGCAAACAGCAGCAAGTAATACTGGCTATGGTCAACCGTCGGCGGTGGGTCCCCCAGTCACGTTTCCGCCTCTCTCACAAGGATCATCAACGACCCTCGCATTAACGAGCCCCGGCTCACCAACTCAATTCTCCTCCAGCCCGGTCAGCGGCGGCAAAGCCCCGGTCTGTCCCTATTGCCACACGACCCTTCCGACGGGCACAAAGAAATGTCTCACTTGTGGAGCAGCTATCTAGCCCCCTCGATCGTTATGAATCGCTCAGAACAAAGCCAGATCCGAAATCCGGAAGCATCTTCGAAAACGCACGACTAGCCGAGATATTACCAGTCCCGGTTGCCATATCCGTTACCAATCAAGAAATCTCAAAAATAATCTGTTCTCGCGGCACAAAACAGCTCTTTGGAAATCTTTCCTGCGTGGGTCTAGCCTAAGATGGTCTTCTCTGCCAATCCCAACGCCGAGACAGTTGGAGAATGGATAATTTTACCCCTCCACAACAGACGATACGCCTCGCTAGCCTTTAGAATTTTGATCTTCATGTACTCGTAAGGCTCTCGGCTCGCGCTACCCTTCTTCAACTGGCGCGCCAAGAAAACGTGCGCCCGCTGAGATGATATTCCTGGCAACGTATGCAGCCAACCAAGGCTCTTCCAGGATCTTCCAGAGTAGCCAGTCTCTTCTTTCAGCTCCCGTTTCGCTCCTGCTTCGGGGTCTTCTCCGTCGTCCACTAATCCGGCGGGGAGTTCGAGTTCCCAGCCCTGAATCGGATGGCGATAATTCCAGATGAAGACCAG
>Ga0209160_1000995_pt1 | contig 23645 bp, 20 predicted proteins | sample GraSoiAngelo_153_FD_186167 | JGI IMG/M metagenome (GOLD analysis project Ga0209160, IMG submission 186167) | Grasslands soil microbial communities from the Angelo Coastal Reserve, California, USA - 14_1009_12_40cm (SPAdes) (version 2) | ecosystem: Environmental > Terrestrial > Soil > Grasslands ...
GAGTTCAGAACCGCGATCGACTTCAGCCGCCTATCCATGTGGTACTCGAGCTGCGACTGCAGCACCCCCTCGATCGAGGCCATCAGCGGCCCGTCCAGCTTCACCCGGCGGTATGTCTCGATGTCGCCGGCCGCCATCAGCCGCAGCACCTTGATCACGGCCAGGGGCACCAGGTCCATCGCGGGCAGCGCGCACTTCTCGTCGAGAAACCCGCCCGCCTCGGCGCTGAACGCCGCCGGTTTGGCCGGCAACGGCGTCTCGCACGACACACACGACATCAGCTGCGGTGCGTAGCCCAGCAAATCCAGGGCCGTCATCAAAAACCACGCCGAAGCCCGGCGCGGGTCGGTCTCATGCGCCAACTCGGCCAGCGCCAGCACCGCCAGCTCGTAGACGCCATCAATCGGGTGCCGGTCCTCGCACACCCGCTCCGCCAGCTCTGCGATCAACGCTGCGTGGGCCATCCGCTCCATATCGCCTGCGATCCGGTAGCCCGGCACACGCTGCACCTGGGCCACGACATCCAGCTCGCCCCGCCCCTTTGCGAGCAGCACGTCGATGTGTCCATACAGCTCGAGCGACGGACCGAGCTTCGATTCCTGCCGCCGCACGCCCTTGGCGATCGCGCCCACCTTGCCGTGGTCGCGCGTCAGCAGCGTGAAGATGCGATCCGCTTCGCCGTAGTCGAGCTTGCGCAGGACGACGGCGCGGTCACGATACGTGCCCAGTTCCTTCCTCCAGGTACGCATGCGTCGAGCCACCGCTGCGCACCGACTCGTCGGGCAGAGGTTCTTCAGAGATGAGGCGCACCATCTCGATGCGTCGCCCCTTTACCTTCTCCACGACCCACTTCGCACGACCGGACTGAAAGGAGTCACCCTCCTCGGCGATCTTGCCCAGCATCGCGTGCACATAGCCACCGACCGAATCGTAGTCACCCGATTCTTCGATACCCAACCGCAAGCGCTCGTTCAGCTCTTCGAGCGGAAATCCCGCATCGACGCGGACCTCGTGGTCGTTGAGGACCTGCAGCAGGTCCTGCTCGCCAGTGTCGTACTCGTCGCGAATCTCGCCGACGATCTCCTCGAGCAGGTCCTCCAGTGTGACCATGCCCGCGGTGCCGCCGTACTCGTCGACCACGATCACCATGTGCTGCTTCTTCGTCCTCATATCGTTCAGCAGCTCGTCGACCTTCTTCTGCTCGGGCGTGAACTCAATCGGCCGCAGCACCTTATCCATGTCGAACTTCTGCGAGCTCGACAGCGTGTAGAAGAGCAAGAGATCTTTGGTATGGATCAGACCGAGGACGTGGTCGATGTTCTCTTCGTAGACGGGCATCCGCGTGTGGCGGTGCTGCTTGAACAACTTCACGATCTCGCGCAGGCCGGCCTCTTTCTCGACGGCGACGATGTCCGTCCGCGGGATCATGATCTCGCGCACGGTCTTGTCGCCGATCTCGATGATGCCGTGGATCATCTGGTGCTCTTGCTCTTCGATGACGCCCGCTTCTTCGGACACATGAAGGGCGGTGATCAGCTCTTCTTCTGTCAGGTACGGAGCGCGCGCTGCGCGACCGCCGGTCAGCCCGCGCGAGATCAACGTGACCGCCCACAGGATTGGGCTCAGGAACGTGGCTAGCCTATCGACCGGGACCGCCGCGGCGAGAGCCACGCGCTCGGCGTTGGCGAGCGCCAGCGTCTTCGGCGTGACCTCCGCCAGGATGAGCAAGACGATCGACAGCGCGACCGAGTCGGCCAGCGTCAGCCACAATCGCCATTCCGCGGGGACGCCCCATCGGGTGTACAGCGACTCGCTCAGCAAAGCGGTCGCCGTCGACGCGACGATCAAAGCCAGCGTGTTCGTGAAGAGCACCGTGGAAAGGAATCGGTTCGGGTCGGAGCGCAGGCGCTGCAACGTGGCGGCCGCCTTGCTTCCCTGCTCGGCCAGGTAGCGCACCCGCAACCTGCCCACCGACGTCAGCGCCGTCTCCGTGCCGCTCGCCAGCGCAGCGAGCACAAAGCACAGGAGCATGACGATGACTTCCATCCATTCCTGGAACGTCATCCGATCGAGCTACCTAACGGAAGAGCTCGCTGACGCTCCGGTTCTCGTGCACCCGGATGATCGCTTCAGCGAGGAGGGGCGCGACCGACAGCACCTTCAGCGACGAGCCGAGCTTTTCGGCGGGGATGGGAATTGTGTCCGTCACGATCAGCTCTTCCACATCAGCTTTCCTCAGCCGGTCCATCGCGTCGCCCGACAGGACGGGATGCGTGGCCACGATGAGCACCCGGTTCGCTCCTTGCTGCCGCAGCGCGGCGGCCAGCTTGGAGACCGTGCCGCCCGTGGTGATGATGTCTTCGATCACGACACAGTCCCGGCCTCTCACGTCACCCGAGACCGCGATCACCTCGACCGACTGCTCGTCCGGGCGTCGCTTATAACCGAACGCGATCGGCGCTCCCAGGTCGTTGGCAACGGCCTCGGCGCGGCGCCCGCCGCCCGCATCGGGGGCGACGATCGTGATGTGCTTCAAGCCGAGGGTCTTCAGATACTCGGAGAAGATGCGGTGCGGCGAGAGATGGTCGGTGGGCACGTCGAAGAAGCCCTCGATGGCCTCGGCGTGCAAGTCGAACAGCAGCAGGCGGTCGGCGCCGGCCAGCGTGATGAAGTTGGCAACCAGCTTGGCCGAGATCGGCTCCCGAGGCTGCGTCTTGCGTTCCTTGCGCGCGTATCCGTAGTAAGGAATCACCGCGGTCACCCGCCCGGCGGAGGCCCGGCGCAGCGCGTCGAGGATGATGAACAGCTCCATCAGGTGCTCGTTGACGGGCGGGCTCGTGGGCTGGATCACGAACACGTCGTGACCGCGCATCGAGTCCTCTATCTTGACGTTGATCTCCCCGTCGGGGAAATGACGGAGCCGGGGATCCGTGAGCTGGACGTCGAGGATCTCGGCAATCCGCCCCGCCAGGACCGGGTTGGCCCCGCCTGAGATGAGCTTCAGCTCGCCCCACGGGGAGCCGTCAGTCCCGGTGTACTCGACCGCGGTCTGCAGCCTCCCGATCAACTCGCGTCCGAACCCGAATCCGGCGAACTCACCTGTTTTGTGCGTACCACCCTAGCGGGAACTCCGACGGCTGTCGCGCCGTCGGGCACATCCTTCGTCACCACGGATCCGGCCCCCGTGCGAGCTCCTTTGCCCACCTTGACCGGGGCCACCAGCATCGTGTCCACGCCGACGAAGGCGCCGTCGCCGATCTCGGTCCGGTTCTTTTTCGTGCCGTCGAAGTTGGCCGTAATCGTACCCGCGCCGATGTTGGCGTCCGCTCCGAGGTCCGTGTCGCCCAGGTAGGAGACGTGGGGCACCCTGGTGCCGCGCCCGACCTTGCTCCGCACCAGCTCGGCGAAGCTGCCGATGTGCACGTCCTCCGCGATCTCGGTGCCCGGGCGGAGCTTGGCGAAGGGGCCGCAGTCGGAGCGGTCGCCCAGCCTCGCGTCCTCAATATGGACGTGTGGGCCGATGTGGCACTCGGCGCCGATTTGCGTGCTGCCCTTGAGGACGGTGAACGGCTCGATCACCGTGTCCTGGCCGATGACGACGCCGGCGTCGATGAACGTGCTGTTCGGGTCGACGATGGTGACGCCGCCCAGCATCAGGTTGTCGAGCAGCCGCCGGCGCAGGATTTCGGTCGCCGTCGCGAGCCTGACCCGGTCTTTGACGCCCATCGCCTCGCGCGGATCGTCCAGCGTCACCACGGTGACCGGCTTGAGGTGCAGGAAGACGTCGGTGAGGTAATACTCGCCCGCATTGTTGTCGTCACCGACCGTGCCGAGCTCTTCGACCAGCTTGCTGCCGTCGAAGCAGTAAAGGCCGACGTTGAACTCATGTACACCGACGCGCATCTCCGGCGTGGCGTCCTTGCGCTCGACGATGCGCTCCAGGGAGCCATCAGCGGCGCGTATGACGCGGCCGTCGTCACGCGTCGGATCGACGACGCTGGCGATGGTCGCCGGCGCCTTCTCCTGAACGTGCGCGTCGATGACCCTCCGGATGCTGGTTGCTGTCAGCAACGGCGAGTCGCCGTTGACGACCAGGACCTGGCGTCCCCGCAGCTCGCCGGCGGGGATCTGCCCCAGCGCGTGAGCGGTTCCCTTCGGATCGCGCTGGTACACAACTTCGACCCGACCGTCGAGATGGGCGGCGACGTCGGCGTGATGCGGATTGGCGATCACCTTGACGTCTTTCGCTCCGGCCTCCTCCACCGCCGCCAGCACCCAATCGATCATGGGACGGCCGCAGATGGGATGGAGCACTTTGGGAATCCGCGAGCGCATTCGGGTGCCGTGGCCGGCGGCGAGGATGACGGCGGTCAGGGGAGCGCTCAGTTCCGCTCGATTATGCCAGCTTGCGGGCCCTTTCCCGAGCGTGAGCGGGCTCGGTCGGGGAGTTCTGGCCGTACTCCTAGCGGCCGCTCGGGAGCGGAGCGGGGGAGGATTGGTTGGCGGGCTGCCGGCTCGGCGCCGGTGCCGGTGTCGTTTGACGCACCGCCCGGGTGCTGGCCTGCGCTGAGTTGGGGTCGACCATGAGCGATGACTCGTCGATCGCCTCGAACGCGCCGGCCGGGATCGTCTTGAGCTGCGCGATCATCGTCGGATATGGACCCGAGTTCCAACCCGAGTCCATCGTGCCTTGAAAGAACCAGTTCGAGCCGTTGTCGGCCACGATCACCCCGTAGTGCTTCATGGCTGTCAACACGACCTGGGCCTGGGCGCCAAACCCCGCGATGCTGTAGCCCGCCTTCAGGCGGAAACGGGCGCCCATCGGTGGCAAATTCGGATTGCTCGCGGAGCCGGCCTGGTGGCGCGCGGGCCACAGGTAGCCTTGGTCGGTTGACTGGACGGTGAAACGGATCGCGTGCGTGATCAATCCCGCCTGCACTTCATCGAGGCGGACAAGACCAGGCAGGATCGGCAGGCCCGCCGCGTCGGCCGAGGTCCAGTTCACGTGGCGGAGCTGGTTGGAATTGAGATCAAAGATCGCTCCCGACCCCGCGGTGCTCGGCCCGGCGTATTCGGTCGCCCAGGTTTCGTACAGCTTGCAGGTGTCCTGGTCCACCGTGATCAGGTGGCTGTCCGTCGGCCCCTCGCGCAGGAGATCGTTCCCATACGGATACGGGCCCTGCGGCTGTTGGGTTGCGACGACCGGATCACTCTCATCCCAGTACTGGAAGTTGAAGTTCGTGGTCGCATGGCCGGTGTGCACCACGTTGATTGGCATGCCGTACGGCGGACCGCCGAAATCCGGATGCAGGAGCCTCCCCGTGGTGGCGCCCGTGGACGCCAGCCACGCCGCACTGTGCGAGTTGACCGGCATGCTCGAGATGTCGGTGTTCCAGATGTTGTCGGCGGGAAAGATCGGGCACGTGCTGCCAGGGACGATGGAGGCCGCGGCTGGGCGGGCCACATGCTTTGGCGGATGACTCGGCGAAGTGGCCGAGACGTTCAACGCCAGAGCCACCAGCGCACCGACCGCGGCCAGGATGCTTCGTTCCACTGCAGTTGTAACGACGCTCGGGAGTTTCCGGATCTTGCCGCCGCAGGGCGTAGCATCACCTATTTGTGAGCGAAGTCCCGGCACCCAATCTCGAAGGAGCGGTGCCCTCTCATCTGCCTGTGCTGCCGTTGAAGTCGACGGTGGTGTTTCCGCGCATTTTCATCCCGCTCTCGGTCGGGCGCAAGAAATCGCTCCAGCTGCTCGATGACCTCGCGGGCGTCGAGCGTCACATCGCCGTCGCGACGCAGCTTGACGAAACAGCGGAAGAGGTCGAGTTCAAAGACCTCCACCACGTCGGGACGATGGTCCGCGTCCAGCACCTGCTGAAGCTTCCCGACGGCACCGTGCAGCTGGCGGTGCTGGGACTGCGGCGGATCCGGCTCACCGAGGTCGAATCCGAGGACCCTTATCTGACATGCGCCATCGAGATGCTGCCCGAGATCCAGGAAGACATCCTCACGATCGAGCGGGAGGCGCTGATGCGGCGCGCGATCGCGTCGTTCCAGCAGCTCGTCTCGCTCGCCCCACACCTGCCGGCTGAGCTGGCGGGTGCGGCGGGCGCGATCGACGACCCGCTCCACCTCGCGTACTACGTCGCCAATCACATCCGACTCACGACCGAGCAGCGGCAGGAGATCCTCGAGCTCGATTCGTCGAAGGCCAAGCTGGAGCGGCTGCTCGGCCACATGTCCCACGAGCTGGAGGTGCTGGAGCTCGGCCGCAAAATCCAATCCCAGGCCGAAGAGCAGATGGGCAAAGCCCAGCGCGAGTACTTCCTGCGCGAGCAGCTGAAGGCGATCCAGCGCGAGCTGGGCGAGCTGGACACCGAGCACGCGGAGCTGAGCGAGCTTCGCGAACGTATAGAGAAGGCCGGCCTACCACCCGAGGCCAAGCGCGAGGCCGACCGCGAGATCTCACGCCTCGAGCGAATCCCCTCGGCGTCGCCTGAGTCGTCCGTGATCCGCACCTACCTCGAGCTCATCGTCTCGCTGCCGTGGAACGTCTCCACCGGCGGCGAGGTCGACGTCAAGAAGTCGCGCGGCATCCTCGACGCCGACCACTATGACCTAGACAAGGTCAAGCAGCGCATCGTCGAACACCTCGCGGTGCGCCGGCTGAAGCAGCAGCGCGGGTCGACCGACCGCGGCCGCGAGCCGATCCTTTGCTTTGTCGGCCCGCCAGGCGTCGGCAAGACCTCGCTCGGCCAGTCGATCGCGCGCGCCATGGGCCGGAAATTCGCGCGGGCCTCGCTGGGCGGCGTGCACGACGAGGCGGAGATCCGCGGCCACCGCCGCACCTACATCGGGGCCATGCCCGGGCGCATCCTGCAGGCCATTCGTCGCGCCGAATCCAACGATCCCGTGTTCATACTCGACGAGGTCGACAAGATCGGCGCCGACTGGCGCGGCGACCCGTCCTCCGCGCTGCTCGAGGTCCTCGACCCCGAGCAGAACAAGGACTTTCGCGACAACTACCTTGACGTTCCCTTCGACCTGTCGAAGGTGATGTTCATCACGACCGCCAACAGCCTGGAGACAATCCCGCCCGCGCTGCGTGACCGGATGGAGGTCTTGCATCTCTCGGGATACACCGAAGAGGAGAAGGTCCAGATCGCCGAGCGCTTCCTGATCCCCAAGCAAGTGCTGGCGCACGGCCTGAATCCCGGCGAGGTCACGATCTCGGAGGAAGCGATCCGGCTGATCATCCGCGAGTACACACGTGAGGCTGGCGTGCGAAACCTGGAGCGCGAGATCGCGTCCCTGCTCCGCCGCGACGTCGCCGACATAGCGTCGGGCAAGAAGCTGAAGCGGATGGACGACACCAAGAGGGTGCGCGCCGCGCTCGGCAAGCGTCGCTTCTATGACGACGTGGCGGAGCGCATCGACCGGCCGGGCATCGCGACCGGACTGGTCTGGACGCCGACCGGGGGCGAGATCATCTTCGTCGAGGCGACCATCACGCCAGGCAAGGGCGAACTCAAGCTGACCGGGCAGCTGGGCGAGGTCATGAAGGAATCGGCGGCGGCCTCGCTGTCCTACCTCAAGTCGCGGGCAACCGAGATCGGGATCGACCCGACGCTGTTCGACAAGAACGACATCCACGTCCACGTGCCGGCCGGCGCCCAGCCCAAAGAAGGTCCTTCAGCTGGAGTCACCGTCCTGACCGCGATGGCCTCGATCCTCACCGGCCGGCCGGTGCGCGACGACGTGGCGATGACCGGCGAGATCACGCTGCGTGGCAAGGTGCTGCCGATCGGGGGCATCAAGGAGAAGGTACTCGGCGCCCACCGCGCCGGACTGCGGCGCGTACTCATGCCCTCGCACAACGAGGCCGACCTTGACGATATCCCGGCCGATCTGCGCAAGCAGATGCAGTTCGTGATGATCGAGTCGATCGATCAGGTGTTGCGCGAGGCGTTGATGCCGCGGCGGCCGCACGTTTTGAACGGCGGCAACGGAGCCCGGACTACCGTCGTTGCGCGCGCTGCAGGATCCAGCCGTGCGCGGCCAGCTCCGCCGAATCGTCGAGTGACGAAAGCGCGCCGTCGCCCCGTCGCTTGAGCGCCGCCGCAATCAGGTGATCCGCGAGGTGCGGGTTCTTCGGTAACAGCGACCCGTGCAGGTAGGTGCCGATGATCCCGCCCTGCACGCAGCCTTCGGTCTTGTCGGAACCGTTGTTGCCCTTGCCCTGAATGATCCTGCCGAGCGCTTTCGCGCCTGAGCCCAGGAACGTGCGGCCGCTGTGGTTCTCGAAGCCGACCAATGTACGCGGCGTCAGGCCGATGTCTGTCTGCACGACGACATCGCCGATGAATCGCTTCTTGCCCGCCTCGGTCCTGACGTCGATCAGCCCGATGCCGTCGTAACGCTCGCCGTCGGCGGTCTGGTAGTAGTGGCCCAGCAGCTGGTAGCCGCCGCACACGGCGAGCACCTGCGCGCCGTTCGCGACGGCACGCTGCAGCGATTCCTGCTTGAACTCGCGGAGGTCGTCGTAGATGAGGGCCTGCTCACGATCCTGGCCGCCGCCGAAAAAGAAGACATCGACGTCGTTCATCCGGTCACTGGCGCCTCGGCCCAGTTCCACCACGCTCGCCTCGAGTCCGTGCCACTCCGCGCGCTTGAGCAGCGTGAGGATGTTGCCCCGATCACCGTAGATGTTCATGAGGTCGGGGTAGAGCCAGCCGACCGTCAATTTCTGTGTCACGTTTCCCAGTATGGCGACGCCCACCCGCGTCTCACGAGCTCGGCCCTGAGGTCGAGCATCGCGGTGTAGGTGCACAGCAGGTAGGCTGTGTCGCCTTCGCTGGTGGACTTAATCAGCAGATCGAGCGTCTTGCCAGGGTCGGTCTGAGGATTCTCGGCGCCAACGCCGGCGTACTTCAGGCGCACCGCGAGGTCGTGCGCGCGTCCGCCCGCAGGGATGACCACCTTGGCGTGGCCCTGCAGCATCTCGAAGTCGACATCCCAGATCCAGGAGACGTCGGTGCCGTCCGCCTTGCGGTCGTTCAACCCGATGACGAAGTTCTCGCCACCGGCGAGCCCGACCGCGGTGCGCACTGTCTCGTTGAAACCGGCCGGGTTCTTGGAGAGGACCAGGATCAGATGGCGGCCGCGGAACTCGACGCGCTCCTGGCGGCCGAACGCTGCCTTGAACGTGCGCAGACGGTCGGCGATGTACGAGGGCGCGAGGTCGATGCTTCGTGCGGCCGCGTACGCGGCGAGAACGTTGTAGCAGTTGTAGAGACCGCCCAACGGCATCTCGATCCGCGTCCCTTCGATCGTCAAGGCGAGGGCGTCGAAGCCGTCGAGCTTGATGTTGGTGGCGGCGATCTCCGGACGCGGGCGCTCGAAATGTCCATTAGGGCAGTGATAGACGCCGTCGTGGCCGACGTAAACGGCGTCGAAGATCAAGCTCGTTCCGCATTTGGGACACGTCCTCGCGTCGGCCGCGTGGGGCAGCGTCTTGGTGGCGACCGAGGTGTCCTCGAGGCCGTACCAGAGCGGTTTTATTGTCAGGTTGAGACCGATCTCGGCCACACGGGGGTCGTCCGCGTCGAGGATGGCGCGAGCGGTCTCCGGTTGCGAGGCCAGGGCTTTCTCGATCTTCCGGGCGATCGACTCCAGCTCGCCGTAACGGTCGAGCTGGTCGCGAAAGAGGTTCAGGACCAAGGTCGCCCGCGGCTGGATCTCCTCCACCGCCTTGGGGAGGCTGGCCTCGTCGATCTCGAAGACGCCCCAGTCCGCTTTCAACTTGCCATCGGACCCGGCGCGATTCAACGCCGCCGCAGTCACGCCGAAGATGAGGTTCGCCCCGGCGCGGTTGGCGACGACGCGGTGCCCAGCCCCCTCGAGCAGCCAGCTGAGGAGACGTGCGGTGGTCGTCTTGCCGTTGGTCCCGGTCACGACGATCGAGCCGTACGTCAGATCCTTGGTTAGCCTGGTCAGAATGCGCGGATCGATCGCCCGCGCGACATCGCCCGGGAGGGTCGTGCCGCCGCCGCGACCGGTGACGCGGCTGAGGGCACCGGTCGCTTTGCCGGCGACGACGGCTGCGGTCTTGCGGATCACGCCCAGGCGCCGACGGCGCGCGTGAGCGCGGTCCAGCAATCCAGCTTCCCTATGGCGTGCCTTCCTTCCTGTTCGTTATTGATGGGCGTGTAGAACGCTGAGCCGCTGCCCGTCATTTGCCAACCTGGACCGAGGCTCGCCGCAAATTCTTTCAGGCTTGGCTCCACGTGTTCCGCCGCCCGGCGCAGGTGATTCTGACCTTCCCCTTTCAATTCGTCCCATGCACGGTACACATCGGCGGTCGAGAGCTCTATCCCCGGCCACGCGATGGCGAACCAGGCGGATTCATCAGCCAGCGGCGTCAGCCGCTCACCGCGCCCCTCGGCGTGCGCGCGACCTCCGCGCAAGAAGAAAGGGACGTCCGAGCCCAGCTCACGCGCGATAGGTGCGAGGTCGATGTCGAGCGTGTGCATGGTCTTGAGCGCCCTCAGCGTCGTGGCCGCGTCGGAGCTGGCGCCGCCCATGCCGGAACCCGATGGGATCCGCTTGTCGAGGTGGATGCGAGCGGGCAATGGGCGTTTGGCAGCACTCTCCAGTGCCTGCTGCGCGACCAGCACGGAGTTGCTCTCCGCGCTCACCCGCAAACCCGATGTCGTGAATGTTGTTTCCTTCGCCGGCTCGACCTCGAGCAGGTCGTGCAGCGCCACCGCTTGAAAGGTCGTGCGCAGGTCGTGGAATCCATCCGCGCTGCGGCCGAGGACCTCGAGGTTGAGGTTGAGCTTCGCGCGCGCGGGCAGCGCGAAGATCAATCGGGGATCGGCTTCAGACCCGCTCGGTACTTGACCGCGCGATCCTGGTAGTGCCGCGCCGTGGTTCCGACCCAGTGGTTCGAGGAGCCGTCGAGCTGCTTTTTGACGATTGCCGGCACGCCGGCCGCCATGTGGCCGGCCGGGATCTCGATGCCCTCTTGCAGCACTGCGCCGGCCGCGAGCATCGAGCCCGCGCCGAGACGGCTTCGCTGGAGCATGGTCGCGCCCATCCCCACCAGCGCGCCCTGCTCAACAACGCATCCCTCCAGCTGCGCCGAGTGGCCGATGCTGGCGTTCTTTTCGATCAGAGTCGGCAGATTTTCGGCGCAGTGGATGACCGCGTTGTCCTGGATGTTGGCGCCCTCCCCGACCTTGATCGTCGCCTCATCGCCTCGCAGCACCGCGCCGAACCAAACGCTCGCGCCGGCCGCGATCTCGACATCGCCGATCAGCACAGCGGTCGGTGCGATGTATGCGTCGGGATGGACTTTGGGGCGCCGTCCAAGAAGCTCGAATTCCATCGGCGCCTATAATCCTAAATTCGTGAGTGCTCTCCCCCTGGTAATGGCGCGTGGCTAAGCGGACCGCTTCGGCGAAGAAGCAGGCTCGCGCGGGCGTGCGGCGCTCGGCGCGGAACCGTGCGGTGCGCTCCGAGGTGAAGACCCTCATCGTCAAGTCGCGGCGTTCGCTGAGCGACGCCCAGGCCGAGCCCTCGGAACGGATCGAGTCAACGGTCGAGGCCATGCGCGGGCTGGACCGCGCCGCTTCCAAGCGCATCCTGCATCCCAACAACGCGGCGCGTCGCAAGTCGAGACTCGCGCGCCAGCTGGCCAAGCTCGCTTCCACGGCGCCGGCGCCCGCCAAGAGCAAGAAGGCGGCTCCTGCGCGAGCTGCCGCGCCCGCTACGAAGAAGAAGTAGGAGCCGCGGCTTACAGCCGCGTCAGCAGGACGTCCAGGCCGAGCTCGGCGTCGACCTGACCCGACTTAACCTCCCACTCGTAGTCTCGGATGAGCTTCAACGCATCTTCAAGCCGCTGCGGCGACGCGTTCTGGGCGGCGTCGAAGGCCTTCTGGATGACGAAGCGATGCTCGGTCATGTCGTCCTGGACCTGCTGCAGCGACTCGCCCCGGTCCTGTCTGGCCTTGACTTCGAGCACGAGCGCGTAGTGGCGCGCCATCCGGTAAGCGACCGAGGTCGGCTGCAAACCCGACCGAGTGAGGTGGCGCGCGATCTCGAGTGCCGCCGCGCCGGGCCTCGGCAGCAGGTTGTCGGTCAGTTTGAAGATCTCGTCCTCCCGCCCACCGGCGAGCAACTCGGTCACCACTTCAGGAGTGAGCTTCGAGCCGGAAGCCTTGTACGCGGCGAGCTTGGTGAGCTCGGAATCGACGACGCTGAGATCCGGTGGCGACACGCGCACGACCTGCGCGGCGATATTGGCCGTCAGCCCGTGCTTCTCCACCGCGCGCCTGGAGGCCCAGTCGCTGAGCGCGCGACCTTTGAGGTGCTGCGACTCATCGACCTGGCCGCCCGCCGCGGTGATCGCCTTGGTCAGCTTGTTCGTCGAGCCCAGGCGACCCGCCACGGTCAGCAGGACCCGTGTGGTGACGGGAATCTGCGCGAGCGCCGGCGCAAGGCCTTCGGCCCGGTTGGCCGGGATCATGCGCGCGAAGACCACGCGGTATGGATCCAGGAAGGGTACCTGGAGGACCGCATCCTGCAGGCGTGCGGGCGTGAGCCCAGCTCCTTCGAGGACCTCAAGGCCGAAGTCGGAGACGAGCTCGGTGCGCCACTGGTCGATCGTGGCGCGCGACCGCTCGTCGACCAGGAAGCGTTCCTCGCCGTGCAGGAGCAACGCGGTCGCGATGCCTTGCCTGGTTGCCCGCGGCATGGGCCGATCGTACTTACAACGGCAAGGTGATCGTGCCCTCCTGGTCGGTGCGCAGCACGTCGGGTGGAAACCCAGCGGCAAGCCTGCCCGTCCCTCGTGAGGCGATGAGCTGGGTCGTGGGTCTGACGGCCGCGCGTTCGAGATCGGGCGACAGCCTGCTCCTGCCGCCGCCCGGCAGCAGGACGTAGCCGCACGCGCCCCTAAGCCGCGAGGCCGCGACCGTCTGCGCCTCGAGGTCCAGGTCGCTGAAATCGCAGAAGCTCTTGCCGTCTGGCGCAATCGCGCGCACAGCGAGGTACGCCGCGCCCACCTGGTCTCCGGGGGCGCCGGGCTCGGGTGCGACGACCTCCAGCCCAAAGCCCGCGATGTCGAGCCGCTGCCCGGCCTTGAGCATATGGATCGAGGCGCCGCGCGTTGCTTGCTCCAGGGCCGCGGTCCGCCAGGCGGATCCGGTGATCGCAGCCTTGGGAATGAAGAGGGCCTGCGCGGATCGGTCGAAGCCGGTCAGACCTCCCACGTGGCCGAGGCCTGGCGCGGTGATGATCAACCCGTCGAGGTTTCGCTGCCAGGGCGGGAGCAGGGTGCCGAGCTCGTCCCGCAGCTTCTGAGGACTTGGACCGCCGTCGATGAGGATCGCGCCGTGCTGGTCGCGCAGGAGCACGGCCTGTCCGTCGCCGACATTCAGGACGAAGGCCTGAGGAGGTGCGTTCGCCCATCCGACCAGCGCCGTGGTGGAAATCAATACCGGTCCAATCGCCGCGGCCGCAAACGCAAACCAGCGCGCCGGACGGGGCGTGTGCCCACCCGCGATCGCCGGAGCCAGCGCCGAGTAGTACGCCAGGCCGAGCCACGTTGGAAAGCTTGGGATCGAGAACGCGGCCAGGGGCGCGCGCGCCAAGACGTAGCCGACCTGCTCGATGTAGGCGAGCAAGCCGGCGATCGGGATCGCCGCGGCGCGGGCGAGCTCCGGCGCAAGAGACAGGACACTGAGCACGAGTCCCGACGCCACGAGTACGGGCAGGACCGGAAGCGTCAGCGCATTCGCGACTGGCGCGATCGGCGAGATGACGTGGAAGTCGGTCGCCATCATCGGCAGCGTCCCGACCTGCGCGGCGCAGGTGACCGCGAAAGGCTCGCGGAGAATGTGCGGCAGGAACGCGACGCGCCGCGCGATCGCCGGGGTCAGAAGGATGATCGCCGCGGTCCCGGCGAACGACAGTTGGAAGCCGACGTCCCAGGCGAGCTCGGGATGCCAGCCCAGCATTGCCGCGGCGGTCAGCGCGAGGGATGTCCACACATGAGATGGACGTCCCATGTGAGCGGCGGCGATCGCCAAGCCGCCCATGACCGATGCCCGGACCGCCGCCGGCGTCGCGCCGCCGGCCATCGCGTATACCGCGATGAGTCCGAGGACCGGCCAGGTGGCGTGCCGGCCGAGAATCGGCCTTAGGGTGCCCTGGATGATGCGGGCGAAAACCGCCACCTTCAGGCCGCTAAGCACGAGCAGGTGGATCAGACCCGTCGCGATCAACGCCTGTTCGAGCCTGGGCGGAACGCCTTCGCGGACGCCGAGCACGATTCCGAGGAGCATCGCGGCGTGCGGCGGGGGAACCGCCGCGTTCAGCGCGGCGGTGTACCTCGACCGTAGCCAACTGGGAATTGCAGCAACGCCGCGCTCTGAGCTCGTCACATCGAAGCTCGATGTCTGGAGCTCGAGGTAAACGTTCCGCTGCCCGAGGTATGCGCGCCGATCGAAATCCGGAGTATCGCGCGGGAGTGTCAGCTTACCCGTGGCGCGGACCATGTCTCCGTAGGTCGCGTTCGCTGGGCCACGCCACCGGACGAGGAGATTGCCGATGTCGGTGATTCGTGTCACGCCAATCTGGACCTGTGTCGGCTCGACCAGGACCTCGCCGCCGCCACCGCGGGCCCGGCTGTCGTCCGCGATTCGGCCCGTCATCACCGCGGTCTGGCCGGCGACGCTCGCGGCTCGCACCGGTGCCTGGGCGTCGGGCACCGGCAGTTCGACCCGCGCGACCGCGAGCAGGGCAACCGCAATCGCGACAGCGAGAAGCGCGGGACGCAGCACCACCGCCACCGCGAGGAGTGGGAGGGTGGCCCCTAAGGCGACCACGCCGAGCCATGACCGTGGCGGGATCAGCACCACAGCGCCGGCAATCGCCGCCGACCACGCCAACGCGAGCGCCAGGCCGGGATAACGCGTCATAGCGTCAGGTAGCGGCGGACCACGACATAGTCCGCTTCGCTCATGCCGAGGATCTCGACCAGCTCACGCATGCTCTGGAAGCCGCCGAAGTTGGTCCGGTAGTCGAGGCATTCCTGCGCGAATGCCAAGGTGAAACGCGGAACCGCCTCGAGCTCTTCGAGCGTCGCCTGGTTGAGATTGACGCGCACGACCGTCGTCCCGGAAGCCGTTTTGACGAACGGGACCTTGATCTGCTCGCCATCGCTCAGCCGGCCGGCGAGGTTGGGCGCCCGGGACATGTCCGCGTCGGCGCTGAATCCGCCGGCGGCCGCGATGGCGTCGAAGACGCGATCTCCCCGGGGCAGGCGGTACAGGCCCGGGTTTTCGACGGCGCCGACGATGTCAACCAATAGGCCCGGCTGGGGCGGGATCTCAAGGGCCGGCGCGGCAACCGGAGCGGTCGGACCTGGCAAGCCCGACGCTGTATACGCGTACGCGGCCACCAGCAGCGCGGCGGCCGTGGTGATCGGGGCGGCGATCAGTACGATCCGCTTCCAGCCGGGGACGAGTCGCATTGGGAGGCGCACAGGCCGAGGCTATAGAGGGCCAGACCAGACGAAAAGCCAGGTTGTTAAGGCTGGTTCCCGGGGAAGGATTCGAACCTTCGGTCGAGGATCCAAAGTCCTCTGCCTTACCGCTTGGCCACCCGGGAGCGCCCACAACAGTACCGCCCGGCTATCGCGTCGTCCCCAGGCCAGGCGTGACCTGAAACGGGTGTCGTTCGTTGCGTCTGGTGATGAGAAACGCGCTCGCCGTCGCCGGGCTGGTGCTGCTGACGGCGGCCTGCGGCGCCTACCACTTTCCGGGCAACTCGCCGTCGCCCTCGCCCGAGACCGCCCACGTGAGCGGCATCGTCAGGTCGGTGCCGTGCGCGCCTGTGGAGCAGGCCGGCTCGACGTGCGCCGGGCGGCCCGTGGCGAGCCTGGAGATTGACTACGTCGCGGGGAATTCCGTGGTCAGCCGCGTGGTGACCAATTCGAGCGGAATGTACGCGGTCGACCTGCGACCCGGCACCTACGAAGTGAAGCTGGTGACCTACATGCGAGTGATCAGCGGCCCCACCAAGCTCACGCTCGGCGCGGGGACGCGCACCGTCGCGAACTACATGCTCGACAACGGAATTCGCGTCCCGGTGCCGGCCCAGTAATCCTCTATAACCACCCGCTGACCCCCCACCCACCCTGGGGGATGTAGTCCGGGCGCGCAGCTTGGGCGCATGCCGGCGCCCGGTCAACCCTGCTTGTTAAGGGACGAGATTGATGAGCTTGTCGGCGACGTAGATCACCTTCGACGGCTCACGGCCATTGAGCGCGGCGCGCACCTTGTCGCGGGCAAGCGCCGCCTTCGTCGCGCCGGCTTCCGATAGTCCCGCCTCGACGTCCAGCTTGTCGCGCACCTTGCCCGCGACCTGGACCACCAGCACGACCTTCGGCTCCGCCGCGAGCGTTGCATCGAATGTGGGCCACGAGGCGTCCACCAGCAGGCCCCTCTCACCGAGTCGCTCCCACATCTCCTCGCAGGCGTGCGGCGCCAGCGGATTCAGCAGCTTGAGCAGCGTGCGCACCGCCGCGTCCCACTCCCCGTCCCTCGCGCCGCCACCCTGCAGGTAATCCTGCATCGCATTCGCCAGCTCCATCAAGAACGCGACCGCGGTGTTGAAGCGCAGCTCGTCGTAGTGCTCGGTCACATGACCGACTGTCTGCGCGACCTTGCGGCGCAACACCGCGGCATCGGCGGCGGCGGCGCTGCCCTCGGGGACGATCGACTCCGGCTCCAACACGAGCCGCCACACGCGCTGCAGAAACTTGACGACGCCGTTGAGCCCGGAGTCATTCCACTCCACGTCTTCTTCGGGCGGTCCGATGAACATCTCATACACCCGGCCGGCGTCCGCGCCCTGCTCACCGGTTAGCTCGGCGATCGAAACCCCGTTGCCGGCCGACTTGGCCATCACCTGACCGAAGCGCTTGACCATGCCCTGGTTGAAAAGTCGGGTGAACGGCTCCGACGCTTCGAGGAGCCCAGCGTCATGCAGCACCTTGACGAAAAAGCGTGAGTACAGGAGATGCAGAATCGCGTGCTCCACCCCACCCGTGTACTGGTCGACCGCCATCCAGTGATTGGCGAGCTCGGGGTCAAACGGCTCGCGGTCATCGTGGGGGCTTGCGTAGCGCAGGAAGTACCACGACGAGTCGATGAACGTGTCCATTGTGTCCGTCTCGCGGCGTGCCGGGCCGTCGCATTTGGGACACGTCGTGCGCCAGAACGACTCCACCTCGGGAAGCGGCCGGTACTCCTCGGGCAGCTTGACCGGCAGCTGGTCCACCGGCACCGGCACCATGCCGTCGTTGGGGCAGTAGACGACAGGGATCGGCGCTCCCCAGTAGCGCTGGCGCGAGATAAGCCAGTCGCGGAGTCGGTACTTGACCGCGCGCTTGCCGATGCCCTTTGACTCCAGCCAGTCGCAGATCCGATCGAAGGCGACTGTTGAGTCGAGGCCGCCGAACTGGGCGCTGTTCACCATCGTCCCCGACCCTAGATACGCGTGGCGCAGCACGCCCTGCGGTCCGCTCGGCGGGGCGATGACCTCGCGGATCGGCAGGTCGTAGCGGACGGCGAACTCGAAATCGCGCTCGTCGTGCGCGGGCACCGCCATGATCGCGCCAGTGCCATATGTAACGAGCACGTAGTCGGCGACCCAGATCGGGATCTTTTGGCCGTTGACCGGATTGATCGCGAAGCCGCCCGTGGCGACCCCGGTCTTCTCCCGATCGGTCGACTGGCGCTCGATCTCGGTCTCCTTGCGCGCCTTCTCGACGTACTCGCGGACACGGGCGCGGTGCTTTTCGGTGGTCACGCGCTCGACCAACGGATGCTCGGGCGCCATGACCATGAACGTCGCGCCCCACAGCGTGTCCGGTCGGGTCGTGTAGATGCGGATCGACTCACCGGCGATTCCATCGACCGGAAAGTTGACCTCGGCACCCATGCTGCGGCCGATCCAGTTGGTCTGCATGAGGCGCACCTTGTGCGGCCACTTGTCAAGCAGCGCGAGGTCGGCGAGCAGCCTCTCCGCATAGTCGGTGATCTTCAGAAACCACTGCTCGAGGTCGCGCTTCTCGACCTCGACGTCAGGGTGCCGCCAGCACCTTCCGTTGATCACCTGCTCGTTGGCAAGCACCGTCTTGTCGACCGGACACCAGTTGACGGGCGCCATCGCCCTGTACGCGAGGCCGCGCTCGAGCATCAGCAGGAACAGCCACTGCGTCCACTTGTAATAGTCGGGCATGCAGCTGGTGACCTCGCGGTCCCAGTCGTAGAGGATCCCCATCATCTTGAGGTCGCGCTTGCTCCTGGCGATGTTGTCGAGTGTCCATTTCTGGGGATGCAAGCCGGGGTGTTGCATCGCCGCGTTTTCCGCCGGCAGACCGAATGCGTCCCAGCCAAATGGGTGCAGCACCTCGAAGCCCTGCATCCGTTTCATCCGCGCGAGCGCGTCACCCATCACGTAGTTGCGCGCGTGGCCCATGTGCAGGTCACCCGAGGGATACGGATACATGACCAGGTCGTAGTACTTCGGCTTCGGCGAGTCGTCCGCCGCCTTCATGACCCCGCGCTCGGCCCAGACCTTCTGCCACTTCGGCTCGATGTCTTGAGGGACGTAAACGCTACGGCGGGGCCGGCTGGACACTGGGTTCAAATTTAAGGGATGCAAGTTCGTGACCCACGATCGCGGCCAGCAGCAACCCTGCACCCGCAGCCTGCTCGAGGCCGAACCGCTGGCCGGCCAGGACAATCGCCGCGACCAGCGCCCATGCGGGCTCCGTGGCGAGGATCAAGGCGGTGCGGTTGGCGCTGATGTGGGCCTGCGCCCACGTCTGGATGAAGTAGGCGAAGGCTGACGCGAAGAGGCCGGTGACCACGATCGCGAACCACACCTCGGCGCTGGGCGCGCGCAGCGACCAGGTGCCGCCCGCGCTGAACAGCAGCGTGCACATGCCCATCTGCGTCATCGCCAGCGGCGCCGACGAGGTGCCCGGCGACCAGCGGCCAAGCAGCACGATGTGCAGCGCGAAGAGGACAGCGCACGCCAGGACGAGCAGATCTCCGAGGTTCATCCCGGACGGACCTCCCGTCAACAACACCAGCCCGCCAAGCGAGACCAGCGTCGCGATCCACGTCCAGCTACGGATCGGGGCGCCGAACAGCCGGTTGAGGAGAGGAGTGAGGACGACAAAGAGCCCCGTGATCAAGCCCGCATTGCCGACGCTCGTGATGGTGAGACCCACCGTCTGGGCGAGGTACCCGGCCGCGAGGACCGCCCCGATCGCCGCGCCGACCTGCAGTTCGCGCCGAGTCGGGAGCCGGCGGACGACCACCGACATCACGAGCAGGGCGATCGCAAAGCGGATCTGGAGAAAAGGCAGCGTCGGGTACTGTGTCACTGCGTCTTTGACCAGGACGAACGTCCAGCCCCAGACGGCTGTGACCATCAGCAACAAGAGGACGTAGATCAATGAAGCGTCTGTGGGCGCCTTGGCGCATGCAGTACATCGGCAGCGAACCCCGCCCCGGCTGTCTGTTCTGCCGCGTCATCGAGCACCCCGACGACCCGGACGCTGAGCTGGTCGTGTGGCGCCCCAAGGGCGCCGTCGTACTGCTGAACAAATTTCCCTACAACCCCGGGCACGCGATGGTCGCGCCGTACAAGCACGCGTCGAGCTTTGAGGAGCTGGACGACCCTCAGTCGCTCAACCTCGTGCGCGCGCAGCGACGGACGCTCCAGGTGCTGCGAAACACACTGAAGCCCGACGGCTTCAACGTCGGCTCCAACCTCGGGAACGCCGCGGGCGCCGGCATCCCTGACCACGTGCACATTCACATCGTTCCGCGATGGAATGGAGACACGAACTTCATGGCCGTGATCGACGACGTGAAGATCGTCAACGAGGCCCTGGCTCAGACCGCCGACAAGCTCAAGCGCGCTTTCGCCGAAACGTAACCTGGCCGCCGGCGATCGTCGCTTCCACGCGACCTCCCGAGACAACCGTGATGTCGCACAGCTTGCCCGGCCGCAGCGCGCCGGCATCCCCTTCCATCCCCGCGGCGTAGGCCGCGCCGGACGTGTACGCGCGCAGAGCCGCGGCGCGCGTCAGCGCAAGTTCGGGATGCCACCTCGCCTCGCGGCGCCAAGACGTCGCTGCCTCCATGCCGGCCAACGGATCCGGTGTTTCCACGGGCGCATCGGACCCGAAGGCAAGCCGAACTCCCGCACGCTCGAGCATCCGCCACGCGTAGGAATGCGAGGTGACGGACGGCCACAGAGCGTCGGCCAGGTCGCGGTCGGAAACGGCGTGGATGGGTTGCATCGAGGCGATGACCCCGAGCTTCGCCATGCGCGTGGCGTCCTTCGGATTCACGCACTGCGCGTGCTCGAGCCGCGGCCGCCAATCGCGCCACGCGTTGCGGTGCGAAGCAAGCGCGTCGAGCGCGCGGCGGACAGCGCCGTCACCGATTGCGTGCAGGCACACGTTCAGCTCTGCGTTGGCGCAGCGCCGGAGCATCTCCTCGAGATCTGCCTGCTGGAGCCGGACCGTACCCGAGCCGTCGAGCATCTCGGCGGTCCGGCTGCCGAGCGAGCCGTCGAGAAACGCTTTGACCCCCCAAATCCGAAGCCACGGACCTCCCCACCCCGACCGCACGCCGATGCGTTCGGCGTGCGCGAGGTCGGCCAGGGGAAGGTTGTAGACCACCCGCACGGGCAGCGGCCCACGCGCGATCAGGCGCTGCAGGGCGGACAGGCAGCGCGCGGTGTCCATGGAGTGCACCGAGGTGAGGCCGAGGTTCGCAAGCTCGCCAAGCACCGCTGACAGGCCGGAGTCGAAGTCGGCGTCGGTTGGCGCCGGCAGCACCCTCGCCACCAGGTCGATCGCGGTCTCGCGCAGGATCCCGGTCGGCTGACCGCGCCGCACGCGGTCGATCGTGCCGCCCGGCGGATCCTCGGTCGCGGCGTCGACGCCAGCCAACCGGAGGGCTTCGCTGGAGACCCAGGCCGAGTGGCCGTCCTTGCGCTGTAGGAACACAGGTCGCCCCCCGGCCGCTTCATCCAGATGCTGCCGGGACGGAAACGCGCGTTGCGGCCAGACGTCGTTGTACCAGCCACCTCCGACAACCCACGCGTCCTTTTGGAGCGGCTTCGCCCACGCCTTGACGCGGGCCAGGCAACCCGCGAGGTCGCTGCTCCCGGTCAGGTCGACGCCAAGCTTGCGATCCGCGAGACCTTCGAGATGGATGTGCGAGTCAATGAGTCCGGGCCACACGGTGCCCCGCAGCCGAACCACCTCGGCGCGGCGACCCGCTGCAGCACGCGCTTTTGGGCCGACGGCGATGATGCGGCCGTCAAACGCCGCCACCTCGGGCGTACATCCTGCGAACAGGACCGGCTCGATCAAAGGCCGTACGACTTGGCGATGATCTCCTTCATGATCTCGTCGGTACCCGCGCCGATCCTCGCGAGCCGCGCGTCGCGCCACGCCCTCTCGACTGGAAACTCGCGCATGTAACCGTGACCGCCGAGGATCTGGATCGCCTCGTCAGCGACGTCGCAGGCGACCTGGGTCGCAAGCAGCTTGGCTTGCGAGATCTCACGCACTGGATACTCGCCCTCATCCCACTGCTTGGCCGTCTGGTAGACGAAAGCCTGGATGGCCGCAATCTTCGTGCCCATGTCGACGAGCTTGTGCTTGATGACCTGGAAGTTGGAGATCGGCTGGCCGAAAGCCTGCCGGTTGCGGGCGTACTCCATCGTGTACTCGAACACTCGATTGGCGCCCGCGATCGCTCCCGCGGCGGTGATCATCCGCTCGCCCTGCAACTCCCACATCAGCTGCTTGAAGCCTTCGCCTTCCTCGCCGATCAGGTTCGAGGCAGGGACGTGGCAGTCGTCGAAGAGCAACTCGGCGGTGTCGGATGAATGCATGCCGAGTTTCTTCAGGGTCCGCGAGACTTCGAAGCCAGGCGTCCCCTTTTCGATGACGAGCAGGTTGTAGCCCGCGTGCCCACGCTCGCGTTCGTTCTTGGTGACAACCAACGCCCAGTGACAGCGCGCACCGTTGGTGATGAAGGTCTTGCGCCCGCTGACGATGAACTCGTCTCCAAATCGCCGAGCCACCGTCGTGATGCCTGCCACATCCGAGCCCGCATCGGGCTCGGTGATGGCGATCGAGGCAATCTGCTCTCCACGAATGGCGGGCGCCAGCCACCGCGTCTTCTGCTCCTCAGTGCCGAACTTGAACACAGGCGGGGTCGCCATCTCGGTCTGCACGGCGACGGCCATTCCCAGCCCTCCGGTGCCAGCCCGCGCCAGCTCCTCGGAGAGCACCAGCGCCGAGAAGTAGTCGCCGCCCTGGCCGCCGTACTCCGGTGGGTAGCGCAGGCCCAGAAAACCGAGCTCCCCGAAGCGCTGGAAGATCGAGTCCGGGAAGGTCTTTTCCTCCCACTCATCGAGGTGCGGCTGGACTTCCTTTTCGAGGAACCTGCGGATGTGCAGCCGGAGCTCCTCGTGAGCGTCGGTGAAGTACATCGGCAAGGAGTGTAGGGCGGTCGCGACTCCGCTTCCGGTATGATTCCCGGCCGGACCTCAACCGTTAGATCAAACACGCGCTGGGAGTTGGATTGGGCTCAGTAATCAAGAAGCGGCGCAAGAAGATGCGCAAGCACAAGCACAAGAAGATGCTTAAGAAGACGCGATGGGCGCGACGCGCGCACGCGTAGGATAACGACGCCTTGGGCACATGGATCGTCATCGGGATTGTCGTCCTCATCGTCCTGTGGCTCGTCTTCACCTACAACGGACTCATCGCGGCCAGGAACAGGACCCAGGAAGCCTGGTCTGAGATCGACGTCGAGCTCAAGCGCCGGCACGATCTGATCCCCAACCTCGTCAACACCGTGCAGGGCTACATCGGCCACGAGCGCGGCACCCTCGAGGCGGTGACCAACGCCCGAGCCAACGCCGTCGCGGCCGGCGCGACCGGCGACCCGCAGAAGATCGGGCAGGCCGAGAACCTGCTCAGCCAGAGCCTGCGCAGCCTGTTCGCGGTCTCCGAGAACTACCCCGAGCTGAAGGCGATCTCGGCCTTCACGAACCTGCAGGAGAACCTGACTGCGACCGAAGACAAGCTCGAGTTCTCGCGCCGCTTCTACAACGGCAACGTGCGCGACTACAACATCAAGCTGCAGACCCTGCCCACATCGCTCATCGCGGGGGTCCTGGGCTTCAAGCCGTTTGGCTTCTTCCAGGCCGACGAAGGAGACCGCGCGGTGCCGCAAGTGAGCTTTAACAACGCGCCTGGTTCTCCGAGCTCTCTGCCGCCGGCGGCAGGGCCCGGCGCGCCTCCTGCTCCCGGCTCGGCGGGACCTCCTCCACAGACCTAGCTACAACTCCTCCCCATTCTCTTGGGGAGGTAACTCTTCCCGCTCTCCGGGGAAGTGGCCAACTCTTGCCCACTTGTGGATGCTTCTATAGGTTGTCAAGCCTCTGAAGTAGCCGGAAGAAGCGGCGTGCCAGGTAGCGCTTAAGACAGCGCCGGATCTCCCGCGTCGATTTGCCTTCGGTTG
>Ga0209160_1000997_pt1 | contig 23620 bp, 21 predicted proteins | sample GraSoiAngelo_153_FD_186167 | JGI IMG/M metagenome (GOLD analysis project Ga0209160, IMG submission 186167) | Grasslands soil microbial communities from the Angelo Coastal Reserve, California, USA - 14_1009_12_40cm (SPAdes) (version 2) | ecosystem: Environmental > Terrestrial > Soil > Grasslands ...
TCAAGGAAGGGGAAGCGGGGATCACGATATCGGTGGCACTGTTAAGGACCAGTGAAGGGGCCGTAACGGCGCTGTCACGGGAATGGATCGGGGCTCGATCGAGCGTCAGCTATAGTCCCCAGCAATGAGGGTGCTGATCACCGGCGGGGCCGGTTTCATTGGTCAGCGCACCGGCCAGCTTCTTCTCAAGCAGGCGCACCAGGTCACGGTCCTCGATAACCTCTCGCCACCCGCCCACGATGGCCCGCCGGCGCTACCCGCCGGGATGGAGCTGGTCGAGGGCGACATCCGCAAGCGTGAGGATTGGGTCAAGGCGCTGAAGGAGAACGAGGTGGTCGTGCATCTCGCCGACTACCACGACTACCTGCCGTCATTCAGCAAGCTGTTTCACATCAATGCCGTCGGCACCGCCATCCTGTTCGAGCTTCTACTCGAGGGAAAGACATCGGTGCGGCGGATCGTGCTGGGATCGACGACGGCGGTCTACGGCGAGGGCAAGTATCGATGCGGCAAGGATGGCGACGTTTACCCGCTGCCGCGCCGGGTGGACGTCCTCGAGCGCGGCGTCTGGGATCCGCCCTGTCCGATTTGCGGCGGCGCGATCACGCCGATGATCACCGATGAGTCGGTCACCCGGCCGACCAGCGCCTACGGTCTCAGCAAGCTAGCGCAGGAAGACCTGGTTCGGTTGCTGGGCGACCGGCATGGCATCGAGTGGGTCATCCTGCGTTATGGCGCCGTCCAGGGAAAGGGCCAACCGTTTCAGAACGCGTACTATGGCGCGCTCCGAATCGCTGCGCTCCGCCTGGCGCACGGTCAAGCCCCGTTGCTGCTCGAGGACGGCAACCAGCTGCGCGATTTCGTCGATGTCGAGGACGTGGCGCGCGCCAACCTGGCGGCCATCACCGGATTGCCGCCCGGCGCCTACAACGTGGCCACCGGCCGCGCCCACGCGGTGATCGACCTCGCGCGCACCCTTCTGCGCATCGCCGAGCGCGACCTCGCCCCGGAGACGCCGGGCCGCTACCGCGTGGGGGATCCGCGACATGTCGTTCCAGACGTCAGCCGGCTGAAGGCTGAGGGGTGGGAGGCGCAGTCCGGCCTGGAGGCGATGGTCCGCGAGTACTGGCAATGGTTGCAGCAGCAGCCCAATCTCGACACCTACTTCGAGGGCGCCGACCACCTGATGGAACGCACCGGGACCGTCCGCGTGGCGCGATGAGCGACACGACGCGGCGCCGCTATCCGATCCTCTATTCGGTCCAGCGTTGGAACGACGGCAAGTGGTTCTACGGCGGCTTCTTCATCATCCTGGTGGTGCTGATCGTCATCAAGCAGCTCCAGCACCAGTCGATCGTTTCCTTTATTCCGGTCACGGTCCTCGACGGCGTCGTTCTTGTCGCCTTCTGGCTGATGCAGCGGATTTCCTACATCGACGTGTCGAACGATGGGCTCCAGATCCGCTACCTGCTGCGTCACATCGAGCTGCCCTACACCGCGCTGGCGCGGGTCCGCCGCCAACCGCTCGAGGTCGCCTTCCAGCCAGCGGAACGGCGTCGCTTCGTCAACCGTTTCGTCCGCCGGCTGGGGCGTGGGCCCGCCGCCTACATCCGGCTCGACCGCCGTCGGGCCGACCTGATCGAAACGGCCGAACGACAGCTCGGCCCGCGTCTGGTTGCCGGCGCGGACATCGTGATCCCGATCGTCGGCGTCGACGATTTCGTGGCGCAGATCAAGGGCCGGCTGCGCGGCCAATCGAGCTGATGCAAGCGGGGCCAACACTTAAGGCTCCGACCGCATTGACCCGGCGAGTTTCGCGCGCCGCGTGGTGGCGCCTCGACCGCACCGACCTCTACTGGCTGATTGCCCTGACGCTGGTCGCGGGCATGCTTCGCTTCGCCAGCCCGATCTTTCTCGACATCTTTGCCCACCCCGGATCGGCGTCAGTGCCTGGGGTATCGGGCACAACTACCAGGATCCATCGATTGCGGGGCTGGGCAAACCGAACGACATCGCACCCAATTCTCCCTTCGTGTTCGACGAGCTCTACTTCGCCAACGATGCCAACAAGGACCTGTTGGGCCAGGACTACTTCGATCCCGAGCCGCCGCTCGCCAAGCTGATGATCGCGATCGGGATCAAGCTGTTCGGATTCAACTCCTTCGGCTGGCGCTTCATGCCGGTGCTTTTCGGCACGGCGCTGATCCCCCTGATGTACCTGCTCGCCCGCCAGCTACTGTCCGTGCGGTTCTTCGCGATCGCCGCCGGCGTGCTCACCGCCTTCGACGGCATGACCTTCGTCGAGGCGCGCACGGCCGTGATCGACATCATCCCGATCACGCTCGTGGTGCTGGCGTATCTGCTGTTCCACCTCCACCTCAACGCCGACACGGTGACTCGACGGCGCTGGATGATCGTGCTCACCGGCATCACGCTCGGCCTCGCGCTGGGCGCCAAGTGGACGACGCTGGCCGCCTACGGCGTCATCATCGTGATCCTCGTCTTTCGCCTGATCGTTCGCTGGACCCGCTACGACAGCGCCACCGCCGGCATCGCACTGCTCAGCCTCGCCCTGTTGCCGGCGATCGTTTACGGCTTGACCTTCATCCGTTACGTCACCATCACCCACGGAATCACGAACCTACCGCAGCCGGCACTCGGCTTCGCGCCCTTCCACGTCAACCCCGGTGCGGCCTGGACCGAGATCGCGGAATGGCACCGGCAGACCTGGCTCTACCACATCAATCTCAAAGCGGACCACATCTTCTACAGCCCCTGGTGGTCCTGGCCGCTCGACTTCCGGCCGGTCGTCTACTACTACGCGGGCCAGGGGCTCGGCGTCGATCAATCCAGCGGCTCGACGCTGGTCGCGGAAATTTTCAACCTGGGTAATCCGCTGATCTGGTGGGCGGCGACTTTTTCGATCGCGGGGATCGCGATTGGATTGCCGGCGCTGATCCGCGACCATCGCTTTCGGCGCGAGCTCGATCCAGCGGAAGCGGCGCGGCGCGCTGCGGCAGGACCTACGGACCAGCGCCTCTATGCCTCGATCTTCATCCTCGTCTCGTTCTTTAGCGCCTGGCTGCCGCTCTCGCGGGTGCCACGCGGGCTCTTCCTTTACCACATGCTGGGCGGGCTACCGGCGATGTTCCTCGCCCTGTCGCTTGCGCTCACCTATCTCCGTACGCTCTCCGGTCGCCTGCCCGGGATGGCGGTCCGCTTCAATGGGGCGGTGCCCGCCTATGCCTACCTGGTGATGGTGATCGGCTTCTTCATCTACTTCTATCCGCTCTGGACCGGGCTGCCGCTCACGGGCGAGGCCCTGAACAGCCACGTCTGGTTTGCCCTGACCAAGCCGCTACCCAACTGGTGCCTCTGCTACTGGACTTCCCCGGGCTAGCGCTCGTCGCCGGCTGTCTCATCCTCGGGCTCGGCCTGGCCGCCGGTGGGCCGCCCTGGCTGACGTGGGGCGAGCGCGCGGTGATCGGCATCGTGCTGGCGGTGGTGGGGCTCACGCTGCTGGGCTATGTGCTCGCGCTCGCGTTAGGGGTCACCGGTGGGCTCGTCCTCCTGCTGGCGCTACTCGGATTGGCGGCCGGCGGATTCCAGCTATGGCGCCACCTCCCGCGGCTCCGTTCCGCGGCGGCCACGCGGCCATGGGCCCAGCCCGCCACAATATCCGTCGCCGTCGCGATCGCCGTTGTCGCGCTGACCATGGGCTACCTCTTCCTCCGGGCGGTGGAGGTAACCCCCGACGCCTGGATGGCGCACTACAACAACACCTGGTCCGACTGGTCGTTCCACGCCAGCTACACGACCACCTTCGTCTACGGCCACAACCTGCCGCCGCAGAATCCGATCTTCGCGGGGACGCCGTTCCGATACACGTTTGCGCCGGACTTTGCCAGCGCCCTGTTGGTCGCGGGCGGATGGACCATCCCGGCCGCGCTAGCCTGGCCGAGCCTGGGAATGACGGTGCTCGCGCTCAGCGGACTGATCTTCTGGGCGCGGCGGCTCACGGGCGGGACCGCTGCCGGCGTCATCGCGGTCACGCTGACCTTGCTGGGGGGCGGGGTCGGATTCTGGTTCTTTTTTGGCGATGCGGCACGACTGGGGCTGCTCGATACGTTGCTGCATATTCCGCGCAGCTACGACCGATTCGATCCGCCGGTCAATATCCAGTGGTACAACCCGATTCTCTCCTACTACCTCCCGCAGCGATCGTTCGTCTTCGGCGCGGCGATCGTGATGGCGGTGTTGCTGCTGTTGACGCCGCCACTCCTGACGACGCCGTTCTTCCGTTGGCGCGAAACCATCGACGCCATCCGTCGGTCGTGGCGGCGCTGGACGATCAAGAGCGACGCCGTTGCCTTCCTTACCGCCGGCGGGCTGACGGGCGTGCTGCCCCTCTTCCACGTGCACAGCCTGGTCGTGCTCGGCATCGTGACCGTCTGCTGGGCGCTGCTCTTTCCGCGGCCGGCGTGGCTCGGGTTCTTCGCCGTCATGGCGGTGCTGGCCGTGCCGCGACTGCTGATGGCGGTGCCGGGGGATCCCGGCGCGCCGCCCGATCACCAGTACCCGCGGTGGCTGATCGGCTGGGTATCGGGCACGGACTTCCCGCCCTGGTTCTGGATCAAGAACACGGGGCTGTTCTGGCCGCTCCTGCTGCTCGCCCTGCTGAGTCCGCTGGCCTTGCGGGGGCGGATGCGCCTGCTGATCGCGCCCTTCAGCCTGGTGTTCCTTGTGGCCAACCTCATCAAGTTTCAACCCTGGGACTGGGACAACAGCAAACTGCTGGTCTTCTGGTACATGGCGAGTGCGGTCGCCGTCGGGGCCGTGCTCGTCCGGCTGGCGCGCGCGCACCTGGCCGGCGCCGTGGTCGCGGCCGCGATCTGGCTGAGCCTGGTTGGGTCTGGCGTGCTGTCGCTGCTGCAATTCCTGCCGCCCCAGGGCCCGGCCTACGTCTGGTTCACGAACGAGGAGGTGCAGCTGGCGGCTCAGGTGCGGCAACAGACGCCACCGAAGGCGGTCTTCGTCACCGGCGAGCAACCGAACAACCCGATTGCCGACCTCGCCGGACGTTCGGTGCTGATGAGCTATCCAGGCTGGCTGTGGAGCTACGGCATCAACTACACGCGCCGCGAAGCGGATATCCAGCGAATCTACGCTGGCGGCGCAACCGCCCTTGATTTATTGCATCAATATCATGCCGATTACGTTGTCGTCGGTCCGAATGAGATGACGACGCTTCGTCCGAATCTTGACTACTTCAACACCACCTTCCGACTGGTGCTGCATACTGCGAGCTACCAGATCTACGCGGTCCCGCCCGGATAGAATGTCCGCGTGCTGACGCGCTTCCTGATCCACATCGTCGCCCTGCTATTCGTCTTTTATTTCATCTGGCACATTCACTCCAGCATTCTCGGTGCGGCCATCGTCATGGCCGTGATCCTGGCGCTGGTCAACACCATCATCCGGCCGGTGCTCCTCATCCTGACCCTTCCCGTCACCATCTTGACGCTCGGGTTGTTCATCATCGTCCTCAACGCGCTGCTCTTCGCGCTCTCCTTTGCCGTGCTCCAGGGCATCCTGAATGTCCACTTCGATCTGACCTTCCTGCAGATCCTGATCGGCTACGTGATCTACGTGATCGTCAGCACCCTGCTCTCACACCTCGTTCGTTAGGCGCGATTCAATTCGCGGATGACCAGTGCGAGGTTGTCGCGCCAGATGCTGTCCGGTGTAGCCGGCAGAACGTCGTCCCAGATAGCGGCAAAGCTCCCGATCAGCTGAGGAAAGCGTGCGGGACGCGCCATGAACCACCAGTGGAGGTGCTCGCTGCCGTCGCCCCAGCGGCAGACATGAACCCGTCCAACGCCGTCGATGCTGCGTACCGCGCGTTCAATGCGGGCCAGAAGGGTTCCCAGCTCGGCGGCCATCGCGTCCGGTAGGTCGCCGGGTTCTCCGTAGTGAGCCCGCGGCTGGAGCAAGAGGATGACCGGCAGGCCCGAAGGCCTGGGCAGGCTGTGAAGACGCCAGCGCTCCGTGGTCCAGAGGAAGTCGCTGTCGGGAGCGGCGCACGCCTTGCAGTCGACTCCGCCTTCGCCGCTCCGGCGCACCTCATGCTCGCCCGGCGGCTGCAGGGCACGCGGTCGCATCTCACCGTCGAAGGGAAACGTATCCCACTCCTGGATCGCTGGCATGCGCAGCGCTTTCGCGGCACGAAGGTACAGTTGCTCGGGCGTCTCGGGCATGGGGCTATGGTAGGTTGGCTCGCAGGTGGAGTGGCCGGCGTCTTTCTATGCCCTCAAGCGTGGCGAAGGCTGCGAGATGTGCCGACAGGGTCGGCCCGATGAGACACGGTGGGGTGTGCGCTTCTTCGCGGGTCGGGTGTCGGATGCGTACCTGCAGCGTGCCAACATCCAGCGCGGTTACACGGTCGTCGTCTGGCGCGGTCGCCATGTCGCCGAGCCGACGGAACTCTCGACAACCGATGCGTCTGCGTACTGGCTCGAGGTGCTCCGCGTCGCCCAGGCGCTCGAGACGCAACTGAAGCCGGTGAAGATGAACTACAACGTCCTCGGGAATTCCCTTCCGCATCTGCACGCGCATATCATCCCTCGCTACGCCGACGATCCCCGGCCGGGCTGGCCCTTTCCTTTCCCTGAACATGACCCACCGCCCATCGACGACCACGTTCTACACGAAGACGTCGAGGCCTTGCGCAGGTTGCTCGCCTAGAAGGCCCAGTAGCCGCGGCCGAAGGCGAGCCCGAAGACCATCAGGCTCACGAAAGAGACCGCCACCATCGCCAGGTAGATCCATCGCTGGTTGATCCGTCCCACGAGGAGGAAGAGGGGATACATCGCCAGGAGATAGCGCGGGATGCTCAGCCAGAAGGGCAGAAAGGTCACCATCACGGTGAGCACCGTGGCGTAGGCGGCATCCGATGGCCGGAGCCGTAGCCAGCTGAGGGCCGTCGTCGCATAGGCCGCGATCCCGCCGGCGGCCTCGCCGCCACCGACGGTCAGCTTCTCCCACGGCACCCGCCAGCTGATGCCCCGGATCGCCTCGGCAAAACCGACCCAGGGCGCCGCTACCGAATGCGACCAGTGCTGGCGCTGCACGCTGATGAAGGCGAAGGCATCGCCGAGGACGAGCAGGTTGGTCAGAAGGTAGGTCAGGAAGCCAACCACGATCAACGCTGGCGCGAGGATCACCTGCCACGCTTCGCGCAGCGATCGCCGCGCATAAAAGAGCTCGATCACGAGAAACGGGAGCAGCGCGAGCCCGGTGAGGCGGGCGGCGGCGGCGAGGCCTCCTAGCATCCCCGCAACCAGCCAACGCTGCCGTCGCGCCGCGAGGACCGCGCCGAAGGCGAGTGCGCAGAAGAGCGCTTCCGTGTAACCGACGAGGAGGAAATAGGCGGTCGGGAAGACGACGAAGAAGGCGGCGGCCCGAAAGGCGGCGTTCTCGCGCAGGTCGTGCCGAGCGATCTCATAGAGCAGGATGGCGGCCACCACGCCGGCGACATTGCTGATCACGAGGGCGGCCGTGCGCGCGGGGAGGCCGGTCGCCGCGATGGCGCTGATCAGCGCCGGATAGAGGGGGAAGAAGGCGATCAGGTTGCGCGCATCGCCGGTCGCACCGTATCCGTGGGTAGCGAGGTACAGGTAGTGCTGCGCGTCCCAGCGGTCCCAGGCGCGGCCGAGGGCGGTCAGCGGATCGGGCGCCGCGCCGAATTCGACCAGCGTGAGGGCGATGAGCACCGCCTTGACCAGCAGGGCCAGGAGGAGAAGGCCGAGCCAGGGCCGGATTCGATCAGGGATCGGCCCCCCGATCGCTAATGTTCGGGTACCATAGCGACGCAACGGCTTGCCGGCCGTCGCGCTGAGTGACTTCACAAGCCTGGCTTCCGATTTTCCGCGCCATCGCCGCGGAGATCCGCGCCGAGATCGTGCCCCTGGCGGGCACGGTGCGCGGCCGCGAGGTGGTCGGCCTTGGCGCGGGCGGCGACCGGACGATCTATCTCGACCAGCTCGCCGAAGGGATTGTCGTGCGCCACCTGGAGCAAGCCTATCGCAGCGGTTTGCGTTTTCACTTGATCTCGGAAGAGCTCGGCGAACGTGACTTCGGTGGCTCGGCGCTCGTCCTTTGCGACCCCCTGGACGGCAGCGTCAACGCCAAAATGGGACTGCCGTACTATGCCGTCGTGCTGGCTGTCACCGAGGGTGACCGATTCCGGGAGGTGCGCCTCGGCTACGTCCAGAACCTGGTGACCGCCGACGAGTTCCACGCGATCGAGGGCGCCGGCGCCTTTCGAAATGGGAAGCCGCTCCAGCCGAGTCCGGCCGCCTTCGATGGTCGGTCAATTCCGCTGGTTTCGTTCGATGCCCCCAGCGGCGTCGAGCCGCGCGAACGCGCCGCGGCCATCTTCGCGAAGGCGGAAAAGGTCCGCCAGCTTGGCTCGGCGGCGCTGAACCTCTGCCACACGGCAGCCGGCGGCGTTGCACTCCAGGCGACGCCCGCGCCGGTTCGCGCCTTCGACCTGGCCGGGCCGCTGCTGATCCTCCGGGAGGCTGGCGGGGTCGCGACCGACTACGACGGGGATCCGCTGGAGGGCGTTTCGGTGCGCCTCGATTCGAGGACGACCGTGCTGGCGTCACTCTCCGCGCAGGTCCATGCCTTTGCCCGCCAGCTGGTGGGGGAGCGGGTGCCCTGATGCTCGAGCCAGAGCAGACGACCTTCATCATCCTCTCCTTCGAAGGCCCGGATGTCTATTCCCAGGCCGGCGGGCTCGGCGTGCGGGTGAAGGAGCTCTCCCGTGCCCTGGCGGAACGCGGCTTCGAGACCCACCTGTTCTTCGTTGGTGATCCGACGCTCCCGGCGCACGAGAGCGCCCTCGATGGCCGGCTCTGGCTCCATCGCTGGAGCCAGTGGATCAGCCGCTATCACCCGGTGGGCGTCTACGACGGCGAGGACGACAAGGTGGCGGACCTGAACCGCAGCCTGCCGGACGCGCTGGTCAAGGATTACATCAAGCCGGCGATCGCGCGCGGCCACACGGTGGTGGTGCTTGGCGAGGAGTGGCACATCGCGCACGCCATGTCGCTGATCTCGGACGCGCTCTATTTCGCCGGGCTCCGCGATCGCTGCCTGCTGTTGTGGAACGCCAACAACCACTTCTCGTTCAACCGCATCAACTGGGGCCAACTCGGCTTCGTCGCCACGCTGATGACGGTAAGCCGCTACATGAAGCACATCATGTGGCGCTGGGGGGTGAACCCGATCGTGGTGCCCAACGGCATCCCCGGGTCGATGATGGCGCGGGTCAGCCAGGCGCAGGTGCGGGCGGTTCGCGCCGCGGTGGCCGTCCCCGCCTTCCTCTTCAAGATCGGGCGGTTCAGTCCCGACAAGCGCTGGCACCAGGCGATCGCCGCGGTCGCCCAGTTGAAGGATCGTCGGATCGGGGCACGGCTGCTAATGCGGGGCGGACTGGAGCCGTTCGGTGGTGAGGTGCTGGACTTTGCCAGGCAACGCGGCCTGCGCGTGGCGCCGCTCTCCACCCGGATCGAGGACGTGGCGGGGTTGGCGAGCGCGCTCAAGGAGCATGCCGACGCCGACATCTGGAACGTGACGGCGTTTCTGCCTGACGACTTACTCCCGGTGCTCTACGCCTCGGCCACCGCGACCCTGGCCAACAGCGGCCACGAGCCGTTCGGCCTGGTCGGCCTGGAAGCGATGGCCTCCGGCGGCGTCGCCTTCGTCGGGGCCACGGGCGAGGAATACGCCCAGCCCTTCAAGAACGCGATCGTGATCGAGACCGAGGACGCGGCGGAGATCGTCGCCTATGTCACCAACCTGGCCGCCCGCCCGGAAGCCGCGCGCAACCTGCGGATCGCCGCGCAGCGGACCGCGCGTGACTACACCTGGCAACGCGTGATCGACATCCTGCTGCAGCGCCTGGAGTTCGTCGCCCTCAAGCAAGGGCTCAAAACGCCATGAGAGGATAGAGCCCGTGCCGAACTCGCTCGTGATCTACATGGTCGCGCACCAGCCCCGGCGGGTCCGCCTGCCGGCGCTGCTGATTCCGCGCGGCACCCCGCCCGAGAAGATGGACGCGCTGATCTTCGATGACCAGATGGACCGGCGCTACTTCGACAAGGTGGCGAAGTACTGCTATCGGCCCGCCACCGAGCTCTTTCAGTCGCTGGTCGACAAGGGCATGAAGATCTCGCTCGGATTCTCGGTCTCACTCCTGCTTCAGATGCGACGCTACGGTCCGGACGTGCTGGTGGGCTTTCAGAAGCTGGTCAGTCACGAGAACGTCGAGCTGGTGGCGGTCGAGCCCTACCACTCCTTCATCTTCTATCTCGACATCGCGGCCTTCGCCGAGCGGATGGCCTGGGGCAAGCGGCAGCTCGAGGAGACTTTCCAGAAGACGATCGCCGTCACCGACACGACCGAGATGTTCATGTCGAACGACGTCTATTTCCAGCTGCAGGCGAGTGGCTTCAAGGGCGCCGTCATGGACGGCCGGCCCTGGGTGATGGGCTGGCGCGAGCCGACCCACCTTTACCGCTACCCCAATGAGGAGATGCGGCTCCTGACCCGGCACTACGAGCTGAGTGACGACGTCGGATACCGGTTCAGTAACCGCGAGTGGAACGGCTGGCCGCTGATGGCCGACACCTACGCCAACTGGCTCCGCGGCCCCATGGGGGAGGTCGTCTTCCTCGCCTGGGACTTCGAGACCTTCGGCGAGCACCACCGCGCCGACTCGGGGATTTTCCCCTTCATGCACGCGCTCCACGACGACCTGGTCAAGAACAAGATGAAGTACCTGACCCCCTCGGAGGCGATCGCCACCTTCAAGGACGCCCACGAGATGCCGCTGCCCGAGTACGGCTGCACCTGGGCCGGCGACGGCGGCATGGATTTCTTCCTGGGCAACGAGGCCCAGCAGGGCATCTTCCGCCTGATGCACCACATCTACAACAAGGCGAAGCTCACCAAGCACCCCCACCTGATGGACATCGCGATGTGGCTGCTGCAGTCGGACAACCTCCACCTGATCCAGTGGTTTTCCAAGAGCGGCAGCCAGGCCGAGGTCTCGGCCTACTTCACCCCGGACGAGTGGTGGGAGCTGGGCGGCCTTGGCATCCTCCGCGAGCAGCAGCGCGTCTACGTCAACTTCCTGCGCGCCATGGACGAGTACGCGTGACCCTTGCTGTCTGATAGACATCCGACCTAGAATTTCGAATGGAATGGCGAGGAGGGGACTCCGATGAGTAGTGTCCCAGCGTCTGTTCCCGGCAGCGATTTTCCCCCAGTGGTCGTGGCGGATGACGACCGCGATGTCCGGACCATGTTACGGACGCTCCTCGAGCTGGATGGTCACGAGGTGATGGAGGCCAAGGACGGTGACGAGGCCTGGCGCCTTTGCCTCGAGTGGCAGCCGTCGGTGGTGGTGGCCGACATCCAGATGCCGGGCCTCGACGGCCTGCAGTTGTGCCGGAAGATCCGGTCTAGCGAGTACTCGGCCGGCATCAAGGTGATCGTCTACACCGCCGGCATGGCGACGCCCGAGGAAGCGCGACGGGCGGGCTGCGACGAGTACTTCCTGAAGACCGATCCCCTGCCGAGGCTGCGGGACAAGGTTCGCCAGTACGTGAGCGCGCGGACTCACTAGCCGCGAATACAACCTGTATTCGACCGCTGCAAGGTCGGCTCCGCCGGCCGGTTATACCGCAAGGGTGCCTTCCTTGCCCGTGCCGGCGTTGCCGGCCGTCATCGATCTGTCACTGGTCGCCGTGGCGTTGGGCTCACTGCTGATCCTCCGCCTGGCGCATGGCGCGCTGCCCTGGGGACACCTGATGATCGCGGTCGGCCCCGACGGCCGGCCGATGCGGCCGCGCGTGAAATGGCACCTGTGGTCGATCAGCCATGGCGAGTCCCCGCGCCTCGCGGCCATCGGCGGTCTCGCCTCGGTGGCGCTTGGCTGCGCGGCGGCAGCCGCGCTTGGTCCGCGGCTGTTCGACTCGGTCGTGCATCCGGTCAACTCGGTGGCGACGACCATGATGATCTTTACCATCGCCGTCTCCACCGTGCTGGTCCCGCTGGGATTATCGGTCTTGATCCGCGCGACCCTGGACCTGGCCGCCCGCCGGTCCTCGATGGTCGGCCTGGTGGTCGGGATGCGGCGTGACGCGGGTGTCTTCGGCCGCAGCTACCGGATCGCCGTGCAGACGGGAGACAAGGCGATGGCCAAACGCCTGTGGGCGGACTCCTTCCGGGTCAACCGCGCCATCTTTCAACGCCTCAGCCCGGGCGATCGCGTCACCGTCGAGTACTCGCCGCGCCTGTTTTACGTGTACAAGATGGTGCTGCCCGAACCGCTGAAAAAAGCGGTGGTTAGCTAGACTCTTCGATCGTGACGCGACCCCTGCATGTGGCGTTCGTCTGGCACATGCACCAGCCGTATTACAAGGATGACCTCCAAAACCAGTTCCTCCTCCCCTGGGTACGCTTGCGTTGCGCCAAGGACTACTACAAGATGCCGGCGCTGCTCGCCGACTACCCGGCCATCAAGCAGACCTTCAACCTCGTGCCGGCGCTGGTCGCCCAGGTGCAGGACTATGCGGACGGTCGTTTCTCCGACGTGTACCTCGAGCTTGCCCGCCGTCCCGTCGCGGAGCTGAGCGCGGACGAGCGCGCCTTCGTGGCGCGCTGGATGACCGAGTCGAGCCAGATCCGTCGGGTCCGGGATTACCCGCGGTACGCCGAGCTGGTCCGAAAGCGCGAGCAGGCCTGGCCGCGCGGTTCCCTTGACCTGGCCCGCCTCTTCAGCGATGCCGAGCTGCGCGACCTGCAGGTGTGGTTCAACCTCTCCTGGATCGGCCCGGAAGTGATGGAGCGCGATCCCGTCATCGCCGAGCTGGTGCGGCGAGGCCGCGACTTCGCGGAAGCCGACAAGGGGCCCGTCTTTGACACGCAGCTCCAACTGCTGAGCAAGGTGCTGCCCACCTATCGCGAGGTCCAGGACCGTGGCCAGGCCGAGCTGATCACCAGCCCCACCTACCACCCGATCCTCCCGCTGATCGCCGACATCGGCATCGCGCGGGTGGCGCGACCGGACCTGGCCATGCCCCACCGGCCCTTCGCGCATCCGGAGGATGCCGCCGAACAGCTGCGTCGTGGCATCGAGGCACACACCCGCAGCTTCGGGATTCGACCACGCGGCCTCTGGCCACCGGAAGAGGCCATCTCTGAGGACGTGGTGCGACTCGCGGCCGACCAGGGTATCGAGTGGATGCTCAGCGATGAGGCCATCCTGGCCCGCTCGCTCTCGAGCTCGGTCACGCGCGACGGCGAGGGGCAGGTGATGCAACCCGAGGTGCTCTATGCGCCCTATCGCGTGCAGGCCGGTGGTTCGCCGCCCATTCACTTGCTGTTCCGCGACGGGCGCCTGTCCAACGCGATCGGCTTCGAGTATCAGAATTCGGCCCCCGACGAGGCGGCCAAGGACCTGGTCGATCGACTCAAGGCGATCGGGCAACGCCAGAAGGACAGCCCCTTCCTCGCCGTGATCGCCCTCGACGGCGAAAATTGCTGGGATTTCTACGAAGCGAACGGTAACCCGTTCCTGCGTTCGCTCTACGCGCGCTTGAGCCGCGAGCCCGAACTGAAGACCGTGACCGTTTCGGAGTTTCTCTCGGAGTTCCCGGCGGACCGCTCGCTGTCACGCATTCATCCGGGGTCCTGGATCAACGCCTCGTTCGACACCTGGGTCGGTGACCAGGAGCACAACGCCGCCTGGGACATGCTGGCCGACGCCCGCGATCTCTTCAGCGAGCGCGAGCGCGATGCCATCGACCACGAGCAACTGAAAGCGGCGCGCCGAGAAGTGCTGATCGCGGAAGGCAGCGATTGGTTCTGGTGGTTCGGGCGCTCGCACGACTCCGGCATGGACCAGATCTGGGACAGCCTCTTCCGGCTTCACCTGCGCAACATATATATGTCGCTCGGCGAACGCCCACCGGCGAGTCTCTACCAGCCGATCGTGAGGGCCGCTGAGGGAGCGGCCACCAAGCGGCCGGATCGGAAGATCAGCCCCAAGCTCAACGGTGGGGTCGACCAGGACGAGTGGAACGCGGGCGGCTATGTCGACGTGACGGCGCTCTTCGGCGCCATGCATCCACCCCGCGGTGCGGTGCGCCGGATCTGGTTCGGCCATGACGACCGCAACCTCTATTTGCGCTTCGACCTCCTCGACCGCCAGGCGACGCCCCCGATGAAGCTGGAGATGTTCTTTTCCGGGAGTGCGGCGCCGAGCGGTCCCGCCACCACCGATTTCGGTTTCGAGCCGGCCTTCCGACTGACGGTGCAGCGACGGGAGAGCGACGTCGAGCTCGAGCTTTACGACGTGACGCCGGGCGGCGGGACGTCTCGCTGGACCGGTCGCGCCAGGGTCGCCGACGCGATCGCGTTCGCGGTGCCCTTCCATGCTCTCGGCCACGACCCCGGTGATACCCTCCACATGGTGGCGCTCGCCCATCAGGACGGCGAACCGGTCGAACAGTTACCCCCAACCGGCTCGATCGCGGTCCGGGTGCCGGGCGATGTCGCCAACGGCGGGCCGAACCGGCCGTTGAAGATCCTGCTGGTGTCGGCCGAGGTCGCGCCCTTTGCCAAGGTGGGTGGGCTCGCCGACGTGGCGGGCGCGCTGCCGAAGGCGCTGCGGGCCATGGGGCACGACGTCCGGGTGGTGATGCCCCGCTACGGCAGCATCGATGTCGACAAGTACGGACTACGCAAGGTCGTGACCAATCTCGGCGTCCCCCTGGCGCACCAACCGGTCAACGCCGACGTGCTCGAGGGACGGATCGGTGGCGAGGTGCCGATCTACTTCATCGACAACCCGCAATTCTTCGGCCGCGAAGGCATGTACGGCTTCTGGGACGATGACGCGCGCTTCATCTATTTCAGCCGGGCCGCGCTCGAGATGCTGCGGCCGCTCGATTTTCAACCCGACGTCATCCACGTCAACGACTGGCACACCGCCGTCATCCCCAACATGCTGGCTCGGCTCTATGCCGGCGACCCGTTTTTCGCCGATGTCGCGACCGTTCTCACCATTCACAACCTCGCCTTCCAGGGGGTCTTCGGTTACGGCACCCTCCACCTGGCCGATCTCGAGCAGTGGGGGCTGATCAAGCCCGGTATGCCAGGGCTCGACGACATCGTCAACCTGCTGGGTCGCGGGATCTATTTCTCGGATGTCATCAACACCGTCAGCAACCGCTACGCGGAAGAGATCCTGACGCCGGAGTACGGCGAGAAGATGGACCCGCTGCTGCGGGTCTTTGGCAGCAAGCTGCACGGCATCATCAACGGCATCGACTACGAAGTCTTCAACCCGTCGGTCGACACGTCGATCGCCGCCCGCTACGACATCGGCAGCGTCGACAAGAAAGTCGAGAACAAGCTGGCGCTCCAGAAGGAGGCCGGGCTGCCGCAGGATCCGGCGATCCCGGTCATCGGCCTGATCTCACGCCTCTACGACCAGAAGGGGCTCGACCTGATCGCGAACATCATGTGGGGGTTGATGCGGCTGAACCTCCAGCTCGTCGTGCTCGGCGCCGGCGACTCGCGTTACGAGGAGATGTTCCGCGCCAGCGCTCGCGACAACCCGCAGAAGGTCTCCGCCACCATCGGCTTCAAGCCGGTGCTGGCCCAGCACATCTACGCGGGCTCCGACATGTTCCTGATGCCGTCGCGGTTCGAGCCTTGCGGGCTGGGCCAGCTGATCAGCCTTCGGTACGGGACCATCCCGATCGTGCGCGCCACCGGCGGACTCGCCGACACCATCGATGACTGGGACCCGGTGCGGCAGACCGGCAACGGTTTCGTCTTCAGCGCCTACGACCACTGGGACCTCTTCGCCCAGGTGGTCCGAGCGCTCGAAACCTTCCGCCAGCCACAGCTCTGGCAGCGGCTACAGGCCAATGCGATGGCGACCGACGTCAGCTGGGCCAACTCGGCCGAGAAGTACATTCGGCTCTACCGGGCGGCGATCGTCAATCACGGCGAGGCTCGGGAGTACTCGGCCGCCGCGGCCGGCCCGTACGGCTGGTAGCCGGTCGGCGGCCCCCGAAAGGGCACCGGTCTAATAGAGCTTAATATTTGGACGATTTTCTTGATGTCTTGACACCCGGTAGGTCATGATTACGGCGATTCGGCTTTGAAGGCAATTCAAAAACGCCGATACATCAACCCCTGGAAGGGAGGTAATTGACGTATATGGACGATTCAGCCGCTCGACTCCGATGGCTTCGGGTGCCAGCACTCTTAACGGTGGTCGGGCTCGTCGTGGCGGCGTGCGGAACCTCCGCCCCCACTACGAGCAACCTCGCGAAGGACCAGACGCTACGGGTCAACATCAACACCGAGCCCAACAGCCTCGACCCTGGGCAGGAGCAATACAGCTATGAGGCCGACGCCGGCGCCTCGATCAGCGAGGCGCTCCTGAAGATCAAGCCGGACCTGTCGGATGTCGTGGGCGCGACCGCCTCCAGCTGGAACATCTCGTCCGATGGCTTGACCTGGACCTTCCACATCCGCTCGAACGCCAAGTGGAACGACGGCAAACCTGTCACGGGCGCCGACTTCGTCTATGCCTGGCAGCGGGTCCTGGACCCGCGCCTCGCGGCGCCATATGCCGATCCCTTCTTCGATGGCACCATTGCGGGCGCGGCGGACTACGGCAACCTCGATCCGACCAAGGATGCGGCCAAGATCCCCGACTTCATCAAAGGTCTCGGCCTCTCCGCACCGGACGCCTCGACCTTCGTCGTCAAGCTGCAGGCGCCGGCGCCCTACTTCAAGTGGATCGCCAGCCTCTGGATGTCGGCCCCGGTTCGCAAGGACGTGGTCGATAAGTTCGGGTCGGACAAGTGGGCGACCTCGCCCGACTCGCTGATCACGAACGGTCAGTTCAAGGTTTCGGAAATGGTCTCGAAGGACCACCTCACGCTGGTGCCGAATACCTTTTACTGGGGTGGGGCACCGACGCTCACCAAGGTTATCGAGTACGAGATTGCCGACGACAACCAGGCTTATGCGAAGTACCTGAACGGCGAGCTCGATATCGACAACGTTCCGCTGGCGAACACCGACCTGGTCAAGAACGACCCGGTTCTGAGCAAGCAGCTCAAGATCGTTCCCCAGCTAACGCTCTTCTGGATGGACTTCAACACCCGGAAGGCGCCGTTCAACAACCCGAAAGCGCGCCTCGCGTTCTCGAAGGCGGTTGACCGCGACTCGATGGTCAAAAATGTCGGCAGGGGCCGCTGGTCTCCCGCGCCCTTCTTTATTCCGAAGGGCATGAACGGCTACCGGCCTGACCTCGGCGCGTCGCAGGCGTTTGATCCCGCCGCCGCCAAGACCATGCTGACCTCGGCGGTCGGCGATCCGAGCAAGATCACGATCGATTTCCTGATCCGGAACAGCACGGCCAACAAGCAACTCGGCGAGTTCCTCGCCGATCAGCTGCAGACCAACCTCGGGGTCAAAGTCAACCAGGTGGTCATCGACAGCAAGACCGTGACGACGCGCCTCCGCAAGCACGATTACCAGCTGTACGTGGGCGGCTGGGGCGCCGACTATCCGGACGACCAGGACTGGTTCGACATCTGGATGACCGGCAGCGGCAACGTGTTCGGTGGCTACAGCAACCCGGACTACGACGCGCTCGTGAAGAAGGCCGACGTCGAGCCGGACGCGAAGAAGCGCCAGGACCTCTACGACCAGGCGCAGAAAATCCTCATCGATGATGCTGGTGGCGGCTTCCTGTACCAGCGGACCTATTACCAGCTGGTGAAGCCGTACCTCCAGGGGCTGACGACGACGGCCGAGGACTTCGAGGTCATCGGCGACTGGTTCTGGGGCAAGGTCTCGATCGCCCAGCACTAGAGAACACGCTTGGCAGTAGCACAGGGCGCCCCGCCGCGGGGCGCCCTTCTCTCCATCAAGATTCCGCGGGGCCGAGGGGCCGGCCTCGGCCTGTACGTCGTCCGACGAATCCTGTGGTTGGTCCCGGTCCTCTTCTTCGTCATCACCATCACCTTCGTGCTGATGCACCTCGCCCCCGGCAGCCCATGGGATAAGGAAGGAAAACAGCTCTCGGCGGCGGTGGTTCGCAACCTAAACGCCAAGTACGGTCTGAGCGACCCGGTTCTCGTCCAGTACGGCCGCTACCTGGTCAACGTGGTGCATTTCGACTTCGGCCTCTCGTACCAATACGAGGACCAGCCGGTCAGCAGCCTCATCTTGCGAAGCTGGCCGCCCACCGCGACCATCGGACTGCTCGCCTTCCTGATGATCGTGATCTTCGGCATCGGGATCGGCGTCATTGCCGCACTGCGGCAGAACACCTGGGTCGACTATCTCGTGGTTGGTTTCAGCACGATCGGCGCGTCGACGCCTGCCTTCGTCGTCGGCATCATCCTGATCATCATCTTCTCGGTCACGCTCTACCGCGTCACCGGCGGCAACTTCTCACTGCCGACGGGCGGTTTCGCATTCGACCAGCACCTCATCATGCCCGTCGTCACCCTATCCGTCTTGCCGATCGCGTTCATCGCGCGCCTGACGCGAGCCAGCACGCTCGAAGTGCTCCGCCAGGATTACGTGCGCACCGCCTGGGCGAAAGGCCTGCGCGAGCGCCTGGTCGTCACCAAGCACGTCTTGAAGAATTCGCTGATCCCGGTGGTATCGGCGCTGGGTCCGACCTTCGCGGTCCTGATCACCGGATCGGTGATCGTGGAGAGCGTCTTCGCCATCCCCGGCATCGGCCGCGCCTTCGTGGTGGCGGTGAGCTCGCGTGATTACCCAATGATCCTGGCCACCACCATCCTGTTTTCCGTGATCGTCGCGCTCGCCAACCTCGTCGTCGACCTGCTCTACACCGTGATCGATCCCCGCGTGAGACTCGGCTGATGGCTGCCGCGGCCGTCTCGCTCGAGCAGATCGATTGGGAAAATCCCGAGCAGATCGGGCTCTGGCAGGACGCCTGGCTGCGCTTCCGTCGAAACCCGATCGCGGTCGGCGGGCTGGTCTTCGTCATTCTGCTCGCGCTCGACGCCCTGTTCGCACCGCTCCTGGTGAACTTCCACGTGATCGCGGATCCGCTCAAGCAGAACCCCGCGGACTCCTACGCGGGGCCCAGCCTCCAGCATCTGCTCGGCACCGACTACCTCGGCCGTGACCTGTTGAGTCGGACCATGTTCGGCGCCCGGATCTCGCTCACCATCGGGCTGACCGTGCAGGCGATCTACCTCGTGGTCGGCGGCACCATCGGGCTGATCGCCGGGTACTTCGGCGGCCGAACCGACAACCTGCTGATGCGCTTCGTCGACATCTGGTATGCCTTCCCGGACCTGCTTTTCATTCTGGTCGTGGTCTCCGTCTTCCAGCCCAGCCTGTTCGTCATCTTCGGGGCCATCGGGCTGATTGGGTGGGTCGACCTCTCCCGGCTCATCCGCGGCCAGGTGCTTTCGCTCAAGGAGAAGGAGTTCGTGGAAGGCGCGCGTGCCGCCGGCAGCGGTCCTTCGAAGATCATCCTCCGGCACCTGCTGCCCAACACCCTCGGCCCGATCATCGTGAGCCTGACCTTCGGCATCCCGCGGGCGATCTTCCTCGAGGCTACCCTCAGCTACCTGGGCGTCGGCATCCCGCCACCCACTCCGAGCTGGGGCATCATGATCTCGGACGGAAACCAGGCGATCTTCGCCTACCCACACCAGGTGCTGGTGCCGGCGCTGGCGCTGGCCGTCACCATGCTGTCGTTCAGTTTCATCGGAGATGGACTGAGAGACGCCATCGATCCCCGAATGCGAAGATAGCGCTGTGGCAGCGCCTCTCTTGCGCGTCGAGGACCTGCGCACGCAGTTCTTCACCTCTCGCGGAATCGTCCACGCGGTAGACGGGATCAGCTTCAACGTCAATCGCGGGGAGACGGTCGGCATCGTCGGGGAGTCGGGCTCGGGGAAGACGATGACCGCCTTTTCCATCCTGCGGCTGGTCCCTGACCCCGGACGGATCGTGTCTGGGCGGATCCTGTTCAAGGACCAGGACGTCGTCCAGATGAACGACGACGACGTCCGTGAGTTTCGCGGCAACGACGTCGCCATGATCTTTCAGGACCCGATGACGTCACTCAACCCGGTGACCAAGGTCGGGACCCAGATCGATGAGGCGATGACGGCCCACGAGCGCTTCTCGAAGAAGGAGGCGCAGGCGCGAATCATCCCGCTCCTCCAGCAGGTGCGAATCCCCGAGGCGGCCCGGCGGGCACAGGACTACCCACACCAGTTCTCGGGCGGGATGCGGCAGCGGGCCATGATCGCCATGGGCCTGTCCAACGAGCCAGAACTGCTGATCGCCGACGAGCCGACCACCGCCCTCGACGTCACGGTCCAGGCGCAGATCATCCAGCTGCTAAAGCAGCTCAATCGCGACGTTGGGGCAGCCATCATCCTGATCACCCACAACATGGCCCTGGTGGCCAGCCTTTGCCAGCGCATCATCGTGATGTACGCGGGCCGGATCGTCGAGGAAGGGCCGGTCGAGCAGATCTTCGACAGCCCCCAGCACCCGTATACCTGGTCCCTGCTGCGCTCCGTCCCCCGGGTCGATGTGGCCCGCGCCGAACGCCTGGTCAGCATCAAGGGGTTGCCGCCGGACCTGGTGCGCCTGCCGCCCGGCTGCAAATTCCACCCCCGCTGCCGGTTCAAGATCGAGAAATGCGAGCGGGAGGAGCCGCCCCTCGAGGAAGTGGCGCCCAACCAGGTGGCTCGATGCTGGGTGATGATGCGCAACGTGGCGCAGGAACAGCGAGAGGAGACCAAGGCCGGAGAAGTGTCGCGCGAGGCGGCGACCGAGCTCAAGCAGGCCGGATCCGGGTGAAAGTCGCCGAGGCCCCTCCCTCGACCGAGCGCCGCGTCGACCCCGTCATCCTGCGGGTGGACAACGTCTACAAGCATTTCCCGGTGGGCGGCCTCGGCGGCGGAGCAGTCCGAGCCGTCGATGGGGTCAGTTTCGAGATTCGCCGGGGGGAAACGCTCGGGCTGGTGGGGGAGTCCGGGAGCGGAAAGTCGACCCTGGGCCGGGTGATCACCGCCCTGCACCCCGCCAGTGGTGGGCACGTCTTTTTCGAGGGGAAAGATGTGACCAAGCTGCGCGGCGGCAAGTTGCGACAGATCCGCCGGCAGTTGCAGATCATCTTCCAGGACCCATTCGCCTCGCTCGACCCCCGCATGACAGTCGGCGAGATCATCGCCGAACCGCTCGACAACTACGGACTCGCCCGCGGCCGGCAGCGGCAGCTGCGCATCCAGGAATTGTTGCGAGTTGTTGGCTTGAACCCGAACTTCACCAACCGCTACCCGCACGAGTTTTCTGGCGGCCAGCGGCAGCGCATCGGCATCGCCAAGGCGCTGGCGTTGAACCCATCGCTGATCGTCTGCGACGAGCCGGTCTCGGCGCTCGACGTCTCGATCCAGGCCCAGATCATCAACTTGCTCCAGGACCTGCAACGGGAGTTCAACCTCACCTATCTCTTCATCGCCCACGACCTCGCCGTGGTCCGGCATATCTCGAACCGGATCGCCGTCATGTACCTGGGGAAGATCGTGGAGATCGCCGACCGGCTCGATATCTACGACCGTCCGCAACACCCCTACACCAGCGCCCTGCTCAGCTCCATCCCGGTCCCGGACCCGCGCCGCGAGGCCAACCGCGAGCCGATCCCGCTCAAGGGCGAGATTCCCTCGCCGGTCAACCCACCGAGTGGCTGCCGCTTTCACACCCGCTGTCCGATCGCGCGCGTACCCGGCGTGTGCTCCGAAATCGAGCCGCCGCTGGTCGCGCACGGACGTCCGGGGCAGGTGGCCGCCTGCCACTTCGCCGGCGAGCTCAGCGCCAGGTCGGCGACGGAAGCCGGCTTGCCGTCGGCCTGACCACTGGCACCCACTCCTTCGTCGATCACGACCATCGACCGGCTGCAACGATGGGAGCTGACGCTCCTCGAGAAGGCCGCCACCCAGGTGCCGGTGGAGGTCATCGCACCTTTCCGTGCCATTCCAGGACGAACCGGCGAGATGGTCGGATTTAACTACGCGCTGCCGGTGGATCCGCTTGACGAGAGATTGCCGGCCGCCATCGGCGCGCTTCGGGCCCGCTACCGCAGCCACCACGAGCCGCTGCGCCTGGAGTTCAACGAGGAAACCTGGCCGGAGCTCGGTGCAGCGCTGGATCGGGCTGGCCTGATCCTCGAGAGCCGCAACGCGTTGATGGCCTGCGAGCCGGGCGAATTTCGGCCGTTTACGAGCTCGTCGGTGGTGGTCCGGTTTCTCGATGTCGATCCGCGCTATCCGTCGACGCTGCGCGCCGTTGGGGAGCTGGCCGGTCAGGTGGCTGGCCGGGCGTCGATCGGCACCGTCGACGGGGTCGCCGAGCTGTACGGGGTCGTGACCGACCCGCCGTTTCGGCGTCGGGGCGTCGCCGCGACCATCTGCAGCGCGCTCATCGAGCGGCAATTCCACGACGGTGGCAGCCTGGTCTTCCTCGACGCAGAGAATCCTGGCGCGGAGGCCCTTTACGAAAGGCTTGGCTTTCGCCGGATCGGTGCCCGGCTCACCTACGCCGAGCCGGAGGAGGAGGCGAGCCGGTCCCGAAAGTAGGCAAGCACCTGGCGGTCGGTGCGGCCGTCGGCGCGCAGTCGGTCCTCGAGGTTTTCCATCTCCGAGAAGGCGGTGAAGGCACGGCGAGCCCGGTCGCCCCAAGGCTCGCCGTCGGGGCCCGCATCGTACCCCAAACGGCGCAGGCCGTCGCGCAACTCATGCGCCAGCCGCTCATCGATGACCAGCAGGTCGTCCTCGGCCGGTTTTTCAAAGTAGAGGCGCCAGAGGCGGGTGAGCCGTTCGAGCTCGTCAACCGGATGGGGGTTGTCATCGACTCGCAAGTCCAGGTAGCGGTCGTTGAGGCCGCCGTACCCACCAGCCGGCTTGACCACCAGCAGCGCCGCCGACTGCTTCCCGCGGCGGTCGCCGCCGGCGCGATCCCCCGCCTTCAATGCGGCGAGCAAGCGTCCGGCGAGAGTGCCCGTGGTGGTCTGAAAGGCCCGCAGCATGGCGCTAACCGTTGCTTCGCCGACCAGGATGTTGCCCTGGATGGCGACGTGGTCACTGGTCAGGCCTCCGAACCAGGGAAAACACGCACTGCCGGTAAAGCTTGCCGCGCCACCCTGCATATCGACGATGCCGACCTGGCGCTTCGCCGAGTCGGGATCGGCGGCGGTTAGCCGGTCGATGACGGCCTGGGGTGACACGCCGTCCGCCAGCAGGTCGAGGCCGGCCGGGCCGTAACTCGTATTGGCGTACGACTGGGTGGCGATCGCACCCACCCCACCCCGAGCCCAGGGGACCACGGCCCCGGCCGACAGGAACTTCGACGCCACCGCGACGCCGCACTCACCGGCCAAGGGATCGGCCGCGACAATGCTAAACGTCCTGCAAGGAATCACCGCCGGTAAACCTTACGGCATAATGGACACTGC
>Ga0209160_1000998_pt1 | contig 23616 bp, 22 predicted proteins | sample GraSoiAngelo_153_FD_186167 | JGI IMG/M metagenome (GOLD analysis project Ga0209160, IMG submission 186167) | Grasslands soil microbial communities from the Angelo Coastal Reserve, California, USA - 14_1009_12_40cm (SPAdes) (version 2) | ecosystem: Environmental > Terrestrial > Soil > Grasslands ...
TTTCGAGCCGGCCGTCGAAGCCACCTCCTTCACGCAGAGCACGTCCTTTAACGCGATCGGGATCCCGGTCATGGGCCGGACGTCGCGTTTGCTGCGCAGGCGCTCATCGGCCGCGTGCGCCTGCCGGAGCGCCAGCTCCTTCGTGACCAGCAGGTACGCCTTGGTCCTGTCCCCGACCGCCTGGATCTGATCGAGTACGGATTGCGTCAACTCGACCGACGAGATCTCCCGGTCGCGGAGCATCTGGTGCAGGTCGCGGATGGTTCGGTGAAAGAGCTTCATTCCTGGATCGCCTTGACTTTGAAGTACGAATCCTCGCGGCTGGGCGCGTTCCGCAGCGCGGCGTCGGCCGGCAGGCAGGGCTCGCGCCGGTCTTCCCGCATGACGTTGCGTTCCTCGAGCGGGTGCGCCGTCGCCGGGACCTTCGAGGTGTCGGCGCGGTTCAGGGCCTCGATGTGATGCAGGATGTTGCGCAGCTGATCCCGGTACTTGAGGACCTCGTCCGGGGTGATCCCCAAGCGGGCGAGGCGGGCGACGTGCTCGACTTCACGGGACGAAAGCTCAGATGTAGGCTCGGGCAAGACCTATAGATTATCGCGGGGTCGGATCAGGCGCTGAGCGCACCATTGAGGCCGGCGCGGGTGCGCAGCCAGGGCCCCAGCGGACCCGGCGCCGCCGGCCGGCTGATGTAGAAGCCCTGAATCAAGTCGCAGCCGTAGTCGCGCAGCAGTTGCAGCGTCTTTTCGTCCTCGACCCCCTCGGCCACCACGCTCAACCCCAGGTTGTGACCAAGGTCGATGGTCGACTTCACGATGGCCGCGCCGTCCCAGTTGGTCGCCATGTCCGTCACGAACGACTTGTCGATCTTGATCTCACGGACCGGCAGGCGCTTCAGGTAGGTCAGGGACGAGTAGCCCGTGCCGAAGTCATCGACGGAGATCTGGACGCCGATAGCATGCAGTCGCTTCAGGGTTTCCTCCGCCTCGACGGCGATGATGGTGCGCTCGGTGATCTCCAGGCTGAGCAGCTGCGGCGCCACCTGCCAGGTGCGCAGCAGCTGGGCGACCGCGTCCGGGAGCTCATCGTCGAGCAGGTTGCGCGCCGATAGGTTGACCGAGACCCCGATGTCGATCCCCGCCTTCGACCAGGCGTGCACCTGGCCCAGGGCCTCGTTGAGCACCCAGGCCGTGAGCGGCTTGATCAGGTCAGTCTGCTCGGCGGACGGGATGAAGTCGTCCGGCGGCAGCAGCCCGTGGCTGGGATGGCCCCAGCGCACCAGCGCTTCGACTTTGGACGGATGGCCGTCGGCGGTCGACACAATCGGCTGGTAGTGCAGCAACAACTCGAACTGGTCGATCGCGTAGCGCAGCTTGCCGATCAGCGGCACCCTGTCCCCATTCTCGCCGCCTTCCTGATCCGCCGAGTAGACGCTGTAACCGCTGCGCGCGCGCTTGGCGGCGAACATCGCGACGTCCGCCCGGCGCATCAAGGCGTCGCCATCCTCGGCATGCTGGGGGAACACCGCGATCCCGATGCTCAGGTTGATCTCGACCGGTTGGTCGTCGATGCTGAACGGCTTGCTGACCGCCTGCAGGATCTTCTCGGCGATCAACACCGCCCGCGGCACATCGGTCGCGCCCCAGGGCAGCACCGCAAACTCGTCGCCGCCGTAGCGCGCTACGGTATCGGCCTTGCGAAGCACGGCCCGCATTCGCTGGCTCACCTGCTCTAACAACCGGTCGCCGGCCTCGTGGCCGAGGCTGTCATTGACACTCTTGAATCCATCCAGATCCATCAGCAACACGGCACAGGGTTTCATCTCGCGCTCGCCGGCCCGGATCGTCTCTTCCAGCCGCTCGCGCAGGAAGGTTCGGTTGGGCAGGCCGGTCAGCGGGTCGTGTAGGGCTCGAAACTGGAGCGCCTCGGTCTCGGCCTTGCGCTCGGAGACGTCGCGCAGGCTGCCGATCACCAGCCGCTGCAGCCCCAGGCGGCCGACATTGAACTCGAGCGGGAAGGTCGAGCCGTCCTTGCGCAGCCCGGAGGTTTCGTGGCTGCCCATCAGCACTTCGCGCTTGTGCGGTCGAAGATAGGCGCGTAACTGTGGCTTGATCTCGGCCCGGTATGGTTCGGCAATCAGCCGCGCGAGATCCTTTCCGATCACTTCATCGGGGGTGTAACCGAAGAGTCGCTCTGCCGCGGGATTGTACGAGCGGATGACCAGGCGCTCGTCCACGGTCACGATGCCGTCGGCCACGTTGTCGAGGATCGCCCGAATCCGATCGCCGCTATGGCGAAGTTCCTCCTCGGCCCGGCGCCGCTCGATGAACTGGCCGATCTGACTCCCGATGTCGGCCATTCCCCGTAGGGTCACCCGATCGAGGACCCGGCGCTCGGGACTGAAGAGCGCGATCACGCCGGTCACTTTCCGCCCATTCAGGACCGGAAAGGCGAACGTGCCGTGGAGGCCGGCGTGGGTGGCGAGCGAGGCGCGGGGCGATGCCTCGCCGGTGACGTCCTCGATCGATCCAGGGCGCCCGGTGGCCCACACCCGGCCCAGGAGTCCCGCGCCTCGGCTAAACGTCAGTTCGCGGCTGCCCGCCTCAAAAGCGGCAAGGTCCTTGAGCGGACGGTGCCAGGAGTGCTCGAGACGTAACACGTTCGCCTCCTTGTCGACGCTCCAGAACTCGCCCGTGACCCAGGCCTGGGTCTCGCAAATGCCCTGCAGCACCTGGGGCGCGGCTTCGGACCAGCTCGCGGCGTTGGCCAGCGGCCGGGTCACCGCGAACTGCACGCTGCGCAGGCGTTCCGCGGTGCGCCGCTGGGTGATGTCCGTCACGAAGGCCACGAAGGCGACCCGCGGCCCGGAACGCGAGGTGGCGGAGACCGAGATCTCGATCGGAAACTCCCGGCCGTCGCGATGGAGGCCGCTCAGCTCGAGAGTCCGGCCGATGAGCTTGCCCTCGCCGGTCTCGATGAAGCGCGTCAGTCCTCGTAGATGCGCCTCGCGGTAGCGGCGCGGGATGACGGTGCCGACCAGCGTTCGCCCGATGGCCTCGTCGTGGGACCGGCCGAAGATCTCTTCAGCCTTGCGGTTCCAGCCGGTGATCAGGCCGCGCTCGTCGGCGGTGATCACGGCGCTGGGCGAGGTGTCGATGATCACCTGCAGCCGCTGCTGCGATTCGCGGAACTTCTCCATCACCCGCAGCTGGACCTCCGCGTCGCGGCGCGCAGCGGCATGCACGCTTAGGGTGGCCGCGAACAGCGCCGCACAGGGAAGGAAGAGCAGCGTGTGCCCCACGTACCAGAAGCCGTCGTAGCGGGCTCGGGTGAAGAGAAAGACCAACGCCTCGACTGACACCAGCACCAGGCCGATCAGCGCGCTGCTCTCGATGCGCCCATCCGGGAACCGACCGTGTCGGTAGAAGACGGCTGCCAGCGCGACCGCGACGAAGGGCACCGTCGCCAGCGGCGTGTTGAGTTCGGTGAATCGACCCATGACGATCAAGGGCGGCAGCACGAGGGCCAGGGCCGCCGTCACGGCGACGCTCACGGCGCCGAGCCCGGCCGCCAGGGCGAGGGTGCGCCCGAGCGAGCGCCGCGGACGCGCGAGCGGTCCGGTTCGATGGAGCAGGATCCAGGTCAGCAAGCACGGCATCCCGATCTGCCCCAGGTGGAACAGATAGGGCGCCGTCTGCAATGAGATGAACGCCGGCCGCGCCGGGATCACGCCCGGGAAGGTGAGCATGTGGGCCAGCCAGACGATGCCCAGTATGGTGCTGGCAAAGGCGATCGCCAGCAGGCGGTCGTGCCGGCGGATGATGACGTCCAGCGCACAGAGGAACAGGACCACCGCGAGCGTCACGACCATCGCCACGTCGAGGACCGGCACGTACCAGGTCAGCGGCAGGGTGCCCCTGGGGATCAGCGCCGCCAGCACGGAGACGCCGGCTAGGAGGGCAGCCCCCAGCAGGATCAGCGCCCCCCGGCTCCCGATCGGTCGTAGCTGCGGGCGAACCTCGCCGGAAGTACGCGCCACCGGCGGAACGACCATGCCCGCAATATGCGTGGCGGCCCCCCAAAGAGAAGTTAAGGAGCTGTCACAATTCGTTACAAATTCTGATAGCGTTCACCGAGCGTTATCTGATGGGCCGCCGATCAGTTCGAGGAACGCCGCCTCGTCGAGGATGGGGACCTTGAGGCGCTGCGCCTTCTCGAGCTTGGAGCCGGGATCGGCGCCGACGACCAGGTAGTCCGTTTTCTTCGACACATTCGACCCGATCGCGCCGCCCAGCGCCTTGATGCGCTCCTCGGCCTCGCCGCGGGTCAGGGCGCTCAGGGTCCCCGTTAGGACAAACGTCTTGCCGGAAAGCGGACCCTCGCGCCGCTCGGGTGGCTTGATGGTGATCCCCGCCGCCAGCAGGCGCTGGATCAGCCGGCGCGACTCGGGCCGCTGAAAATATTCGTGGACTTCCTCCGCCACCGTCGGACCCACACCGCCGATGGCGCGCAGGTCGTCGACGCTGGCGGCCTGCAGACGATCGATGGATCCAAAGTGGTCGGCCAGCAGACCGGCCATCGTCCAGCCGACGTGGTTGATGCCGAGCGCAACCAGGAACCGGACAAATGTCGTCGGCTTGCTCGCCTCGATCCGATCGAGCAGGTTTTGGGCGGACTTTTCGGCAAAGCCCTCCAGGGTCAGTAACTGCGCTCTCGTCAGGTGATAGAGGTCGGCCGGGTCCTTGACCAGCTTCCGATCGATCAGTTGCTGCAGGGTGGCATAGCCAAAGCCCTCGATGTCGAGGGCGGCGACGAAATGGCGCAGGTGCTCGAGGACCTGCGCCGGACAGGTCGGATTGATGCAGCGGGTGGCCGCCTCGCCAGGCTCGCGCACCAGGTCCGTGCCGCACTCCGGGCATTTTTTCGGCATGTGCCAGGGGCGGCTCGACGCCGGCCGCTTCTCGGTCAGCACCCGGACGACTTCCGGAATTACGTCGCCGGCCCGCTGGATGATGACGTGATCGCCCGGCCGCACGTCCTTGCGGGCGACCTCGTCTTCGTTGTGCAGCGTGGCGCGGCCGACCGTGACCCCACCGATCTGGACCGGGGCGAGCCAGGCGACCGGCGTGATCGCGCCGGTGCGCCCGACGTAGACCTTGATCTCCTCCACCACCGTCTCCGCCTGTTCCGGCGGGAACTTGAAGGCCAGCGCCCAGCGCGGGCTGCGCGACACGAAGCCGAGCTCCGCCTGCTGGCCCAGGTCGTTGACTTTGATCACGATGCCATCGATCTCGTAGTCCAGCCCATGGCGTTTTTCCTGCCATTCATCGAGGAAGGCGATCACGGCATCGATATCGTCATGCAGACGCCGGTTCTCGTTGACGTGGAAGCCCATCTCCGCGAGCCGCTCGAGGATCTGTTCCTGGCTTTTTGCGCCGCCCGGTGGATCGAGCGCGTAGATGAAGGTATCGAGGCGGCGTCGCGCGGTGATCCGCGGATCGAGCTGGCGAACCGCGCCTGCGGCGGCATTGCGAGGATTCGCGAACAACGGCTTGCCCTCGGCGGCGAGCTCCTTGTTCAGTCGCTCGAAGCTGCGCTTGGGCATGTAGACCTCGCCCCGGACCTCGAAGGTCTGCGGAAATTCCTTCGGAATCGTCACCGACAATGGAACGCTGGGAATGGTCTTGACGTTGGGCGTCACGTCCTCACCCACGTACCCGTCGCCGCGAGTCGCGCCGATCTTGTAGCGGCCGCCCTCGTAGAGCAGACTCATGGCGAGCCCATCGATCTTGAGTTCGGTGACGTACTCGACCCTCACGTCGCCCAGGCCGCGATGGACCCGCTTGTCGAACTCCCGCACCTCCTCGCGCTCGAAGGCGTTCGCCAGGCTGAGCATCGGCGTGCGATGGGTGACCTTGGCGAAGGCGTCGGAGGGTGGACCACCGACCCGCTGCGTCGGGGAGTCCGGCGTGACCAGCTCGGGGAACTGCGTTTCCAGCTCGACCAGCTCACGGAACAACGCGTCGTATTCCGCGTCAGTGATCTCCGGGTGATCGAGCACGTAGTACTGGCGGTTGGCGCGGTCGATGAGTTTGCGCAGCTCGAGGATGCGCGCCTGCGCTTCCTCGATATTCTTGACGGCGGTGCTCACACCTTCACGATCGGCGCCAGGCTCACCGCCAGGATCTTCATCCCGACCCGGTCGAACTTCACGATGATCTCCTCGTCGGTCCGGGTCATCGTGCTCTTCAGCACCGTGCCGCGGCCCCAGGAGCGGTGCTCGACCTGATCACCGGGATGGAAGCGCTGCACCAGCTCGACCGGCGCCGACGGGCGGGCGGCCTCCACCACCCGGGCGGGCGCCATGCTGGGATCGGGTACCCCTTGGGGAATCCCGGCGGACCCATCGACCAGCTCGGCAGGGATGTCTTTGAGGAATCGCGAGGGCAGGTTGAGGTTGGCGCTGCCCCACAGGTGGCGCCGGAACGTATGAAACAAATAGAGCCGGTCCTTGGCGCGGGTCATGCCCACGTAGGCGAGCCGGCGCTCCTCCTCCAGCCCCGAGGGCGAGTCGAGGCTGCGGCTGTGGGGAAACAGGCCCTCTTCCATCCCGAGCATGAAGACCACCGGGAACTCGAGGCCCTTGACCATGTGCAGCGTGATCAGCGTCATCCCCTGGGCGCGGTCGTCGAGCGTATCGACGTCGCTCATCAGCGCCGTTTCCTCGAGAAAAGCCTGCAGCCCCTCGCCGGGTGGGAGGCCGTCGTACTCGGAGGCGAGGCCGCGAAGCTCGAGCACGTTGGCCCACCGCTCATCGCCGTCGGAGCCGGATTCTTTGACATAGCGCTCGTAGGCGCTGCGCATCAATAGCAGGTCAATCGTTTCGACCAGCCGGCGCTCCTGCGACGCGGCGCGGACCTCGTTGATCAGGTCGCGAAATTCGGCCAGCGAGGCACGGGCCGACCCGGTCAACTCGGACATCTCGTCGAGGCGGGTGAGCGCATCCCAGGCCGACATCCCGTGCGCGTCGGCCCAGTAGCCGAGCTGCGCCAGCGATTTTTCGCCCAGCTTTCGCCGCGGCACGTTGATCACCCGCGAGAAGCTCAGCGTATCCTGCGCGTTCGCGACCAGCCGGAGGTACGCCATTACGTCCTTGACCTCGCGGCGCTCGTAGAAGCGCAGGCCGCCGATCAGGCGATAGGGAACGCCGCGCCGGAGCAGGACTTCTTCTAGCGCCCGGGATTGGGCGTTCGTGCGATAGAGCACGGCGAGATCGCCCAGCCGGTAGTCGCCCTCCGCGACCAGCCGCAGCGCCTCGCGGGCCACCGCCTGGGCCTCTTCCTGCTCGTCGTAGGTCTGCGCCACCACGACCTTCGGCCCCCCGGGCCGGTCCGTCCAGAGCCGCTTATCGGCGCGGTTCGGGTTCGCCTTGATGACGTGGTAGGCCGCGTCGAGGATCACCTGCGTGGATCGATAATTCTGTTCGAGCTTGACGATCTGCGCATCCGGATAGTCGCGCTCGAACGAGAGAATGTTGCGCACGTCCGCGCCACGAAACATGTAGATCGACTGATCGTCATCCCCCACGACCGCCAGGTTCCGGTGCTTGCTGGCGAGATGGCGGACCATCAGGTACTGGGCGCGGTTGGTGTCCTGGTACTCGTCGACCATGATGTACTTGAATCGCTTCTGGTACTTCTCGAGCACCTCGGGATGGCGGTCGAACAGCCACACGGTCCGCATCAGCAGGTCGTCGAAGTCGAGCGCGCGGTTTTGCTCGAGAACGGCGTCGTAGCGCACCCGGATCTGCGCAGCGAGCTCCTCGTTGTGAGTACCGGCGGCGGCGGCCTGGTCCTGGGCGGTGATGACCTCGTCCTTGGCGCGCGAGATCAGCGCCACCATGCCCCCCGGGGGATACCGTTTTTCGTCGAGGCGCATCTCGTTCATCACACGCTTGACCACCGACAGTCGGTCCGCCTCGTCGTAGATGACGAAGTGGCGATCGATCCCATCGGCGCTGCCGTCGCGCCGGAGGATGCGAACGCCGATCGCATGGAAGGTCCCCATCCAGATCCCACCCGCGGTCAGGTTGAGCAGCTGCTCGACTCGGCCGCGCATCTCCCGCGCCGCCTTGTTGGTGAACGTCACCGCCAGGATTTCGCCGGGCTCGGCCCGTCCCTGCTGGATCAGCCAGGCGATCCGGTGGGTCAACACCCGCGTCTTGCCACTGCCGGCGCCGGCAAAGATCAGCAGCGGCCCGTCCTCTGCGGTGACGGCGGCGCGCTGCGGCGGATTGAGTCCGGTTAAGAGATCGAGGCCGCGTGCGGCGGCAGGGGACGATGTTGCCAAATCACAGGCAAGTCTACCGAGCGCCGGGATGGGTCAAACCGATGTTGGGCTTAGTGGCGGCGCCCGCGACCGCGCATCCGACCGGCGGCCATATCGTCCATATCGTCGTCGTCGACGTTGGTCTTCTTCGAGCTCTTCAGCGTCTGCGAGAAGGCGCCGATGAACTGATCACGGAGCTCCATGGTCGAGACCTCGAACGCATCCTTGAGCGTCCAGTGATCATCGGGGGAGTACTTCCGCTCACAGGCCCAGAGCAAGAACTTGATCAGCTGCACCTTGATCCCGGCCATCAGCTTCGAGTCGCCTCTGCCCTTCTTGCCTTTGGCCTTGCCGGCGCCCTTGACGCTCGCGGCCGGCGGTGGGGCGACGCTGCCCTCGGCGGTCCGGACGCCCCAGGCGGGACCCGTCGGAGCCGGGCGGACCGGCGGGGCCTGGGCCACGAGGCTGGCCCGCAGCGCGGCCAGGTCGTCTTTCGGCGGTGCCGCTTTGGCTGGCTCGGGGGCGATCGGACCCGGGGCGGCGACCGGCGGCTGATAGCTCGGTACGGGCTCCCGCTTCTTCGGAATCGCCATCGGCGGCACCGAGAAGCTGGGCGGCGTCACCGGCCGCGGCGGCGCCGGCGGGCGGGCAGCCAGTGGTGGGGGCGGCGCCTGCGGCGGCATCATCTGTGGAGGCGGCCCCTGGGGTGGCATTGGCGCCGGAAAGGCTGGGTAGCCCGGTTGGGGTGGGGGTCCGGCCGGCGACCCCATCGCACCGGGAGCCTGCGGGTAGGCCTGGGGCGGATACTGGCCCGCCGGCGCGCCCGGGTAGGCTGGGTAGCCAGGCTGCTGCGGGTAGCCGGGTTGCTGCGGGTAGCCGGGTTGCTGCGGATAGCTGGGCTGCTGCGGGTACCCACCGGCTCCCCAGGACGGCGCCGGCTGCGCTGGCCATCCCGGTGGCGGTGCGGCTGGAAATTGGCCCGGCGCCTGTGCCGGCTGCCACGCCGGCGGCATCTGGGCCGGCGCCGGCGGGCTATAAGGGCGATTCACGGGCGCAATCGGCCGCTGCTGATCCGGCGGGATATACGGCGCCGAGGGCCCCTGGAGGACCGCCTGGCTGCGCCGCAGTAGGTCGAGGAGCCGGTTCTTGTCGATATAGAGGTTGCCGGCCAGATTCTGGTTCGGCCCGGGGGCGAACATGAATTCGCCGCTCTGGAATTCCCACAGCAGGTCGAACGCCTGCCGAGCCCCTCGAACGCGGCCGCCGCTGGCATGCGTCAAGGCGCCGGCCTGGAACGCGTAGACCCAGTTGCCGCGGGGCTCGTGCAGCTCCAGGACGCCCGACTGGCCGCCGTTGACGACCTGGTCGAGCAGGCCGAGCAAGCCGTTTCGATCGATGGGCCTGAACACCGGGGCCTTGGCGGCCGAGCCAGCGTCGCCCTTGCCCTTCTTGAAGAGCGTCACGTCCCTGTAACCGGCCCAAGGCGGCCGACCTTGCCGGTGTCGCAGGCCCCGCTACAACGTGTTACCGGCCAGCAGCAGGGCTCGAACTTCGTCGTCGGTGACCTGTGGCCATTCTTCGAAGAAGTTGCCAACGGCATAGAAGGGGTCCGGGGTCGCCAGGCAGACGAATTCGTCCACCTGTGGGGCGAGCCACTCCGCCGTGTCCGGAGGCGCCACTGGCACCGCCAGCACCACCCGTCGGGCCCCACGCCTGCGGACGGTTTCGACGCCGGCCTGCGCGGTGTATCCGGTGGCCACGCCGTCGTCCGTCAGGATCACGGTCCGGCCATCGAGGGGTGGCAGGGAGCCGGCTCCGAGCGCCGCCAGCCAGGTACGAAGCTCTTCGCGCTGGCGAGCGGCGGCCTGAGCGAGCTCATCCTCGGATACCCCGATGTGCCGGCTCAGTTTCCGGTCGAAAACGAGCACCGCGTTGTCATCTACGGCGCCGAGGGCGAGCTCCGGGTTCCCCGGCGCGCCGAGCTTGCGGACAGGACAGATCCCCAGTGGCAGGTGAAGGTCGACGGCAATCGCCCTGGCCACCACGATCCCACCGCGAGGGATGCCGAGCACCACCGTGTTCGGCGCATCGCGGTAACGGCGCAGCGAGGCGGCGAGCCGCTCGCCCGCGTCCACCCGATCGCGGAAAATCATGGACCTACAATATGTCGATGTCGAGCCCGATGGGAACCATGCCCGGCGTCGGTGACCAGGCGCCCGACTTCACGCTGCCCGGCACGCCCGACGGCGACCAGGTTGCCCTCTCCTCATTCCGCGGCAGCAAGCACGTGCTGCTCGCGTTTTACGTCTTCGACTTCAGCCCTGGCTGAACGAACGAGCTCACCTCCTTGCGAGGTGATCACCAGCAGTTCGTCAAGGCCGAGACCCAGGTGCTCGCCGTCAGCGTCGACCATATCTGGGCGCACAAGGCCTACGCGAAGAGCCTTGGTGACCTGCCCTTCCCGCTGCTTGCTGATTGGGACAAGTCGGTCTGCCGCCGCTACGGGGTCCTGAACGAGGAGCGTGGGGTGGCGCACCGCTCCCTGTTCTTGATCGACTATCGCGGTTACGTCCGCTGGCGCAATCCGCACTACGACTGGCGGAGCCAGGAGCAGTACGCGGAGATGACCGAGGCCATGCTGGCCTTGCCGATGATCCCGCGGCCGAAAAAAGAAAAAGCCAGCCCCTAGGCTGGCTCTGTTGTTTCGGCTCGAGTTATTTCTTGCCGTTCGCGACGACGGCCAGGATGTCCTTCTCGGAAAGGATCAAGTACTCCGTCTCGTCGAGCTTGATCTCGCTGCCGGCGTACTTGGCGTAGACGACGCGGTCACCCACTTTGACGTCCAGCGGCTCCCGCTTGCCGGTCGTTTCGATGAATCGGCCGTTGCCGACGGCCTCGACCAGCCCTTCCTGGGGCTTCTCCTTGGCGGTGTCGGGCAGCACGATACCGCTCTTGGTCTTCTCCTCACGCTCGATCGGCTTGATCACGACCCGGTCTCCCAGTGGCCTCAAATTCATACGCGATCCTCCTTGCTGGCGGTGGTTAGCACTCAGTTAGCCCGAGTGCTAATGATACTCGAACCGGCCTGGAGCTTCAAGGGGCCCGGCAAGGCGCCGAACCCCTCGACGTATCGGCCTCAGTCGATAGCCCGAGGCGGGCCAGATCGGCCGGGCGATCACCAGATAGCCGGCGTCGCTGGCATGCGTGTCGCCGTCGGTGCAAAACAAGGTTAGGGCGCACAGCGTTGGTGCTGGAATCCGTACGCCAGCGAATCGCCGAGCGCGAGGTAGTAATGCTTCGGCGGATTGAATTTCTGGGACAAGCGCTAGCACTTACGCCGCCGGGTTAAGCGCGGTAACGCTAGCGCTTTATACCTTTCGAGCTAGGCGAATCCCAGGCTCGGGTCCGCGTCGAAGGGCGCCGGATCCGGGCCGCGCCGATCCCACTCGACCAGGGCGGCGGCGCCGATCATCGCCGCGTTATCGGTGCACAGCTCTGGGGCCGGAATGACCAGTTGCGACTGTGACCCGAGGCGCTGCTGGGCCGCCTCACGCAGCCGGCGGTTGCGGGCAACGCCACCGCCCAGGACGATCGTCGGCGTCGGGTGCTCAGCCTGCGCCGCCTCGACCCGCTGCAGCAACGCATCGACGATCGCCTCCTGGTAGCTGGCCGCCAGGTCGGCGCGCTCCTGCTCGCCCAGCTCGCCGCGTTTGCGCACTGCATACAGCAGCGCCGTCTTGACGCCGCTGAAGCTGAAGTCGAGGCCGGGGGCTCGCGGACGGGGGAAGTTGACCGCCTTCGGATTGCCGTCCGCGGCCAGCTGGTCGATCGCGGGTCCGCCCGGAAAAGGCAGGCCGAGAATCCGGGCCCCTTTGTCGAACGCCTCCCCCGCCGCATCATCGCGCGTTCGACCGATGACGGCGATGGTCCCGTCTTCCTGCCAGCGGATCAGGTCACTGTGGCCGCCGGAGACGACCAGCCCCAGCACCGGCGACTTGAGTCCGGGTTCCTCGAGTTGGGCGGCATAGATATGGGCCGCGAGGTGGCTGACGCCGATCACCGGCAGCCGGCGCGCCCAGGCGATCGCCTGCCCGATGTTGACGCCGACCAGCAGGCAGCCGATCAGGCCCGGGCCGCGGGTTACCGCCACGGCATCGATCTGCTCCCAGCGGGTGCCCGCCGTCTCGAGCGCCCGCTCGATGACCGGGATCAACGTCTGCAGATGTGCCCGCGCCGCGATTTCCGGGACGACGCCACCGAAGGGCGCGTGCAGCGCTTCCTGCGATCGAATTACGTTGGACAGCGCGCGCGGTCCGCTGGCGATGACGGCCGCGGCCGTCTCGTCGCAGGAGGTTTCGATCGCCAGGACGCGCCGGTCTGAGAGGGCTACTGCGGGGTGCTGCGGTCCAGCCCTTCGATCTCGAGCGTTTCCACGATCTCGCGGAAGCGCTTCTTGAAGCTCGACGCCTGGATCGAGTCCGACCACATCACGATGGCGTCCTCGTTATTGTCGGTGTAGTACCCGCGGCGACGACCGATCACCTTGAAACCGAACTTCTCGTAGAGTCGGACGGCGACGTCGTTGGAGGGTCGCACCTCGAGCGTGAGCCAGCGCGAGCCGAGTTGATAGGCCCGCTGAATCAGCGCCGCCATCAGGGCATGCCCGTATCCTTTGCCCTGTTGGTTCGCTCGGACGCCGACGGTCGTGATGTGCGCCTCGTCGCTCATCTTCCACAGCCCGGCATAGCCGACGATCTCCTCGTCCCGTCGCAACACCAGGTAATAGGCCGACCGGTTGTGGTGAAGCTCCCGGTAATAGGCATTGCGCGGCCACGGGGTGGGAAAGATCTCACGCTCAATCGCCTGCACCTCGGGGATGTCCTCCTCGCGCATGGCGTCGACGAGCGTTCGGGACTTCAGTTGCATCATGGGGCCTTCCTTATACGCTCCTCGGCGGCAGCAGGCTGAACGTAGAGCGCCTGCACTTCATCATATCGCAGCGGTTTTTGCGACTCGAAGGTCCAAATGGCGGAATCCAGCAGCGCGGCGCTCAGCGGGCGACGCTCGGTGGCCGGCACCTCCAGGTGGGCCAGTTCCGGCAACCACTGGGCCAGCATGCCGGCCGGTTCGACCATGACTCGGGCGCCGGCGGGCAGCCACTTGGCAAGGTCAGCGGCGGGCATGCGGCGCGCTGCCTCCCCTTCTCGCCAGGCATAGACCTCGCCTCGCCCCGCATCGCGGACGGCGAAGCCTGCGGGATCGCCGGCGGCGCGTCGCGCCAGGATCGGCAGGCTATCGATCAGGTGCAGCGGCACGTGCCGGGCGTAGGCGAGCCCAGCCGCCAGCGATAGACCGACGCGCAGGCCGGTGAACGATCCCGGACCGCGCGCGGCGGCGACCCCGTCGAGGTCGTCGGGTCGGCCGGCCGCGCGCTTGATCGTGGCGTCGAGCCGCGCCAGCACCGGCGGGTCGTCCCTCTGACGGACCCAGTCGTCGGCCGCCAGCAGACGGCGCCCCTCGAGCACGGCGAGCGCCTGGTCGACGCCTGACGTATCAATCGCGAGGCGCATGCTCGAACACCTCGCGGACCCGGTCAGGCCCGCGCACCAGCGTCAGTCGCCGCTGGTTCGCGCTACGGCTGGTGAGCCGGATCAGTGTCGTCGCCCAGGCGTTGAGCACGCCGGCGCGTTCCGGCCATTCGATCAGTGTCACGGCGTCGGGCGCGGGCTCGTCGAGGCCGGTATCCACCCAGGCCATCCCCTCGAGACGATAGAGGTCGAAGTGCTCGATCGGAAGCCGTCCCTGGTACCGGTGATGCAGCACGAACGTCGGACTGTGCACGCTGCCGGTCACCTCCAGCGCCTCCGCGATTCCCCTGACGAGCTCGGTCTTGCCCGTTCCGAGGTCACCCTCCAGCCCGACCACGTCGCCAGCCTTCAGCGCGCTGCCGAGCCGGCGACCCAATTCGTGGGTCTCTTCGACCGACGAGGTATCAACGGAAGTGCTGATAGCCGGCCGCCTCCAGCCGTTCGAAGCGCTCGCCATGTCTCAGCCGGATGCCCGGCCGGGCCTCGATTTCACCGATGACGGTCAAGGGAAGTCTGAGGCGCTCGAGCGCGCGCTGCGCGCGCAGCATCCGGGCCTGCGGTGCGGCGCAGATCAACTCGAAGTCCTCGGAGTCCGTCACCGCGAGCGGCCATTGCTGTGGTCGCAGGCCCCGCGCGAGAGGCAGACGCTCGATGTCGATAGTTGCCCCGAGGCGTTGCGGCATGACGAGCCGCTCGACCTCGCGATGCAACCCGTCGCTGATGTCGCCGCCCACCCTGATACCGGCTTTGACCAGCGCCCGGCCGGCGGCGATGCGTGGCACCGGGTCGACTTGCGCGGACACCCAGCCGCGTTCGATCGCGGAGGCCGGCGCGACGCGCGATTCGAGGAGACGCAGCCCGGCCGCGGCCCCGCCGAGCCGGCCGGTAACGGCGATCTGCCAGCCTGGCCGGGCCCCGTCGCGCCGGAGCATCGCCCGTCGCGAGTCCAGCCGGCCCACCAGCGTCGCGGTCAGGGTCAGGGGACCTAGCGTCCCGCTGAGATCGCCGCCGGCGATCTGGCAGCCGAAGCGATGCGCCTGCTCGGCGATCCCTCGGTAGAGGCGGCGGACGTCGGCGACAGCGAGCGTACCCGGCAGCGAGATCGACACCAGCGCATACCGTGGCTCGGCCCCCATCCCCGCCAGGTCGCTCAAATTGATTGCCAGCAGGCGGCCTCCGAGCTTCCGGAAATCGAAGCCCGGCCACTCGAGGCGAAAATCGATCTCCTCGACCATCGTGTCGGTTGTCGCCGCCACCAGGGGATCGCCGCGCCAGACCGCGGCGTCATCGTCGGGCGCGGCCACCAAGAGATTGGCCGACGGACGGTCCAGGTAGGGCGCGATCGTGCGGAGCAACCTGTACTCGCCGACGTCCGCAAGTGTTCGGGGCCGGCGCGTGGTGCTACTAAACGGGGACGCCCTCGACCGGGCTGCTCGCGACAGCCTTCAAGCCGATGTGGGCGCGACCGGCGTTGAATGCCCGGCGGCCGGCGACCACCGCCTCGGCGAACGCGCGCGCCATCTCGGGCGGGTTCTGGGCGCGGGCGATCGCCGTGTTGACGAGAACGCCGGCGGCCCCGAGCTCCATGCATCGCGCCGCCTCCGATGGAACGCCCAGGCCGGCATCCACGATGACCGGGACGTTGACTTTGTTCACGATCAGCTCGAGGTTCAGGACGTTCTGCAGGCCCAGCGTGGTGCCGATCGGCGCGGCGCCGGGCATCACCGCCGCGGCGCCGGCTTCGTAGAGGCGGATCGCCTGCACCACGTCGTCGCTGGTGTAGGGCATGACGATGAAGCCTTCTTGCACCAGCTGCCGGGTGGCCTCGAGCGTCGCCTGCGGATCGGGCAGCAAGGTGTCCTCGTCGCCGCTGACCTCAACCTTGATGAAGTCCGAGAACCCGGCCGCACGAGCCAGGCGCGCGAGGCGAACCGCACCCTCCGCCGTGGTCGCGCCGGCGGTATTCGGTAGCAGCGTGAAGCGGCGCAGGTCGATCCCCTCGAGCTCGGAGCGGCCGCCGTCGAGATTCAGCCGGCGGATCGCCACCGTGATCATCTCCGGCTGCGCGGCATCGAGGCAGCGGACGAGGATGTCATTCGAGGCAAACTTTCCGGTCCCGTGGATCAAGCGCGAACGCAGCGTGCGGCCGCCGACGACCAGGGCATCATCGCCGGCCGGGGAGCCGCCACCCACGAAGTAGACCAGCTCGAGCTCGTCGCCGTCGCGCACTTTCGCGGTCTTGAAATCTTCCTTTCGCCGGATCTCGCGGTTGTGCTCGACCACGACCCGCGACGGCTTCACCTCGAGCCGTTCGAGGAGCTCGAGCAAGCTCAGTCCGGCGGGGATGACGCGGGGCTTGCCGTTCAGCCTCACCGTCACGTCGCTCATGGGCGCAACCCCTGCAGTCGCGTCAGCATGGCCTCGTGCAACCGTCGCGTAGCTTCCGCGGGATCGGGCGCGTCGTAGACGGCACGCACCACGGCGACGGCCGGTGCACCGGCGTCGATGACCGCCGGGGCATTGCCCAGGTCGATCCCGCCGACGGCCACGAACGGCCGATCGATCACGCCGGCGACGCGAGCGACAAGCCCGGTCCCAACCGCGGGCCGGCCTTCCTTCGTGGGCGTGGGATAGACGGGGCCGACCGCGACATAGTCCGCGCCTTCGCGGACAGCGAGCTGGGCCTGGGCGAGGCTGTGGGTCGAGCGGCCGATCAATCGGCCGTCGAAGCCGGGCAGGGCGCGCACCGCCGCAGGCGGCAGGTCGTCCTGCCCCAGGTGAACGCCGTCGGCGTCGGCCGCAACCGCCAGGTCGGCGTGATCGTTGATGATCAGCAGCGCCTCGTGCGCCCGGGTCAGGGTCCGCAGGGCGAGCGCCAGCCGATACTGCTCCAGCATCGGCATCGACTTTTTGCGAAGCTGGATCACGGTCGCGCCACCATCGAGGGCGGCTTCGACGATCCGGGCGGTCTCGACCTCGTCCCCGCGATCACCCGTGATCACGTAGAGGCGCATGCGTGCCAGGATCTCCCGTCGTTGCTCGGCGAAGTTCATATCAATATCCCACCCGGTGTGGAATGCTCGAGAGCCCGTTCCCTCCGCAGGTTCTATCCCTGATCAGGTTCCAGCGTCAGCCGGCGAACCGACTTTCTCAGCGCATTCCGCTCCGCTAGGGCTACATAGATTATAGGTATCGGCGCGGCACCCGGTACGAGATGGCGCAGAGCACTTCGTACGAGATCGTCCCCGAGGCGTCGGCGAGATCGTCGGCCGTCAGCACCGCGCTGCCGTCCCGTCCGATCAACGTGACGACATCGCCAACCTGGATGTTGGGCACGGTCGCAACGTCGAGCGATGCCTGGTCCATGCTGACCGATCCGGCGTAGGGGACTCGCATTCCGCGGACGATGGCGCCGCCTTTTTCGGCGGCGCGCCAGTGCAGACCGTCGGCATAGCCGGCCGCGATCGTCGCGACTCGCCCCGGATGCGTGGCGGTGAAGCGTCGGCCGTACCCAACCGTATCCCCGGAGGCGAGCGACGCAACATTGGTCACGACGGTCTGCCAGGTCAGGGCCGGCCGAAGGGAAGGCAAGTCTGTCCAGCTTGCGACCGGTCGGACGCCATACAGAATCAAGCCGGCGCGAACCAGGTCGAGCCGGGACTCCGGGAGACGGAGGGTGGCCGCCGAGTTGGCGGCGTGGCTGAGGAAGCCGGTGACGCCCCCGCGGACGAGCGCGGCGCGCGCGTCGAGAAAGATTCGGAGCTGCTCCCTGGTGAAGGCGAGATCGTGGTCCGCGTCGGCGAAATGCGTCCAGAATCCTTCCAGACGCAGCCTGGGGTCGGCGTGGACTTCCGTGGCCAGCTTGACGGCCTCGTCGGGGGCGGCACCGAGGCGATGCATGCCGCTATCGACCTTGACGTGGACGCCGATCTCCGTGGCCGCCGTCGTCAACAACGAGAGGCCGGCGCGGTCATAGACCGTGAGCGAAAGCTTCTCGGCGACCGCCGCCGAGAGCGCGGCCGGCGGCGTGTAGCCGAGATTCAGGATCGGCTCGCTGACGCCCGCCCGGCGCAGCTCGATGCCTTCCGGGATCGATGAAACCCCCAACCAGGTAGCCCCACCCTGGAGCGCCGCGCGCGCGGCGGGAACGGCGCCATGCCCATAGCCGTTGGCCTTGACCACGGCCATCACGGCCGTCTTCTCCCCGACGAGCTGCTTGACCAGGCTGGTGTTGTGGGCGATGGCCGAGGGGTCGACGTCGGCCCACTTCGTCGCGCCCTGCTCCGTCAGCGCAACCGCTCCATCACCCGTGGAATCTGCGGCAAGAGGTCAGAGGCCAGCACGCCGGCCTGGCCGAGCGATGCCTCGAGATCCATCCCCGCCAGGCTGTGCAGGTGAACCCCGGTCACCGCGGCTTCGAAGGGCGGCAGCTTCTGGGCCATCAGGCCGCCGATCAAGCCGGCGAGCACGTCGCCGGTGCCGCCCGAGGCCAGCGCCGGGGTCGAGACCGGGTTGAGCGTGACCCGGCCATCCGGGGCCGCGATCACGGTGCCGGCGCCCTTGAGGACGACCACCTTGTTCCAGGCCTTGGCGAATCGGGAGGCGACCCCGCGCCGGTCCTGCTGGACCGCGGTGGTCTCCAGGTCGGCGAGGCGGCCGAACTCCGCCGGATGCGGGGTCAGGACGATCTGCGCCGGCAGCCGCGGCAGGATGGCGCGGTACTCAGACAATAAGTTCAGCGTGTCGGCATCCAGGACCAGGGGGGCGGCGACGCGCGGGATGAGGTCCTCGATCAAGCGTCGGGTCGACGCGTCGCGGCCGATCCCCGGACCGATCACGCCGGCGTCGGCGCCGGCGAAACCGCGCAGGATGCCGCTCAACGAAGCATGCCCGACAACTCCCGGAGAGATCTCGGGCACCGGCCCGACGATCACCTCGGTGCATTTCTCGGCGAGGATCGGGTAGATCGACTGCGCCACCAACAGGCGAACGATGCCCGCGCCGGCCCGGGCGGCGCCCATGCTGGCGAGGTAGGCCGCGCCGGTGAAGCCCTGCGACCCCGCCAGGACGACGACGGTGCCGAACGTCCCCTTGTGGCCGTCACGCGGCCGGTCCGGAAGTCGAAATCCATCGGGCCGGCGCTCCGGGTCCCCTTGTGGGGCGGGCCCGTCGGCCCACGCGAGCGGCGCTTCAGTGCCAGGCGAGCGTTTGAGACGTTCAGGGTGGGGGGTCTCATGAAGATCCGGAATTACAGCGACGGCGACAGCAAAGTGACCGTCGTGGGCGATGCTGACGTCGACGGTCCGTCCGGTCAGCGTGGTGGCAGGGGCGACGCGAACGTGCGGCCGTCCATCGTCGCTCGGCAGAATCTCGACGTCGCGCATCCGCGGCCGCGGAACGCCGCTCGGCATCGCCTTGCCGATCGCCTCTTTGGCGGCCCAGCGACCGGCCCAGCGCTCGGGGCTCTCAGCGCAGTAGGCGATCTCCCGGTCGGAGAGAAACTTGCGCAGGAACCGGCTGCCGAAGCGACGGTGGGCCTCCGCGATGCGGGGAATGGCCGCCACATCCACGCCGACCCGAGGGGTCATGCCCCTACTCTACGGTGACGCTTTTCGCCAGGTTGCGCGGCTGGTCGACGTTGCAGCCGCGCTCGGTCGCCACGAAGTAGGCGAAGAGTTGCAGCGCCACCACGTTGACGATCGGCGAGACGAACTCCGAGACCTCCGGGACCTCAAAGCGATCTGCCTCGATCTCATCCAGCGTGTGGTCGCCCGCCGTGACCAGCGCGATCACCGGCGCATCGCGGGCGATGACCTCCTGGATATTGCTCACCATCTTTTCCAGCGTGGCCGCCTGGGTCGCGACGGCGAACACGGGGAAGCCGCCGTCCAGCAGCGCGATCGGTCCGTGTTTCAGCTCACCGGCGGCGTAACCCTCGGCGTGCAGGTAGGAGATCTCCTTGAGCTTGAGGGCGCCTTCCAGCGCGATCGGGTAGTTGATTCCGCGGCCGATGTACATGAAATTGCGATGACCCGAGTATTTCTTGGCGAGTGCCTGGATCTGCTCGGCGCGGTCGAGCACCGACTGGACGGCCTCGGGCAGGGTCTTGAGCTCGGCGGTCAGCTCGCGCAGCCGCTCCGGCGCCAGCCGGTGCCGGATCGCCGCCAGCCGGATGCCAAGTAAGTACAGGCACGTCAGATGCGCGATAAAGGTCTTGGTCGACGCCACGCCGATTTCGGGGCCGGCGTGCAGGTAGATCACGCCGTCGCTTTCCAACGCCATCGAGCTGCCGACCACGTTGGTGATCGAGACGACTTTGGATTTGCGCTCGCGCGCCTCGCGAATCGCCGCCAGGGTGTCGGCCGTCTCGCCGGATTGCGAGACGCCGATCACGAGCGTGTCCTGGTCGATAATCGGCTGGCGGTAGCGGAACTCGGAGGCCGGTTCGACCTCGACCGGGATCCGGGCGAGGTCCTCGACGATGTACTTGCCAAGCAGCGCGGCATAGTACGAGGTGCCGGCCGCGACCATCTTGATGTTGCTGATCTTCAGCAGCTGGCGGTCGGTCAGCCCGAACTCCTCGAAGGTGACCTCGCCCTCGTCGGTGAGGCGGCCGCGCAGGGCGTTCGAGACCGCTTCCGGCGCCTCGTTGATCTCCTTGGCCATGAAGTGCGGATAGCCGCCCTTCTGCGCCTGGCTGATGTCCCACTTGACCTCGATGATTTTCGGTTTGACACTGGCGCCGCCGATGGTGCTGACCTCGGGACCGAGCCGGGTGATCGACACCATCTCGCCTTCGCCGAGCAGCAGGACTTTCTTGGTATAGGGAATGACGGCGGTGATGTCCGACGCGACAAACCATTCCTTGTCGCCGATGCCGACCACCAGCGGGGCATTGAGCCGGGCGCCGATCAGGAGATCCGGATCTTTCTGCGAGAAGATCGCCATCGCGTAGGCGCCGCGCAATTTGGTGAGGGCGGCCCGTACCGCCGCCACCAGGTCGCCCTGGTCGTTCTCCTCGATCAGGTGGGGCACGACCTCGGTGTCCGTCTCCGAGATGAAGACGTGCCCGCGTGCCTGCAGGTCTTTGCGCAGCTCGGCGAAGTTCTCGATGATCCCGTTGTGGATCACCATGATCTGCTTGTGGCAGTCGGTATGCGGATGGGCATTGATCACGGTGGGACGGCCGTGGGTCGCCCATCGGGTGTGGCCGATCCCGAGCCGGCCCTCCGGCATCTCTTCGGTCAGCCGTTCGACCAGGGTGTCGACCTTGGCGGCGCTCTTCACGACGGAGGTCTGCCCGTCGGCCTCGTTGAAGATGGCGACGCCCGCCGAGTCATAGCCTCGGTACTCCAGCCGTTTCAGGCTGGCCATGATGATGGGCGCCGCCGAGCGCTCACCCAGGTAGCCGATGATCCCGCACATTAGCGGCCTCCTATGTTCCCATCGCGGACACGGTCAAACCAGCGAACTCGGTTCGTAGTTTCGGTAAAACGGGGGGTCTGGCGGAAGGTTACGGCGAGGGTGACACGCCCGGGGCCGGGGAGATGAACACGTGGACCGTGGCGGTCTTCTGGGCCACCTCCACCCCGGCTGGCGGTCGAATCGTCACCGTCCGGACCACGTCCGACTTGGCGCCGCCGATGTCGACCGGATCGGTGGCCAGCAGGAGATTGTTCAGAGTACTCTGCAGCCCGGTCGCCTGCACCTCGAGCGGGGCAATCGTCACGTTCGTCACCCGGTAGCCGGCAGCCGGCTGGCCGGTCAGGGTCCACCCGACCGGACGGGGCTCGGTGACCGCGTCCGCCTGGATCACCATCTTGACGGTGACCTGGGGCGGTGTAACCGTCATCTGGGGCACGAGTTTCTTGTTTGCGTCCAGGATCACCACGTTGAACGGCCGATTGATGCCGCCGGCGGCGGCTTCGACCAGGTCGACCTGCACCACCGCCTGGATCCCGGTGAGCTTGCCTTTAGGCCCTTCCACCTTGACGCTTGTCGGCGTGACGGTGGTGGCGCTCGTCTGCTCGTGAACGCCGGCCGGCAGCGCGTGGACCCGATCGATCGAGACGGTCTGGGTCGTGCTGCCGAGCTCATCGACGGTGACCCCGACGGATGAAGGCGCGTCGATGGTCACGTTCGGATCAGGGTTGTTAACGGCAATCGGGACGTTGTCGTGGCCGACCTTGACGTTCGAGAAGTTCCCGGTCACGTGCAACGTCCGGTAGTCGAACAGCTTTAGGTTGTCCGCGGTTCCAGTGGCGGTGACCGTGACCGAGGGGACGTCCCCGACCAGCACCAGGCCGGCCGGCAACACGGGGCGGTCGAGCTTCAGCGGATATTTGTTGCTCTGGGTGGGATTCGACGTGTAAGCGACGACGCTCCACAGCGCGACAGCGAAAAAGGTCGCCAGCAGCTTGAGCCGAAGATTGCTGAGCAGGACCGTATCTTACCGAGCCCGGTCCTCGCGTCGCCATACCGGCAGCGGCGGTCGGTGGATCTCGGGGCGCGGCTGAAGCAGCGAGGTCAGCACCTGGCGTAAGCGGTCGGGATCCAGATTGCGCAGCAGCTTGCCCTCGTGGGCGACCGCGATCTGGCCGAGCTCTTCGGACAGGATCAAGACGACCGCGTCAGTCTGCATCGAGAGGCCGAGGCCGGCCCGATGCCGGGTGCCCATCCGCTCGCGGACGGTCCCCTCCTCCGCCAGCGGCAGCACGCACCCCGCGGCCAGGATCTGATTGCCGCGGACGATCACGGCACCGTCGTGGAGCGGCGAGTTCGGGAAGAAGATCGCCTCGAGGAATTCCGCGGTCAGCTCGCCGTTGATCCGGATGCCGCTGTTCGCGTAGTTCTCCAGGCCCGTCTCCTTCTCGAAGACGATCAGCGCCCCGGTGAAGCGCTGGGTCAGCTTGGTGGTGGCGCGGATCACCTCGTCGATCATGCGATTGAAAATTTGCAGGTTGTAGTGGGCCAGCGGCCGGCCGATGAAGCCGATGCGGCCGAACTGGTCGAGCGCCCGCCGGATCTCGGGCTGGAAGAGCACGATGATGCCGACCAGGATGGCCGGGGCGGCGTTGCGGAAGATCCATGACAAAAGGTGCAGCTCCAGCAGGTTCGCCAGCAAACCGATCACGGCGAGCAGAAGCACCCCGAACATCAGCTGCACGGCCTGGGTACCCCGGACGAGCAAGAAGAGCCGATACAGAAAGAAGGCCACCAGGCTGATATCGATCAGATCGAGGATATGGCGCCAGATGGTGCCGCTCTGGAGGAACACGAGAATGTCGCGCAGGATGACGTCCACCGGCGGTCACTAGTATCGTCCAATTGCGCCGGCCCAACCGGCACGGCGCCGGACTGATCGCCTAGACTCGGGCGATGGACATACGTGCGCTCGTCGCCCTGATCGCGCCCCTGATTTCGACCGCGATCACGACCAACAAGATCATCGCCGCGGTAGTCGTCCTGGTCATCATCGTCGCCGCCGTCGCCTGGTGGATGTCGCGGCGGCGCGGCACTCCACCCACCTAGCCGCCGCTTCGGTTCCGCGGCCGGCCGCGACGGTGATCGCCGCCAGCGGCTGATAACCTGACCGGCGATGCTGGGAGGCAGCCGGCTCTGGCGTCATCCCGACTTCCTGAAACTGTGGTCGGGTCAAACCATCAGCGTGATCGGCGGCGAGATCACCGTCCTCGCCCTGCCC